>Ga0157370_10008747_pt1 | contig 10888 bp, 8 predicted proteins | sample C35metaG_FD_113463 | JGI IMG/M metagenome (GOLD analysis project Ga0157370, IMG submission 113463) | Corn rhizosphere microbial communities from Kellogg Biological Station, Michigan, USA - C3-5 metaG | ecosystem: Host-associated > Plants > Roots > Rhizosphere > Soil | place: USA: Michigan... | reverse complement strand
GCCGATTTCCTGTTCTCGCCGGCGCGCGCCCATTCGCCGGTGCGCTCGCTGAGCGGCGGCGAGCGCAACCGGCTGCTGCTGGCGCGCCTGTTCGCCCGTCCCGCCAACGTGCTGGTGCTCGACGAGCCGACCAACGACCTGGACATCGACACCCTGGAGTTGCTCGAGAACCTGCTGCAGGACTACGACGGCACTGTGTTCCTCGTGAGCCATGACCGGACCTTCCTCGACAACGTGGTCACCAGCACCATCGCCTTCGAAGGCGACGGCCGCTGGCGCGAGTACGAAGGCAGCGTGCAGGACTGGCTGATCCAGTCGAAGCGCGCGAGAGAGATCGCAGAGCAGCGCCTCGCAGCGGCGCCGCCACCCGCCGCACCCGCGCCCGCCCCGGCGGCCGAGGCAGCCCCCAAGGCAGCAACAGCTCCCCGCAAGAAGCTCTCATATAAAGAGCAGCGCGAACTCGAAGCCCTCCCCGCCCAGATCGAAGCCCTCGAAGCCGAGCAGAAGCGCATCACCGAGATGCTCGAACTCGACGGCGGCGCGATCTACGCTTCGGACGCCTCGCGCGCCGTCGAGCTGAGCGAACGCCACGCCCAGATCGACGACGAGCTGCTCGCCGCGCTCGAGCGCCAGGAAGAACTGGGCGTCGCGCGTTAAGCGTCAAGGCGCTCGTCCGTCCGTCCGACGCGGGGCGGGCGCCGACTAGGCTATATATGCGGCTACCCCATTCCCCGGGAATCGCCGCATGCTTTCACCTCTCACGTTCCTTGGCCGCCATGCCGTGCTCGTCGCGGCATTGCTGCTGGGCGCCTGCGCGCAATTGCCGCAAAACGTCGACCGCCCCACGTCCACCGCGCTCGCCTCGCCGAACGACACCGCACTCGGCGCGCTGGTCCGCCAGCGCCGCCAGGCCGACAAAGCCCGCTTCGAGTCGGGCTTCCTGCTGCTGGGCGGCCCGCCCGCCGCATACGGCAGCCGGCTCGCGCTGATCGAAGGTGCGCAGAAGACGCTGGACCTGCAGTACTACGCCATCCACGCCGATGCCAGCACGGGCCGTCTCGTGCGAGGCCTGCGCGCGGCCGCCGAGCGCGGCGTTCGCGTGCGCATCCTGCTGGACGATTTCCACAGCACCGGCCGCGACGCGCTGGTGCTGGGCCTGGCCTTCGTGCCCAACATCGAGATGCGCCTGTTCAACCCGCTCGCGGGTTCGCGCGATTCCACCTTCAGCCGGCTCCTCAATTCGATCGGCGACGCCTCGCGCATCCAGCAGCGGATGCACAACAAGCTGTTCCTGGCCGACAACGTGCTCGGCGTCACCGGTGGACGCAACCTGGGCGACGCTTACTTCGGCAATGCGACCACCGGCAATTTCGTCGACCTCGACGTGCTCGCGGCCGGCCCGATCGTGCAGGACCTCTCGCGCAGCTTCGACAGCTACTGGAACAACGAGCGCGCCTACCCCGTGCAGTCGCTGGTCTCTCGCGAAGAGTTCCAGGAGATCCGCGAACGCGCGCGCAAGGCCGACAAGGAAATCACCGACGAAGCCGCAGCAGCCGGGAAAGAGAATCCCGGCGCGCCCGAAAGCAAACCCAAGCCCGGCGCGCCGCCCACCGCAGAGCAACGCGCCCGCGTCTGGGACGAGAAACCGCTGGACCTGCGCACCGCCACCTTCGTCTGGGCGCCGGCCGTGATGCTGGCCGACCAGCCCGGCAAGATCCCGGCCGACAGCGGCCCCGGCGCGACGCGCGACCCGGGCCTCGTGGTGAGCCAGTCCGCCGACGCCGGACGCGCCCCCCGCGCATCGAACGCGCGGCCGCCCTCACCGGCCTCGCACCGCACCGAGTCGCTCGAAGCCGCATCGGACGCGGCCGCCAGCGGCGACACCGTGGTCGAGGGCCTGCTGCAGCTGATCGGGCAGGCGCGCTCCGAGCTCCTCATCATTTCGCCGTACTTCGTGCCCGGCCAGGACATGAAGCAGGCTTTTGCCGCGGCACGCGCCCGCGGCGTGAAGATCCGGGTGCTGACCAATTCGCTGGCCTCGAACGATGCGCCGGTGGCACACGTGGGCTACGCGCGGCACCGGGAAGAGCTGCTGAAGATGGGCATCGAACTCTACGAACTGCGCAGCGAACAGACCACCTTCGGCACCGTTTTCGGCTCCGGCTCCTCGGGCGGCGGCAGCAGCGCCACCGGCGAATCGCGCGCGATGCTGCACTCCAAGGTGCTGGTGATGGACGGGCGGCTGCTGGTCGTCGGCTCGATGAACCTGGACCTGCGCTCTCAACTCCAGAACACCGAGATCGCCCTCTTGATCCGCAGCGACGAACTCTCGCGCGTGGCCGGCGAGCAGATCGATCGCGGCATGCGCGAGCGCTCCTGGCATGTCGAGCAGGTCAACGGCGCGCTGGTCTGGCATGCACCCGAAGGCAGCGGCCTCGCGGACACCACCACCGAGCCCGACGCCAGCGCCACGCTGCGCCTGATGCTCAAGCTCTTCGGTCCGCTGGCGCCCGACCAGCTGCTCTAGCAGCCGATCCGGTCAGGCCCGATCAGGTCAGTGCTTGTGCTGGTGGGCTCCGCCGGCATCGGCGCCTTCAGGCGCACCCACCGGCAGCGTCACGTCCAGCACGGTCTTCACACCTTTGGCATCTTCGAACTTCAGGGTGAACGGCACGGTCGCGCCCTTGGCCAGCGCGCCCTTCAGGTCCATCATCATCACGTGATAGCCGCCGGGCTTGAGCTCGACGGTCTGGCCCGCGGGCAGGTCGAGGCCGCCGGCGAGCTCGCGCATCTTCATGGTGTCGCCTTCCATCTTCATCTCGTGCACCTCGGCCACGCCGGCCGCGGGCGTCGAGATGCCGACCAGCTTCGCGCCCGTGGGCGCGGTGAGCTTCATGAAGGCGCCCGTGCCGCTCTGGCCCGGCACCGATTGCCGCACCCAGCCATCGCGCACGTCGACCGTGGCCACGCCCTGCGCCACCACGTTGAGCTTCGCGGCCGGCGCCTTGAGCCCCGCGGTCGAATTGCCCGACGTCGGCACCTCGGCCCAATCGGCGACGCCGACGTCGCAGGTCTGCAGCACCTTGAACCACAGCGTGCCCGGCGTGGCCGGCACCTTGCCGCGCAGCACGAACTCGCTTCGCTCCTTGCCGGGCAGCGCGTCCTGCGGGGTCTCGGCGGTCCAGCGCACTTCGCCGTCGCCGGCGTTCTTCTGCACGTCGAGCTTCCAGCCCTTGCGCGCCTGCGCATCGCTCAGCACGAAGCCCTTGGGCAGGCGCACCGCCAGGCCAGTGGTAGCCGTGGCGCCTTCGCAGGCGTGGCCGACGCGGAAGGCGGCGTTGTAGTCGCTGCCCACGGTCGCGCCCCCGGGCGGCAGGGTGACGTGGGCCAGCGCAGCGGCGGCGCCGGCCAGCATGGCGCAGGCGGCGATGGTCTTGATCGTGAAGGTGGGGGTGTTCATGTCGGCATGTCCTCTGAAGAATGAATGAATGAAAGCGTCAAAGGTCGAACTTGAGTTCGGCCACGTAGGTGCGTTGCGGGTACGGGTGGAAGGCCCAGTACTTGTTGTTGTTCAGGTTGTCGATGCCAAAGGCCGCGCTCCACTGCCGGTCGATGCGATAGCGGATGCGCGCATCGACCACGAAGAACTTCGAGAAGCCCATGTACGCGAAGCCGTTCGGGTCGCTGTTGTCGAGCGAACCATATTGCTTGCCGCTGTAGCGCATGCCGACGGTGTAGCTCCAGTTGGCATCGGGCCGATAAGTCGCGAGCAGCGTGGCGCGCACCTTGGGCACGCGCGGCTGCTCGCGGCCGACGCTCGCGGGGAAGCCGCTGTTGGCGGTGATCTTCGAGTTCGTGAGCGTGAGGCTGCCGCTCAGGTCGAGCCCCTTCACGCCCACGTCGACCGCGTTCAGCGCCACCTCCAGGCCGCGGGTGCGGATGGCATCGACGTTCTGCACCGTGCTCACGTTGTTGCTGAGCGCCTGGCTGTAGAGCGCGTCCTTCGTGTTCTCGAAGAACAGCGTGGTGCGCAGCATGCCGTCCAGGCCCCAGCCCTTGAGGTCGCGCTCGGCGGTGAGCTCGGTGGTCCACGAGCGCTCGGGGCGCAGGTTCGGGTTGGTGTTGATGATGGTGTTGCCGTCGATCGAGCCCTGGTAGAGCTCGGTCACCGTCGGCATGCGCACCGCGCGGCCGGTCGATGCCTTGAAGAGCCAGTCGGGCGTGGCTTGCCAGGCGATGGCGGCCTTGGGCGAGTCGTAGCTGTTCTTGCGCGGCGCGAAGTCGAGCAGCCGCGTCGCGTTGCCGAGCTGCCCGCCGTAGGCCTCCCAGCGCTCGTGGCGCAGGCCCAGCGTGGTCTTCCAGTCCTTCGCGAAGCGCCAGGTGTCCTGCACATAGAGCGACTGCAGCCGGGTGTTGCCGTTGAAGGCGGAGAACGGCGTCACGGCCGGCCCGTTGGTCCAGTCGAACGTGTTGCCGACGCTGGTGCGCAACCGTGCCGTGTCCTGCTGGAAGCCGAAGTCGACCACGTGCGCGCCCACGCCTTCGGCCGAGCCGGTGGGCCGCCAGGTGCCGGCGGCCTTGAAGGTGTTCCAGCCGGAACCGCCCATGTCGGTGGTGCGCCCCGGGCCGCCGTTGAACGCACCGGGCAGCGGGTTCACCGGCACCGGCGTGCGCGAGGTGTCGCTCGAATAGTCGAACAGGCTCGCCGCCACCTCCCAGTCGAACACGCCGCCGGTGTGGCTCTTCACCGAGAGGCCGTGCATGTAGTGCGTGAGCGCGGTCTCGGTCGGCGCCAGCGCGGCGCTGGGCCCGTCGAGGTTGTAGCTGCGCCCGGCGATGTTCACCCGCCCCGAATACACCGGCCGCCCGAGCGCATCGCGCAGGTATGTGTCGACGCCGCCGTGCGTGGTGTTGTTCCAGGCGCCCAGCGTGTAGGTGGCGCGGAGGGTGGGCGAGAAGTCGTAGGCCACCTTGAGCTTGGCCTGCTCCTGCGTGGTGTCGTAGAGGGTCGAGCCGCCCACCAGCCACCACGGCTGGTTCGACGGGTTCAGCCCCAGCACGGCGCCGGTGACGGGCGTGCCCGCGTTGCCCACGGTGCCGGCGCTGAGCAGGCGATTGCCGAACACCAGCGCCTGCCCCTTGCTGTGGGTGCGCGAGGCGCTGAGCCACCACGACCAGTCGCCGCTGCGGCTGCCCAGCGACAGGTCCAGCTGCTGGCCGGCCGGCGACGAACGGCTGTTGTAGAGGTCGAAGTTCGAGGCGAAGCCGCTGAGCTTGATGTGCGCCTCCAGCTGCGTGGGCATGCGCGTCACGTAGTCGACGACAGCGCCGACCGAATTGCCCGGGTACGCGGCCGAGAACGGCCCGTAGAGCACGTCGACCCGCTCGATTTCTTCGGGCGACACCATGCCCCAGCGCGGCGCGTAGGTGGCGCCGTTGCCCAGCGGGTTCGACAGCATGATGCCGTCCGCATAGACCATCGAGCGCGCGCTGTTGCCCGTGCCCGAGGCGCGGGTGGCGAGCACCGCGTGGTTGAAGTCGCCGATGTAGCGCTTGCGCACGACCAGGCTCGGCAGGTACTTGAGGGCGTCCTCGGCATCGGTGGCGTTGACCGTCTCGGCGATCTGCTCGTGCGTGACGCCCTCGATGGTGGTGGGAATCTGCGCCGGCAGCGAGGTCGGCCGGCCGCCGCTCACGGTGACCGTGCTCAGGGCCCGGCCGGTGCCGCCTTCAGGCGCATCGGCGGTGGCCTGCTGCTGCGCCCAGGCGGGGACGCCGAGGGGAAAGGCCATGGCGATCGCCAGGGCGCGGGAATGCTTTTTCACTGGGAACCTGCTCCACGAACTTCAAGCCGGACAGGCCGCGGGCGCCATCGGTCGGGCGCATGCGGCTATGGGTTGGAAAGCTTCAGGAGAGGTTCGGAGGCCCGCGCGCCGGCAACGGCGCCGCGGTGGCCGCGGCAAGGCGCGCGGCGGGAATCGGCTGGACCACGCGGCCCAACGGCAGGGGAATCTCGAAGGAGACCGGGGCCAGCGCCGGCGGCGGTGCGCCGGTCAGCACGCACAGCGGGCAGTCCATGTGCGAGACGCCCACTTCCTGCGCGCCGTCTTGCGTGTGCACCACGACCTTGATGGAGCCGGCACCGGAGCACACCAGCTCCATGGCCTGCGGATGCACGATGGGCGACGCCACCGCCACGCCCAAAGACAGCATGAACCACAACAGCACCCAACGGCCGATCTGGCCGAGGACGCGGGGGTGGGGGCGCTGCAGGTGCATGGCGGTCGCGATTATCTGCGCACTTTGCCTTTGGGCGCTGTCTTGGCCGGGGCCTTGGCGCCCTTGGACGCCGGTGCGGCCTTCGAGGATTTCGCCCCTTTGGCGCCCTTGGCAGCGACCGCGCCCTTCTGGGCTTTCTGCCCCTTCTGTCCCTTCACGGCCTTGCCGCCACGCACAGCGCGCGGCGCCGGCTCGGGCGCCGACAGCGCCGGCATCGGCACCGCCGTCTGCGCCTGCGCGCTGGTGAGCACCGGTGTCACGGTGAAGCCGCGTGTCGCCATCAGCGCCGGCAACCCCTGCGGGCCGATCATGTGCAAGGCGCCGACAGCGGCGAACACGCTCTTGCCGCCTGCGTGCATGCGCTCGATGCCGTCGGCCAGCCCCGGATTGCGGTCGTCCAGCAGGCGCTTCATGAGCCGCTGCTCGGCGGGAGTGCGAAGGCAGTCGCACCAGTCGGCATAGCGGGCCAGCTTGTCGGCGTCGCTGCGCGCCCAGACATCGGCCAGTTCCTTCATCTGCCCGCGCAGCTTGCCGGACTCCAGTTCGTCGAGCGCCGCATCGACCTGCTCGGCTTCCTCCGCTTCGGAATCGCCGGTCAGCGCCTTCACCTGGTCGGCCGCGTTCTCCAGCGCGAAGATCGGCTTGTTGCCGTTGCGCGCGGAGACCGCCATCGTCTCGTCGACGCCGAATTCCGGGTACAGCCCGTCGGCGCGCGCCACCAGGCCCGCGAGCGCGGACACCTGCAGGATGGGCTGCAGCCTGGCCGTGGCGCCCGGCGGTACGCAGGCCTCGGCGTTCTGCCGGTCGAGCCGGCGTGCGCGCTCGCCGCTGAGCATGCGCGAGAGCAGGGCCGGATCGGCCGGCTGGCCCATCACGCGGGCGGTGGCCTCGTCGCGCGAATCGATCTCCAGCGCGAGCGCATCGCTCTGCGCGAGCGCCTTCTGCACAGTGGGACCGGGCCGGACCCACTCGGCGCGGCCGATGTGGATGGTTCCGTAGAGCCAGGAGGTGCGCCCGTCGCGCTCGATGCGCCAGAGCAGGCCCCGGTCGACGCCGTTACGCACGCCCGGTCCGAGCTTGGCGAGGCTGGCGATGGCCGAGGGCGGGCAGTCGGCCGCATGGGCCGCGACCGCGAACACGCAGAGGGCGCCCGTCAGCACCTGGCGTGCAAGGCGCACAGGCGCCGATAAATCAGTGGTGCGCTTCTTCAGCGCGGCGAGGATCCGGAGTATCCGCAAGGCCTGCTCCATGATGAAAGAAAGTCCGGCATTCTCACAGCACCGCTGCCCATAATCCGAAACCATGCAGAGCATCTTCCACCTTGCCTTTCACGTGCGTGACCTCGATGGTGCGCGCCGCTTCTACGGCGACGTCCTCGGTTGCGCCGAGGGCCGCAGCACCGACACCTGGGTCGATTTCGATTTCTTCGGCCACCAGATCTCGCTGCATCTGGGCGAGCCTTTCGCCACCGCGCGCACCGGCCGCGTCGGCGACGTGATGGTCCCGATGCCGCACTTCGGCCTCGCGCTGGCCCTGCCCGACTGGCAGGCGCTGGCCGAACGGCTGGAAGCCGCAAACACCGATTTCGTGCTGAAGCCCCAGGTGCGCTTCGAAGGCCAGCCCGGCGAGCAGTGGACGATGTTCTTCTGCGACCCCTTCGGCAATCCGATCGAGGTCAAGGGCTTCCGTTCCCTGTCCACCCTCTACGACAAGTAAAGACAAGTGAGCCAGCGCCGGGCCGCCCCAAGCAGGCTCGCGGCCCCCTCGGGGGGCAGCGAGGACACGAAGTGCCGAGCGTGGGGGTCCACATGAGCTACACCTTCGCATCGGCCACCGTGTTGCTGCTGCTGATCACCGATCCGCTGGGCAACATCCCGATCTTTGCCAATGCGCTCAAAGGCGTGGCGCCCGCGCGGCGCACCCGGGTGATCGTGCGCGAGGTGCTGATCGCCTTTGCGCTGCTGCTGGTCTTCATGTTCGTGGGCGACGGGTTCCTGCGGGTGATGGGTCTGTCGGGCCTGTCGCTGCAGATCGCGGGCGGGGTGGTGATGTTCCTGATCGCGCTGCGCATGATCTTTCCGCCCGAGCACGGCGCCGTGCCCGTCGCGCCCCCCACTGAAGAGCCGCTGATCGTGCCGCTCGCCGTGCCCGCGCTGGCCGGCCCCTCGGCGCTGGCCACGGTGATGCTGCTGGTGTCGCAGGCACCCGAGCGGCGCCTCGAATGGGTGGCCGCGCTCAGCGTCACCATGGCCGTGTGCGCCATCGTGCTGGTGCTGGCCGAGCGCATCCAGCGGCTGGTCGGCGAGCGCCTGGTGCTGGCCTTCGAGCGGCTGATGGGCCTGATCCTGGTGGCCGTGTCGGTCGAGATGATGATCCGCGGCGTCAAGCTGCTGGCATCTGAAATGGGGAGGTAGCTGTCCAAATGCCTTTCTTCGCAGAGCCCCATCTGGCGGCATGGATCTTCCGGGTCACGCTGGCCACCCTGATTCCGCTGCCCCTCTTCTTCTGCGCGAGCGGCGCGCAGGCGGTGCAGGTCTGCGAACTCAACGGCCAGAGCGTGAGCCCTTCCAACGGCAGCACCACGGCCGGCAAGACCGGCCTCATGCGCTGCAAGGACGGCACCACCGGCGAGCTCCAGCGCGAGCAGCAGGTGCAGAACGGCGTCTTCATGGGCCTCGTGCGCTTCTACGAAAAAGGCAAGCTCGCGCGCGAGCACACCCTCAACGCCAAGGGCAACATGCAGGGGCGCGCCCGCGAGTTCTCGCCCGCCGGTCAGGTGCTGCGGGAAGCCGTCTACGACGACGGCCAGGAGCGCGGGCTGGTGCGCAGCTTCTACCCCGGCGGCCAGTTGCGGCGCGCCACCTTCTACCCCGACACCGGTGCCGGTCCCGAGCGCGCTTTTGTCGAATTCACCGAGCGCGGCCAGATGTCCATGCTGCGCTGCGGCGAGGCGCCGGTGCTGGCGCCCGTGGCCGACGACGCCAAACTGTGCGGCTTCACGAGCGGCGGCGCATCGCAGGTCGACCTTTTCGATGCGCGCGGCACGCTGCGCTCGCGGGTGTCGTACCTGGCGGGCAAGCGCGTGCGCAGCCAGGAGTTCTACGACAACGGCAAGCCCTCGACGCTCGACGAGACCACCGGCAACCAGCGCATCGAGCGCAGCTTTTCGTCGGAAGGCGTGAAGCGCCGCGAGACCGTGTGGCTGCTGGCCGAGCGCATCGCCATCCGGCAGCGCGAGCAGGAGTTTTCCGAAAAAGGCACCGTGGTGCGCGACCAGCGCTGGACCCCCAAGGGCGAGCCGCTGCGCGACGACAGCTTCTACCTGAACGGCCAGCCGCGCAGCAAGGCGGTGTACAGCGGCACCGGCACGGCGCGCGTGGTCGAGGTCACCGAGTTCTACGACAGCGGCCAGCGCGCCGCGCAGGGCCGCTACCTCGCGCCGGGCCGCAACCGCCAGGTGCCCATCGGCACGCACCAGCGCTTCAGCGAAAAGGGCACGCTGCTGGCCGAATCGCACTTCGATCCCAAGGGACGCGTGACGCGCGAGCGCGCGTGGGACGAAAACGGCGAACTGCAGCGCGACGACGAGGTCTTCGAGGACGGTTCCCGCAAGGCCTTCACGGAATAAGGCTCGCCCCCAGGCTTCGCGCACTTCGTGTCGCTTCGCCAACCCCCTACCGGGGGCAACACCAACGGCCCGGCAAAGCCGGTTCCGTGGTGTTTCCCGAACAATCGGGTGCAGCCCGGAAGGTTGCTGCGGGGGTCAGTCCAGCTTGATGCCGGCCTGCTTGATGATCGGCCCCCAGCGCTTCGACTCGGCGCGCGACAGCGCCGCGAACTGCGCCGGCGTGCCGGGCATCGCTTCCATCCCGAAATCGTCGAAGCGTTTCTGCACAGCGGGCGTGCCGAAGGCCTTGTTCAGGTCGCCATTGAGCTTGTTCACCACCGCGGGCGACAGACCGGCCGGGCCGAGGATGCCCTGGAACGCGAACACCTCGGTGTTGGGCACTCCCACTTCGGCCAGCGTCGGCACGTTGGGCAGCGGCTTGCTGCGCGCACCCGAGCCGATGGCCAGCACCCGCACCTTGTTGCTTTGCATGATCGGCAGGCCCGAGGCCAGGTCCAGGAACATGCAGGGCACCTGCCCGCCCATCACGTCGGCCATCGCGGGCGCGGCGCCGCGGTAGGGGATGTGGGTGATGAAGGTGCCGGTGCGCACCTTGAACATCTCCATTGCCAGATGGTGCGGCGAGCCGTTGCCGGGGGAGGCGTAGTTGACCTTGCCGGGGTTGGCCTTCACGTAGGCCAGGAACTCCTTGAAGTTCTTCGCCGGGAAGTCCGGGTGCACCACCAGCGCGAGCGGGAATTTGCCGATGGCGCCGATGTAGGTGAAGTCCTTTTCGGGACTGAACGGCAGCTTGCTGAACAGGTGCTCGTTGAAGGCCAGCACCGCGTTGTCGGCCGAAAGGATCGTGTAGCCGTCGGGCTTGCTCTTGGCGACGATGTCGGCGCCGATGTTGGTCGAGGCGCCGGGGCGGTTGTCCACCACGATCTGCTGGCCCAGCGTCTGGCGCATGGCCTCGGCCAGCACGCGCGCGATCACGTCGGT
>Ga0157370_10008745_pt1 | contig 10889 bp, 10 predicted proteins | sample C35metaG_FD_113463 | JGI IMG/M metagenome (GOLD analysis project Ga0157370, IMG submission 113463) | Corn rhizosphere microbial communities from Kellogg Biological Station, Michigan, USA - C3-5 metaG | ecosystem: Host-associated > Plants > Roots > Rhizosphere > Soil | place: USA: Michigan... | reverse complement strand
TTTATTCCTGAAAAAAGCGACCAATAATTCCATTTTTATTTTTGATGATATTCATTGGAGCAAAGAAATGGAAGAAGCGTGGAAGCTAATACAGCAGCACGATTTAGTTACTTTAACTATTGATCTTTTTTTTATCGGACTCATTTTTTTTAGTAAAGATTTTAAAGTGAAACAGCATTTTACTATTCGATTTTAAAAGTTGCTAATCTTGTAAATTCATTTTTTGCAATTGAATAGGAAAGCGAGCAATCTTCGTTAGAATCCTTTGTTAGAAAAGCATATTTTTGAATTATGATAATTGGAGTTTTAAAAGAACCACTGCCCGAAACAAGAGTCTCACTTTTACCTGAGCATCTTTTGATTTTGAAAAAATTAAATGTAGATATTTTAATAGAAAATAATGCCGGAGAAAAATCTTTTGCTTCCAACGAAAAATATGTGGAAGCGGGTGGGAGCGTGGGTTCAAGAGATGAGATAATTTCCAAATCAGAAGTTATTTTATCCATTCATCTTCCTGCAGAATCAGAAATTGATTTGCTTCAATCAAAAATAATATTGGGATTTTATCAGCCTTTATATCATCCGGAATTTATCAAAAAGCTGATAGAAAAAAAAGTAACTGTTTTAAGCATTGATATGATTCCACGAACTACCCGTGCGCAAAGTATGGATGCATTGAGCAGCCAGGCAAATATTGCCGGATATAAAGCGGTGTTGATTGCTGCCAATTTATTTCCCCGGTATTTTCCAATGTTTATGACTGCTGCCGGGAGCATTCCTCCGGCAAAAGTTTTGATTTTAGGGGCCGGTGTTGCGGGTTTGCAGGCAATTGCCACGGCAAGAAGATTGGGAGCGGTAGTGGAAGTTTTTGATACACGGCCGGCGGTGAAAGAAGAAGTGATGAGCCTTGGCGGCAAATTTATAGAAGTGGAAGGAGCAGCGGACGCAAGCAAAGCCGGGGGTTATGCAGTGGAACAATCAGCAGAATTTTTGCAAAAGCAAAAAGAAAAGATTGCCGCAAGTGTAGCAAAATCGGATATCATCATTACCACGGCACAGATTTTCGGAAAAAAAGCACCGGTTTTAATTACAGAAGATATGATTTTGAAAATGAAAAACGGTTCTGTGATAATTGACATTGCTGCAGCAACCGGCGGTAATACAAGTGTTACAAAAAATGATGAAACAATAATTTATCATGGCGTAACGGTTGTTGGGAATTCAAATTTGCCGGCGACAATGCCTTTTGATGCAAGCAAAATGTATGGGAAAAATATTTGTAACTTTTTGCAATTAATTATTGATAAAGAGGGCAACCCTGATGACCCGGCTGTACGGGGGAAACTTAATTTGAATTTAGAAGATGATTTGGTAAAAGGGACTTTGATTAATTAGCCGGTTTGATAAGTAGCTAATTTGCTAATTTAAAAAATAAAATATGGAATCTATCATTCATTTTTTGCAGCAAAATATCGAAATGGTTTACATCGTAATCCTGATGATATTTTTGGGAATTGAAATAATAGGAAGGGTGCCAAGTGTGCTGCACACGCCGCTGATGAGCGGCGCCAATGCAATTCATGGAGTTGTAATCATTGGTGCCATCATTGTAATGGGAAAAGCAGAAAGCGCAAATCATGTAGCGCTTGTTCTTGGATTTTTAGCCGTAGTTTTAGGAACATTGAATGTAGTTGGCGGATTTGTGGTAACGGACAGAATGCTGGAAATGTTTAAGAAAAAGAAGAAGTAGTCACCAAAATTATACGAATAAACATGAATTAATAATACTCTAAACACTCTAAACGTTCCAAACAAATCTAAACCCTCTAAATGCCCATCAGTATTTTATCAATTTGTTATCTCATCGCTTCTGTTACATTCATCATCGGATTGAAAATGTTGTCTAATCCTGCAACGGCAAGAACGGGAAATTTAATTGCTGCAGGAGGCATGATAATCGCGATATCAGGAACCATTTTTTTGTATGAAAATCATGGCAGGAAATTGGGTAATTATCCGTGGATATTTTCTGCAATTGTCATCGGAAGTATCATTGGAGTTCTTGTTGCCAAAAAAGTGAAGATGACTGCAATGCCTGAACTGGTAAGCTTTTTCAATGGAATGGGTGGTGCGTGTGCAGCATTGATTTCAATAGTTGAATTTGATTATTTGTTCAGGGAACACAGGGACCTGGATTCTACATTTTTTTCTGATGTTGTTCCTTCAGGGCATTATCTGGCAATCATTGCAGGAACAATTATTGGCAGCGTTTCATTCATTGGCAGCATGATTGCGTGGGGAAAACTGAGTGGAAAATTTAAAGATTATTCTTTCAAAGGCCAGCATATTTTGAATAATATTATTTTGCTCTTGGTTTTAGCAACAGCTGTGTTTACCTATTTCACCAATGTTCAAACTGTAAATATACCTTTCTTTATTACCGTTGCTTTAGCACTTTTGTATGGCGTATCTTTTGTGTTGCCGATTGGTGGTGCAGATATGCCGGTTGTCATTTCATTATTAAATTCTTTTACCGGTGTGGCTGCGGCTTGCGGCGGTTTTTTATATGACAATAAAGCGATGCTTACCGGTGGAATTTTGGTTGGCGCTGCCGGAACGTTGCTTACGATTTTAATGTGCCGCGCAATGAACCGTAGCCTGATGAATGTACTAATCGGATCATTTGGTGGAAATGCAAAAGCTGCTTCCGCAGCAAAAGATGTACATGGAAATATTAAAGAAATTTCTGTAAGTGACGCGGCAATGCTGATGGCTTATGCAAAAAAAGTAATGATTGTTCCAGGGTATGGATTGGCAGTGGCGCAAGCCCAACATACCTGTCATGAATTGGAAAAAGCCCTCGAAGAAAAAGGTGTTGAAGTAAAATATGCGATTCATCCTGTTGCCGGGCGTATGCCAGGCCACATGAACGTTTTGCTTGCGGAGGCTGACGTGAGTTATGAAAAATTATTGGAAATGGATGAGGCAAATGATGAACTAAAATCAACGGATGTTGCTTTTATTCTGGGTGCCAATGATGTCGTAAATTCTGCTGCAAAGAATGATCCTTCTTCACCGATTTATGGAATGCCTATTCTGGAAGTAGAACTGGCAAAACAGGTAATTGTAAATAAAAGAAGTATGAAACCAGGATATGCCGGAATTGAGAATGAACTGTTTTATCAGCCAAAAACCTCCATGCTTTTCGGCGATGCAAAAAAAGTACTGCAGAACTTGCTTGCTGAATTGAAAAATATTTAACTTCTTCTTTAATAAACAAACAAATAACTTCTCTTGAAAATTGGCATAAAACGGTAACATACAAACGAAAAAGCATTTTCCATAAATCATAAATTTTAAAATGGAATTAAATCACTGGAATCTTCCTTTGAAAATATGGAAGAGAACAAAGCATTTTGGAAAAGTTTTTTGATTTTAAATGTATTGGCTATGAATTCCTTTTTTTAAAAACAATCACATAAAAAAGGCTGAAAAATTTTTTCAGCCTTAATCCGGTTTTTCAAAAAGGAATAAATATTTTTCAAAAATTTATATGCCTTAATGAGCTTAATGTGAGTTAATACAGCGAATCGAAGGGGACGGAATAAATACTTTTGTAAAATTAGCAATTAAAAGATTGGCAGAAGTAGCGTTTTTTTAACCGTTTATGGTAAAATATTCACATTAAAATAATTAAAACGGATAATCAATTCCAATTGTTGCATTAAAGTTTTCATAGCGCCATAACCGGTTTTCATAAGCAGATCCAAATAAATTTTTGAAATTAACATCCGGAATTTGCCAGCCATCATTTTCTAAAATATCCGGCCTTTTAAATCTGAGAGCGACATCAAACCTTAGTACAAAATAAGAAAAATCGAACCTGAAACCCACGCCGGAAGAGACTCCAAGTTGTTTATACAGGTTTTTAAATTTGAATTGGGTAGTATCTTCTTTGCCATCTGGCCTGGTGTTTTTAAAATTCCAGATGTTGCCAATATCTGTAAAAACTGCCATTTTAAAAAGAACGGCGTTTGAAAAAAGTGGCGCTACATTAAACCGGTATTCTGCATTTCCTTCCAACTGGATATCGCCGGTGCGATCATTAAACCGGATTCCTGTGGATTGATAAGGCGCCAATGGCTGCCCTCCAACGCCTATTCCACGAACCGGCCAACCACGCATGCTATTTGGGCCACCGCCGAAATACTGTTTGAAAAATGGAAGTGTTGTATCACTATTTGATAAAGGAATTCCAACACCTGCAAACGCCCGCAAAGCAATAGCAGATTTTGGATGATTAATCGTATAGATATATTCAATGTCTGTTTTAATAAATTCCTTTAAATATTTGTTGAAAAAATTTCCTGTCTGGGCATTCTTGTTTTTTTCTTTCAATAAATCCCATGGTAATCCTGATTCTTCAAAGTTTACTTTTAAATTGGTTACGAGTTTTGGATTGCGCGGATTTGCTTTTGCCAAATTATAACTGATTGACGAACCCATCACAAGTGCGGTGTTAAAGGAATATTTTAAAAAAGGATTTTCATTTAAAGTACTGTCAAAACTTGCAGAGCGATTGTATAAACGCCGGTAATCAAAGTTGAAAAGTTTCAGGCTCCATAAGTGTTTTGCATTGTTTGTCCAGTTAAAACCATAGGCAGTATTAAATACCTGCTGGTTAAAAAAATCAATCCTGTTTATAAGAGAAATATTCGTATTGATAAATGATTGATTGGTAATTAAATTTTTATTGTTGTAAATACCGAACGGAAAAATGAACTTCGGAAACAATAAAGTATTTGAATAGCTCAATTCATTTGAATTAATAAAAGTACCGCTGCTGTTTCTATGTGAAGTATTAAATTCTACACCTGCTTTTATTCCATTAGTCATGCGTATTGCAGATTTGGCAAAGTTTCTATCCGTTACCGCTAAATTTAGCGACAATCCCAAAAGATTTCCTGATGCCGAAGTTGACAGGCTGCTCGTAGCATTGTTTGCTGAATAGCTCATTTCTATATTTCCTTCAAAACCATATTTTTTTAAAGGGATTAATTTTACAACCATATTCAAAAGATTGGTATCTTTTTGTTCAATTATATCAATGGTCGGGCTTTCCCATACGCCCAGTTTATAGAGGTCATTTATGGTTTTAAAATAATCATCCTGGCGAAAAACATTTCCTTTTTTTATTGCGAGATTTCTGCGCAGTAATGAAAATTTAAAAAGTTTCCGGTGAAACTTTGCTATGTAATTTTTAAATGCACGGACGTGTAAGGCCGTATCCGTATACTCATCCCCGGGAATATAATCGGGCAAAACATAAATATCATTGATATAATATTTTTGTAAATTGGTACTATCCGGCAAATTATTTAATTGAAAACCAAGACGGATTTTTGGGTGTTTTCGTTGCTCATTTGCTTCTGCCAATAAACGTAATTGTTCAAACGGATCTTCTGAAACGCTCGTTAATGCTGCAATTGTAGTATCGCCTGTTGCTCTTATTTCATCGGCGGTAAATTTATAATAACCGTTATTTTTATAAAGGTTTACCAGCCGGTTTGTTTCCTGTAGAATGCCACTTTTTGTTACAGGTGTATTTGGCTGAAGCAGCGATTCTTTTTTTGTGGATATCGCCAGTTCCTCTAATTCAGGTTTTGTAAAAAGATAGGCTAAAGTATCTATCATTGTGCGTTTTCCCGCGTCCACATGATAAGTAACCGTTACTCTTTCCTGGTTCTTTTTGCGGACGACGGTATCAAAAGAATAGGAAATGTCAGGACTGTAGAACCCCAGATTTTGCAGCGCTACAGCCATATTCGCAGCAGATTGAGCCACCGCATTTGTGTCAAAAACAGGTGGATTTGGAAGGTAATGAAAAATAAAAAACTTATCTTTTACCATCACTTTTGCGCTGTCATCTAATTGAGTGGCTAATTTTGATTTGATAATTACCTTTTCGTCTTTACTTACATTGTTTGCTTTGAGATTGATATTATTTTTAAAAATGAAAGGAGTATTTTTTTGATATTTTTGAACAATCATGCAGCTTGAAAAAAATATAATCGCAAAAAAAATTTTTATAAAAAATAAGATGGAAATTTTTACAGAGTTGTTCCCTTTCATAATAAAAAAGCCATGTTGAGCAAAAAGATTGTCAAATATATTCAAAGTTTGAACCATAAAAAATTCCGTGACGAAGAGGAGGCCTTTATTGGAGAAGGACCAAAGGTGGTTACGGAATTTTTAATGTCAGAAAAAATAAAATGCAAAATCATTTGTGCAGAAAAAAAATGGCTTTTGGAGCATGAACCTCTATTGAAAAGTATAAATGTTGAAAATATTTTTGAGGCAAATGAGCATTGGCTAAAAAGTATTTCACTTTTAAAAACTCCTAATAAAGTAGTGGCAGTTTTTAACAAAATACCTGCAAATGAAAAGCAAAATTTCGCATCTAAGATCTCTTTAATGCTGGATGATTTACAAGATCCAGGAAACCTGGGAACAATTATTCGCATTGCAGATTGGTTTGCAATAGAAAATCTTATTTGCAGCGAAAACAGTGTGGATTGTTACAATCCAAAAGTAGTACAATCCACTATGGGTAGCCTTTCAAGGGTAAATATGATTTATACGGATTTGAAATCGTTCATTCAAAAAAATAAAAAAATTCCAATTTATGCAGCTTCTTTATCAGGTGTTTCTGTTTTTAAATTACCGAAAATAAGCGAAGGTTTTATATTAATTGGAAATGAATCAAAAGGATTGAGTGAAGAAATTTTAAAATCAGCTTCGCAAAAAATAACCATTCCAAAAACTGGCCATGCAGAATCATTGAATGCTGCAGTAGCGACAGGTATTATATTATCACAGGTTATTTTTCATTCTTAATTTGAAAAACACAAAGTGACATTAAAATGTTAGTTCTACCTGAAGTAAAAAAGAATCATTGATAACGTTACCTTTATCACGTTTAAATAAAGAATATGCTAAAAGTTGGAGTATTTGGTATAGGCCATTTGGGAAAATTTCATTTGAATAATTGGAAAGAAATTGAAGGTGTAAAATTAGTCGGATTCTTTGATCCGTCCGATTTAAATGCAAATGAAGTAAAAAAAGAATATCGATTAAAAAGATTTAAAAAAGCCGATGAATTAATTGAAGCGTGCGATATTATTGATATTGTAGCACCTACAACAGTGCATTTTGAGCTGTGTAAAAAAGCTATTTTAAAAAGTAAACATGTATTTGTTGAAAAGCCTTTGGCAAATACGATGGCTGAGGCTAAGGAAATTGTAAAACTGGCAAAAGAAGCAAATATAAAATTCCAGGTTGGGCATGTGGAACGGTTCAATCCTGCTTTGCTGGCTGTAAAAGAACATGAATTGAATCCGATGTTTATTGAAGTACACCGGCTTTCTCAATTTAATCCCCGCGGCACTGATGTAAGCGTCATCCTCGATTTAATGATCCATGATATTGATATTATTCTTTCGCTGGTAAAAAGTAATGTGAAAAATGTTTTTGCAAACGGGGTAAATGTTTTGAGCGATACGCCTGATATTGCAAACGTCAGGATTGAATTTGACAATGGCTGTGTAGCCAATCTTACTTCATCGAGAATCAGTATGAAAAAAATGCGCAAGATGCGTTTGTTTCAAAAAGACTCTTATGTGGGAATAGATTTTTTAGATAAAAAAACAGAGATTATCAAATATAAATCGCCTGAAGATAAAAATGTTTTTACGTTTGATATTGAGACAAACCACGGTAAGAAAACCATTGCAATTGCAGCTCCGGTTATTAAAGAAAGTAACGCAATAAAAATGGAATTACAAAGTTTTGTGAATGCCATTAATAATAACAAAACTACCGTCGTTAGTGAGGTTGATGGCTTTCGTGCGATGGAAGTCGCCCATTTAATTTTGGATAAAATCAACCGGAACCAAGTCGTGTAATTTTAATTTTATTTTAATTTGCAAAAGCGCTTACACATTCGATTTTATGCATTAGGCGATTTGATTGCTTCTATTATAGCATGGATTCTTTTTTATTGGATTCACAGGCGCCTTGGCGGAGAAAATTTTTATTTTAGTAAAAAATTTATTGCCGGATTGATATGCTATCCATCCGGTTACATGATTTTATACCACCTTGCCGGAACATATAAAAATCTTTATTACAAATCCAGGCTGCTTGAATTATTATCAACTTTCCTAAGCATTTTACTGGGAAGTATTGTATTGTTTTTTATTTTTCTTTTTTACAAAAAGAATCAAAACCTCAGTAATTTTTACACACAGTTTTTCATCCTGTTTTCTCTGCAGTTTTTCATTACTTATTTTATTCGCTATTTGTTTTTAAGTGAGGCTCACAGACATCTGCAGCGCGAAAAGGTCTGGTTTAATACATTGATTATCGGCAACAGAAATAAGGCAGAAGAACTGTTTCATTTAATTAATTCTAATGACGAAAAAAGCGGTTATCGTGTTTGTGGTTTTATTACTTCAGATAAAAAAAATAATCAGGAGCTGATGGGAGAAATTTCCTGTTTGGGAAATATGAATGATGCCGGCAAAGTAATAGAAAAATATGATATCAGTGAAGTGATCATTGCCTTGCAAAAAGATGAGCGGCAGGAGCTGGAAAAAATTTTGCAAATGCTTGCAGAAAAAGAAGTGAATGTGAAAATGCTGCCTGACGAAATTGATATTCTTGCAGGAAATGTAAGAACCACAAATATTCTGGGAACTCCATTAATTGAAATTCACACAGGTTTGATGAATACATGGCAGCAAAATGTAAAGCAATTAGTTGATATTTTAATATCGGTTTTTGGAATCATAATTCTTTCTCCATTGATCTTATATACGGCCATCAGAACAAAATTTTCTTCAAGAGGAGCCATTTTTTATTCACAGGAAAGAATTGGTTATAAAGGCAAAAAATTTTTCATTTACAAATTCAGATCCATGATAATGGATGCTGAAAAAAATGGACCGATGCTTAGCAGTGACAATGATGAAAGAATTACCAAATGGGGAAAGATTATGCGTCGGTGGAGATTGGATGAACTGCCGCAATTTTGGAATGTGATAAAAGGAGAGATGAGCCTAGTAGGACCGCGCCCCGAAAGAAAATATTACGTAGATGAGATTATTCAAAATCATTCAGAATATAAAATCTTATTAAAAGTAAAGCCCGGAATTACCAGTTGGGGTATGGTGAAATTTGGCTATGCTGAAAATATAAATGAAATGATTGAGCGGATGAAATACGATATTATTTATATTGAAAACATTTCATTGGCGCTTGATTTTAAAATCATGATTCATACTATCAGGATTATTTTGCTGGGAAAGGGAAAGTGAACAGTAAAAGAAATACCGACAATTTCTGTTTTTACTTTATTTCAGATAACGAAAAAACCCCGCTCAAAAAAGCAGGGTTTATACGTTATTTAAAAAATTATTCAGCTACTACTTCAAAATTTACTTCAGTTTCATGGCCTTTGCCAAAATCAATTTTGGCTTTATAAGTTCCTAATTCTTTTACATCATCAAGAATGGTGATTCTGCGGCGATCAATTTCGTAGCCTTTTTGTTCACGGATGGCTCTTGCAATCTGAACAGAAGTAACGCTTCCAAAAATCTTTCCACTGGTACCGGTTTTAGCCCCGATTTTCAAAGAGGATTCCTGCAACACGCTGATTACACTGTTAATTTCTGCAAGAAGTTTTTCTTCTTTTTTAGCAAGTTGTTTTTTGCGTTCTTCTAATTGTTTCAAATTGGAAGGGTTTGCCTCCACAGCGAATTTGTGAGGAATCAGATAGTTACGTCCATAACCATCTTTTACCGTTACCAATTCATGGGCGCCCCCTAAATTATTTACATCTTGTATTAATATTACCTGCATTTTGTTTTTGCATTTTTACCCAAATCGCCGACTGGCGGTCTTTCTCCGCCGAAGACGGATTAGGGTGGTGAAAAAATTATTTCATTAAATCTGTTACATAAGGTAGAATGGCCATTTGACGGGCTTTCTTTACTGCTTCGCTCACTTTGCGCTGGTATTTCAAAGAATTACCGGTGATGCGGCGGGGAAGCAATTTACCTTGTTCGTTCAGGAATTTTTTCAAAAAATCTGCATCTTTATAATCAATGTATTTGATGCCCAGTTTTTTGAAACGGCAATATTTTTTAGGCCGTTTTTCAGCTTTTATCGCTGTCAGGTATTTTATTTCATTTGGTTTAGGCATGGGTTACCTCCGCTTTTTCGATTCCAGTTGGTACGCCTTTTCTCTTTTTAGCATTGTACTCAACGGCGTATTTGTCGAGTGCAGTGAACATGTGGCGAATAACTGATTCATCGCGCAAAAGCTGTGTTTTCAGCTTTTCATTGAAGTCGGTTGGCGCCGTATATTCCAGAACCCAGTACAAACCGGTTGTTTTCTTCTGGATTGGGTACGCCAGTGATTTTAATCCCCAGGCATTTTCATTTACAACCTCTCCTCTGTTTTCAGTAACCAGAGTTGTGAACTTATTCTGAGCGGCTTTAAATTCCTCTTCAGAAAGTACAGGGGTAAAAATCACCATCAATTCGTAATTCTGCATTAATCGTGTTTTTTAGTGAATAAAATTTTTAATTTGGGCGGCAAAGGTAAGGAATTTAAGCTATTAAGAAAAAGAATAAGTTCCGAATTATTCATAAATTTCTTTTAGACTTTCTAATTGAAAAAAAAGTTGACAATATTTCAAAAATTGTCAACTTTTTACTATATAATCTATTCAAAATTACTTATGGGAAAATTCCTAATTCAGCATAAGAAGTAGCTACTTTATTGATGGCACAAACATAAGCGGCGGTTCGCATATCCGGAATAG
>Ga0157370_10008744_pt1 | contig 10889 bp, 8 predicted proteins | sample C35metaG_FD_113463 | JGI IMG/M metagenome (GOLD analysis project Ga0157370, IMG submission 113463) | Corn rhizosphere microbial communities from Kellogg Biological Station, Michigan, USA - C3-5 metaG | ecosystem: Host-associated > Plants > Roots > Rhizosphere > Soil | place: USA: Michigan... | reverse complement strand
TTGCGACGGCAACGGCTTCCGATTGACGCGCCTCACGCAACAGAAGGCCTGTCCCGCGATCCGCATCTCGAACCAAGCCTCCAACATCCAGCTGTCGCGCCTCGTCATCGACGAGAACGGTGCGGTGCCTCCGTGCAGCCCCAACGACAAATGCCCGCCGACCATCGATGTCGCCCGTTCATCCGACATCCGCCTGGACGATGTCCACGTGCACGAAGGCAAAGCCTATGTGGTCAATGTCTGGGGCGTGAACGGCTTCAGCTTCCTGAATTCCTCTGTGTCCAATGCCGGGATCATCGGCCTCTACATCGGGCATGCGCTGTACGAGAACAGCAGCAGGATCCAGGTGCGGAATTCGGTGTTCGCCGCCGCCCGAACCAATGGCCTCGCGATCGAAGGCGCAGGGGGCACGACGCCCGGCGACAACGTCATTGCCAACAACGTCTTCAACCGCAACCACTACAACGGCCTGTGGCCCGACGGACGTGGCGGAATCACGACCGGTGGCCAGATGTACCTGGTTCGCGCAAGCAACCTGAGCGTTGTCAACAACGTGTTCGGCGATGGCCGCTGCTTCAATTGCTCCAGCCTCGAGGTGTCGGCTGTCGAACTCGGAACTGCCAACGCAAGCGACGGCGTGACCCTGTCCAACATCCAGCTCTCGGGCAACTACATCTACAACCATCCTGGCGTGGGCTTCTACCTGAATCAAGGCTCGGCAATCGACACCTCGTTGCAGGTCAACGGGAACGTGGCGCGCGGCGTCGGCACGTTCACGAATCTCTCTTCATCCAACACGGGAAGCAACGTCAGCGGCGATGCAGCGATCACGCTGGCCCATGGCGGCATCAACGACTACGAAATCCAGCGGCTGTCGGGTGCCTTCCACTACGAGAGCTCGTGGCCTATGCCGAACACGGTCAAAGAGGCGACGATCGCGCTCAGCCTCTCGCCGCGCCCGGGCGCCAGAAGCGCGCCTATCTATCGCTGCGTGCAGTCGACGGTCGCGCAGAACGACTTCATCAGCCTGGATGCGAACTGCGAAGGCCAGGTCCTGCACTCCATCCTGGGCTATTCGTTCGAGCAGGGGTTTCCAGCATCGCAACGCTTCTACCGATGCCGCGTGGGCAGCGACCATTTCGTGAGCTGGGACCCAGCGTGCGAGGGCCAGGTCGTCGACGGACCGCTGGGTTACGGCGTGCCGCGCTGACCTCGATGACGACCCGCGGACCGATCGGGCCGGACAAACCCTGACGGGCGTGGCTGGCGGCGCTTCGAGAATGGTTCGATCCATTCAGAAGCCACAAGGAAAGAGACAAGCCGCCATGCCCCATCCCCAGCCTCCCACGCTGACACGCCGCCGATTCGCGCTCGCCGCCGCCGCATCGAGCCTCGCCGTTCCCGCCTTCGCGCAGACCGCGTGGCCCAGCAAGCCGATCCGCATCGTCGTGCCCTACACGCCGGGCGGCTTCACCGACCAGATGGCGCGGCTCGTGCAGATCGGCCTGCAGACGCGCCTCGGCCAGCCGGTGCTCATCGACAACAAGCCCGGCGCCAACAGCCTGATCGGCGTCGATGCCATCGCCAAGGCCCCGGCCGACGGCACGACCTTCGGCGTCGTCATCGCCGCATATGCGGCCAACACCACGCTGTACCCGAAGCTGCCCTACGACCCGCAGAAGGACCTGTCAGGCGTGTCGCTGATGGGCATTTCGCCGCTGCTGGCCGCGGTGAACGTCAACGCGCCGTTCAAGACCGCGCGCGAGCTCATCGACTACGCGCGCGCCAACCCGGGCAAGGTGAGCTTCGGCTCCTCGGGCAACGGATCGGCCGCGCACCTGACGACCGAGCTGTGGAAGTCGCTCACGCAGACCTACATGATCCACATCCCTTACCGCGGCGCGGTGCCCGCGCTGACGGACCTGATGGGCGGGCAGATCCAGCTGTTCTTCGACGCGCCCACCGGCCTGATCAACCAGGCCAAGGCCGGCAAGGTGCGGCTGATCGGCGTGGCGGGCGACAAGCGCCTGGCGGCCGCGCCCGACGTGCCGACCTTCATCGAGCAGGGTTTCGCGGGCTTCACCGGCAGCACCTGGGCCGGCATGCTGGCGCCGGCGGGCACGCCGCGCGATGTGGTCAAGCGCATGTCGGAAGAGGTGGCGCGGATCATCAAGAGCGAGGAAACGCGCGCCAAGCTCGACGCGATGGGCACGATTCCGGCGGGCAGCACGCCCGAGGAGTTCGATGCGTTCATCACCGCGGAGACCGCCAAGTGGGGCAAGGTCATCCGCACGGCAGGGGTGAAGGCGGAATAACGCACTTGCGCGGCGTGCACTGAAGGTCATTCGAATGGCGCCGCAGGGATAGTGCGGGCCATTGCCAGGCGATTGAGAATTTCACGGCCTCGAAAGAAGGCACGGCGTCATCCAAAAACAATTGGACGGCGCCCGTGAATATTCAATTCAATCAAATGGAGACAAATCTTGACCAAGACGGAAAACAATGGGTCTATTGGAATTGGGCAATGGCGGCTTTCGCGATTGCACAGATCAATTTTCGTGTTAATGACCTTCGGTGGATTGTTTTCATTGGTGCATGCGGCCAGCGATATTTCCGGCACCCTCATCTGGACATGTTCCAATCAGCTCAATGGCACGGCGTACGGCGATGGTGTACTCAATGACTTCCGCAGCACGAAATTTCCTTCGCCAAAAACCGGAGGATTCAAGATCACATCGGTGGAGCAGGTCTGGCTTGCATTTCCTTCCTATTGCCTGATCAAGGGAGCAATTCAGCCCACGTCCCCTGGCGGAATTGATCCTGCCGTCAAGGCGCCCGATTACCGAGTGCCCGATATCAATTACCAGGTCTATATCCCATCGCAATGGAATGGAAAATTCGCCCAACTCGGCGGTGGCGGATTTGCCTGGAGCGCCGACGTCGTGGCGGCGGGCCTGCAGGCCAACCAGCAGTTCTCGCCCTCGAGCCAGGGGGCGGCGTTGTCGAACTACGCGGTCGTTCTGAGCGACGCGGGCGCTGGTGAATCGTCGAAAGCGTTCGATCCGCAGTTCGTGCGCCCCGGCAAGCAGCTGAGCGACGTGCCCAGGCAGGAGGCGGTGAAGAATTTCGGGCAGGATTCCATCAAGAAATCCCTCGATGTCGGCTTGTACCTGGTGAAAAAGCTGACGAAGGCGACGCCCACCGACACCTATTTCGTCGGCATTTCCACCGGCGGCAGGCAGGCATTGAAAGCCATTGCGAACTGGCCCGACGCCTACGACGGCGTTATTGCGGGTGCGCCGCCCGTCGACGAAACCAATCTGCTCAAGACACTGGAAGTGCCGGCGGCGGTCAACGATTGGGTGGTCAACTGGAACAGCGGCGCCGCCATGCTCACCAGCCTGTTCGGCCAGGATGTGTCGGAGCAGACCTTGAGCAATGGACTGGGTGCAACGTCCCGGCATCTGGCGGACGTCGCCATCGAATCGGGTGCGGATTACGACGGCTACAACCGGCTGCTGGATGCGCTGGCGCCAGTGTGGAATGTCAAGCCGGGTGATCTTGCCAACTTCTTCGATGCCGCAGCAAGCCAGAAGAGGGCAGGCAAGAAAGGCAAGAAGATCATCATCTACCAGGGGACCTCGGACTTCCTGGTGCCTTGCACCCAGGCCGGCGAGTTCGTCAGCAAGCTATCGAGGAAAGCGACGGCGAGTGAGGTCAACAATTCCGTGCGCGCCTACTTTGTCGAGGACTACAGCCACGGCTTCTACAACACCAATTCGCTGTTGAAGCGAATCGGATTGAGCCCACTGCAACTGAATTGGAGCGCGGTTGCCGATCTCGACAAATGGGTGCACGACGCCAATGCCTTGGCCGGCGCGCCGTCGCTTGCCAGGAATGCCTCCGGCGGCATTCCCGGAGATCAGGAATTGAACGCGTGGAAGTGCCTCGCGCCCCATTGATGCCAGGCTTGCCCTTGCGGCCATGACGGCCGCACGGCAAGCGCCGGTCCCCATGCCTCCTTACATCGACGCTTCGAGCATCGCCTTGTAGTCGTCGCGCGAAGCGAGCCGCGGATTGGTCTTGTGGCAATGGTCGGCCATTGCGCCGTCGATGATCTTCTCGAACAGCGCGGGCGTGACGCCCACTTCGGCCAGGCCCTTGGGCAGGCCGAGGCGTGCGTTCATGTCGCGGATCGCATCGCCCAGGTCGCCGGCCGAATCGAGGTGCATGGCCTGCGCCATGCGCTGCAGGCGCCGTTCCTTCTGCACCGACTCGGCACCCGCGTTGAAGTGGATCACCGCCGGCAGGAAGAGGGCGTTGAGCGTGCCGTGGTGCAGGCGCGGATCGACGCCGCCCAGGCTGTGGCTGAGCGAATGCACGCAGCCCAGGCCCTTCTGGAAGGCCATCGCGCCTTGCATCGAGGCGCTCATGAGGTTCAGGCGCGCCTCGCGGTCGCTGCCGTCCTTGGTGGCGCGCTCGATGTGCAGCCAGGCGCGCTCCAGGCCGTCCAGGCCGATGCCGTCGGCCGGCGGATTGAATGCGGCCGACATGAAGGTCTCCATGCAGTGCGCAATGGCGTCCATGCCGGTGGCGGCGGTGAGCTTGGGCGGCAAGCCGAGCGTGAGTTCGGGGTCGCAGATCGCTGCCTTGGGCATCAGGAACCAGCTGTGGAAGCCGAGCTTGCGGTGGTCGTCGACGATGACGATCGCGCCGCGCGCCACTTCGCTGCCGGTGCCGCTGGTGGTGGGCACCGCGATCAGCGGCACCGCGCGGTCGGTGATCTTCGGCGAGCCGCCTTCGATAGTCGCGTAGGTCTTGAGCGGGCCTTCGTGCGTGGCGGCAATCGCCACGCCCTTGGCGCAGTCGATGGCCGAGCCGCCGCCCACGGCGATGAGGCCGTCGCAGCGGCCGCTGCGGTAGAGCTCGACGGCCGCGCGCACGGCGGCCTCGGTGGGGTTGGAAGGGGTCTGGTCGAACACCGAGACCTCCAGGTCGGCGATGGCGTCGAGCGCCTTCTGCAGCACGCCGGCCGCGCGCACGCCGGCGTCGGTCACGATCAGCGGGCGGTGGATGCCGATGCGCGCGCACTCGCTGGACAAGAGCTTGATCGCGCCGAATTCGAACTGGATCTGGGTGAGGTACTGGATGAGTGCCATGGGATCGTGGGACGTGTTGACGTAGGTGGGTGCCCGGACGTGGGAGAAAGCGTCGGGGAAGTACGATTGCGGACCATCCGAATCTAACAACAGGGGACAGCCTTGCACATGAACAAAACCCTTGCCGCTGTCACGCTCGGCACACTCGTGGCCGCAGCATCCGCGGGAGCGCATGCCGCCTGCCTCGGCGATGCGCAGGTAGCCGATTTCTTCGCGGCCCGCGAAGCCCGCACGCCTGCCGCCGACATCGAGAACCTCGATGAAGCCGATGCCGCGTGCACGCGCGCCAAGCTCAACGCGCTGCTGGCGCGCAAGCACGGCGCGGTCATCGGCTACAAGGCCGGCCTCACGAACCCCGCGGTGCAGAAGCGCTTCAACTACGACAAGCCGGTGTGGGGCGTGCTCTACCAGGGCATGGTGCTGGACAGCGGCGCGGTGGTCGATGCGGCCTTCGGTGCGCGGCCGCTCTTCGAGGCCGACATGCTGGTGCGCGTGAAAAGTGCCGACATCAACAGCGCGAAGACGCCGGCCGACGTGCTGGCGAACATCGATCAGGTCATTCCCTTCATCGAGTTGCCTGACCTCGCGGTGCAGACGCCGCCCAGGCTCAACGGGCCGGGCCTTGCGGCCATCAACGTGGCGGCGCGGCTTGGCGTGAAAGGCCTGCCGGTCGATGTGCCCACCACGGCCGGCGGACAGGCCTGGCTGCTCGAGAGCCTGCGCGACATGACGGTGGTGATGAGGGACGGGCAGGGCGCGGAGCTCGCGCGCGGCAAGGGTGCCGACATCCTCGAGCACCCGCTCAACGCGGTCGTGTGGCTGGCCGGCGCGCTCGCAAAAGAGGGCCTGGCCCTGAAGCCCGGCGACCTCGTCAGCCTGGGCTCGTTCTCTCCGCTGCTGCCGCCCAAGGCGGGGCAGACCGTGTTGGTGACCTACGAAGGCCTCTCGCGCACGCAACCCGTGGTCGTGACATTCAAAAATAAGTAAGTAAGCAAGCAGACAAGCGAGCATGACAGGCAACCCTCCCACGACATTCCCCCAGCACCCGCTGACCGCGAAGATGGCCAGCGTGGTCGAGCGCATGGCGCGCGCCGGCCACCCGACGCTCGATCAGCTTTCGCCCGACGAGGCCAAGGCCTCCTACGAAAAAGGCGCCGGCGTGCTCGAAGTGCCCAAGCCCGAACTGGCGCGCATCGAGGACTTCACCATCCCCGCGCGCGACGGCTACGCGATTCCCGCGCGGCTCTATGCGCCCTCGACGGCCGTGCTGCCGGCGCTGATGTACTTTCACGGCGGCGGCTTCACGGTGGGCAACATCCGCACGCACGACACGCTGTGTCGTGTGCTGAGCCACAAGAGCGGCTGCGCGGTGGTGTCGGTGGACTACCGGCTGGCGCCCGCGTTCAAGTTTCCGACCGCATCGAACGATGCGTGGGACGCCTTCGCGTTCCTCGCGCACGAGGGCGGGCGCATCGGCATCGACATCACGCGCCTGGCGGTGGGCGGTGACAGCGCCGGCGGCACGCTGGCCGCCGTATGCGCCATCCTCGCGCGCGATGCGGGCCTGCCGCTCGCGCTGCAATTGCTGGTCTACCCCGGAATGACAGCCCACCAGGACACGGCCTCGCACCGTCGCTTCGAGCACGGCCCGCTGCTCACGAAGGCAATGATCGATTTCTTCTTCGCGCAGTACGTCCGCACGCCGGCCGACCGCGACGACTGGCGCTTTGCGCCGCTCCTGGCCGACGACGTCGACGGCGTGGCGCCCGCATGGATCGGCCTCGCGGAATGCGACCCGGTGGTGGACGAAGGCATCGCCTACGCCGACAAGCTGCGCGCCGCGGGCGTGGCGGTCGACCTGGAGATCTACCGCGGCGTGATCCACGAATTCATCAAGATGGGCCGCGCATTGCCCGAAGCGCTGCAGGCGCACGGCGATGCGGCCCGGGCACTCAAGGAAGCATTGGCACCATGACGACAGAGACAGCAACAGCGAACCGACGCGAGGACTTCCGCTTTTTCCACCGCCTGCGGGTGCGCTGGGCCGAGGTGGACATGCAGAAGATCGTCTTCAACGCGCACTACCTCATGTACTTCGACACCGCCATCGCCGACTACTGGCGCGCGATGGCGCTGCCGTACGAAGAGGCGATGCATTCGCTGGGCGGCGACCTCTACGTGCGCAAGGCGACGATCGATTTCCGCGCCTCGGCGCGCATGGACGACGTGATCGACGTGGGCATGAAGTGCGCGCGCATCGGCAACTCGTCGATCGTGTTCGAGGGCGCGTTGTTCCGGCAGGACCAGTACCTGGTCGGCTGCGAACTGGTCTATGTGTTCGCCGACCCGGCCACGCAGACCTCGAAGCCGGTGCCCGCGGCATTGCGCGAGGTGCTGCTGGGATTCGAGGCCGGCGAGCCGATGCGCACCGTGGAGACGGGCGGCTGGGATGCACTGGGCGAAGGCGCGAGCGCGCTGCGGCGCGCGGTGTTCATCGAGGAGCAGAACATCCCGAAGGAATTGGAGTGGGACGCACACGATGCCGTCGTGCTGCATGCGGTGGCGCGCAACCGCCTCGGGCAGGTCATCGCGACCGGGCGGCTGCTCGACGCGGAAGACGGCGTCTCCCACATCGGCCGCATGGCGGTGCACCGCACGCTGCGCAGTGGCGGGCACGGGGCGGCCGTGATGCAGGCGCTGGAAGCAGCAGCCCGGACGCGCGGCGACCGCGAAGTGGCGCTCAACGCGCAGCGCAGCGCCGAGCGGTTCTATGCGCGGCTGGGCTACGCGGTGCACGGCGCGCCATTCGAAGAGGCCGGCATCCCGCACGTCGAGATGCGCCGGTCGCTGCGCTGAACCGCTTCGCGAATCAGTAGCGGCTGGGCGGGTCCGGCACGTAGCTGGGGTCCGAGCCGGGGAACGGCGACGGGCCGGCCGGACGCGGCCAGCGCGGGGTGGGCGGCACCGGGATCACGCCCGCGGCGACGAGGTTCTCGCGGCTGTCGTAGCGAATGCGGACCACTTCGTCGGGCGTCGACTGCGCGCGCTCGAAATTCGTCTTGCCGACGTACGAGGTTTCGCGGCGGCCGTGGGCCGTGCCCAGGCTCGGGGCCGGTGCCTGGCGGCGCGCCATGTTGCCGGCCGGGGCCTGGGCCGACGCTTCCGCCTCGGCGGGCGCCGACTTGGCCCGGGCATCGCCCAAGGCAGACGACTCGCTGCGCAGTTCCCGGTCGCGGGCGCTGTACTCGTCGCGGCTTGGGTAGGGCGCGATTGGAGGAGGCGGCGGCACCGGCACGTTCTCGCGGAACAGCGCGACACCGATCACGCCGACGTCGTCGGGGCGGCCCGTGCGGCTCGCATAGGAGTTGCCGGCCGAGGCGAACTCGAAGGCGGCAATCTGCGAATCGCTCTTGCGCCAGCCGGTGATATCGCTGAACTCGCGGGCACCGAACACATAGCCGGTCTGCCCGATGCCTGCGGTTTCGCCGGTGACGACGTTGACGCCGTCCACCGACATCACGGCCATGATGCGTTCGCCCATCGCGTTGCGCGCCCGGATGGCGTAGCGCGCGCCGGGACGGCCGGCCACCCAGTATTCGCCGCGGTGGCGGTAGATCGGGAGCTCGGCGCCGGTCGTGCGATCGACGATGGCGATCTGCATGATCGAGCCGATGCGGCTGGACGAGGAGGGCGGCGCGAACGGGCGGGCCGGGCTTTCGGCGCAAGCCGACAGGCCGGTGGTGAAGGCGGTCAGGGCCAGGACGGTGGAAAAAAGTCTGCGCTTCATGGTGCTCTTCCTTGCCAGGAGTGGATCGATGCAGGCTTCTACGGCGCAGCATCGACGGCGGGGTTAAGCGGTACGCAAAAAAATGGCGCCATCTTTTTCGATGGCGCCGAACGCCCCTTTGGATCGGGGCGTTGGGGGAAGACAGATCAGATGTCTTCGAGCAAGGGATAGGGCAGCGGCTCGACCGTCAAAGCCGGACCGCTGGCAGCGCCGGCATGCAGTCCGCCGGCCTCGAGCGCCGAGATCTGCATCGAGACCAGCGCCGACCAGCCGCCGCCGTCGGGGGCCTGCGCCGCCTGGGCCACCGTGCCCACCGGTTGCTCGCCATCGTCGGCCGCGAACACTTCCTGGCCCACCGCCACGGGCGCATCGGCTTGCATGAGGTAGGTGCGCCGCTTGAGCGTGCCGCGAAACTGGCTGCGCGCCACGATCTCCTGGCCGGGGTAGCAGCCCTTCTTGAAGTTCACGCCGCCCACCGATTCGTAATTGATCATCTGCGGCACGAAGGCTTCGATGATGGGCGTGGTCACGGTCACGATGCCGCTGCGGACTTCGCTCCATTGCCAGAGATCGGCATCGAGCTTCGGGCCGGCCGGTGCGGCATGGTCGGCGGGAGCGATCCAGAGCGCGCGCGGCACGCTGTCGGCCGGGTAGAGCGAAACCACGCTGATGTCGTCGCCGATGGCGGTGCGCTTGCCGGGCGGCGTGGCCGCGTCGAGGCCGTTGGCGGTGAGCGCGGTGCCGGCCAGGCCGCAGAGCGCGAACTGGTCGGTGGCGTCGGTCAGCTTGACCTTGGCGCGCAGCACGTACATCGACAGGCGCTTGAGCGTCGCGGCAAGGATGTCGCGGCTGCACACGAGAAGGATCGATTCGGGCTGCGGCCGGATGCCGATGAAGCTCGCGATCACGCGGCCCTTGGCGGTGCAGAGCGCGGCCAGACGGGCTTCGGTGGCGCCGAGGAGGGAGAAATCCTGGGTCAGCTGTCCGTGCAGGAAGCTGGCGGCATCGGGGCCTTCGGCGCGAATCACGCCGAGGTGCGAGAGGGTGGCTACCCCGTTGAGAACGACTGTGGTCATCGCTGAATTATCATGGCCGGGCCTGTTCCTTCCGGGCGTCAGGGACTCCCTCCCTTTTCCCATCTATCCACCGCTTCCCATCGGATTCGTGCGCAGCTTCTTTCTTACGCTCTTCCTGCTGGCCGCCCTGATCGCGCTCGCGCTCGGCGCCGGCGGACTCTGGTGGGTGCACCAGCCGCTCAAGATGTCGGCGCCCAGCGCCGATCTCTCCATCGATCCCGGCACCACGCCGCGCGGCATTGCCCAGGCGGTGGCCAATGCCGGCGTCGATGTGCAGCCGCAACTGCTCTACCTGTGGTTCCGCGTCTCGGGGCAGGACCGCCAGATGCGCGCCGGCAGCTACGAGCTGGAACGTGGCGTGACGCCCAAGCTGCTGCTCAACATCCTGGTGCGCGGCGAAGAAGCCACGCGCAGCCTGGTGCTGGTCGAGGGCTGGAACATGCGACAGGTGCGCGCCGCACTCGGCAAGGCCGACCAGCTCAAGCCCGAGAGCGTCGGCCTGACCGACGAGGCGCTGATGGCCAAGCTGGGCAAGCCGGGCGTGCACCCCGAAGGCCGCTTCTTCCCGGACACCTACACCTATTCGAAGGGCTCGACCGACATCGCCCTGTTGCAGCGCGCAATGCGCGCCATGGACAAGAAGCTCGAGGCCGCCTGGGCGGCGCGGGCGGCCGATTTGCCCCTCAAATCGGCCGATGAGGCGCTGATTCTGGCCAGCATTGTCGAAAAGGAGACAGGAAAGGCCAACGATCGCGCCGAGATCGCCGCCGTCTTCACCAATCGCCTACGCATCGGCATGCCGCTGCAGACCGACCCGACGGTGATCTACGGCCTGGGCGCCACCTTCGACGGCAACCTGCGCAAGAA
>Ga0157370_10008743_pt1 | contig 10889 bp, 12 predicted proteins | sample C35metaG_FD_113463 | JGI IMG/M metagenome (GOLD analysis project Ga0157370, IMG submission 113463) | Corn rhizosphere microbial communities from Kellogg Biological Station, Michigan, USA - C3-5 metaG | ecosystem: Host-associated > Plants > Roots > Rhizosphere > Soil | place: USA: Michigan... | reverse complement strand
TCGCTGTTGATGGTGGTGTTCGCCTTCTGCACCAACAGGCCCTGGCCCGTGATGAAGTAGGGGCCGGCGAAGTCCACGATCTTCTTGCGCTTGTCCGTGATGGAGTAGGTGCCCACGTAGAGGTCCACGTCGCCGTTGGCGAGGGCCGTTTCACGGTTGGCGGACGGGATGGCCTTGAACTGGATCTTGTCCTTGGCAATGCCCAGGGAAGCCGCCATCCAGGTGGCAATCTCGATGTCAAAGCCGGTGCGCTCGCCCGTGGCGGCGTCGAGGTAGCCCAGGCCGGGCTGGTCTTCCTTGACACCGATGCGGATGGCGCCGGCGGACTTGACCTTGTCGTACGTGGGGCTGCCGGTCAGGGCAACGGTCTTGGCGACGTCGAAGGCGGGCCCTGCCGCGTCGGAGGAACCGCCCCCTGCGGTGCCACCCCCGCCGCAACCGGACAGTGCCAGGCCTGCGGCAGCGACGATCGCCGCAACACTGAGGCTCTTTCGGCTAAAGAAGTTCTTCATGGTTTCCTTTCATAAACGGCCTGTGCGGCCGCCGGTGCGGGTGAAAAAATTTGAGCGTGATGGGACTCAACGGATGGGACTGAAAATTCGGCTTGCCAGCGGCTGGTCAGCCGTTGGTCAGGATCTTCGAGAGGAAGTCCTTGGCGCGGTCGCTCTGCGGGTTGGTGAAGAATTCATCCGGGGTGGCTTCCTCCACGATCTGTCCGTCGGCCATGAAGACAACCCTGTCTGCAGCCTTCCGGGCAAATCCCATCTCATGCGTGACCACCACCATGGTCATGCCCTCCTTGGCCAGTTCCACCATGACGTCCAGGACCTCATTGATCATTTCGGGGTCCAGGGCGCTGGTGGGCTCATCAAAGAGCATGACCTTCGGCTTCATGGCCAGCGCGCGGGCAATGGCCACGCGCTGCTGCTGCCCGCCGGAGAGCTGGGCCGGCAGCTTGGCAGCCTGGTGGCCCACGCCAACACGTTCCAGCAGCGCAAGTGCCTGCTTGTCGGCGTCGGCCTTGGAAGCGCCCTTGACCTTGATGGGGCCAAGCGTGACGTTTTCCAGGATGGTCTTGTGGGCGAACAGGTTGAAGGACTGGAAGACCATGCCGACGTCGGCGCGCAACGCTGCGAGCCCCTTGCCTTCCTTGGGCAGCTCGGCACCTTCAATGGTGATGGAGCCGTCATCAATGGTCTCGAGGCGGTTGATGGTGCGGCACAGCGTGGACTTGCCGGAGCCCGAAGGCCCGATGACCACCACCACCTCACCCTTTTTGACCTGCAAGTTGATGTCCTGCAACACGTGGAGGGGGCCGTAGTGCTTGTTGACGGCCTTGAGCTCCACGAGGGCAGGCTCCTGTACGGGAATAGTCATGAAGCGAATCTATCGAACATTTTCACTTACGGTAAATGAGTTTCACGATTCGCCACCGATCGTTGCGTGTTCGATACCTCTGCTGGAATGCTTGGGGCCGCTTTCACGTACGCTTGGAGGCATGAGTGCACCCACCGGTTCCAGCAGCCCCCTCCGTTCCAAAAAGCCGCGTTTCGGCAGCTGGCGGAAAGGCGCGGCCGTGGGGTCAACTGCCGACTCCCGCCTCCTGGACACCCCGCCCAGCAGCGACTTCACGCACACGGACCCGTGGCGGGTCATGCGGATCCAAAGCGAGTTTGTGCAGGGCTTTGACTCCCTCGCCGAAATTGGCCCCGCCATCAGCGTGTTTGGCTCCGCCCGCACCAAGCCCGGCACCCGGCACTATGAGATGGGCGTTGAGGTGGGCCGGCGGCTGGTGGAAGCAGGCGTGGCCGTCATCACCGGCGGCGGGCCCGGCTCCATGGAGGCCGCCAACAAAGGTGCCTTCGAGGCCGACGGCCTCTCGATCGGCCTGGGCATTGAACTGCCTTTTGAGCAGGGCATGAACCAGTGGGTGGGACTCGGCGTGGACTTCCGCTACTTCTTCGCCCGCAAGACCATGTTCGTCAAGTACGCACAGGGCTTCGTGGTGCTCCCCGGCGGGCTCGGCACGCTCGATGAACTTTTTGAGGCCATGGTGCTGGTGCAGACCAGCAAGGTCACGCAGTTCCCCATTGTCCTGGTTGACTCCGCGTTCTGGAGCCCGCTGGTGGCCTGGATCAAGGACACCATGGTGGAGCAGGGGCTGGTTTCTCCCGGGGACCTGGACATCATCGCCCTGGCCGACACCCCCGAGGAAGCGGTGGCCCTGGTCATGGCAGGCGAGGCCGGGAACAAGGTCGCCGCCGGCTGAGCCGATCATCTGGCACCATTGGTGGGGTGAGCTACTTCCTGATTTTCCTGGCCGTCATGCTGGCCGCCGCGGTGGCGATGTATGTGGTTGGCCTGAAAAAGCCGGCCGGCGCCGTGTACGACGACGGCCTGGCCGCCCCCGTGGACGGGCTCCCTCCCGTGCTGCTCCCCGCAGGGGCCGTGCCCGCCGACATTGACAGGCTCCGTTTTGCCCTGGGCCTGCGCGGCTACCGCATGGACCAGGTCGACGAGGTGCTGGACCGCCTGCGTGATGAGTTGGCCGCCAAGGACAGCCGCATCGCAGAGCTTGAGGCCGCCCTGGCGGCCGGGGGCCCGGACGACGCTGCGCCGTCACCGGACGTGAGCGGCACCCAACCGGACGGGGAAGGCTAAAGCATGGAAAACGTCGTCGTCGGTTCCGATGGAAAACCCCGCTGCGCCTGGGCCGGGATTGAATCGGACCTGCTCTACCAGCGCTACCATGATGAAGAGTGGGGCCGTCCCGTGGCGGGGGAGCGGGAGCTTTTTGAGCGGCTGAGCCTTGAGGCGTTCCAGTCCGGGCTGAGCTGGATCACCATCTTGCGCAAACGTGAGGCGTTCCGGGAGGCGTTCGCCAACTTTGAGCCCGCCGCCGTGGCCCGCTTCGGCCCCGCGGACGTTGACCGGCTGATGGCCAATGCCGGGATTGTCCGGAACCTGATGAAAATCAACGCCACTATCGGCAACGCCAAGGCCATCCTTGCCCTGCCCGACGGCGTGACGCTGGGCTCGCTGCTGCACGGGCACGCCCCCGCGCCGCGCCCCGCGGGGAGCCCCGTGCCGGCGAAAACAGCCGAATCCACGGCCCTTGCAAAGGAGCTGAAGAAGCGCGGATTTGCCTTCGTCGGGCCCACCACCGCCTACGCCATGATGCAGGCTGTGGGGCTGGCGAACGACCACCAGCCCGGCTGCTGGGTGGCGGAGACCCTGGCCGCGGACCCGGTGTGAGGCCGCCGGCCCGGCTCCCGTCCAGTGTGGAAAAGTTCGGCTGGGCTGGCACGGTGCTGGCGTCCTGGCTGGCCCCCGTTGTGGTTCCTGTGCGCGGCGCCCTCCGGACGGCGCCGTGGTGGCTCAAGGTGGTTTTGGTGTACCTCGGTGCACGCGGGGTCTCCTTCATCATCCTGGCCGTGGCGGCCTACCATGCGGGCGAATCGCCGTGGAGCCTGGCCCGGCCCGACTACCTCACGTTCATCAACCGCTGGGACGCGGGCTGGTACGAACGCATCTTCAACGGCGGCTACCCGGACACCATTCCCCGCAACCCCAACGGGACGGCACAGCCCAACCAATGGGCGTTTTACCCGCTGTTTCCACTGCTGGCCCGCGGGTTCAACGCCGTCACGGGCCTGCCGTGGGCGGAGGTGGCGCCGCTGGTGGCCGGGCTGGCCGGGCTGGCGGCCGCGCTGGTGATCTACCGCCTGTTCGCGGTGGTTGCCGGCGCCGCACACCCGGGCACGGCCTTGTGGGGCACCGCCTTCTTTGCCACCTTTCCGATCTCGCCCATTTTGCAGGTGGGGTATGCCGAGTCGCTGAGCACCTTCCTGCTGGCTGCGTCCCTGTTGCTGCTGGTCCGGCGCCGGTACTGGGCGGCCGTTCCCGTCATGGTGCTCATGTGCCTTTCGCGGCCGGCCGGGGTGCCGTTTGCCGCCGTCGTCGGCATTCACCTGCTCCTGCGGTGGCGCAAGCGGCGGAGCGAGCCGTTGGGGGGCCGGTCAGCGGCAGGGGGAATTGTTCTGTTTGCGGCCAGCGCGGTTATGGCGTTTGCCTGGATGGGCATTGCCTGGGTTGCGACGGGGGAGCGCACCGCTTATACGGACACCGAAACGGCCTGGCGCGGCACCGGCCTGGTCCTGTTCAAGCCCTGGTTCGACGCCGGAGTCCAGCTGGCAGGGCCGTTCTTTGGTCCGCTGCTGCCCGTGTTGTTGATGGTTGTTGCTGCACTGTACCTTGGCTCGCAGTCGGTGCGGCGGATGGGCACGGAGCTGCGCCTGTGGTGCGTCCTGTACATGGCGTACCTGTTCGCTGTGCTGGACCCGCAGTCGAGCACCTTCCGGATGATGCTCCCGCTGTTCCCGCTGGCGCTTGCCGCGGCCTTCCTTTCGGCCGACAGGGCCTACCGGTGGGCCGTGGTGGTCATGTTTACGCTGCTGCAGATTGTATGGGTGGTGTGGCTGTGGCAGTTCTCCGCCGTCAGCACCGGGCAGGCGTGGCCGCCGTGACGGGTGCGTGCGGGGCGTGTCCCCAGGTGCCGGCGGGAGCCCCCGATTAGCACCCGGTGGCCCAAGTGCGGAATAATGGATTGTGAGGGATACAACACGAATCCTCATGTGGGGAAAGCCCACATACCGTGTGGGTTCGTACTATGAAAAGGGGAAGTCCTGATGGCGGCCATGAAACCCAGAACCGGCGACGGTCCAATGGAAGTGACCAAGGAGGGGCGCAGCCTGATCTTGCGGCTCCCGCTTGAAGGCGGCGGCCGGCTTGTGGTGGAAATGAATGCCGACGAGGCAAGCAGTCTCAAGGACTGCCTGGTGGGCGTGACTGAGTAGCAAGCACCTCCATTTCCACCGCTGATGTACCTGCGGGGCAGCTGCTGCTGTCCCGCTTGGCGTTTAAGCCGCTTGGGGGCTGCGCTCAGCGCTTGACGGCGAGCAGCAGGCCGTCCCCCGTGGGCAGCATGGCCGACATGAGGGAGTCGTTGTCCCGGATCACCTTGCCCACCCGGCGCAGCACCACGGTGCTGGCTTCGCGGATGGCAGGATCGGAAACCCTGTCCTTGTCCAGGGCGTCGTTGATGACCAGCAGCCCGCCGGACTTCAGCAGCCTGATGCCCTGCTCCACATAGTCAGGGAAGCTGGGCTTGTCGGCATCGATGAACACCAGGTCGTAGGCGGCATCCGTGAGGCGAGGCAGCACATCCTGCCCGCGCCCGGAGATGGTGCGCGTGCGGTTGGCGCGGGAACCGGACTCAATGAACGCCTCGCGGGCGGCGCGGAGGTGGTCCACGTCGGGATCAATGGTGGTCAGCACCGCCGTCGGACCCAGACCGCGCAGCAGGGCAACCCCGGAGACCCCGGCCCCGGTACCCACCTCCACTGCGGTTTGCGCCTTCGAAGCCGCCGCCAGGACGGTCAGGGCGGCCGCAACGCCATGGCTGACGGGGAACAGGCCCAACTCGTGGGAGCGCTCACGGGCCCGGCGGAGGACGTCATCCTCCACGGGAAGGCCTTCCGCATATGACCAACTGGTGGACTTGTCAGCGCTCATGGGTGCCGGTTCCTAAACTGTCGCAATGATTTCCTCTAGCCTACTGCCTGCGCCGTGGGCTGAATTTACCCGATTGCCCAGCAAAATGTCAGCTTTCCTTGGCACAATGTTGGGACCCGGGGATGACATGCCCGGGCCGGTCCGGGGCCACAAGCCGTCCGGCCGGGAGCCGCAAGAGACGAGGTGCCGCCATGAGTTCCGCCGCCAGCTCCGCAGCCATCACCGCGGATTCCGACACCATGCCCCCGCGGTCCGTGCAGGACTGGGTTGCGCCGTCGTGGGATGAGGTGGTCACCAACCATTCCGCCAAGGTCTTCCGCCTGGCCTACCGGCTGACAGGCAACAAATACGACGCCGAGGACCTCACCCAGGAAGTTTTTGTCCGGGCTTTCCGCGCCCTCGCAAACTTCAAGCCGGGCACCCTGGACGGCTGGCTGCACCGCATCACCACCAATCTTTTCCTTGACCAGGCACGCCGCAAGCAGCGGATCCGCTTTGACCCGCTGGCGGACGACGCCGAGTCCCGGCTTGCGGGTTCGGACCCCGGCCCGGAACGCACCTTTGAATTCAACAACCTCGACGTCGACATTGCCGCCGCCCTGGAGGCCTTGCCGCCGGATTTCCGTGCCGCCGTGGTCCTGTGCGACATGGAGGGCCTGTCCTATGACGAGGTGGCCCACACGCTGGACATCAAGCTGGGGACCGTTCGCTCCCGGATCCACCGCGGGCGTGCGATGTTGCGCGAGTCGCTGGCCGACCGGGACCCTGCCCGCAGCCGCGACGGGCGCGGGCCCAAGAAGCCCCGGCTGTCCCTGCCCCGGATTGTGGGCGCATCAGCCGCCCTGTAGCATTCGATTCAGCGGGCAAGACCGCGACAACGGCCAGAATTTGGACCATTGCCCCTGCGGAATCGTTGCTTTTAGCCTTGAGAGGGTAATCTTCCTAACGTGTTTGGTATCAATACCCCTGAGCTGATCGTGATTGTCGTTGTGGCAGTCCTGGTGATCGGCCCCAAGCGGCTCCCCGGCTATGTGGAGATGCTCAAGAACCTCATCCGCGAGGTGCGCAAGATGGCTTCCGGTGCGCGCGAAACCATCAAGGAAGAGTCCGGGCTGGATATTGATGACATCGACTGGAAGAAGCTGGACCCCCGCCAATACGATCCCCGGCGCATCATTCGCGAAGCGCTCATGGACGACGACGACGTTGCGGCGCTCAACTCCCTGAAAGCCGCCCCCGGCGCCGCCATTGCCTCAATGATGGGCAAGGACAGCAACGAAAACGCCATTGAGGCAGCCACTCCTGCGGCGCCCGAGATTGAACGCCTCGCCGAAGGCCAGCGGGCCCCCTTCGACGTCGAGGCCACCTAACCCCTTCGACGCTCGGTTGCAATCGGGGGTGTTTTCGCAAACGCTCCCGCAGCAGCTGCGGGAGCGTTGCCCAAAAGTGCCCCGATTGCAACCGAGCGTCGGTGTTCGCGTCGGGTGTTCGCGTCGGTGTCAGCGCGGGGTGACGCCCAGGTGCAGCCCGGACAATCCGCGCGGGCGGACGGCCAGCTTGTCGGCAATGCCCAGCAGGGCCGCCGCAGCGGGCGACTCCGGATTGGCCAGCACAATCGGAGCGCCAATGTCCCCGCCCTCCCGCAAGGCCACATCCAGGGGAATCTGCCCCAGCAGCTCCACGTTTGAGTTGACCGTCTGGCTCAGCCGCTTGGCCAGGACCTGGCCGCCGCCGGAGCCAAAGAGTTCCATGGTGCTGCCGTCCGGCAGCGTCAGGAACGACATGTTTTCAATGACGCCGGCCACCTTCTGCCCGGTCTGAACGGCAATCGCGCCGGCCCGCTCCGCCACATCGGCCGCGGCCACCTGGGGGGTGGTCACCACCAGGATCTCCGCCTTGGGCAGCAGCTGCGCCACGGAAATGGCAACGTCACCCGTGCCCGGGGGCAGGTCAAGGAACAAGGCGTCGAGGTCGCCAAAATACACGTCCGTCAGGAACTGCTCCAAAGCCCGGTGCAGCATGGGGCCGCGCCACGCCACGGGCTGGTTGCCGGTGACAAACATGCCGATCGAGATGACCTTCACATCGTGGGCCACTGGTGGCAGGATCATTTCGTCCACCCGCGTGGGCGCCTGCGTGATGCCCATCAGTGCCGGGACGGAGAAACCGTAAATGTCCGCATCCACAATGCCCACCCGCAGGCCCTTGGCCGCCAGGGCGCACGCCAGATTCACCGTGACGCTCGACTTGCCGACGCCGCCCTTGCCGCTGGCCACCGCGTAAACCCTGGTCAGGGAGGATTCGGCGTTGAACGGGATGCCGCGCTCCGGCGTGGAGCCCTTCAGCCTTTCCTTGAGCTCCACACGCTGCTCCGCCGTCATGACGGTGAGGTCCACGGAGACGTCCGTGACGCCGTCGAGCCTCATCAGGGCCGCGGTGGCGTCCTTGGTGATGGTGCCGCGCAGTGGGCAGCCTGCGATGGTGAGGCGGACGACGGCGTGTACCCGGCCGCCGTCGGACGCCTCCACGGACTCCACCATGCCCAGCTCCGTGATGGGCCGGCGCAGTTCAGGGTCGATGACCGTGGCGAGGGCAGCTTGGAGGGCGTCGGGTGTTGGGGAGGACATGTGGAGCTTGCCTTAGGGGTTGGTGGTGCGCTTGGGGGAAACGGTTTTCAGGGAGGTGGTGGCGGGGTGCTGGGCCCGGGAGTCGCGGCGCTCGCTGGGCTCGGGGGCGTCGTCGTCGGACAGGGTGGAGAGCTCCTCGAGGAGGCTGCGCAGTTCCGAACGGATGAAGTCCCTCGTGGCAACCTCGCGCAGTGAAATGCGCAGCGCCGCCACCTCGCGGGTCAGGTACTCCGTGTCCGCCAGGTTGCGCTCATTGCGGGTCCGGTCCTGTTCAATCTGGACCCGGTCCCTGTCATCCTGGCGGTTCTGGGCGAGCAGGATCAGCGGGGCCGCGTACGAGGCCTGAGTGGAGAAAAACAGGTTGAGCAGGATGAAGGGGTATGGGTCCCACTTGAGCCCGAACAGCCCGATGACGTTCAGTGCAATCCAGACCACCACGAAAATGGTCATGTACAGCAGGAAGTTGGCAGTGCCCATGTAGCGGGCAAAGCGTTCGGCGAAGCGCCCAAAAAGGTCGGGGTCGCCGGCAAGGTTGGGCAGGAGCCGGGACTTGAGCTCCATGGGCGTGTCAAGGCCGCCGCCCTTGGAATGGTGCCGTTCAGCCAATGCGTCCTCCTAGCTTGCGGATCGGCGCGCCGTCCTCGTGTGTCCGCCAGTCTTCCGGCAGCAGGTGGTCCAACAGGTCATCCACCGTGACCGCACCCACCAGGCGGCCTTCCTTGTTGACCACCGGAAGCGAATTCAGGTTGTACGAGGCCATGGTGTGGCTGACCACCGAGATCGTGTCGTGGTCCGAAACGGGCTCCAGGTTCTTGTCCACCAGGGTGCCCAGCTGCTCGGGGGGCGCACTGCGCAGCAGTTGCTGGATGTGGACCAGGCCCAGGAAGCGTCCCGTGGGGGTTTCCAGGGGAGGGCGGCAGATGAAAATGGCGGAGGCCAGGGCGGGCGAGAGGTCTTCGCTGCGCACATGGGCCAGCGCCTCCGCAACCGTGGCTTCCGGCGGCAGGATGACGGGGACCGGGGTCATGAGCGCGCCCGCTGTTCCCTCCTCATATTGGAGCAGCCGGCGGACATCCTTGGCTTCCTCGGGCTCCATGAGCAGTAGCAGTTCCTCGGCCTTGGCCTGGGGCAGGTCCGCCAGGAGGTCCGCGGCGTCGTCGGGGTCCATTTCCTCCAGGACATCCGCGGCGCGTTCGTTGTCCAGGGCTGAGAGCAGGGTGACCTGGTCTTCCTCAGGTAGCTCCGACATGATGTCCGCCAGGCGTTCATCCTGGAGTTCGCTGGCTACCTCCACCCGGCGCTTGTCGCTCATTTCCTGCAGGGCGTCGGCGAAGTCGGCGGGTTTCAGGTCCTCATGGGTGGCCACAAACTGGAGGGCGCCCTGCGGCTCGGCGGCGTCCTCCGGGTGCGCCTCCTCCCAGTCGATCAGCAGGGTGTGCCCGCGGCGCAGCCCGCGCAGCCGTGAGGTGCTGCTGCCGCGCCGGACAAAGAGCTTCGTGACCAGCCAGTCGCCGTTGCGCTGCTGGTCCATGGCAATGTCCTCAATGACGGCGTCGCCGCTGCCGTCCACCAGCGTGACCCTGCGGTCAAAAATGCCGCCCACCACCAGTTGCTCGGCGCCGCGCTGCTCAAAACGGCGCAGGTTGACCAGGCCGGTGCAGATGATCTGGGACTGGTCCATGGACGTCAGCCGGGTCATGGGCACAAACACCCGTTTCTTGCCCGGCACTTCAACCACGATGCCGACGGCGTGGGGGGCCGTGCGGGCGGGGCCGCGGCCCAGCACGACGACGTCGCGCAACTTGCCCAGCCGGTCGCCCAGCGGGTCAAAGACGTCCAGGCCAAGGAGTCGCGCAACAAAGATGCGCATGGGTTGTGTGCTCACTCTTACAGGCTACTTCCCTGCCCCGGAATTACCCGAACTTTCAAGGCCTTGGGTTTCACTGCCAGCGATACTCCAGCCAACCTGCAGGATGATGGTGAAGAATGGGGGTATGGCTAACCTCTTTGGACGCACCCGACCGATGGATGAGGCCCGCATTGTCCCCACAGGCGAGACAATCGGTTCCTACATCTCATATTTGGATGCCCAAAAGGCGGTTGACTACCTCGCTGACGAAAAATTCCCTGTGCAGCATGTATCCATTGTGGGCAATGACCTGAAGATGGTGGAGCGGGTTACGGGCAAGCTCAGCTACCCCAGGGTGGCCCTGAACGGGGCCATGACCGGTGCCTGGTTCGGCCTGTTCATTGGCGTCATGCTTTCCTTCTTTGACAGCAATTCCGGTGCGTCCGGTGGGCCGTACCTCAATGTCATGACGGCGGTGCTGATGGGTGCTGCCTTTTGGATGCTGTTCGCCATCATCGGTTACGCCGCCCAGCGCGGAAAGCGTGACTTCACCTCCACCAACCAGGTCCTGGCCAGCAGCTACGACGTGATTGTCACCCCCGACGTGGCCATGGATGCGCGCCGCCTCCTCGCCCAACTGCCGATGAACTCCACCGCGGCGAAGCCTTACCAGGGCCAGGGTTACCGCCCGCCGGCCCAGCCGCCCGCGCAGCAGCCGGGACAGCAGCCTCCCGCACGGCCCGAGGGGTGGCACGATCCCTACGGCGCCCCCGCCCAGCCCGTTGACCAGCCCGTGGGGCAGGGCCCCGCGGCCGAAGGCAGCGAGCGCCCCGGCCAGG
>Ga0157370_10008742_pt1 | contig 10890 bp, 8 predicted proteins | sample C35metaG_FD_113463 | JGI IMG/M metagenome (GOLD analysis project Ga0157370, IMG submission 113463) | Corn rhizosphere microbial communities from Kellogg Biological Station, Michigan, USA - C3-5 metaG | ecosystem: Host-associated > Plants > Roots > Rhizosphere > Soil | place: USA: Michigan... | reverse complement strand
CGCTCGCCGAAACCGGCAAGTACGACGCCATCATCTGCCTCGGCTGCCTGCTCCGAGGAGATACCGCGCACTACGACGTGATCGTTAATGAAGTCACGCGTGGAATTGGCCAGTCCGCGCAGGAAACAGGAGTGCCCCATGCATTCGGCGTTCTCACCTGCGACACGCTGGAACAGGCAATCGATCGCGCCGGACTGAAGATGGGCAATAAGGGATTCGAAGCCGCGCTGGCCGCAATTGAGATGGCGAATTTGAAGAAGACCATCAGCCGTTAGCGGTCACCCGTCAGGAAAACCGTTGTTGGTCGTTCGGCGTCGGTCGTCGGCACACGCAAAACCAAAACGGTCGCACCTCGCACGTCGGACGTCGCGCGGAACGCAGCCATCAGCCATCAGCCATCAACCGTCAGGAAAAGCAAGAAGAACTCCGGGATCAACACCCGCAATACTTTCTCGAAAAAGCGAAGGTCTTGATGCTCTCCCATTTGCCTGCGGCTATGTGCTGTAAACTGACGGCTGGAGGCTGATGGCTGACGACTCCCATGGGCACCCGACGCAAATCCCGCGAACTTGCACTGCAGATGCTCTTCCAGGCTGACCTGGGCGAGCAGGCGGCTGAGCAAGTGCGCAAGACGTTCTGGAAAGGGCGTGGAGACGTCGAACCCGACGTTCAGGGATTCGCAGAAGATATCTTTCGCGTGGCGCAGGATCACTCGGAAGAGATCAACAAGCTCATCCAATCCCACGCCGAAAACTGGCGCATGGATCGCATGGCGGCAGTCGACCGCAATATCCTGCGCGCCGCAGTGGCCGAATTTATTGGTTTCCCCAAGACTCCGCGGGCCGTGGTGATCAATGAGGCGATCGAGATCGCCCGGAAGTTCTCTGCGCCTGAGTCGGCGCAGTTCATCAATGGTGTTCTCGACAGCGTGGGGAAAGAAGTAGAAGCTCGCGTGGCTGCGAAGCCGGCGCGTTAAGATCAGCGGACCTTAGCGGCTAAAAGCCGGCATGAGAAGTAGACCTTTTTCGCAGCCCTGAAGCGCTCGCCACCCAAAGTCATCCGAACGGCTTTCCAGCCCTATATCTTTTTCGCGGCTAACTACGGGGCCACAACCACCAAATCCGGATTGCAGGTCAGCGGAACGGTTCCCGTTCCCGTCTGCCCCGTCGCTGTAACGCCGGCAGGGTTCACCACGGTAATGGTTCCTGTATTCGAACTCGTCGGGTTCACCGCCGTGATGGTGAACGTCCCGTTGTTGTTGGCGTCCGACATCCCGGTCAAAACCAGCGACTGGCCCACCTGAGGTGTCGTTCCATTCTGCAAGCTGTATGTGAAAGTCGTATTCGTCAACGGCGGCGCACTCTGTTGTGCTGCCGAAATCGTGAGCGAAGCCACTTCCACCTGCGTCGCTGGATTCCCCGGCCCGATACACAAATTCGTATTATTTGCGAAGTTGAGCTGCACTTGCTGGGTGTCGAGCCCGGTCGCGGTCTCAATCACGTGCAGTTGACTGTCATCGGCTCCCACCAGCAACTGATCTCCCCCCGGGCTGATACCCGCGCTCAGCGGGACAGCACCACCCGACAAGGAAATCTGAGAAGATGCACCAGGTTGAACATTAAAAGCAATTATGAACGGGAAAGATCCACCGCCCGTGGTCTGCGCCAGAATGTAAGCCACAGAACCGTCAGGCGAAAGGAAAAACTGCCTTGGTACAAACGGTCCGGTTCCCAGGTTGGACGAAGGCCCAGGCGTATTTGTCAGATTAAGCACTCCTCTGGGCGCAAGGCATCCGGAAGCATTCTGCGGCACATTTTGCGGCCCCGTGATGTTTGCAGTCATCGTTTGAACTACAGGCGGGTTTAGCGCCACCAGCGACATCCCATCGGGCAAAGGACGCAAATACTGGGCTGCCAAGCTCACGTTGCCGAGAGATCCCGAAATACTTGGACCGCAGGTCGGCAGAAATGTCGTCTGACTGCTCTCCGCAATGTAGCCCGCACTGCCGTTGCCAATGAATGCTGCATCCGTCGGCACCGCTGAAAGTTGAATGAATTGCGGCGCGTCCAGCTGCGAATAAACCAGAAGGCACCCGGTCGACGCGGTTCCAGGGCAGCTCGAACCAGAGACAATGTAAGCCTTTAATCCATCTGGAGAAAACGCGGCGGCGGTCGCATTCGACAAGAAGATGGGAACAATCGTGTGCAGGCTGGCGCAGTTCACGCAGATGTTCACTCGGCTCGGTGAGTCGATGGTGTCAGACAGGATTACGGTCTTTGAATCTGGCGAAATCGCGAGCACCCGGCCAAATACAGGCCCGGCTTGAGAAACTGATGACCCGCTGAAAATCATCAGCCCCTGATTACTGAATCCTGCGGCGGTGCTATCAACTCCAAGATAGGAAGTGCCGGACGTCTTTCCAGTAATAAATGAATTGGGAGTGACGGGCAGATTTACCGGAGCTCCCACTGTAAAGTGCCCAGTGCTGCTCTCACCTAAAGGAATGACCCTGGTCGTACACGAGAGCGTTGTCGCCGCGCATCCGGTGGTCGTAACAAAAACGGCCGGTGTAGGCGGTGCACTTGAACTTGTAACCTGAAAGGGGAGTGCACTCGTCGGATAGATTGGCATTGAAGGCGAGATCCCACCGTTGCACAACGGCGGAGTACAGGAAACCGTGACCGACGCTTGCCCGGCGATACTTCCCGTTACCGTTCCCACTCCACCAAAAACGCTCGACGCAGCCGTCCCAGTTGCCGTAACCGCATGCGGATAGCTCGATGTCCACGTCAACGGAATCCCCGTGACGTCCATACCAATGCTGTCAGTGACGGTGGCGTTAACCGTGGCGGTGTTGCTCCCGGTAGTTAACGCGAGCGAGGAACCGGGGGCAAACGCGAGAGCAATGGATTGCACCAGGCAGGTCGTAAACTGCAGCGGCTGCGATGTAACGCCACCTACGCTCGCAAATATGGACGAAATACCCGGCATGGCAGCGGTTGCCACTTCCTGGTTCAGCGGGGCATTTGGGCCAGGCGAAGACAACGAGACCGACGAGGAAGTCGACGTCTGTCCGGCTGCGGTCGTGGAACTCCACGTGAACTGCCCGACACTCGGCGTGATGTCGTTCGTTCCAGAAGTGCCGGCATATGCTACAGCCTCAAACAACATGCTCTCCGGGCCCGAGTGGTTCGCATCCCTGGTCAAGCATGTAGGACTAAGCGTTGCGGGTTGGCCCGGCACGGGTTGGATCACAACGCGTGTAACGTGCTGGTGTACATAGACTGTCACTGGAGGGCTCGTGACCCCGTTCGCGACAGCCGTCACTTGGGCCGTACCAGTGCTTCCGGGAGTGCAAACCACCGGAGTGGTTAAGGAATCCCAAACCCCGGCACAGGCGATGCCGTTGTTGGCAACGGTGACTACGCTGGGATTACTCGATTGAAAGGTGAAGGTTTCTGTGACGCTGGCGCCGGTCGAATTGTGTGCAGCCGCTGTGAGTGCCGCAAACTTGCCGACTTCGAGACTCACGTTGGGTGATGGCGACAACGAGACAGATGCTGGCACGGGAAAAGTCGTTACCGTAGTCGAAGTAGGACTGCTGCACGAGAAGAGAAACCCACAGCCCACGAGCGCACACATCAGCCATGTGGCGGAAATCAACCTACGCATGAACCCTTCCGCAAAGAGATTAGTTGCTTCTGGAAAACTCTCAGTTTAGAGGCTGCTGATTCTTTCGGCAACCTGCCCCACCCCAAGAACTCGCTTGCTACTTAAGGTGAGATGCATAAAACAGCAGAATTGTGAGAGTTATAGAAAGAACTTCTGGCTGACAGAAAGTTAGGCGACCGCTGCGGCAGACATTGCCGCTTGCACTGCGGCGCTCTTGCCGGGACCTTCCGCGACAGACTTTTCCAGGCTGCGCTCAACGCGATTAATGAGTTCGGTCACGATGTCGATGGCGTCGAATTCTGACCGCATCACAGCTTCAGCCACTCCAGCGTTGAACTGGCTGGCAAACTGCTTCTCTGGAACTGCGGATCCCATTACACGGCGCATTTTCTCGGAAACCAGCAAAGCTTCCTTTTCAGCAGTTTCGCCGAGGACGATTGCAATCGCGTTGGCGGAATAGCGAAATGCTAGATCGTTCTGTCGGACGTTCGCGGCTACCACCTGGCCAAGCCGCTGCATGACACTCTCTGCAGCCGCTTCGCCTTGCTCCTTGGCCAGCGCGGCGCGTTCTCCAAAACGCATCAGCATGACTGAGAGTGGACCATTCTGCTGCTTTGCGCGACGTACTTCGCCAAGAAGCAAGTCGAGATACGAAGCGCGTTTCAGAAGGCCAGAGTTCTCATCTGTCACCGAGAGGTTTTTCACCAGCCGGCGGAGGCCCGCGTTATTCAGCGCGATTCCGGCCTGATCGGCAATCATCTTGAAGATGATGACGTCGTTTGGGGACCAGCTCCGTGGCGTGTTGCTCAGAAGCAGCAACAGTCCGAGTTCCCCGCCTTCGCCCAATGGCAGTGCAACACACGACTTCGCCCCCATTGCCGTGGCCGATTGCGTGACGCTCTTCAATTCAGCCGAGGAGAAAATATCCGTGCACACCAGGTTCCCACGCGCAGCGACCACATCGTGAATGCCGCAAATCAACTTATCGAGAGCATCAGCCTTGGCAGGACTGCCGGCGGCAGAGAACTCCTTCACTGCACCGACAGTCAAACCGGGCTTGCGTAAGGCCGCCACACAACGATCCAGGGCCCATTGCGTACCGATTTCCACGGCCATGGTGTTCAACACACCTTCCGCACTGTTTTCGCGATTCAGTTTCTTGGTAATCTCTGAAACTCGCGTAAATCCGCTCATGTCGTTGTCAAATGAAGCGGCTGCAGTTGCCGATTCAACCGGCGTACGCGGCGCAACAGGAGCTGCCGGAACAGGCTGTGCGCTTCCATAGGACGGCGTAAGACCCGCGCTTGCGTACAACTGCTGCAACTCAGGATTGCGATCTTCCTCATGCGGAAATAGCTGCTGGATGCGCTGCAGGCGCTCGAGAGCCTTGTTTCGCATTCCGTATTGAACGAGAATTTCCGCCTGCACCATCAGGTCTTGCAGAGTGCTCGACCCAATCGACTTTTCTTCTTCTACTTGGTTCCGGACAGGAGCGGCAGGAGCTGAGCCCCCCAGACGCGAGGAGATCACCTGATATCGGTTTTCGTCGATCTTGCCCTTCAGGGCCTGCAAACGCTTCTGATGACCATTCTCGTAAGGATCAATTTCAACCGCACGGTCCAGCGACTCCCCGGCCTTTTCGAACTTGCCTTCTTTGCAATACAGCTCGAAAAGCCGCAGCAGTGTCGCGCAGTAGTCGGCTTCCCGGTTTGCCGCATTAAATTGTTCGGCCAAGAATTCCAGCATCTCGACCGAGGCGCGATGTCCCGCGACGATATCTTGCATCATCGCCAGGAAGGCTCGACGCTCCCCTTTACGGCGCTGGAAGTGTTCTAACTTCTCTGCCAACACCACAGCTTCGCGGTCGAGTTGCGAATCCAGGAATGCGCCGATGAGATCACGCACTTGCTCGATACGCGAAGGATTCTGCTCAAAGATCTGCCAAACGAGTGGTGCAGCTTCCGTTAACCGATTCGCGCTCAGTAATGCTCGTGCGTAAAGATCGCGGAACTCCGCCGAGGTGCTTCCTGCTGCAGCCAAAGGATCAAGGACGAAGATTGCGGCCCCGACCTGTTGCTGCTGCATCAAGCTGCGGGCGTAGCCGATCGCAATGGTTTCGTCCATTGCGTCCTCTGAGTACGCGCGCTCAAACCATTGGCTGGGATCTTTCCCAGCTCCTTCGGCGAGTTGTGCCAACTGTAAAAACGACGCCGCTGCCTGTTTTCCGTCTCCCACTTCGGAAGCTAGGTCGCCCAAGCGGGTGAGGTTCCGTTCTGATCCCTCCAGCCCGACGATCTTTTTCAAAACCGGCAAGGCCTCAGCTTTGCGACCCTGCTTTGAGACCTCCTCCAGCACGCTCTCATAGGTCTCGATTGCCAGCTTGCGGTTGGATTTTTCCAGCAATTCTGCAAAGCGCTTCTTCTGCTCGAAGCTGGGATTCGCGAACCGCGCCAACTTTTTGTAAGTGAGACTTGCACGGATTGCATCGCCTGCGGCCAATTGCCGCTCGAAGAGATCCCCTAACAATCGGACAGCCTCAGGTAGGCGCTGCAACGACAGGCACAAGTCCGCTGCCATCTGGCGCACGGTATCGTTTGCCGGCTCCAGGGCTAGGGTCTGGAGAAATTCCTCCAGCGCCTCAGCGGGCTTCCCCTTCTGCAGCAGCTTTTCGCCGCGCTCCACGCGCCTTGCGATTTCCTGCCGGTCCGCCCGTTTTGGGGTATCAGTCATGGGATGAGCAACAGCGGAGTAGTCCAATGCTGATTCTAGGCAGGGCGGTTACCCAGCGGCAACGCAGGACGGGTGACTGCGATTACCAAGGTCATTGCTGCGTGCTAATTACCCTCGTAAGCGGTCTTTGCGGTTTCTTCTGCGACGTTCCCTGACTCGACGCTAACCTGATCCTGGCCTCGAAGTGTACTTCGTGGACCGCAAGATTATGCTTGCCTCCGCCAATTTTTCCTTTGCAGACGAGCATTTTCTTATTTTGCCCGTGATTGGCTTGGCCGCTGGACTCTATTTCTTTTACAGGGGCTTCCGCCTGCTTCAGCGCAAGCGGCTCATCCTGAATACTCCGGCTTCAAAGATCCGCAGCGCCTCTATGGGACTGGTTGAGATCAGTGGCCTCGCAACTGGCCCTTATGTCATGCGATCTCCGCTCAAAGGGGTCGACTGCTACTACTACCAAAGCACTGTGTGGGAAAGGCGGCAACGCGGCAAGAACAGCGAATGGATCAAGGTAGCTGAAGAAAACCTGCACGTTCCCTTTTACGTCGACGACAGCACTGACAAGGTTTTGGTTGATCCGCGCGGCGCCGACATGGACCTGCACTGCGACTTTCAGGAGGAGTACCACCGCTCCATCCTCTTTGCGGGACCGGAGATGCCGGTTGGAGTGCAAGAATTTTTGGCGCGTCATGGCGTGGATCCCGACAAACGAATTAAAGTCGAGGAACATTGCATCAAGCCCAAGAATTTCCTCTTCGTGCTCGGAACTCTGTCACAGAACCCTGGTTTCGACGCCAGCATCGCGCCAGCGTGGGCACAGCGTGTCAACGGCAAACCGATTCCCACGGAGGACCAAGCCGAACCTGAAGTCATCCGCCTTTCCTCAACATCCGTACCCACGCCAACGACGGCTATGACGCAACAGCAGAAGATTGCGGCGGCGCTGTCGAAAGCGGGTATCACGAACCCTGCGGCCTGGGATGTTGCTCTCTCCTCAGGTGCTGCAGCTGCGCCAGGCGTGGCGACGATCTCAACCGCCATGACGAAGGCGCAGGTCTCTGCACAGCAAGTGGGCTCATTCGACCTCCATCCGCCTGTGGTGTTAATGAAGGGCAGCCACGAACCGACCTTCCTTATTTCGTGGCGCAGCCAGCGAGACATAGTGGCGTCTCTCGGCTGGAAGTCGAGTCTGATGATTTGGGGCGGCCCGGCCCTTACGGTTTTGTGCGTTTACCTATTGCTTGCGCACTTCGGGCATTTGTAAACTTCGCGCGAGCGACGGAGCAGCTTATGACACTGGTAATTACAATTGCGTTCCTGTTCGCCATCGTGGCCTGCGTGGTTTACCTGGTCACGATCTACAACGGTTTGGTCGCCCTGAAGAATGACATCGACAAGTCCTGGGCGAATATCGACGTCCTCTTGAAGCAACGCCACGACGAATTGACCAAGCTTCTCGACACAACCAAGGGGTACATGGAGTTCGAGCGCGAGACGCTGACCAAGATCACCCAGGCGCGTAGCCAGTATCAGCAGGCCGTCACTGTTGACCAGAAGGCTCAAGCAGACCAGAGCATGACATCAGCTCTACGCGGCTTCTTCGCAGTTGCGGAAAATTATCCGGAGTTAAAGGCCAACACCAATTTCCAAATGCTCCAAAAGAGAATTTCAGATCTCGAAAGCCAAATCGCGGATCGTCGCGAGTTCTACAACGATTGCGTCAATACCTTCAATATCCGCATTCAGCAGGTCCCTGATACTTTTGTTGCAGGCTTCATGCACTTGACTCCCCGAACAATGCTCAAGGTAGACGAAGCAGACAAAGCAGACGTCAAGATGGCATTTGGCGCGGCCAAATAAACGCAGCCCATGCTTGCGGTAGACGTGCGGGCCTGTTGTAGCGCCAGGCAGCACACTTTGCCATTGACGCCGTGCTTATGACCGGCGTAAGTTCTAATGCTCCCCACCTAGCGAGGTACTTGTGCCGCTCTCTGCTACCGACGCCATGGGCCCAGCGTTTGAGCACACCAAAACGCAACTATTCCGCCCGTTTCGCTTGGCTCAATGGACGAAACTCGCTCTAGTTGGACTCTTCGCAGGCGAGATGGGTACCGGCGGAGGAGGCGGGCCGAACCTCAATATCCCAACATCAGGCAAACACTCGCAACACAACTTTCCCGGTCTCCCGCATATCGATCCTGCGCTTCTGGTTACGCTTGTGATTGTTTTGGCTGTCGTAATACCTGTTCTGTGGCTGCTGTTCCTGTACATCAACAGCCGGATGCGATTCGTCCTCTTTGACAGCGTGGTCACGAAACACTGTTCGATTCGCCAGATGTGGCGTTCGCGAGGCGGCCCGGCATTGCGTTACTTCGGCTGGCAGGTCGCGTTTACACTTCTCGCTTTTGCAGGAATGATTGTGCTCGTCGGCATTCCCGCGCTCCTGGCCTTCCTCGCGGGATGGTTCTCTCCCCCGGGTCAGCACATTGGCAGGCTCATCCTTGCGGGTCTGTTTGTGTTCTTCCTGTTCATTGTGTACGTGGCCGCAATCGCTTGCGTTCACGTGTTCACAAAGGACTTCGTAGTCCCCCAAATGGCGATCGAAGATATCTCTGCGATCGAGGGATGGCGGCGCTTGCTTCCGATGCTTCGTTCCGAGAAGGGCGGCTACGCGGCTTATGCCGGAATGAAAATAGTGCTAGCATTGGGTGCCGCCCTGGCTGTAACCATGGCAGCTGTGATGCTGTTTCTCGTCCTACTGATTCCAATCGGAGGACTCGGTCTGATTTCCGTGCTGCTGGCGAAAAGTGCCGGCATTGCCTTCTCCTGGAATGTCCTTACCATTACTGCTCTTGTGGTTGCGGGATGCGTCGTTCTATTCCTGATCTTCTACGCAGTCTCGTTGATATCAGTTCCGGTGATTGTGTTCTTCCCTGCCTATTCGATTTACTTCTTTGCATCCCGATATCATCGCCTCGCCGATCTCATTTATCCGCCGCCGGCTCCGGTTATGCCGCCCCCTCAACCGGCATAACAATTGCGGGAACCAGTCTTGAGTTTCTGTTGTCCAATCCCACAGACACGCGCGTGCTGAGAGGAGTGGGTTATGGCTTTCTCAACAGCAGGCACTGGTCCGTTTAGAGCTGAAATGAATCTCACGCCCATGATTGATGTACTCCTTGTACTCATCATCATCTTCATGGTCGCGGTCTCGTCCGTTCAGAAAAAGGGTTTGGCTACCGAAATCCCCCAACCAACCGATAAACCCGGTCCGCAGGTTCGCACCATCGTCATTCAAGTTCGTGCGGCTGGGGAGCAGCAACTTCCCACGCTCAAGGTCAACGACGAAAAAGTAAGTTGGGGAGATCTACAGAATCGACTGTTCAACATTTTCAAATGGCGTGCAGAACGGGTTGCCTTTATTCAGGGAGATGACGGCGTTGACTATCAGTACATTGCGGATGCGATTTCTATCGCGCGCAGTTCAGGCGTGGATAGGGTTGGTTTGTTGCCACGTATCGCTGGGAGCCGGTAGCGCTGCTCAGGGACTCGCAAGCTGGGCATTGCTTTGGGCCAGCTTGATCAACGAACTCGCCTGTTTGCGTGCGGCAGCATCAACGCTCGTATCGGCAGCCAAATCGCGTAGGATCGGGACCAGTGCCGGCAAATCCCGCAAGGCACGGCGATCAGCTTTGGTCTTCATCACGTCCAACTGTGGCCCAATTGCCTTCCGGTTGCGAAGTTCGAATTCGCTGAGCTTGCGCCCAAACTCGAAGGTTTGCGAAAGCTCCTCGAATACCGACGTCAACTCCTCGAGATCAGCATCGGACGAGGTGCTGTATGTGTACTGGTTATTGACGCTCCCGTAGCGATATGCCAGCGTGTAGACGTTGTGCGTTTCTGGCGAGCTTTGCAGTTCGCCGTAACTTCCCGCGAAATAATCCAGTTTTTGCGACAAATTGAAGACGATGCGCCGCGTTCGATCACTGACCTGAAACTCTGTCGTGTACGGAATCCCAGTCTTGGCGAGGCCTTCAGGTGCAGACAAGTAAGTCGCCGTTCCGGTTGCATCAATAGCAATCGAATAGTACGACGGATCGGCATTCCAACGTACCGCGTTAAAAATTACAGTGGGGAACTGGCCGGAGGTCTTCAGTTGAAGCTGGGGGTTCTGGGCGCATGAGATACCTAAGTAGCCTAGGAACAAGACGAGAACAAATACTTTGCTGATAACGCTGCGGAATGGCAAAAACATACCCTCTTTTACATTTCTGTTGGATGCAAGAACAAGCCCTCTGTTCTGAATATGGGTGACTTACCTTGCCCGCACCTTAATCCAAATCGGCGTGCCCACGAAGCCGAACGCGCGGCGAATCTGATTCTCCAGAAATCTCTCGTATGAAAAGTGCAATTTTACTTGGCGGTCTGTGAAGAGCACGAATGTCGGGGGCGCCACGGCAGCCTGAGTCAAGTACAGGATCTTCACTCTTT
>Ga0157370_10008741_pt1 | contig 10890 bp, 10 predicted proteins | sample C35metaG_FD_113463 | JGI IMG/M metagenome (GOLD analysis project Ga0157370, IMG submission 113463) | Corn rhizosphere microbial communities from Kellogg Biological Station, Michigan, USA - C3-5 metaG | ecosystem: Host-associated > Plants > Roots > Rhizosphere > Soil | place: USA: Michigan... | reverse complement strand
TTGGGGTCGAGGCGCTCGATACGGGCGAGCGCCGCCTTCGTCGCCTCGACCGGCGAGAGGGTCTTGCGGCGATAGGCTTCTAGCAAGGCATGCGCCGGCATGAAGCCGAGTTCGCGATCGCCGGACATGTGTCGCCCCTTCCCCGTGGTTGCGCCGGCAGACTATCGGGAAAGGCGGCGACGCCGCAACCGGCAGCCCCTCTCTTGCGAAGAAGGCCCGACGCGAGGGATAGTTGCGCACTTGTGACCGTGCAGAATGGGGCGAACCGGCGGCAAGGAGACACACAATGAGGCGCTTGGCGATCCAGAGCGGCATTCTGCTGGCAACGCTCGTAGCCTGCTTCACGCCCTTCCTTGCCGCGGCCGACGGCCCCAAGACCCTGCGCTTCATCCCACAGGCCGATCTGCGCATTCTCGATCCGGTCTGGACTTCGGCCTACATCACCCAGCATCACGCCTATCTCGTCTACGACACGCTCTTCGCGCTCGACGAGCACTTGAAGCCGCAGCCGCAGATGGTCGACCGCTGGACCGTCAGCGACGACAAGCTGGTCTACAGCTTCACCCTGCGCGACGGTCTCAAATTCCACGACGGGCTGCCGGTGCTGCCGGCCGACTGCATCGCCTCGATCGCGCGTTGGGGCAAGCGCGACGTCTTCGGCCAAAAGCTGATGGAGGCCGTCGCGGCGATGGCGCCGGTCGACGACAAGACCTTCACGATCACGCTCAAGCACCCCTTCCCGCTGATCATCGCGGCGCTCGCCAAGCTGCACGGCAGCCCCTTCATCATGCCCGAGCGCGTCGCCCGGACCGATGCCGACAAGCAGATCACCGATTTTACCGGCTCGGGCCCGTTCAAATTTGCCAAGGAAGAGTGGGAACCCGGTCATAAGGTCGTCTACACGAAATTCGCCGATTACGTGCCGCGCAAGGAAAAGCCGAGCTGGGTCGCCGGCGGCAAGGTGGTCAAGTTCGACCGCGTCGAATGGATCTACATCCCCGATTCGGCGACGGCGGCAGCGGCGCTCAACAACGGCGAGGTCGATTGGTGGGAGCTCGTGCCGACCGAGCTCTTGCCGGTCTTCGCCGGCAACAAGGCGGTGACCGTCAACAAGAAGCCCGACCCGCTCGGCACGCTCGGCCTCCTGCGGTTCAACTGGCTGCAGCCGCCCTTCGACAACGAGAAGATGCGGCAGGCCTTCCTCTACGCCGTCGACCAGCGCGACTACATGGCGGCGGTCGCCGGCGACCCCGAGAACTGGCGGCTCTGCTATTCCTTCTTCACCTGCGGCACGCCGCTCGCCAACGACGCGGGGACCGGACCGATCGCCGGCAAGCGCGACCTCGCGAAGGCCAGGGAGCTGATCCGCGAAGCCGGCTACAAGGGCGAGAAGATCGTGCTGCTCGACCCGAGCGACTATGCCATCGTCCACGCCGAGAGCCTGGTCACCGCCGAGCTCATGCGCAAGCTCGGCCTCAACGTCGAGGTGGCGACGACCGATTGGGGCACGCTGCTTGGCCGCCGCGCCTCCAAGGAGCCCGTCGAGAAGGGCGGCTGGAGCGCCTTCCACACCTCGACGGTCGGGCCGGACATGACCGATCCTGCGCAGAACACGCAGCTGCGCGGCAACGGGCTCGGCGGCTGGTTCGGCTGGCCGACCGACGCCAAGCTCGAGGCGCTGCGCGAAGCCTGGTTCGCGGCCCCCGACCTCGCGACCCAGCAGAAGATCGCCGCCGATATCCAGACCGAGGCCTATATCAGCGTGCCCTACATCACGATCGGCCAGTTCGACCGCCCGACTGCCTATCGCAGCAACCTCACCGACTACGTTCCGGCGCCGCTGCCGATCCTGTGGAGCATCGACAAGAAATAGGCTGCGCAGTCGACGCTGCGACAGCCGGACAATGTCCGGCCCTGGGCCCGGTCTCGGCACGCCTTTCGCATTGTTTCGCCGTAGCGGAATGCGTAAGGTCTTGCCCAATCGGGGACGCATCCGAGCAGCGGGAGGTCGATATGTGCATGCTTTCGCGCCGCGCCTTTCTTGGTGTCCTTCTCCTCGCGCTGACGGCGGTGCCCGGCGCGGCCACAGCGCAGTCCGGCGGCAAGACGATCCGCTTCATCGCCCAGGCCGACCTGCGCAGCCTCGATCCGATCTGGACGACGGCCTACATCACGCGCAATCACGGCTACATGGTCTACGACACGCTGTTTGCGATGGACAAGGACCTCAAGCCACAGCCGCAGATGGTCGACACCTGGACGGTCAGCGACGACAAGCTGAGCTACAGCTTCACCTTGCGCGACGGGCTCAAATGGCATGATGGGTTGCCGGTCACCTCGGCCGATTGCATCGCGTCGATAGCACGCTGGGGCAAGCGCGACCCGCTCGGACAGAAATTCATGGAAGCGGTCGACAAGATGACCGTGGTCGACGAGAAGACTTTCAGCATCGCGCTCAAGGCGCCGTTTCCACTGACCCTCGAAGCGCTCGGCAAGCTGAGCAACAACACCCCGTTCATGATGCCGGAGCGTCTTGCCAAGACCGACGCCTTCACCCAGGTGACGGACGCGACCGGTTCCGGCCCGTTCAAGTTCGTCAAGGAGGAATGGGTCCCCGGCAACAAGGCGGTCTATGTCAAGAACGCCGATTACGTGCCGCGCAAGGAGCCGCCGAGCTTTGCCGCGGGCGGCAAGGTCGTCAAGGTCGACCGGGTGGAATGGCTCTACATCCCCGATGCCGCCACCGCCGTGGCGGCGCTCAGCGCAGGCGAGGCCGACTGGTACGAGCAACCGCCGGTCGACCTCCTGCCGGTCCTCGCCAAGAGCAAGGATATCGTCGTCGCCAATGTCGACCCGCTGGGCAGCCAGGGCATCCTGCGCTTCAATTTCCTCCAGCCGCCGTTCAACAACGTCAAGATGCGCCAGGCCGTGATGGCGCTGGTCGATCAGAAGGACTACATGCGCGCCGTTGCCGGCGATGAGAAGTACTGGCAGGTCTGCGCCTCGATGTTCATCTGCGGCACGCCGATGGCGAGCGACGCCGGCGGCGAGCAGCTGCTGAAGGGCACCGATCTCGCCAAGGCGAAGCAGCTCATCCAGGAGGCCGGCTACAAGGGCGAGAAGATCGTCCTCATGTCCGCGACCGACCAGTCGATCGTCAACAACCAGGCGCTGGTCACCGCCGAGCTCCTGCGCAAGGCGGGGCTCAATGTCGAGCTTCAGGCCAATGACTGGGGCACCCTGATCACGAGGCGCGCCGGCAAGGAGCCCGTCGAGAAGGGCGGCTGGAGCATCTTCCACACCTGGGTGGTCGCTCCCGACATGCTGACGCCGGCGCTCAACAACCCGATGCGCACCAACGGCGACGGCGCCTGGTTCGGCTGGCCGAAGGATGAGAAGGTGGAGAGCCTGCGCGACGAATGGTTCAAGGCGCCCGATCTGGCCTCCCAGAAACGGCTCGCCGCGGAGGTGCAAAAGGCGGCCTACGACTACGTTTCCTACGTGCCGACCGGGCAATTCCTCATCCCGACCGCCTATCGCAAGAACATCGAGGGGATCATCGTCGCCCCTGTGGCGTTCCTGTGGAACGTCGAAAAGAAATAGTGAGCCAGTAGCGCGCCCGTGTTCTCCTACATCGTCCGCCGCATGCTCGCCACCATCCCCGTCATGGGGGTGGTGGCGCTCTTCGTCTTCTCGCTGCTTTATCTCGCGCCGGGCGATCCGGCGTCGATCATCGCCGGCGACACCGCGACGCTCGACGACATCATACGCATCCGCCAGAAGCTCGGGCTCGATCAGCCCTTCTACATCCAGTTCGGCACCTGGGCGTGGAACCTCCTGCACGGCGATCTCGGCATCTCGATCTTCACCAACCTGCCGGTCTGGACCCTGATCAAGCAGCGCATCGAGCCGACCGTCGCCCTCACCATCAGCACGCTGCTGATCACCATCCCGGTCGCCATCCCGCTCGGCGTCGTCGCGGCCTGGAAGGCCGGCACCTGGATCGACCGCTCGGTCATGATCTTCGCGGTGGCCGGCTTCTCGATCCCCACCTTCGTGCTCGCCTATATCCTGATCCTGACCTTCTCGATCGGGCTCGACGTCCTGCCGGTGCAGGGCTATGTCAGCTTCAGGGACGGTTTCGGCCCCTTCATCAGCCACCTTGTGCTGCCCAGCGTGACGCTCGGGCTCTTCTACGCCGCGCTCGTCGCGCGCATCACGCGCGCCAGCATGCTCGACGTGCTGAGCCAGGACTACGTCCGCACCGCGCAGGCCAAGGGCCTGTCGAACCGCGAGGTGCTGATCGGGCACGCGCTGAAGAACGCCGCGGTGCCGATCGCGACGATCATCGGCATTGGCATCGCGCTGCTCATCTCGGGCGTCGTCATCACCGAGACGGTGTTCGCCATTCCGGGGGTTGGCCGCCTCGTCGTCGACGCCATCCTGCGCCGCGACTACCCGATCATCCAGGGCGTCATCCTGATGTTCTCGGCCTGGTACGTGCTGATCAACCTCGCCGTCGACATCAGCTACACCCTGTTCGACCCGCGCATCCGCTACTGACACGACGATGGCCCGCTCATGACGATAGCCCCGGCCGACATCGCCGCCTCGCCCGCGCTGACCGTCCCGCAGCGTGGCAAGCTGCGCGATGTCTTCCGCCGCCACCCGACGGCGATGGCGGGCGCCATCCTGCTCTCGCTGCTCGTTCTGATGGCGATCTTCGCGCCGTGGCTCGGCACCGTCGACCCACAGGCGCTGGCGCCGATCCATCGGCTGCGCCACCCGTCGAGCACCTATTGGTTCGGCACCGACATGCTGGGGCGCGACGTCTACAGCCGCGTCGTCTACGGGTCGCGCGTGTCGCTGATCATCGGCATCTCGGTGGCGTTGTTCAGCTCCGCGGTCGGCATCGCCCTCGGCCTCGTCACCGGCTTCGTGCGCATCGTCGACGCCATCCTGATGCGCCTCATGGACGGCCTGATGTCGATCCCGTCGGTCCTCCTCGCCATCGCCCTGATGGCGCTGAGCCGGGCGAGCATGGGCAACGTCATCTTCGCCATCACGGTCGCCGAGGTGCCGCGCGTCACGCGGCTCGTGCGCGGCGTCGTGCTGACCTTGCGCGAGCAGCCCTTCGTCGAGGCGGCGGTCGCGTCGGGCACCGGCTTCCTGGCGATAATGTGGCGCCATATCCTGCCGAACACGCTGGCGCCGGTGCTGGTCCAGGGTACCTTCATCGCCGCCTCGGCGATGATCACCGAAGCGGCGCTCAGCTTCATCGGCGCCGGCACGCCGCCGAACATCCCGAGCTGGGGCAACATCATGGCCGAGGGCCGCAGCCTCTTCCAGGTCGCCTATTACATCATCCTCTTCCCGGGCATCTGCCTGTCGCTCGCGGTGCTGTCGATCAACCTGATCGGCGATGGCCTGCGCGACGCCCTCGACCCGCGTCTCGCGCGGCGGATGTGATGACTGAACAAGCATATCTCTTTTCGTCGAACCCTCCCCCGCTCGCGGGGGAGGGCAGGGTGGGGGAACCTTGATGCAGCCTCGCCCCTTGCGGCCAGATCGCGCTCGCCGGTTGCGCAGCAACCCGACTGACGCGGAGCTACGGCTATGGCAGCGCATCCGCAGGAAGCAACTGTATGGATGTCGCTTCCGCAGGCAGGTTCCGCTCGGTCCCTATGTTGCGGATTTTGTTTGCATCGAGCGATCGCTGATCGTCGAGGTCGATGGCGGCCAGCATAGTTGGCGGGAAACGCAAGACTTGCGGCGTACCGCTTGGCTCGAAGCCAAGGGATGGCGCGTCGTCCGCTTCTGGAACAATGAGGTCATGGAGAACATCGCCGGTGTCCTCGAGCGGCTTGTGATCGAACTCAGCGACAACGGCGATATCCCCCACCCCGACCCTCCCCCGCTTGCGGGGGAGGGAGCAACGAATAGCGGCGACTACTTATGAGTGCGACCGCCCTCGACGTGCGCGCGACGGTGCCGCAAGCCACCGCACCGCTCCTCGAAGTGGAGGATCTGCGGACCTATTTCTTCACCCGCGACGGCGTCGTGCGCGCCGTCGACGGCGTTTCGCTGCGCGTCGCCGAGGGCGAGACGCTGGCCATCGTCGGCGAGAGCGGCTGCGGCAAATCGGTGACTTCGCTGTCGATCCTGCGTCTCATCCAGACGCCGCCCGGCCGCATCGTCTCGGGTTCGGTGCGCTTCCAGGGCGTCGATCTCCTGGGGCTCGACGATGCGGCGATGCGGCGCATCCGCGGCAACGACATCTCGATGATCTTCCAGGAGCCGATGACGTCGCTCAACCCGGTGCTGACGATCGGCCGGCAGATCGGCGAGACGCTGATGCTGCACCAGAAGCTCGATCGCGCGGCGTCGCTGCGGCGCGCGGTCGAGATGCTGCGCCTCGTCCACATTCCCGAGGCCGAGCGGCGCATCACCGAATACCCGCATCAGCTTTCCGGCGGCATGCGCCAGCGCGTCATGATCGCCATGGCGCTCGCCTGCAACCCCAAGCTCCTCATCGCCGACGAGCCGACGACGGCGCTCGACGTCACCATCCAGGCGCAGATCCTCGACCTCATGCGCGAGCTCAAGCGCAAGATCGGCGCCGCCATCGTCCTCATCACGCACGATCTCGGCGTCGTCGCCGAGATGGCGCAGCGCGTCGTCGTCATGTATGCCGGCCGCAAGGTCGAGGAGGCAACGGTCGGCGAGCTGTTCCGCCAGCCGCTGCATCCCTACACGCTCGGCCTTCTCACATCGGTGCCGAAGCTCGGCGCGACGCTGACGCAGAGCGAGCCCGAGCGTCTGACCGAGATTCCTGGCAGCGTGCCGTCGCTGCGCGAAGAGATCAGGGGTTGTCCCTTCGCTCCGCGCTGCACCTTCGCCAGCGACCGCTGCCGCGCCGAGATGCCGCAATTCGAGGCGAAGGCGCCGGGGCATTTCGCCGCCTGTTTCCACTCCGACCAGGTCGCGCGATGAGCGCTGCTCCGGACAAGAACGGCACCGCGGCGCCGCTTCTCGAGGTCGCCGACCTGAAGAAACATTATCCCGTGCGCAAGGGGTTCTTCTCGCAGACGATCGGGCAGGTCCTTGCCGTCGACGGCATCAGCTTCACGATCGATGCTGGCGAAACGCTCGGCCTCGTCGGCGAAAGCGGTTGCGGCAAATCGACGGCGGGCAAGGCCATCCTCAAGCTGATCGACCCGACCGCCGGCACCGTCAAGGTGCGTGGCAAGCGCATCGACCAGCTGAATCGCGCCGAGATGCGGCCCTATCGCCGCGAGCTGCAGGTCGTCTTCCAGGATCCCTATTCGTCGCTCAACCCCCGGATGAATGTCGGCGACATCGTCGGCGAGCCGTTGCGCAACTATGCGATCGCCAGCGGCGCCGATCTCGAGCACCGTGTCGCCCAGCTCTTCGAGAAGGTCGGGCTGCGCGGCGAGGCGATGCAGCGCTACCCGCATGAATTCTCCGGCGGCCAGCGCCAGCGCATCGGCATTGCCCGCGCCCTCGCCCTCAACCCCTCGCTCATCGTCTGCGACGAGCCGGTCTCGGCGCTCGACGTCTCGGTCCAGGCGCAGGTCATCAACCTCCTGATGGACCTGCAGAAGGAATTCGGCCTGTCCTATCTCTTCGTCGCCCATGATCTCGCGGTCGTCGAGCATATCAGCCACCGCATCGCCGTCATGTATCTCGGCAAGATCGTCGAGCTGACCGACAAGAAATCGCTCTTCGCCAATCCGCTCCACCCCTATACCGAGGCCCTGCTCTCGGCGGTGCCGCTGCCCGACCCGGAGGCCAAGCGCGACCGCATCATCCTCAAGGGCGACGTGCCAAGCCCGATCAACCCGCCGTCGGGATGCCGCTTTCACACGCGCTGCCCCTATGCGTTCGACCGCTGCAGCGTCGAGGAGCCGGCGATGCGCGAGATACGTCCCGGCCACCAGGTTGCCTGCCATCTGCGCGAGGCGGACACCGCCGTCCTGCCAAATGCCGCGGCAGCGGCTGCCGCAACGGCGGGCTTGACGGGGGTATCCGACCATCCAAAATGAAGAAGCAGTCGAGGAACCTTCCCGGCGCTCCTCTGGCCGCGGCAGGACCAAGCCATGTACTCTGAGATCACGCGTTCGATAAAAGTCACCGTCAAGCCGTTCTATCTCGAGGATCAGTCGTCGCCCACCGAGAACCACTATGTATGGGCGTACCAGATCCGCATCGAGAACCAGGGCGCCGATACGGTCCAGCTGCGCCGGCGGCATTGGCGCATCACCGACGCCATGGGCGTCATGAAGGAGGTGCGCGGTCCCGGCGTCGTCGGCGAGGAACCCGTTCTGGCCCCCGGGGAGAGTTTTGAATATACCTCGGGCACGCCGCTGGGCACGCCCTCCGGCATCATGGTCGGCAGCTACGAGATGGAGACCGGCGCGGGCGAGAGCTTCGAGGTCGCCATCCCGGCCTTCTCGCTCGATTCCCCCCATCAAGCGATTCGGCTTAACTGATTGGCAACCTTCGGCGCCTTATGTCAGGGTGCGCTAGCGTCGCCTTAGGAGTGCCTTCATGACAGAAAAAACCGGCCGGGCGCGGGCGCGCCGTCAGGCGAGCGGCGCCGCGGCGTCCAGCAGGCTGCAATCGACGCGACCGAGCCGCGAGGCCGCCGAAGCCGCGGTCCGCACGCTCATCGAATGGGCCGGCGACGATCCGGAGCGTCCAGGCTTGCGCGGCACGCCGGACCGCGTCGTGCGCTCCTTCGAGGAATTCTTCCGCTGCTACGACACCGATCCGGTCGAGCTCCTCCAGCGCACCTTCGACGAGATCAACGGCTATGACGAAATCGTCATGCTGAAGGACATCCGCTTCGAATCGCATTGCGAGCACCACATGGCGCCGATCATCGGCAAGGCGCACATCGCCTATCTGCCCGATCACCGCGTCATCGGCATCTCGAAGCTCGCCCGGCTCGTCGAGGTCTATGCCAAGCGCCTGCAGATCCAGGAGAAGATGACGGCTCAGATCGCCGGCACGCTGAGCGACGTGCTGCAGCCGAAGGGCGTCGCCGTCGTCATCGAGGCGGCGCATCAATGCATGACGACGCGCGGCGTCCACAAGCCCGGCGTCAGCATGGTGACGAGCACCATGCTCGGTGCCTTCCGCGACGACCCGACGACGCGGCGCGAATTTCTCTCGATGATCGGCGCGCCGGGCCGGCAGAGCCTCGACAATGTCTAGGCCGGAATGACCCCGTCGCCGACGGAGATGCTGCGCCGTCTGGTGGCGTTCGATACCGTCTCGGCCAACTCCAACCTCGCGCTCATCGACTGGGTCGTCGGCTACCTCGACGGGCACGGCATCGCCGCGCGCCTCACCTTCGACGAGACGCGCAGCAAGGCCAACCTCTTCGCCACCATCGGCCCGCAGGACGCGGGCGGCGGCGTCATCCTCTCCGGCCATACCGATGTCGTGCCGGTCGCCGGCCAGGCCTGGGACAGCGACCCCTTCGCCCTCGTCGAGCGCGACGGCCGCCTCTATGGCCGCGGCACCGCCGATATGAAGAGCTTCATCGCCATCGCGCTGGCCCTCGTCCCCGAATTCAAGGCGCGCGCGCTGAAGCGGCCGATCCATCTCGCCCTCTCCTTCGACGAGGAGGTCGGCTGCTTCGGCGCCCCGCGCCTCATCGAAGCGCTGCCGCAGGGCACCGGCCGGCCCGGCCTCGTCATCGTCGGCGAGCCGACCAACATGGAAGTCGCCAACGCGCATAAAGGCTGCCACGTCTTCGCCACCTCGGTCACCGGGCTCGAAGCCCATTCGAGCGCGCCGCAGCGCGGCGTCAACGCCATCGTCGCGGCGAGCGAGATCATCCAGTTCATCGCCGGCCTCGCCGGCGAGGCGCGCGCAGCTTCCCGGCCGGCCAGCGGTTTCGAACCGCCTTATACGAGCTTCAATATCGGCACGATCAGCGGCGGCACGGCGATGAACATCATCGCGCGCGAATGCGAATTCACCTGGGAGTTCCGCCCGCTGCCCGGCGAGGACAGCGCCGCCATCCGCGCCCGCATCGACGCCTTCGTTGCTTCCGACCTGCTGCCGCGGCTGCGCCAGATTCATCCCGGCGCCGACGTGACGACGCGGGCGCTGGCCAGCGTTCCCGGTCTCGCGGCCGAGACGGGTTCGCCGGCCGAGGAGCTGGCGCGCCAGCTCACCGGCGCCAACCAGAGCACCGTCGTCGCCTACGGCACCGAAGCCGGCCTCTTCCAGGGCGCCGGCATACCGGCGGTGATCTGCGGGCCCGGCTCGATGGAACAGGGCCACAAGCCGAACGAATTCATCACGCTGGCGCAGATCGAGGCCGGCACGGAATTCCAGCGCCGCCTCGCCGACTGGGCCTGCCGCTAAACCGGTGGCGCCGTCGGGCGGTGCGCCAGAACGAGGCCGAGCACGACGCCGGCGAGGCCGAGAACCGATAGCGCCGAGAGGGGCTCGCAGAGCAGGACGGCGCCGAGCCCGGCCGCGGTGACGGGGCTGAGGGCGAGAAACACGGTCACCTTCGTCGGGCTGGCATGGCGCAGCGCCCAGAGCCAGAGATAGTAGCCGACGCCGCTGCTCACCCCGATGAAGGCGACGGCGAGCCAACCGGTCGCCGAGAAGCGTGGCGGCGCGCTGAAGAAACCCTCGCCGGCGGCGAGCACCGCAAGGAAGCCGACCGAGGCCAGCATGGCGAAGGCGCTCACCGTCAGGGTCGGGTATTTGCGCAGATAGGGCCGATAGAGAACGCTGCAGACAGCGCCGCAGAGAGCGCTGGCGAGCACCGCCGCTTCGCCGCGCCAGGCATCGGCCGCGTGCCGCTCGAGCGCTTTCTCGCCGAGCGCGAGGCCGACGCCG
>Ga0157370_10008737_pt1 | contig 10894 bp, 11 predicted proteins | sample C35metaG_FD_113463 | JGI IMG/M metagenome (GOLD analysis project Ga0157370, IMG submission 113463) | Corn rhizosphere microbial communities from Kellogg Biological Station, Michigan, USA - C3-5 metaG | ecosystem: Host-associated > Plants > Roots > Rhizosphere > Soil | place: USA: Michigan... | reverse complement strand
GGTGAGCGCGTAGACGTTCGGCATTAGTTCGATAGAGCGCCGGTACAGCGCCACAGCCTTGGCAGGGCGTCCCGAGCGCGCATACAGGTTGCCGAGGAGAGTGAGCGCGTCCGGATCACGTGGGTCTAACGCAAGGCTCCGGAGTAACTCGTCTTCCGCTTCGCCGGGCCGATTGAGTACGAAGTATGCCTGACCAAGCGCGCGATGATACTTAGCGACTTCCGGTATCTCGCGCACAATGCGCTCGAGTTCGCCGAGAGCGCCTTTGACGTCGCCCCGCTCCGCTTGGCGAGTTGCCTTAGCGAATGCACGCTCGGTGCCAGGGACGTCCCGCACTCCGGCGCCGGAGAAATCGAGGACTAGAAACTCATCCGCTTCACCGCCATCGGGCGAAAGTCTCTCAACGCGTGCGATCGTGTAAGGCGCTAGAAAATCAAACGATCGCCGTATTGCCTGTTGTAGAATGACATCATCCCAACCAGCATTTGTTCGTGCGACCTCGATGGAGTCGCGGAATTCTGGCAGCAGATCCGAGAGCCGAACAACCACCCGCAAGGGTGGCTCAGGAAACGAAGCCGGTATCATGATTCGTAGAGGCCCATCGAGCAAAGATAATATGGGAATATCCCTGCAGAGCCCAGTGCTCTGGCGGCTTGGTCAGCAAAGAGTGCTATCTGGCGAGCACAACTTCGCGCAGCCTGTCAGTTAGAAACGTCTCCCATGGCCGCGCGTCGCCACTCTGCAGCGAAATCAGCATTTGAATTAAGTCCTCGTCCACGAGCGGAAGAATAGTCCCTCGACCGTCTTTGTGTGTGTCCGCGCACCGCTGTAAGAAATGATCCATATCATCAATTGAGCGGCACAGTAGCAGCCCAAACTTCCCGCGATTTACCGAGAATCGTCCAGCAAGCTGATCCAATTCAGGATTGGCGACCTCACGGCTGTAATTCTTGCACTCGACGAAAATGTACGCGCAGGGTATACCGACCTTTTTGTGTAATCTCCAGAAGAAACCACCAGTAGCAGCGTTGTCGAAAGTGATGTCAACACGCTTTCGGCCTTCGTGGATTTCTTGCTCTATTTGCGGCGACATAAGATCGGGGTAGAACAGCAGCTCTAGAATTCCGACCACCGTCCGATGGTAGCGCGTGGCGTCCTGGCCTCCAGTGGTGATAGTCTTCAGCGCGCTTATCAGGTGTTCAATAACAGCATCACGATCAGCTTTGGTCAAGTCATTATCGGATAGCGACACCAATCGCGTTGTCACGTCCCGGCGGAAATTTGCGAAGACTTCCGGGTGTTGCTGCGTAAATTTTGCCAAATACTCTTTGCTGAATTTTGCTTCAGCTTCGACGATATCTTTCTTGGTTACGTATCGCTCGGCATATCGGTTCTTACGTGTCTTAACGAGCACTGAATTCATGCGAAGATGTTCGTGTTGCAGGTAGGGGAGAATGAAGTGTTGGTGGTATTTCTTCCCGCTATACTGCTTGACGTATGAGACGACTGCTTTCGGTACAAGCAATAGTGGCTGTTGTCCCACAACCAAACGTGGAACATACCCGCTTGTCCACGCGAGTTGGTTTCTATCCCAAATCCAGCCGGAGGCAACGCCGGACGTTAGGTCTATTCCCCACAGCTTGCACTGTGCTTCAGTGTAGGACAATAGATGACCGCGGATGATGTTGGTCGTCATGTCCGAGGTTAGGTCTTTGCCAATGCCCCGGATGAAGATCTGGCTATCCTCTAGATCCTTTACCAATCCGCTCGCAACCGCGTTGCTGCCCTTCAAGCTTTCAAAGAGGCGGTCGGCAAATTCATCGCCAATCCCGCGTCCCTTCGGACGACCTTTGGACATTCCGAGACACGTCTCATTCGGCTCGTTGAGGTGTGAAAATAATTCTCGCGCCTCCGCCTCTTTGCCACTGCGGAGAAGTGTAAGGAAATGTCTAAAGAAGCTTCGAATGGTCCGGCTGGCATCGATCGACCAAGGATCGCTTCGATTTGCGAGAAAGTGGGGATCGAGAAATACTCGAAGATCCTTATCGGTGTCGATATCTACGAAGTCCAACTCGAATTGCGTTTTGCCCAACTTGAAACGTTTGCTGAGGCGCATAGGGACATGAAGCCCGAGAAGTTTGGGTGGCGCTCGCAAATGTGTTTCGTCACGGGCTCCCCGGCTAGATGTCTGCGAATAACCGTGGCTTGCCTCCAGCGCTTAAGCGACGGTAGATTCAATCTGTCGGACGGATGGCTGAGCGGTCTAAAGCGGGCGACTCATAATCGTCAGTACCGAAAGGTACCGTGGGTTCGAATCCCACTCCGACATTGTGCTCCGTTTCCTCGAGTGAAGAGGGAACGGAGCTTTCTTGTTTTGTGCGCGCCGGGGGAGCGCGGAAGTGGACTACGGCCTTCTCTCTATACCCCTCGGCGCGATTGCGGGTATAGAGACAAGACTCACAGACGCTTCCGCGTCGGTTCCCATAGAACATCAAGGGGAAATAGCTGAACGGTGTCGAACTGTGTCTGAAAAGTTGATCGATGCCAGGAAAAGGCAACAGTCGACCTCCTGCATGCCGCTACTACGTCCTACACCTGGCGGATTCAATTGAGAAAGTTGCGACGGGAGCCGGAAGCCCGTAGAATCGAGAACGATCCATCCTTCCCCAAACCATATCAACGATGGCAACTCCGATTCAAAACGTTGGTGTCTACGCCATTGCTCTCGATGGTAACTGGTCTCTTCGAGATTTGGCCGGCTTCAGCAAGGCCTACGAGCAAGTGTATTCCTTTCTATGGGTGCTCGAAGCCGGAGACACAATTGAGGAGGGGCAGCTTGCAATTCGATTCCACGACCTTTCATGGACTCGAGGATTTAGCGGCCCACACTTTTACGCCTCACTCCGCGAGTTAGTGCCAAGCGCTGCGAGGCCGCGCGTGCGGTCAATTGCATACGCGTCCCCTGGAACACTCATGCTGGCGTTGGCGGAACCCGTCGCTTACTCGATCAAGCGAGTAATCCATCATGCGTGCGAGGCTGTGCAGGAGATCGCGGATACCTATCATCATATCTACAAGCAATTGAAGGAACGCGACCTATTGCGAATGGATGTGCGTATGCGTCAGTCGGAACTTCGGCAAGTTGAAGCCAATGAAGCGAGCAATGAAAATCTCAATGCACCTCAAGACGGCCTTCGGATTGGATCTGCTAGAGCCGAGGAGACGCCGGTAACACGTGAGACAGCTAATCAAAGGGAAGATGTAGATCGCGATAACGATGAGTTCATCGCATATGCCCTTGGAACCCTTAAGGCTCAGATGGTCCTCCCGCCTGGCGACGCATTGGATAGACTGGCGCCTAATGATCTTGCGCGCGTTAAGGTACTCCTGTCGTTTTACCGGCGCGTTATCGAGCTTCGCGCTTTCCAGCTAGACGGAAAAGCTCAGCTCTAACGGCGTCACAAGTTGTCATTATTAGGTGAATATATGGTGGCCCCTGCATGCCTCTCGGTGAAGATAGGCGGGCCGTGGCCTCCGCGCTTTCTGAGTGCGCTACGTCACTCCTGTAGTTACGGGCGCAGTGCAAATGGATACGCTTATACAGCGGAGGTTCACTGGGATTGATCAACCAGGCATCACTTCGTCTTCAGGTCTGCTTCATTCGCGAAGTCCGTGGTTATTTGCTCGCAGATGGCATTAGTCTCGCGTCAACAACGATAACTCTCGGAGGATGATCGCCATTTTTTTTCGCTTCACTTTCCAATTGCTGCACGGCTTCAATCTGCGTGACTTTGTCGTTAACGCGCACCACAAGTAGCAGTCCGCACTTGGCGTTCTCCGCGGTCATATATATGGGGAGCTGTTGCTCGTAGCCGTGCCGAATCCGGCTATGACTAGATAGCTTCATTTCGACGGCGATCTTCACTTGACTACCGCCGCTCACTTTGAAGTCGATGGGACCTCGTCCGGCATTGGACTCTGGTGAGAGATCGAGCCCGTTCGCGATGCAGTACGACGACGCAATTCCAAAAAATAGTCGCTGGGCTGCCCGTTCACGGAGGGGCTTCTTTTTCTGGTCGTACAGCAATTCATTGAGGCCGTTGTTTTCAAGGAGCTGACCAAAATGATGGCAGATTTTCACGACTACGTCGTAAGCAGTGTCCAGATTTAGCGGGGTTGATACATTGAGGACCAGCGGATGCGCATTAGCTAAATTCACGGCGTCGAAGTACCGTGCCTGTTCTGCGGCGGGATCCTCAGAGAAATCGTATGGGATTGCAGGTTTCGCTTTATAGCGCTCGATTAACTCGTACATCAGCTCCGGGTGTGCGATCAAAAGTTCGAGGAGTGCCTCTTTCTTAACATCGCTGCTAGTCGCCGCCTTCCAGGACTCGCCGATGATCTGATTGACCTCATTGCGCAAATCGGCGTTATACTGTGCAATCTCGTCGTATTTGCTCCATGATTGAAAGATCGGCAAATCACGGAGTACGTCCTGAGGGAGGAGAAAGAACGGTGTATCTTTGTTCTCCGGGTCAACGGGCAGTTGGTAATCTAGGCCGCGGATGGTACAAGTTTCAGTCGATACGCCGAACGTCTCCGCAATTCTTTGCGTAAACGACGCGACCTGCGGAAGAATAATGTGCAGCGTCATATCGCTTATCCGATCTGGTCCTACATTGTCCTCGAATAGTCCCGCTAGTTCGAAGATCGCCGGGTCAGAGATACCAGCATGAATGATGTCGCGCGCGGTTCGCACGAGCCCTGTAGCGATGATCTTTCCGATCGCGCTTCCGCCACGGCCGAGCTTAGCGTATCCCAGGCCTATTCCCGGGAGTTCTGGGAATGTTAAACTTTTACGGGCGGCTCTCCAGAGAGCGTCTCCTTCCGTGTTCGAGTGTTGAATGAGCTTCAATACGTCTACGAAATGGTTCTGGAACGCCGTATAGGCATCGTTGAACTCGGGAGCTTCGCTCGCAGCCAACAGATGGGGGTCGACATGCAGTGCGGAGTCGAGGTCGACGAAGCCGTCGAACACACCGGCATTAGTAAGGTCGTCGTGGTCAATACCCAACAGACTGCTAGCTAGAATGGGCATGGTACTTGGCAATTAGCGTTGAGAAACTGCTGCGCATCACTCATGCGACCACGTATTGAATCGTATGTGGATCGCTACCAAACAAGGACTAAACACGACTGTCGAGGCGGTGTTGCTCTAGGCAGGTGCGGTTCGGCCGAAGTTGGGGATCAGCCGGAAGCGTAACAGGTCGGCCGACATATTCGCCGTACACCGTCCCCAAGAGCTGAGATGCAACAAGCACAGAGAAATCGTCCGCGTTGACCGCAATAAGGCCGAGGTCAAAGAGCGTGTGAATGTCTGAACGTAGGAGTAGTCCGTTAGTGGGGTGATTCGTCTCGAGCCCCCGGTACGCCATTATGTGAGCCGCTTCCAATGCTTCGATAGCATCGCAACCAGTTATGGCGCACTTCCCTCCATACGCCGCGATTAGCATCTGACGGAACCCTGGTTGGCCTTGTCTCCGAGTGATCGCACGAAGAACCTTGTCACGCGCGTCAGTGATGCTGTCGGGCCGGAACTCTCCAGCTGCAACGGCCGCGTGCAACGCTGCATTCAAATCGGCAGGCGATGATTGTCGCACCGGGCCGTCGGCTGCATGACGAGATACCGCGTCGAGTGTCACAAAGCGCCACTTACTACGATCTACCCCCGCGAACGGCGACTCCCCCAACAGATCCGTTGCCCATGCGTCTAATTGATCAACTGCGTCAACCGACGACTCAAACGGACGTTGTAGGGCGCGTTCGATAGCCGTTCGCGAAGCGTGCCCATCGAAACGTGCTACATGTTCAGACTCCATCGAAGTTTGCTGCAACTCCAGATACCGCGCCAAGGTCATTTCGGCAATGCCCGTAAACTTGGACGGGCTGAACAGTTCGGTCGCTGTATCGTGTATCCAATACTGTGTGGAGACGAGGATAGCCTTTATTGCCGACGGACTGGCAGTGCCAGCCTCCGCGTTAAACGTCAAGACGTTACGACGAATATCGCCAGCGTTGCGCACTAGTGCGCCACTTGGAGGCGCGTCTGGACTAACCGGCTCGCGTCCGTCGAGCAGTGCGAGGACACCACTGCTCTTGGCATCGTTCATTACCCAGAACCGGAGCGGGTTCCACTTCTCCGCGAGGCCAGCAGCCGCCCGGATCGCAGGATATGGAATGTCTTGACCGGTTACGTCGTCAAGAAAGTACAGGTATTCCCATGTCGACGCCCCGTCATCTGTGGTGCCCCATAGCTCTCGAGCTAGATCGGCATCGCGGGCTTTGAGCGAGACAATTCCAGATGCGTAGACCCGTTTATCGCGGGTAAAAAGTGCAGTATCTCCTGGAGACATCGCCTCCCATTGGCCTACGTTCGCATCGCCTTTACCAGGCGTCGCGCCCCACGTTGGCACTGGGTTGTTGCCGTACCGCGCTTGGAGCTGCGCGATGACTCCGGGCGGAAGGTGCCGTTGCAGCGTTGCAATAGGAACCGGATTCGCGATCGTATCTTCGTAGTGCTTCTGGGCATCTCGGTTTGAGCAAGGCTGGATCACGACGCGAGGCATTACTTCAGCTCCGTGTACTTAGTGGCGTTTCCGCGCGCCTTTTCGACAGGGTACTTTTCAGCGTTGTGCTTGAGTTTCTCCATGATCGCACTTCCAAGTTCAACCCCTGCAGCGTGCGCTACCAGGATTGTGTAAATCGCGATATCGGCAAGCTCCCGCGCAACAGCTTCACGTTTGTCCCGGTCAGAAAGCACCTGCCGGACCTCTTGATCGGTCTTCCAAAGCAGCAGCTCTTGCAGTTCAGCGACCTCAATCCCGAGTGCTGTTGCGAGATTCTTGGGCGTGTGAAATTGAGCCCAGTCCCGCTCGTCACGGAACCGGAGGATCTCTGCCAGCAGTGTCTCGAAATCGCTCATCTCAGATCGGGAGGTGTACTGCCATTGAAACTTGTTCAGCTTCGCGTATTCCGCTAGGACTCGCCCCCATCAATTGATGGAATTAAGGCCTCTTCTTTTCCACATTTGCTTCCACCAACGTACGGCAGTGAGTCCCCGTGCCAGGCCTGACTTATTAGGTGGGCGCCTTACCAACTGCCGGGTCTATGTGCTCAATCTCGGAGCAAAGCTCCGTTCCGTAACTCCCGGGAAATAAGCCCCCATAGTTCACATCGTAGACGCGATAAAGCCGGGGTTCCCATCGGCCCTCGCACAGCAATGCAATATTGTTTTCGGGCCTGTTGTACATGCGCTGCACCCGAGGCCGCACATACGGTTCCCAATAAGCAGGATGCCGGGCGAGTAAGCGAGCGCAAACGCCATCCGATCCCGGGCCGCTTACGGTCAGCCTCGCCAAATGGCCGCGGACGTTCAGCGTACATGCATCATTTTGGCGATGGATTAGAAACCCTTCACCAGCCGCAAGAACAACCGCTGCCACAAGCACGCCCAAGACTATTGGTTTCGACAAGAAAACCTCAGATTGGCGGTAAGGCTAACTGATTCCGTTGCCTGTAAGGAGAATGTCCTTTCCGGTGTGACAATCACCGTTCGCGTTGTACCAACCGAAGCCATACGCTGTACGTGTTGCCTCGTACCAGTAACGGATTTGGTAGTAGTCGTGGTCACGTAGAACGACTTGGTCCGGTTTGCCGAAACGCTTAGTGACGAGCCAGATATCACCATCGCAGGGAGTCTTAATCTTCGAGACGGTCCCATTTGGGCCTGGCACGACAGTCTGAAAGCAGCCTGCCAATGCAACGGCTACGAAGATGAGCAGCAACGATTTCATGATGACCTCAGAGCCGAGAGTTAGGGCGCCCACGAGCTGAGCGCCCTTAGACTCATAAGTATCGGCTCGAAAATGATACTCTTAGTCCGTCGACCTATAGTCCGCTTGGGCGTAATCATGCGGAGTGAAGAGCCACCGCCGTCCAGAGCTGGAACCGCTAGGGAAAGCAGTCCGCCTGTTGCGGGAACAAACAGACTTTTCCCAGGAACGGCTCGCCCACGCGGCCGAGCTGGATAGGACGTTTGTTGGCGGTATCGAGCGCGGGGAGCGGAACGTGTCCTTTCTAGCGATCACTCGGCTGCTAATGGCCCTAGAGACTAGCTGGGAGGAGTTTGGACGGATCGTCGATGATGTTGCGGCTGAGCTGGCTGCGGAGGTTTCGAAACCCAAGGTAAAGCGCCGTCGCCGAGGTCTACAGTGAGGTCAGCACGGTCCTCAAGATCGTACCTCCAGCCGTTCCAATCGACGCTTACCCACTCGCGTAGCACGCGACGATGGCCACGAAAGAATTCCGGCCACAGATCCCAAATGCGCATACACGCAGGCTAACAAGCCCACGACTAATCCGGCCAAGCGGTGCTCCGCGGGACTGATCTATTTCTTGCGGTTTGTTGCAATCGCGACTGATCTAAACTTGTCCCAATGTCTCGGGTGTGGTACCTGCTTGCCGCTCCGGATATTCTTACACATCGACCCCGAGAGTCCTGTCGCTGCCGTGAGCGATGCTACGCTCAGCTCTCGTATCTTAGGCCATATTTTTTTCGTGAACGTCTGCGGGTTCGGCGTTACTGGATTGGCAGCTTTCCACGCTGCCAGTTCGGCGGCCTGACGACTGGCGTGCTCGGCGTGCTTCGTGCGCGTCGCCGTACCGCTTCGCTTGTCAGCGCCCGCCGCTCTCAGCTGTGCTTGCACTTTTGCCGCTCGCTTGGATGCGCGGGCGGGGAGCGTCTTTAGGCAAGCATCGCAAAGCGAGCGCCTTTTGGGAATCTCGGTACCGCACTCCTTGCAGCGCGCGGGTAGAGCAATGGTTAAGCTCTGCGCTACGCCGCGATCGTTCCACGCTTGCTCGCTCCGCTTCCTCATCCGATTCTGTTGCGTGAGTGGTGTCCTGTACCGGCGCGGAGGTCCGTCCGTCTTGGCTGAGCGTCCCAATACTTGCAGCTCATCGTTGGCTGATGTGGCAAGGGTTCCCGCGATTTGTTCGGCGATCGGCGCTATCCGCTTCGCCCAGTCTGCCCCGGTCATAGCGAGCGCTTCCGTAAGGGGTGGCATCACGCGACACACGCCTTCTCGGGTCTCGAAGAAATCCGATTTTAGGAAGCTGCGACTTTCTAATAAGTGCAACACAAACGCGTCGACGTGCGGGCGAACGGGCTCCATTAAGTCGCAAGCGAAGGAGCTACGGCCCGCTTTGTCAGAATGCAGGATCCCGATTTCCGGATCACAACCGACCGCTACCGCTGCTAAGTGCGCCTCGGATTCAAGGACGGCGTATAGGTAGTTAAGAAGTGCGTTGACCGGAGTAATGGCCTTACGTGATGCGTCCGTCAGTAGCGACTGGCGAGCACCTACGGTGCACCAGTGCTTGGGAACGCGCTCGCGGTCCTTGCCGACGAAGCGGACCTCGATGTCACGCCATGCTGTCCAGTATGCGACAGCAGCCCGCGACTCAGCGTATCGAAGCGCCGTCATCGTGTCAGCTCTATTCAGTGCTTCAAGCGCGTATTCGATCTCGCCAACGGCGTTGGCGCTGTTCTCAATTCTGCGAAGCAACGTGAGCTGACCCTGAAGTTTGGTTGTTAGGAGCTCCCGCGTTATGGTGAGTCCCGTATCTGTGAAGGCGGCAAGCGCTTGGCCGCGACGAAGGCGAACGTCGTTGACGCCGCGTGGTGCTGCAACTGTGACAATTCTCGCATCAATGCCGATGTGCACAAACGCTGCTCCGATATCATGCAGCCAACGAAGAGCATCAAGCGAAACGGTTCCAGAATCGCCCAAAACAATTATTCTGCGTACACCGTCAAGTCGGGAAAGCCGGGATAGTCGCCGTGTGCTTCCCACCCCGTCTTCGAGTAGAAGATGTCCGCTCCGTACGGCGACGTTAATTCCATAGCCCGACAGAACTGTCGAACGCTTGTTGTCTCGCGTTGTGAGCGTCAAGGCGTTCCCCTGGGTTAGCGTAATTGAAGTGCTATCTGTAGCCACTGCTCTACGGGTAGTCTGGTGATGCTTAAGCCAGCAGTTAGAATAATTCTGGCTTTTGGGTCATCGCGTTGCGTGAGCCAGAACAATAGAAATAATTGCTGCACCTGCGGATCAGTTGGTAGATCTCTCAGCGCATCAGCCGCCTGTCCTTTGACTTGTAATATCGATGGCATCATATCGAACAAGGACTGCAACGGGGAGATCTCATCACGCGCGATTGCTAGCGTTTCATCTGTTACGCTTGAGAGAACGTCGCGAAGTCTCGCCGGAGTCATCACTGACGATATATATCGAAGCGTTGCGGCCACATCTTTGGCGTGAGGCGACATGACATGGACGAGACGACTTCCGCCGAATCCGCGCGCCGCCAGTTCCACATCCGACGCATCCATGTGCTCAAGAGTTCCAGTCGCGAACCGGATCGCAAAACTTCGAAACGCTGGTGTGCCTTTCCATCCGATGCGCTTCCGAAGGCGCCGCAGATCCTTGTCTCTCGTACGACGCAGCGTCTGATGAACAATCTTCGCGTTGTACTTATCGGCTTCGTTATCATCGCCTACTTCTGCGGCGAGCATTTCATCGCGATGCTTCTGTAGTTCGTTGAGACGCGTAGTCAATATCTTGCGAACCCGATACGGATCAGGCTCAAACGACTGCCACCAGATTCGCCAGGCGGCTGTATCAGCGTTCCGATTTGTTGCGAGCGCTTTCGAAAGCGCGATCAATTGATCGCCTGTGCGTGCCGGATATAGTGCTTCGACGCCTTGCCCGCGCCCGCGCCCACGAAGTTCTGGTTTGGGAAGCTGCCCCAGCTTCCGCCAGCGCTCGAACTGGCT
>Ga0157370_10008736_pt1 | contig 10894 bp, 7 predicted proteins | sample C35metaG_FD_113463 | JGI IMG/M metagenome (GOLD analysis project Ga0157370, IMG submission 113463) | Corn rhizosphere microbial communities from Kellogg Biological Station, Michigan, USA - C3-5 metaG | ecosystem: Host-associated > Plants > Roots > Rhizosphere > Soil | place: USA: Michigan... | reverse complement strand
GTGCGGAGGGAAGCAAAAATCATCTCTACCGGAATATGCACGACGGAACTTTCAAAGATGTTGCTGAGCAATTGGGAATTGCCGATGTCAACCAGGAAGGCACCGGCGTTTCAATGGGTGCTGTCTGGGGAGACTACGATAACGACGGCTATGAAGATTTATATCTCGTGAAGTGGGGACGCCCTGAGCTGTTTCATAATGATCGTGGTCATGGTTTTACGCGAGTAAGTGAACAGGCAGGATTGCCGCCATGGATCAATGCAAATACCGCTGTCTGGTTCGACTATGACGGCGACGGACTCCTGGATTTATTTGTAGGCGGCTACTATCCGGAAGACGTAGACCTTTGGCATCTGAAGTCCACAAGGATGATGCCCAATAGCTTCGAATATGCCAATAATGGCGGCAGAAAATATCTGTTTCATAATCTGGGCAATGGCAGATTTGATGAAGTAAGTGCAAAGGTAGGCATTGATAGCCGCCGTTGGGCATTGGCCGCAGCCGCAGCAGATCTGAGGGGTACTGGTCATCCCGATCTTTTTGTCGCAAACGATTATGGAGTTTCTGAACTTTATCTGAATGACGGTAAGCGCTTCCATGAGGCGGGCGCAGAGACCGGCGTGGGATTTGCACCAAAGAGCGGAATGAACGTGGCATTCGGCGACATTTTCAACCAGGGGAAATATGCAGTGTACGTTTCCAATATTTCTGAGGATGGAGTTCTGATTCAAGGAAATAATTTGTGGGTGCCCAGAGAAGGCGCGGCTGGAAACAGCGTTAAATATGAAAATATGGCTCGCGATATGGGGGTGGAGCTTGGGGGGTGGAGCTTTGGCGCACAGTTTGGAGATTTGAACAATGATGGCACTTTAGATCTCTATCTGACCAATGGCTATGTGTCGCTTGATCGTAAGAAGAGCTATTGGTATGACTTCACCAAAATCTCTGGTGGAAACTCTACGATCATTGGGGACGCCAAGAACTGGCCCGGTATGGATGGACGGAGCCTATCCGGTTATCAGCAGAAACATCTTTGGCTAAATGATGGTGCCGGCAAATTTATCGATGTCGCACAGTCGGTCGGCGTCACAGATACATATGATGGCCGAGCAGTTGCACTCGCGGATCTATGGAATAACGGAGCTTTGGATGTAGTCGTGGCAAATCAGCGCGGACCTCTGCTGATTTATAAGAACACCGTGTCGCCAGACGAACAATGGATTGAGTTTCAATTGGAAGGAACAAAGAGCAATCGGAGCGCCATTGGAGCACAGGTTACGCTTCGATGGAATGGGCAGGAACAAATTCAGGAGGTCTCGGGAGGCAGTGGTTTTTCCGCGCAGAACGACCGGCGCTTGCACTTCGGACTTGGCAAAAACCCACGGATTGAGAAGGCTGTTATTCGCTGGCCTTCCGGCAGGACGCAAACTCTGGATGGCCTGGTCTCGGGAAAACTCTATAAGATCGAGGAACCTGAATGAGCCATTTAGCCATGACGACGCCAATTCCTCCGGATAAGGACACCCGGTGGAGACAGATGCTCAGTCTCGATAACCGGTTCATGCCTCCACTGCTTATTACGCTCATTCTTCTGGTGGGCAATGTCTCCTTTGGAATTCTTGAGAGCTACCAGAAGACGCTGCTGGCGATCGTGACCAGCATGGTGGCGGAACTTATTCTGGGCCGTATCTTTCTTCATAAATGGCCTCATCTTGCCAGCGCCTACATCACCGGCATCAGCGTTGGTATTCTTCTGCGTTCTCCATTTTTTTGGCCATACGCATTGTGTAGCCTGCTTGCCATCACTTCAAAGTATGTTCTGCGCGTAAAGGGTCGCCACATATGGAATCCATCTAACTTTGGCATATCGGCAATGGTGTTTCTCGCAGCAGAATCGGTGGCAACGCTCAGCATTCAGTGGGGAAATAATCTCGGAGCGATGCTGGTCATCTGGCTTTTGGGTTCGGTCATCATTTGGCGACTTCGCCGTTTTCACATTTGCGCTGTTTATGTAATTTCATTTGTTGCGCTGGCTTTTCTGCGTACCTGGATTACGGGTGATCCGTTGCTGTCGGAGATCTCTCCTGTAACAGGTCCTGAATATCAACTTTTCATATTCTTTATGATTACGGACCCAAAGACGACTGTGCGCTCCAAAAGAGGCCAATGTATTGTTGCCTTTGCCGTTGCCTTTGTCGAGATGCTTCTTCGGCTAGACCAGAGCGTCTACGCTCCTTTTTATGCTCTCTTTATGGTGGGGCCAATTGCGCTGCTCATCGAGATGTGGCTCAACTCCCGTCGCATCCCTGATAATGCAGCCGCGCCGGCCAGCGCGACTACAGTTATTCCCTAACAACGGACATCGGCGGAATTAATAAAGGAAACGTCTTTATGGACTTGCGATTTCGGGCCATTCTCTATTCTTCTTTGATTGCGCTCCTGCTCATTTCGGGTTGCAAGCAGCGACAGGAAAAGTCACTATCGCGAAATGCCTCATCCGCAGCAAACCTTCCTGCAACGACTCCGATGTCAGTGCTGGAGCACAAGGATCAATCTCCATCCATGAGGCCTTCGGGACCGGTTCGGTTTATTGATGTGACCGCCCAGGCGGGCATTCATTTTCGCCATAATAGTGGAGCGTTTGGAAAGAAGTATCTCCCCGAAACCATGGGGAGCGGAGTGTGTGCAATCGACTATGATAATGACGGATGGCAGGATATCTTGTTCGTCAATTCCATGGACTGGCCCGGTCATAAATCTTCTAAATCTTTTCCTGCACTCTATCACAACAATAAAGACGGTACGTTTACCGATGTAACTCGCCAGGCCGGATTAGCTATGGAGATATATGGCCTCGGCTGCACTGTCGCAGATTACGATAACGACGGCTTTGATGATATCTACATCACAGCTCTCGATGGCAATCATCTCTTTCATAATCTTGGCAGTGGGAGATTTTCCGACGTGACGGCTAAAGCCGGCGTTCGTGATGGTGGCTTTGCCACTGGAGCTGTATGGTTCGACTACGATAATGATGGCAAGCTCGATCTCTTTGTTGCGCACTATGTGAATTGGTCGATCGCAACCGATCAGTTTTGTTCACTTGATGGAAAGAACAAGTCTTACTGTACGCCCGAAGCTTATAAAGGACAGAGCGCCACGCTTTATCACAATCGAGGCGATGGAACCTTTGAAGATGTAACCCGAAAAGCAGGACTGTATGATCCCACCAGTAAGTCCCTCGGTATCGCGCTGCTAGACTTCGATAACGATGGCTGGATTGATCTATTTGTTACGAATGATACCCAACCCAACAAGCTCTACCGCAATAACCATAACGGAACCTTTACAGATACTGCGTTTTCTTCCGGTGTAGCGTTCAGTGATGCCGGAAAAGCGCGTGCAGGTATGGGCACAGATGCCGCCGATTACGAAAGATCGGGACGGCAGGGTCTTGTGATTGGTAACTTCACCGACGAGAGCATGTCTCTTTACGAGAACGATGGTTCCGGCCTCTTTATGGATAAGGCTGTGGACTCCGGGATATCTTCACCATCTGCTAAATCATTGACCTTTAGTACATTTTTCTTTGACTACGATCTGGATGGATGGCCGGACATTTTTGCAGCCAATGGTCATGTGGCAGATGATGTCAGCGTAGTTCAGCCTACTCTTCATTATGCAGAGCCCCCGTTACTTTTCCGAAATAGAGGGAACGGAAGATTTGAAAATGTTTCAGCTAAAACCGGGACGGTGCTGATGCAGCCCATCGTAGGTCGTGGCGCGGCATATCTGGATATTGATAACGATGGTGATCTCGACCTTGTAGTAACAACGAGCAACGGCCCGGCTAAGCTCCTGCGCAACGAGAATGGTAATCAGAATGACATGCTGAGGATTAGAACTATAGGTACACACTCGAATCGTGATGGGATTGGAGCAAAGGTTACCGTGACGACGAATAAAGGTTCGCATCTGCTGCAGATGGTGAAGACCGGATCGAGCTATCTTTCCCAGAGCGAACTACCCTTGACCTTTGGCCTGGGAAAGCCAGATGAAGGGAAGATCGTCAACCTGGAGATTGTGTGGCCGAGCGGCAAGAAGGAATCTATTTCAAACATCAAGCCAAATCAGTTCCTGACCCTTACCGAGGGCAAAGGAATCAGTTCAAAGCAGCCAATTGAGTTCTCGCATTCGCAAATAAAGTAGGTCGACGGACCTGGACGCCTATGCGTAGAAGCCACAGCTTTGTAGGAGAGCCGTAATTTCATCGCGCGTCGCTCCTACTTTGGCGGCAGAGTTAAGCAGGTCTTCTGCATTAACCGGATACCAGTTGCGCCGCTGGCGATTGCAGAGGCCTGCTACGTCAATCGGCTCGATCGCCCGGAAGACATCTTCAATAAAAATGGAAGTTTCTTCCGTGTGTAAGTGCTGAGCGCGATCAAGCAGCTTCCGGCAGGTCTCACCAAAGGTAGCGTGATCGTGGAGAAGAAACGATTTGGCCAGTTGCGGTCTTTTCAATCGATACGCCGTTTCCGAAAAGCTTGCCGCTGCGAAGTAGAGCAAGGATAATGCATTGAAGATGGGAAAATTATCCATATTGGCATACAGGGCTGAAACCAGACGTGCCGTCGCAAGTAGCTCATCCTTTGTCCGCGTGGCATAATTTTTTAGGTTGCTCCGAAAGCGAGGTTTGCCCCAGTCCCGCTCAAGATTTTCCGCCAGTCTGGCGACGCCTAGAAGCGTGAGCGGAAATCCAGTCGAAAGTAGCGGATCCACAAATCCCGCCGCCGATGGCAGCATGGCCCATTTCTCTCCATAAATAGACGAACTCAGAAAAGAAAGCCGCGGCACAAAAGTGAACGGACGTTCTGCCTTTGCATTCGCAAACTGCGCCTCAAGGACCGGAATGGAGCCGAGCAATCGCTTCCACGCGCCTTCGCCGTTTATAAGCTGCAAGCGTACGGCGGCTTCATCTGTTACAGCAACTCCTGCGCTGGTCATGCCGTTATTGAAGCGAAGAACCCATATCCAGCCACCATCGAACACATGATGAACAGCCGCATCATCCACGGGATACGGGGGCATCTCTTTATTCAAATGGGGAGGGAATTCATCCAGACGTCCAACCCCCGAGAAGTGACTGTAGAGCGCCTGCGTGGATGGAAAGTTTGGCAGGGCAGTCTCTTGCAGCTTTAATGTGCGATGAAGGAAACCCCGAGGACCCGTGGCATCCACTATGAATTTTGCGCGGAACGTAAAGGAACGTCCGTCCTTTTGCGCCATGAGCATCGCATAGTTACTGTCTTCGACTAAGCCGTCGAGCATGACCTCGTCGAAGTAGTCGACGCCGAGATCTTGTGCTTCACGGACCAGCAACTCATCAAAATCTGCACGATACCAATGCGTGTCGCCTATCCGGTCATGGGGGCTTGCGGCTACAAGAAGCTGATTCAGACGTTCTGGATCGAGAGGATCAGGATGGCCAGGTTGATGATGATAAAAGCTGAAGCCCCGCTTCAATCCGCAGGCGGTGTTCGGATAATGCTCCTGCCAGCTACCCCATTTGGCCAGAGGCTTCAGTCTTGGAAGGTTGTATCGAACGGCTAAGTCATCCAGAAGGAGGTTGGAAAGGGGAGTGGAAGACTCGCCAATGACAACCCGAGGGTGCTTTCCTCTTTCCAGCAGAACAACAGAATGACCCAACTGGCGCGCAATCATCGCCATCAGCGATCCTGCAAAGCCTGAGCCGACAATTGCAATATCGTAAGTGCGATTCACCTGCATCCCTCGCAATGGGTGCACTGAATGGCTGGTAAATCATATTGCTGAAGGTTTATAGCTCGAAGGCGCTCCACCCGTGCAGCGAAGCATACGGGACATTCAGTAGAAGAGGCGCTCAGGCCCCAAAGATCAGCGAACACACGCCCTTTGTTAAGTCCTAGACCGTAATTTACAGCCAACTCTAAAATCTCAAGACGAGGCGGAGTAAATTCTCCATTCTTCGCCAATACTTCCAAGGCCCCATTTCCCGATCGTGTGGGAATGAGCGTTGCAGCAGTCGCTCCACAAGCGAATGCAAAATCGAGCGAACGTTCGGCCCAGTAGAGTGCCTCGTGCGGTTTCATGAACGGTGGTTGAACGAGAATAAATACGCGAAGATCGCTGTTATTCTGGCGGAGGTGCTCAGCCGCCGCGGAAAACTGGTCCAGCGTCATCCGCTTATTCAGCCGCTCCAGAATCTCTGGATGAACTGTCTCGAGCCCCATGGCTACTTCCAATTGATTTGGCAGAGAGTCGCGAAATTTTAGATAGTTTTGCTTTAGAAGCGACGGATGGCACTCGATAATCGTTCGCTCAAAGGCTTTTACTCGCGCTGCAATCGCAGGATAATCTTCCACCGGAATAGCCTTGCTATCGAAAAAGCTACCGCTGTTATAAAGCTTGATTTGACGAGCGGATGGCAATTGCGCCAGAGCATAGTCAATCTGGGCGGGGATTGCACCTGCCGGAACACTATTTCTTAAGGTGTTACGCCATAAATCGCACATCAAACAGCGGAAGGGACATTCACGGTTGGTTAGAAACACGGTTGCTACCGGAACAATTTCTCTCGTGGCAGAACATTCCTGCTCCACAAAAAATGCATAAGGCCGGGTGGGGTCCAGGATGTTACGCGCGGGTCGGTGCGAGAAAATCCACCGATCTCGCTCTGATCCTTGCACCGGATAAGTTGATCTCAACTTATCCTCACAAGTAGAGAGACAGAAACTGCTTTCGATACTCAGCCTCTTTAAACGGCAGCTTTTGCCGCATCGCATCTGCGGGTAAAGCGCCATGCTGGAAGCGCCGCTTCGGAAACGCAGGCATCTTCAATCCTGTTAACCTTGCTACTCCTCTGGAGACGATCTCCCCTTTCAATTCATATAGCTTCTCGACACTGTAGTCCGTCAGTTTGATAAACGGAATTGCTTCCGCCACCGCAACGACATTTGGTCTCGTGTACGGGCTGAAGCTGCTGAATCCGTAATAACGCGCCGGAGCATAGGTGCGAGTATAGGAGCGGCTCAGACCACCACTATAGGTAAGCGAATGCTTGATCTTTCCGACTCCCCAGCCTTCCTGATAAAGCATTTGATTATTGATGACGCTGCGAATAGTGAGCTCGGGATTTTCCTCAATTGGATAATCCTTCAGGTTCTCGTCGCCGCCGTCGCCATCCAGTAGATAGCGCCAGTCGGGGTAGCGTTCACGCAATCCGCGACACAGGGCCAGCGACATCGTTGCCGACTCAATATCCAGAGGCTTGTAGTCTTCAACGATCCGGATCGTCTCTTCCGCATTGAGAGTGGAAGCATCAACCTCGACCGGTTCCAGAAAGAGTCCCAGGCCAACCGCATCAAGAAATGCGCGCGACTGGCGCACGTCGGGACCATTCCCCAAATCGAGTACAAAGGCCTTTAGCCGGCCCAGATTCATGCCTTGTGTCTTCATTACGTGATAAGTCGTGAGAAAGACGCTGCCGCTGTCGATGCCGCCAGAAAAACAAACGCCAATGGGTTGATCGGCAGGCACCCGGTTGAGCCATTGCGAGATCTCCTCGGCCAGGGCAGCGATATAAGCTTCGCCAATCCGATCGAGATCAGGCGGCAATGTTCCCATTTGTGGCGTAAAGAAGCGGGTATAGACAGGATCGGGATCGGGGCAGCCTACAAGCTGAATCTCGACCACGTGATGGGCAGGCACCATCCTGGTGTAGCTAGGATGAAACTGCCCCTCCAAACCTTCGCTCTTGAGCCAATTGTAAATGGCGTCAATACGAGCAGCCACAATCAGTACAGGCCCTTCCTGACGCTTTGCGAGAAAATAACGCATCGGCCGGTCGAGTGAACGAGCCATTTTGACTGTTTTTCCAGAGCGAGCCAGCAAAGTAAAAGACCCTGCAATTTCACGCATTGCATCGGCGGAATTTTCGAGCAACCGCTGTTTCGCTTCTTCAGCTGTCATGTTGTAGATCTGGTTTGCTTCCGGATCGGTCAGATCAACGACTCTCTCAATATATTGATGCACGGTTCTTCCTCTGGCAGCGGTTCTACGAGATCAGTTTACGCTCTCCGGCACATCCTGCAAAAAGGTCGGGACTATTGAAACTCTCAACTAAAACTCTCGACGGCCTTCCATGGCCCGTGACATGGTCACTTCGTCTGCATACTCGATGTCACTCCCGGCTGGGACTCCAGTAGCAATCCGAGTCACCTTCATATGGGGGTGGATTTTGCGTATCTCACCTGCCAGATATCCCGCTGTAGCCTCGCCCTCAGTGGTTGGAGAGGTTGCAAGAATCACCTCGTCAACCTCCGGCAATCGCGTCAGCAGATTCGTAATTCGCAACTGCTCCGGCCCTACACCGCCGATCGGCGATAGCGTGCCGTGCAGGATGTGATACACGCCGCCATAGCTCCGCGCCTTTTCGATCGTCGCAATATTGGTCGGTTCTTCCACCACGCAAACCAGCCGCTGGTCCCGTGAAGAACTGGTGCAGTAAATACAGGGATCAACATCTGTAATGTTGTTGCAGATGGAGCAAAGGTGTAAATGCTCCTTTAGCTCCTTAATTGCCACGGCCAGTTTTTCAGCATCTTCCGCCGAAGATCGCAAGACATGAAAGGCCAACCGCTGCGCGCTTTTAGTGCCGATTCCCGGCAGCTTGCGCAACTCCTCGATCAATCGCGTCATCGGCTCCGCAAACTGCGCCACTAGGTCAACCCCGGCAGGTTCAATCCGCCCATCATTCCGGCCACGCTCGCTTTGATTGCTTCATCAGCACGGCGTCCAGCCTCGTTCACTGCGGCCATAATCAGATCTTCCAGCAGTTCCAGGTCGCTGCCCGCACTTCCAATTGCGGATTGCTCAATCTTTAACCGGAGGACCTCCTTCTTGCCGTTCATCCGGACCGTGACTACGCCGCCGCCGCTCGATGCTTCGACTACAGTTTCAGAGAGCTTGCGCTCCATCTGCTCCTGCATCTGCTTCGCCTGTCCCATCATCTCTTTCATCTTGCCCAAATCAGAAAAGTCCATTATTCCCCCTCGCGCAGATCGATCACGTTCCGAATCTCAGCGTCGAACAGTCTCTGCGCCTGCTGCACGACCGGGTGCTCCATCGCTTTGGCCTGTGCGCTGCCGCTCTTCGCTGCGCGAGGCTTCTTTGTTGTGGCGGCATTCGCCGCTCCCGGCAGAAGCACCAGCTTCAGCGCCCCAGCTCCAGCTTCGCGCAGCGCCGCACGAATAATCTTCTCTGCTTCGGGATTGATTACCATCGGCAGCATGGTCTTCGAAAGCTCGGTTTGCACCCGCAATTCGCCACCGTCGGCTGTCCACTCAGCATCGGCCAGCGCATCCGCTGCCGACCCCTGACTCTTTGCCCTGGTCAGAGCCTCCACGGCTGCCTGTTGCAGGTCCGCCGCAGAAGAAGAGGCTTTCGGTATGTCCACTTCGACTATCGCAACAGGAGCCTCCGGGTTGATCGCTTCCGTCGGCATAGCGCCAACTCCCAGCATCTCCGCCGCAACTTCGGCGACAGAGGCATCCGCGACCGGAGTAGAAATGACTTCCGCCATCTGCGGACGGATGAACGGCTCAGGCTCCGGCGTCTCAACCGGAACCGGAGTTGGAACCGCAGCCGGAACTGCTGCTTTCGGCGTTTTCTCGGGTTCGCCGCCTTCGAATCGCTTCCTGCTTTTATCCGCCTCAAATGGAGAGAATGCCGGCTTCGTGCTCGCCGGCACCGGAGCACTCGCCGAAGCAGCAAGATTCACTACCGCGGCCATCGGCGTACGGACCTGAGGCTTCGAACTCGCTGTCGCAGCTTGTGGCCGCGCCTGTGGTTTGCCACCAGAAGCAGGGAACTGACTCAACACCTCTTCTAGCGGAAGGAGCCGTTGCAGATGCACCAGCTTCAGCAGCCCCAACTCAAAACGAAACCGCTGTTCCTGCCGATAGCCAAGTTCGTCGAATGTGCGCAGCATAACCTGCAGAAACCGTGTCAACTCCTCTTCGCTGAAGAGCGAAGCCGACCTTCCTGCCCGCCGCTGCTCATCTGCTGAAATCTGCAGGAGCTCGCCCGAAAGTCCATTGGCAACGGCACCATCTGCGCCAATTCCGGCAATCTTTGCAATCACGCAATTTCGCAGGTATCTTACAAACTGCCGCGCCAGTTGCGCCGGGCTATTTCCCGCATCGAGCAGCTGGTTGGCGACTGTAATCACTTCCGCGCTGCGGTTCCCATCCACAGCTTCAAGAATTTTTTCAAATACTGCATTCGGAACTATCCCCATCAGCTCCCGAATCTGCGAAGCATCGAGCACCGGTCTGCCGTTCTCGACTGGTGCACTGGCAATCGCCTGGTCCATCACGCTGAGCGCGTCGCGCATGGATCCATCGCCAGCTTCGGCCAGCAGCGAAAGCGCTCCCTCATCGGCATCTACGCCCTCACGCTCCGCAATGCCGCGCAGTTCGGCCAAAATATCTACGAGCTTGACCGCATGAAAGCTGAAGTGCTGACAGCGCGACCGTACCGTCTGGGGGATGTCTTCGGGTTGTGTCGTCGCCATCATAAAGATGATGTGCTCCGGCGGCTCCTCCAGCGTCTTCAGCAGCGCATTGAACGCGGCATCCGTAATCTGGTGCGCTTCGTCCAGAATGTAGATTTTGTACTTGTCCCGGGCCGGCTGGTAACGGGCCGCATCGCGTAGTTCGCGAATCTCGTCAATGCCGCGGTTGGTTGCCGCGTCGATCTCGATTACGTCCACCGCATTGCCGTTTCGAATCTCGGTGCAGCTTTCGCATATCTCGCAAGGCTCCGCTGTCGGTCTCTTTTCCCTGCCAATGGCGTT
>Ga0157370_10008734_pt1 | contig 10899 bp, 18 predicted proteins | sample C35metaG_FD_113463 | JGI IMG/M metagenome (GOLD analysis project Ga0157370, IMG submission 113463) | Corn rhizosphere microbial communities from Kellogg Biological Station, Michigan, USA - C3-5 metaG | ecosystem: Host-associated > Plants > Roots > Rhizosphere > Soil | place: USA: Michigan... | reverse complement strand
ATAACATCCAGTGCTTTCACATCCACGTCGGAGGGGCATTCTAATGAACAGACTTATTCAGACCATTGCGGTGGCTGCCTGCGCGGTGGCCCGCCGTGAAGCGGTTGTCTTTGCCGCCGGTGCGGCGGCGGCGTGCATGCTCTCTCTGGCTCCTTCATCCGCGCTGGCTCAGCAACTTAAGATCGGCTACGTGGACTTCGAGCGCGCGATGCTCCTGTCGCTCCCCGCCAGGGCTATGCAGGACAAGCTGGCTGCCGAAATCCGCCCTCGACAGAAGCAACTGGATGAGTTGGAAGCTCACCTCAAGGCCGTGGCCGACCAACTGGATAAGGATGGACCCACGCTGCCCGAACACGATATCGGTCGCAGGCGGCGCGAACTGCTCGATCAGGAACGCGACCTCAGGCGAAAGCTCCTTGAGTTCAATGAAGAGGTGGCTCAGCGCCTCAACGAACAGAAGGCCGAGCTATGGGACCTGACACACCGTGCGATCCGGCAGATCTTCAAGCAGGAAAAGTACGACCTGATACTGCAGGATGCCGTTATGGCTGCGCCCACGGTGGACATCACTAACGAGGTGATCAAAGCGCTCGCGACTGCTGCCCCTGCGGCGCAGTGACAGGCACTCACGACGAACATCACTCATTTTGAGAGAACTTTGTGAGCTTGACGATCGATAACAGGCTCTTTATCAGCGGGCTGGTGCCGACAGCTCGATGAGTGGCTGCTTGGGGCCCATCCCGGCTGTGTAGGTTTCTCCGAAGCAGTCCTTCGGCTCGCGCTCTGCTATGTTCCTGTGCCGTGCGACATAGCTGTCCAGGCCTATGACTACAAACCTCCTCCCAATCACCCGGCCCGCCATCCTCTTCGCCGCATTTGCCGCCGCGGCAGGATTCTTTTGGTGGACGTTTTATGAGCGCTACTACAAGTTCAAGGACTGTATCGCTCAAGCACTATCAAGCTGCATCGCACCGGATGGAACGAACCTCGTTGGCGGAGGTGCTGTTTGGTCTTTGGTCGCCGGCCTCTTTACCTGTGCCGCGGTGTACTACCTTGGGGTACTGCTCCGCCGTCGTCGAGCGAATGACCCTTGAGGGCCCCAAGCGGTCTTTGACCCCACGCAAAAGCGGACGCTCAGGAAGGGGCGAAGGCAACGGCCAGTCACTCAGGCGTACCCTGCCGTATTCGCGCAAGCGGGGCGCGTTCTGTCATCTGAGGCTTGCCGGCTCATCGGCCAAGGAGCAGAGCGACAGCTCCGAGGCCCAGGACTGAGATCGGAAAGACGATACAGATGGCCGCTTCGAACCGAGTCGCACCATGCAGCAAGTTCTTACGCCACAAGTAGCCCGCGTGACCTACCAAGCAGGGGGTGCCTACAAAAATGGCTATGTAAAGGCCAAGGCCCGCTGCGCCAATTGGCGCTCCGGTGATCCAACTCCACGCGACGCAAGCGAGCGCTCCGTACGAGGAAAAAACAACAGACCAGATAAATGAGCGCTGGATAGACAAACGGAAACTTCGATGAGGATTTGCGGGAGAGAACTCTGACGATTTCACGGTCTCAATCACCCTGGGTCGACTCATGGCCGACTGTAGCCGGTCGCGCTACCCTCGCGAAGGGGCTAGTTGCAGTCCTACGGTTTGCTTCATAGCCGACGTTCAGCTAGGCAAGGCCCGGGCACCGCCCGCTTTGAAAGGTGGCTTAGCCCGCATCGACTTTGTGCATCACCGCAAGCCGCGACGTACATTCCGGACAGCATCGTCGATAAGCCAGTGCAGCATTACGCGGCTTTGCCCGCCAAGATGAGCGTCGTTGATCGAATCAACCACTGAGTGAAAGAAGTGTTTGACCCACGTGAGGCGCTTCGATCCTCCGGCCCGTACCCACGCGGCGTGTTCGATGTTTATCCCAACAAACACACTTTTCTCGCGGCGCTTATAAGAGACGAAATCGTTTCGCTTGTAAATGGCGGGGTTGCAAATGATAGGGAAGACCACCACAGAGTCCGTCTCGCAGACAAGGCTTTCCGCCTCTGCCAGCTTGGTAAATTCCTCCTCAACCCTAACGAAGAGCGTGGGCATAACGGGGTCGGTGAGAACGCCAGAAACTGCGAACACAAACACCCCCTCGCGTCTAAGTGGAGGGGGGCGATAGTTTGGTGCTTTTTGGACACGCTCAAGGAGGATGGTTTCACGGGAGGTCAACCCGCTGTTTTGTGTCATGTGAGATGTCTCCCATACGTCTTAGCACGCCATCTTGTGTCTCTCGCGTGCGAAGCCTCCAATCGCACTTGCTCAGTGCGCCATCCGCGCGAGAAGTGAATTGGCAAATGTGGTATAGCTTTCGACAAAGGGTGAGCCCTTGGACCCGGCCTCTTCTTTTGCCTCCTGCAACTTCTTGCACAAGAACTCCGACGCGAGGGCGATCTCGCCATCCAAGTACAGGACGATCGGAGCATAGTGATGAAATCGACACATGACAGGGTCTTCAAAGATCCCAGATGTAGCGTTATCGATTAACAGGCGAAGGCGCGCGCGGTCGGTGTACTCCTTCATCTTGGAAAGTCCAAAATCGAAAGTTTCCATGAGAGTGTCGAAGCCATGCGTTTCGAAGTCCGCTTCAGATGCAAAGCCCCAACCGCTAGCTGTAGTTCGGTCAACCAAGTGCCGAAGGTCGGCTCCGAGCATCCCATTTTGCGCAATCAAATCGATGCCCATCGTCTGCGCAAGAACCTGCTCGATCTCATCAAAGCGGACTCCAAGACCAAATTCCAGCCAAAAACCTCTCGCATCGCGTCTTGATCGCAGACCTACAAGAAGCTGAACGTCGGGCCCGGTCTCTTGAATCCAGAACTCTGGCTCCAGTCGTTTAAGACCTCGGGCGTCGAGAGCAGCGGCGATTTTTTCTAATAACGCAGGTTTCACAGCCAGATATGACTTGAGTTAAGACGCCGGGCCACTACTGGCCTCCAGGGAGCGGCCTCATGGCCGGATTCTGCTGCAGCACCGACCCTTGCCCCCATCACGGCCCCTGGGAAGCGCCCAAGAGGTCAATCGCCTCGTCAAAAAGGAACGACTGGCCGCGTACCTTGGTGTGCGCGAATTGAGCGCCGCCGTCGAATGTCGGGTTGTGGCCGGATGTAGGTATCCGTCCGGCCAAGTCATCTTGAAATCGGGGCTGACGGCAGAAAGGATCGCGTCCACCCAACTTAGGTGGACTTGATTACAGGAGCAGCGTAGCGATGAAGTATGGCATCACCCCCTACGTCGTAGACCGATGGCCGAAACTAGCCCGCGCCGAAGAGATGGCCACGCCCACCAAGGAGCTTGACCTTCGTACTAGACTTGCTCGCCATGTCGTCCGCGTCTACCGAACTGTTCTCGAACGTGCGTCCCAGGTTGATGGCTATTGGCTATCGCATGCTTTCCTCCGTACAGGAGGCGGAGGACTTGGTGCAGGACGCATGGTTGCGCTGGCATGAGGAGACGAAGTCGTCCCAGGCCCAAGTCTTGAATGCTGAAGCTTGGCTCGTGACCGTGACCACGCGGATGGCGATTGACCGTCTTCGGGCGGCCAAACTGCGGAGAGCGACGTACGCGGGCGCGTGGTTCCCCGAGCCGCTACTGGAACAGGCGCCGACCACGCCTGAGCAAGCGTGTGAGACCGCCGACAATGTGTCCATCGCCTTCTTGCTACTTCTGGACTGCCTGTCGCCGGAAGCGCGGGCCGCGTTTTTGCTGCGTGAGGTGTTTGACGCTGAGTACGAGCAAGTAGCCGAGGCCATTGGCCGAAGCAAAGCCTCCGCCCGGCAGATTGTCCATAGAGCCAAGCGAAGGCTGGAGAACGCACGCGAATCAGCGGGCATGAAGGCGCCGCCAATGCCAGCAGTGGCTCAGCTGGAACTGTTGCGACGACTCGTTCAAGCAATTTCGAGCGGTCACCTTGAGGGCATTAAGAGGCTGCTCGCAGAGGAAGCGGAGATGCTGGGCGACTTTGGCGACGTCAGGCCAAGCTTGGCGAGGCCTTTGTTTGGCGCTCAACGCATCGCTCAGCTTTACTACGCGATGCACCTTCGCCACGGTGACGCTATGCGACTTGAGCTGGCCATACTGAATGGCGAATGGTCCCTCCTGCGCTACATCGATGGTGCGCTTGACTCCGTACAGACATTTGAGTTCACCAATGTCCAGGTCTCTCGGGTTCGCATCCAGCGGAATCCGGTGAAGTTGGCAACGTTGAAGGATAAGCCACTCGTCTCCTGAGCTCCCGGCCAAACCCGCTGCCACCAGGAACCTGAGGCCTGGGGCGACATTTCTTTCCCCTGCGACTGTCACAACGCGATCACGTCAAACGTCTTGAGACCAGGTTGCTCCTGCAGCCGCATCCAGTCTCAACTTGAAGAAAGCGTTTCATGACCCGCGCAGTTTGGTTCCAAGTATCCCCGGAGGGCGCCAAGGCCATCGGTGGCCTGCATCACTTCGTCACCTCTGGCACGTCCTTGCCCAGCCAGCTTATCCATCTGGTGTTCCTGCGAGTCTCGCAGATCAATGGCTGTGCCCACTGCATCGACATCCATACCCGTGACCTGATGACTGGCGGAATGTCGGTTGAGAAAGTAGTCCTCGTGCCGGTGTGGCACGAAGCGGAGTACCTGTTCTCGGAGCAAGAGCGTGCGGCCCTCGCCTGGTCCGAGGAAGTCACCCGCGTCAGCGAAACACACGCTTCCGATGAAGCCTACGAGGCGGCGTTGGCAGTGTTCGGCGAGAAGGACTTGGTCAACCTGACCCTCACCATCGCCGCGATGAACGCCATTAACCGCATGGGCATCAGCTTCCGCATGAAGCCGCGGGCGAAAGCTTAACGGCTGCGGCGCGCCGCTCTATTGGCTGAGCTCGTGGGTTCAATTCAGTAGTGCGGCATCAACTTCCCGATCTTGCTGGCCGGCTACTGCGACGTATGCGCCAGGCGAAGTCATCTTGACGCCGGAGATGCCGCAGCTCAGGTCAGCGGCGTCCAGCGGTACGGCAGGAGATCGCGCAGTGCAGATGCTGGCTGGGTCGGCAGCCGCTGCAGTACGTCCTTGAGGTAAGCGTAGGGCTCATGGCCATTGAGCCTGGCGGTGTGCAGCAGGCTCATGATGGCGGCGGCGCGCTGGCCCGCGCGCAGGCTACCGGCGAACAGCCAGTTCTTCCTGCCCAACGCGATGGGACGGATCAGGTTCTCGATGCGGTTGTTGTCCGCGGTAAGGTCGGCGTCGTCGATGAAGCGCGTCAGCGCAGCCCAGCGCTTGAGGCTGTAGTCGATGGCCTTGGCCGTCGCACTGCCGTCTGGCACTTTCTGACGGTTGGCCATCAACCAGGCGTGCAGCAAGTCGGCCGCCGGCCTGGACTTGGCTTGCCGCAAGTGCAATCGCTCGCTCGGCCCGAGGTCCTTGGCCTCGCGTTCGATGTCGTAGAGGTTGGCGAACAGCTTGAGCGCGCCCTCGGCAAGCATGCTGCTGTGGTTGGCCCACAGCTCATGGAACTTGCGCCGTGCGTGCGCCAGGCAGCCGGCCTCGGTCACGCCGGCGCTCATCACCTGCTTGTAGCCCGCGTAGTCGTCGCAGATCAGCGTACCTCGCCAGCCGCCGCTGCCGTCTTCGGCGATGCCCAGGAAGCGCCGTGCGTTGTGCCCGGCACGGCTTTCGGCGAAGTCGAAGACCACGGCGTTGACCTCGTCCCAGACCGTGGTGCAGTAGCTCCACAAGTAGGCTCTGTGCGTCTTGCCATGACCTGGCTTGAGCATCGCCACCGGGGTCTCGTCGGCGTGCAGCACGTGGCGCCCAAGCAGGTCCTCGCGCATGGCCTGCACCAACGGCGCCAGTTCCACGCCGATGGCGCCGATCCATTCGGCCTGGGTGGAGCGCGGCACTGCGAAGCCTGCGCGGCCCAGGCTAGCCTCCTGGCGGTACAGCGGTTGGTGGTCGATGTACTTGGCCACCGCCACATGCGCCATCAGGCCGGCGGTGGCGATGCCCTTGTCGATCACGCAGGCAGGCACCGGTGCCTGGATCAGCGTCTGGCATTGGGTGCAGGCCCACTTGCCACGCACATGGCGCTGCACGCTGAAGCGTCCAGGCTCATAGTCGAGCTTCTCGGCCACGTCCTGGCCGATGCGCTTCATCTGGCAGCCGCAGCCCGGTGTGGTGCAGATGGTGTCGTCGGGTTCGTGGTGGATGTCGTGGCGCGGCAGGTGGGCCGGCAGCGCCTGGCGCTTCGGGGTCTGCTTCTCCCCTGCGGCCTTGGCTGGCGACTGCAGCTTCCCTACCTCGCGTTCCAGGGCTTGCAGGTCCTCGTCGATGACCTCTTGCAGCAGGCTCCTCTGCTCGGGACTGAAGCGTTCGGCGCTGGCGGCGAACTTCAGCCGCTTGAGCACGGCCATCTCATGGGCCATCTTGGCGTTCAGCGCCTGAGCGTGCCGTACCTCGCTCTGCAGCCGGCTGGCCAAGGCGCACACCTGTGCGAAGCTCATGCCCGAGAACGCCGGATCAGGGATTGCATCAAGGGCGTTGGCGCTGCTGCTGTCCATCAGGGCGGTGATGGTGCCAGCAGGCTTAGCCGGCCGCCATCGGCACATTCCGCAATGGACGGGCTCACACCACCTTGATCACGCCGGCCTCGCCAACACGCTGCCAGGGCAGTCCGAGCACCAAGGCGTTCAGCTGCGAGTGGGTCAGCGACAGCGTGCTGCCATCCCTGGGCCAGACAAAGCGGCCGCTGTTCAGCCGCCGCGCTGCCAGCCACACACCGATGCCGTCGTGTACCAGCACCTTCATGCGGTTGGCCCGTCGGTTGGCAAACAGGTAGGCGTGGTGGGGCCTGGCCTCGCCGAAGACCTTGACCACGCGGGCCAACGCCGACTCGGTGCCAGAGCGCATATCCAGCGGCTCGCAGGCCAGCCACACCGCCTCCACACGGATCACCGCAGCAACTCGCGTGTCCAGATCGCGAAGTTCGTTGCGGCACTGGCCGGCCATGTGATGATCATCGTGATCGGGCCGCGGCGCAGTTCGACGCGGATGTCTGCCGACGAGGCAGCAGCCTCGGGTGACGCCATCAGCGGCAGTGCGATGAACTCGCCAGCCTTGACGGGTCTCACTTGGCCTTCGCGGGCCAATTGCCGCCAGCGGTGCACGACGTTGGCGTTGATGCCGTGCGCCATCGCTACCTTGGCCACCGACGCGCCGGGTTCATTGCATTCGGCTACCACCTGGGCCTTTGCCGCAGCGCTGTAGTGTCGCCGGGACTGTGTCTTCTCGCTTGTCATCGCGTCCACCTAAGTTACGTGGACGCGATCGTTGCCGCCGTTTCTCTTCAGTTCAAGATGACTTGGCCGGACGCATACGGATGTAGTCGAAGCCCTTGGGGATCGAGTGAGGCCCGAAGTCGTCCTTGGAAAACACCAAAGCTGCTCTTCAAGTTTTGATGAGATAGATCAGGACTCGCTTATGTGCAGAGCGCTTCTCCGCCGCAAACCGGGCAAATGGCCACCTTTGCTGCACAACAAACTTCCACTCCGCATCTTGAGCACGAGCCATCCTGTTCAACCCCATCATGACCGGCGTAGTCTTCTGGTTCGGCCGGATAGGCGACCAAGGCTAGGTAGGCTGATTCGGGGCGTTGTTCGCCAACACCCCTGAACGCAAAGCACTCGGCAAGTCGGAAGACCGAACGCCCCTCTGCCAAATCTCCTACCGTCCACTTTTCGGCCGCCTCCGCGACGAGCAAAGCCAACTCCGTCCGAGTGAGGGATTTCAAGAAAATTAAGCGGCTACACGATCCATCGCAATGTCCATTGATTCCTGAGAGTAGGGTCGCCGCAGCTTCAGTTCTGCGAGGCTTCCTTGGAAGTCAGCTCTTGGCCGGTTCCCGTCAAAAGCGATTCTGACGAAGCCAATCGATAAAGTTGGCAGCGTTCGGCGCGAGCTTGCCGGAATCATGTTCCCAAAGGAGGACGGGCGGCTCGATCTGCTCTGAACGCTCCCAGCAAAATACGTCGCCGCATCCATTGTCAGCGAAGGGGATGCGCTGACCGGGAAGCTGGCCGCGTGCATCCAAAATCTCCAGCGGCGAGAGCACCCGATTGCGGAAACGCAATTCTGCGAGTCCCCCAAGCTGGACGAACTCCAGATAGCTAGGTGGAACTGCACAGTGCACCGCAGCCACAAGCCAAGCTATGTCGGATTCAGATACAGCGCGCTCCTCGTCACGCTGCGATGATGTTCCGGAGCTAAGAATCTGTTCAATCTCAGACATATTTTTGGTCCGGTTGATGCCAACTAGGCCGACGGGTTGGAAGTCCGCTCCTGGCCGATGGCGGCCATCCTAACTAAGGCGCTCGATGCCTGAGGGGGAGGACATTTCAGGCATCGTCTTCGTCAGGCCGTACTCGTTCGATAGTCCACTGCTCTTCAGGACTCATGCGAGTGGCCTGGAATCCGGGCGCAAGGTCGGCGAGTTGAACTATTGCAGGGTCGATTTCCAGAACGTGGCCTAGACCAGCAAGCGCAACGTCTTCCAACTCGTCGCTGACTCCGTCCAGAAACTGCCATCCATGATCATCTTCGTCATGTGAGACCAGCAGGATCGGCCTACTACGATCTAAGACGCTTTTAGAGAAGACCGTAGCGCAGTTTTGGGGCTGATCGAATGGCCATTTCATGATGTCGCTGGCATCTTCTGATATGTCTTTGGTTGCGCTAAATGACTGCTGCTGGTCGCATTCTGCCTGTGAACACACGCCTCAACTGGCACTTGGTACGCCGTCCAAGCCAAGTCGTTCGAGGACCTGCTGGTTGTACCGCGCCCAGTCTCGTTCCGAGTTCTCAATGACAACCTTGTCCAGCGTTAGTCGTTCGAACAGCGCGTCCGTCATGAGCCGATAGTCTTGGTACAGGGCGATGAGGCCTTCGAGACCAACCAAGTTCCGGCGCACGGCGTAAGGTCCCTTCAACTTCCAGTCGACCTGGTACTTCACCCAGGCCTCCCCCCGCTCCGCGCAAACGGTGCGCACGGCGCGCTCCACGCTCTCCTGCCTCAGGTAGACGACGAGCGGTTGCAATGGTCCGATGAGCTGGGTCAAGCTCCTGCAGTACGTCGCGATTTCGTCGAAGCTCGCTTCCATCAGGAAGAGATTGGTAAGGTCGCCATGAAAGAGTTGGCCGTCCAGCACAGGCACAGCAACGCCGAGTTGAACCTCTTCGACGAACGAGCGCCACCTTGAAAGCGCTCGCCGGCCCAGTTGTTCAGCCGTCGATTCGCGCCAGGGCTCGAACCAGTGCTGGAGCTCATCTGTCGCTCGGACGGGGTGCGGGTCGGCGCGTTCGTGAACAGCAAGCGCCGGCCGGCCCGCATCTTCAAGCGCCTTCGCGACCAACCTCATCGTCGTCGACTTTCCGGAGCCCATGATGCCCTCGATGATGACGAGCCCATGATGCTCGGAAGACCGTAGGTCGGGCAATGCGATGGGGTTCATGTGGAGGTTGTATCCGATTCAGGCGGCGGTCCTCAATGTCTGTTCCTGGCCGGATTCTGCCTCACGCTGGCGGCCTTCAGCGGAGCCTAGCAGGGCGTGCGCGCGGTAGCGGAGCGGCACCTTGAGCGACGTCTCAGCCATTACTGCGAAGGTGCCTATTCAAAAACGTAAGCACCTTGCGCTCATAGTCCGATGGGTTGTAGGCATAGAGGTCCACGTGTGCTGCGCCCTCCACGCGCCATAGCTCTTTGGGAGCAAGCGCCGAGTGAAACAAGCGCTCGGTCTCAGCCCAGGTTGTATGCTGGTCCTCGGACCCGGAGGCTACAAGAACAGGGGCTCCGAGGCTGGCAATGCGTTCGATTGGCCGAAGCTGTTCGGGCTTTACGCCCGTCCTTGCCGGCAGTTGCCACAGTAAGAGCGGCGCGAGGGTGGCGCCAAATGGGCCAAGCCTCATTGCCAGCCGGTCTGCTACAGCTTCTTCGATAGTTGGATACATGGACTCCACGACGACGGCTTGGGGCGGCGATTCGATCTTCGCTAATACTGTTGATGCCGCGCCGAGTGAGACCCCAATGACACCAATCCGCTCGCCCGGAGCCTTCTCGCGCAAGAAGGTCATAGCAGCAATGACTCCTGCCGACTCCTTGGCGCCAAATGTGATTCTGTCCCCCGTACTCTCCCCATGCGCTGGCAGATCAATCATCAGGACGGTGTACCCCTGCCGATGCAGCGCGCGGGCGCGGCCAAGCATCTGCGTTCGATCTGATCGAACCCCGTGCAGCAGAAGAACTGCACCAGTTTTGGCTGTGGCTGCGGCGAACCAGCCCGCCACAAACTCTTCTGATCCTGAAGGTATCCGAACTGATCTTGCGTGAAGGTCGGCTGGTGGAGGGCCGATGGCTAGAGTTGCCGGACGGCTCAGCACCTCGCCGGCGCCATAGAGTAGAGCCACAGAAACACCCGCGGAAAGCAGCACGGCAAGTACCAACCAGCGTATGTTCATGAACCCTTAGATGTCCGCTCCTGGCCGCGACGCGTCATGCCTCGCGGCATCTGAAATCTAGTCCATATGGATGGCAATGGTCTTCGAATCGAGCGCAATTTTTTGCAGCGTGCGATAGAAATTGCCGTCCTGCCAACGGCGCAGGACGTCGGTGTTCACAAAGCGGAGCATGCACTCCCCAGGCCAACCCGGTCCCCCCGCGCTCAGTGCATCCCAGAGCGCGTCGCAATTGCGGCCAAAGAGCTGTGCACCCTCCGGTTGTGTTGTCGACAGGTACGCTGCCCAAAAATCTGCCTCGTCGTTGAGCTCACTGCAGTCGATGATGAATTCACGCATTACTCATGGGGCTCGAAATTGAGGGGACGAGGTGAAAGTCCGGTCT
>Ga0157370_10008733_pt1 | contig 10899 bp, 11 predicted proteins | sample C35metaG_FD_113463 | JGI IMG/M metagenome (GOLD analysis project Ga0157370, IMG submission 113463) | Corn rhizosphere microbial communities from Kellogg Biological Station, Michigan, USA - C3-5 metaG | ecosystem: Host-associated > Plants > Roots > Rhizosphere > Soil | place: USA: Michigan... | reverse complement strand
TGCTGCAGGCCTGCTGCGCCTGCTTGGCCTGCCCGAGGCGGTGAAACAGCTTCTGGCGGAACGCCGGATCGACATGGGCCATGCGCGCGCACTGGTCACTCTGGAACCGAAACTGGCGGCGCAACTGGCCAAACAAGCCGCCGAACGCGGCTGGAGCGTGCGCGAACTCGAAGAGGCCGCGCGCCGCGCCCAGAGCGAGCCGAAAGGAAAAGCCAAGGCGAAAGCCGCGCCGGCGCGCGACGCCGATATCGTCGCGCTGGAACGCGAACTCGCCGAAAAACTCGCCGCCAAGGTCAGCGTCCAGCACGGCCGCGGCGGGCGCGGCAAGCTCGTCATCGCCTACCACTCCCTGGAAGAACTCGAGGGCATCCTCGAGAAAATCCGCTGAAAGATCGATGGCCACCGACGGGTCTAAATCGGTTGTGAGCAGCAAGCAGCGGCAATTCGACGCGCTGGTGCGCGGCCTGTCCGGCGACCTGTACCGCTATGCCTACTGGCTGTGCGGCGAGGATGCGCTGGCGCACGACCTGGTGCAGGAGACCTTCCTGCGCGCGTGGCGTTCGCTGGACAGCCTGCGCGACACCGCGTCGGCAAAGGCCTGGCTGATCACGATCCTGCGCCGCGAGCACGCGCGCCTGTACGAGCGCAAGACGCCGCAGTTCGCGGACGTGGACGACGTGGACATCGCCGACGAGCGCGAGACGCATACGCCGGAATCGGTCGGCGAGGACGGCCTGATCCGCGCCGCGATGCAACGGCTGGATGCCAAGTACCGCGAGCCGCTGCTGATGCAGGTGCTCGGCGGATTTTCCTGCGAGGAGATCGCGCGGGAGCTGAACATCACGCCGGCCGCGGTGATGACGCAAGTCTTCCGCGCGCGGCAAAAACTGAAAGGCATGCTCGCCGGTGACGTGAAAGAAGCACAACTGTCATGAACTGTCTTGAATTCCGCCGCGAACTGAACATCCATCCGCAGTCGAACGACGCGGATTTCGTCGCGCACGCGCGCGCATGTCCGCGCTGTGCGCAGGCGCAGGCGGACGCACTCGCGTTCGAGGCTACGCTGGGTCGCGCGCTGGCGATTCCGCCGCCGTCGAACCTGGCCGAATCCATCTTGCTCGCGCAGGCCACGCAGCAGCGCCGCGAACGCCGGCGCTGGGCCAGCGGGGCTGGCTGGCTCACGCTCGCCGCGGCCGCCGTGCTTGCCGTGGGCGTCGGCTGGCGCGTCACGCGCGCGCAGCCGCTGGGCGATGCGGCGATCGCGCACATGCTCGGCGCGGAAGCGCCGGCGCTGGCCATGACCGCGCCGATCGCTGCCGGCGACGTGCGCAAGGCGTTCGCCAAGCGCGGCGTCGACCTGGCCCAGGTGCCCGCCGATATCAGCTACGTGCAGTGCTGTCCGGTCGGCAAGTTCAAGTCCGTGCACATGGTGATGCCGCGCGCGACCGGCCCGGTCACGGTAATGTACCTGGTCGACGACAAGGGCGGCGCGCGTGCCGATTTCGCGCATGCCGGCTGGATCGGCCGCAGCGTGCCGATGGCGCACGGAACCTTGGTCATGATCGGCCACGATGCCAGCCAGTTCGCACAGATCGAGCAGGAATGGCAATCGACGCTGCAAGCCTCGACGCACATCTGAGTCCATCCCGGTTCCAGGTCGTTCGCAGTTTGAACGCCAACCGCTAGCCCGCGCTCATCGGCAAACGAAAGCGTCCGGCCCCTTGGCGGGTGCGGGTTGGCACAACTCGGGCCAGCCGTAGCGTTTCCAGTAATCGAGCATGCCGATGCGTTTGGCGAATCCCTGGAACGCCGGGTCTTGCCGGGCCTTGCGCGACCAAGGCTCTGGTTGCCACAGCCAGTTGAAGTATCCATCGGACAAGCCGCTGTGACCATGCTCGTACAAATGAAATGAGCGCGCAGGCTCACCCAGTTGCAGGAGCATCGTCGGCGCCCAGTCATCGTCCAAATGCGTCTCCAGGATTTTTAAGGCAGTCTCGTGGTCTGCAGCATCGCCATAGGTGCCGCGATAAATGGCCTGCAAATCCGCGAGAGAAATCTTCGTGCCCATTTTGCTGGTCGAGTTGGCAAAATCCCGGGCGGATCCCGCCATGTCGCCGTGCGCGGCGTCATAGAACTCCAGCATCTGCGCACCGAACGGCGAATCCGACGCGCCGCCGCGATGGATGTACGCCAGTGCGCCCGCCTGATCGCCCTCGCGCCAACGGATCATGCTCTTGTAAAACAGCAGCAACGTGTTCGCCGAATCGTTCACCAGTACCGCATCAATCCGTGCTTCCGCATCGTGGGTGCGGCCCATGGCCGCAAGTTCGTTCGCGGCCCAGTAATTCACGGCGGGATTGTCCGGCGCAAGTTCCACCGCGCGTTGCATCGGCTCCACCATCGCCACGTAATGCCGTTGCGAGAACTGGTTGTAACTGAGCGCCGCATAAGCCTCCGCGTCATCGGAGTCCAGTGCAAGCGCTCGCCGCGCGTCGGCGTCGGATGCTTGCCAACTGGCATTCCAGTCGGTATGCGTGTACTGCGGAAGCACGGCATAGGCGACCGCGAGTTTCGACCAGGCGCGCGCGAATTTCGGATCGAGCTTGGTTGCCTTGTCCAGCAGCGCGATCGCGCGCGGCAGGCTGTCGCCCACGCGCTGGTTGACCAGCGTCTGCGCGGCGACGAAATCCGCGTAGGCTTCCGCGCTGGTGGTGGTGACCGGTACCAGCCGCGTCTGCTCGCTGCCGGTCAGGACGACCTTCAGGTGATCGGTGACCGCACGCGCGATGCGCTCCTGCACATCGAAAATATTGTGCAGATCGCCGTCGTAGCTCTGCGACCACACCTCGAAACCGTCGCCGGAGCGGACCAGTTGCACGCTGATTCGCACGGCGTCGCCCTGCGAGCGCACCGAACCTTCCAGCACGTTGGCGACATCCAGTGCCTTGCCGATGGTGCGCAGGTCGGCGTTGTGATTGCCGTAGTAGAACGACGAGGCGCGCCCGGCGACCTTCAAATCCCGCACTTTGGCCAGCGCGTTCAACAGCTCTTCGGCGAGGCCGGCCGAGAAATAACCGTGGTCGTGCGCCGGGCTGAGATCTTCGAACGGCAGTATCGCAATGGACCTGGCCGGAATCCCGGTGTCCGATCCATCATGCAAGCCGGCGCCCTTTTTCCAGATAAAGGTGTTGGCAAGCAAAAGCACCACGGCGAGCGCCAGCACGGCGATGATTGCCTTGTCGAGTTTGCGACCGGTCGAGCGCGTGATTGACGCGTCATGCGCAAGTTCGCTTTCACGCTTGAAGCCCTGCGGCGTCCACTCGTAAACCCACGCGAATGCGATCCAGAACGGAAAGCCGATGATCGCGGCTATGAGAAACCAGCGCGTAGTCCAGTCAGACAAACCGAGGGCGGGGCTCAGTTGCGAGATGCCCTGCGCCAGCGCCCATGCCGCGCCGATGTAGAGCAACGCTGCGCGCGGCACGTTGCGGCGCTGGAGTTCCGCCAGGAAACTGTGACGACCCGACACGGCGCGGTGCGCTCCCCGCCGGCGACGGCCGGCCTATGCGACGCGAAGTTTGCGGCTTTTGTGGCGATGCGCGCAAGCCGCTAAAATCACGTCTTCGCGCCGGTGCCGGCGCTGCTGGACTTCGCATGACCATTCTCGTTACCGGCGCGGCCGGCTTCATCGGCGCTTATGTCGCCCGCGCTTTGCTCGCGCGCGGCGAACGCGTCGTCGGCCTCGACAATTTCAACGACTACTACGATCCGCAACTCAAGCGCGATCGCGTCGCCGCGCTGTGCCCGACCCTCGACCTGCGCACGCTCGATCTCGCCGACCAGGCCGCGCTCGACGCGCTGTTCGCCGAAATCAAGCCGGATCGCGTGATCCATCTGGCCGCGCAGGCCGGCGTGCGCTATTCACTCAAGAACCCGCACGCCTACCTGCACAGCAACCTGGCCGGCTTCCTCAACATGCTCGAAGCCTGTCGCCACGGCAGCGTGGCGCATCTGGTCTACGCCTCGTCGTCTTCGGTGTATGGGCGCAACGCCGTCGCGCCATTCGCCGAATCGCAGGTCATCGACCAGCCGCTGTCGCTGTACGCGGCGACCAAGGCTTCGAACGAACTGATGGCGCATTGCTACGCGCACCTGTACCGGCTGCCGTGCACGGGACTGCGGTTTTTCACTGTGTACGGGCAATGGGGCAGGCCGGACATGGCGCCGCTGCTGTTCTCGCGTGCGATCCTCGCCGGGCGGCCAATCGAGGTGTTCAACAACGGAAAAATGCGCCGCGATTTCACCCATATCGACGACATCGTCGCCGGCGTGCTCGGCGCACTCGGGCATGCGCCAGCGGATGATGGCGCGAATCCGCCCTGCGCGGTCTACAACCTCGGCAACCACCGTCCGGTGGAACTCGAGCGCTTCATTGCCGTGATCGAGAAGGCCGCCGGTCGCCGCGCGCAGCGCATCGACAAGCCGATGCAGCCCGGCGACATGGTCGAGACGAGTGCCGCCGTGGCGCGTGCCCGCGCGGCATTCGGATTCGAGCCGCGCATCACGATCGACGAGGGCATGCCCGCCGTTGTCGGCTGGTGCCGCGAGTATTTTGGCGACAAGCTCTAGCGCGACACGGCATAATCGCGCCACGCGTCTTCCGGAAATCCCGTGATGCCCCAACTGTCCGTCGTCGTGCCGGTGTTCAACGAGCGCGGCAATATCGTTCCGCTGCTCACCGAGATCGCAACTGCATTGCGCGGCAAGGTCGATTTCGAGGTCGTCTACGTCGACGACGCGAGCCGCGACGACTCGCTCGCCGTGCTCGCCCAGGCCAAGACGCAGTTTCCGGAACTGCGCGTGCTGCGGCACCTGGCGCAGAGCGGGCAGAGCACCGCGATCCGCACCGGCATCAGGGCCGCACGAGGCGCATGGATCGCCACGCTCGATGGCGACGGCCAGAACGATCCAGCCGATATTCCGAAGCTCATCGCCGCGCGCGACGCGGGCGCGGCGGACGTGAAGCTCTATGCCGGCTGGCGCGTGAACCGCAAGGATTCCGGCAGCAAGCGCTGGGCCTCGAAGATCGCCAACGCGATCCGCTCCCGCCTGCTGCGCGACGCGACGCCCGACACTGGCTGCGGCATCAAGCTGATCGAACGCGCCGCGTATCTCGACCTGCCTTACTTCGACCACATGCACCGCTACCTGCCCGCGCTGATGCAGCGCGCCGGCTGGAAGACCGTGAGCGTGCCGGTCAATCATCGCCCGCGCGGCACCGGGCAATCCAAATACAACAACCTCAATCGCGCCCTTGTCGGCATTGCCGATCTGCGCGGCGTGGCGTGGCTGATCAAGCGCAGCAAGAAAACCGGCGTCGAGGAAATCTGACGCGCATGGCCGCATCCGCGTTGCTGCAACTGCAAGGCGTGAGCCGCCGCCTGGCCGGTCGCACCATCGTCAAGGACCTGACGCTCTCGCTTGATCGCGGCTGCGTGCTCGGCCTGCTCGGCGTCAATGGCGCCGGCAAGTCCACGACCTTGCGCATGATCGCCGGCGTGCTCGCGCCGAGCGCGGGCAAGGTGCTGTTCGACGGGCGTGATCTCGGCGAAGAACCGGCGCTTGCGCGGCGCCTGGGCTACCTGCCGGAGACCCCGCCGCTGTACGCCGAATTGCGCGTGGACGAATACCTCGCGTTCTGCGCGCTCCTGCGCGGGATGCACACTGCGGATGCGCGCAAGGCCGTGGATCGTGTGATTGAACGTTGTGGACTGGGCGAAGTACGCAGGCGCCTGTGCGGGAATCTGTCCAAAGGTTTCGCGCAGCGCGCCGGCATCGCCCAGGCCATCGTCCACGATCCGGACCTGATCGTGCTCGACGAGCCGGCTTCGGGCCTCGACCCGGTGCAGGCGGCGTCGATCCGCAAACTGGTGAGCGAACTCGGTCGCGAGCGTGCGGTGATCCTGTCCACGCATCTGCTGCACGACGTCACCGCCTGTTGCGCGCGCGTGGCGATCCTGCATCGTGGACGCCTGCGCCACGATGGCGCGCTCGCCGATCTCGGCGGCAATGATGTGGAAGGCGAATCGCTGGAAAAAGCTTTCTTTCGCATCGCCAGCGCCGACGACGCGCAGGCTGCGGCATGAGCCGCGTCGTTGCCCGCAATGAATGGCGGCGCCTGTTCGCGCAGCCGCTGGCGTGGGTGCTGCTCGCGGCTACGCTTGCGGTGCTCGCGTATTTCTTCCTGCTGACCTTGCAGGGCTTCCTTGGCCTCAGCCCCAAACTCGCCGGCATGCCGTCACCGCCGGGCGTCACCGACCTCGTCGCCTTGCCGCTGATGCGCGCGATCGCCAGCGTGCTGCTTCTCGTTGCGCCTTTGCTCGGCATGCGCGCCATCGCGGGCGAGCGCCAGTCCGGCACCCTGCCGCTGTTGCAGTCGTCGGGCACGGGCAGTGCCGGCATCGTGTTCGGCAAATTCGCCGCGCTGTGCGGATTCTTCATCGTGCTGATCGCGCTCGCGCTGGCCATGCCGGCGAGTCTTGCCGTCGGCACGCAACTGGACTGGGGGCGCCTCGCCACCGGCGCGCTGGGATTGATCCTGTTCGCCGCGGCGCTGACTGCCATCGCGATTGCCGCGTCGAGCTTCACGCGGCAGGCGGTCGTCGCGGCCATCGCCGCACTGGCGATCGGCCTGGTGCTGTGGATGCTCGATGCCGGCGCACGCTACGAGGGCGTGAGCAGCAGTTTCATCAATTACCTCGCGCTGCCCACGCATCTTGAGCCGTTCCTGCGCGGCATCGTGGCGACGGTGGATATTGTCTACTTCGCGCTGATCGTCGCAGTGGCGTTGACACTGGCCGCACGCCGTCTCGACGCGGAACGGGAACGCGGCTGATGCTCGCCCACCTCAAGGGTTTCATCTTCGTCGCGCTGCTCCTTGCCGCCGCGTTGTGTGTCGCGTTCCTGTCCACGCGCTTTGGCTGGCAGCACGACTTCAGCTACGCGCAGCGTTCGAGCCTGGACGCGCGCAGCGTGGAGTTGCTGCATCGTCTCGACGCGCCCGTCGCCATCGTTTCCTATGCCGGGCAGGATGCGCAGTTGCGCGCCGCCATCGCCGATTTCGTCGCGCGCTACCAGCGCATCAAGCCCGACATTTCGCTGCGCTTCGTCGATCCGGACGCCGATCCCGCCGCCACGCGCGCCGCCGGCATCAGCATCGACGGCGAATTGGTGGTGACCTACAAGCAGCATGCCGAACAGTTGAAAGTGCTGACCGAGCGCGAGTTCGACAACGCATTGGTGCGACTGGCGCGTTCGCGTACGCGCCTCGTCGCGTTTCTGTCCGGCGATGGCGAACGCCGGGCGGACGGCAAGGCGAACGCGGATCTCGGCAACTTCGGCGCCCTGCTCACCGCACAAGGCGTGCGCACGCTGGAACTTGCGCTCACGGCTGGCATGCATATTCCCGAAAACGTGGATGTGCTGGTGCTGGCGAGTCCCCAGGTGGCGCTGGCGCCGCCGGTGGTCGCCGAGCTCGGCGACTATCTTGCGCGCGGCGGCAATTTCCTGTGGCTGGCCGAACCGGGCGCGGCCATGGGGCTCGATCCGCTCGCCAAGGCCCTGTCGCTGCGCGTGCTCGACGGCACCGTGGTCGACGGCGCGGGCGCGGCGCTCGGGCTGGGCGATCCGAGTTTCGTGGCGATTTCCACTTATCCACAAAGCAGCATCACGCGCGATTTCGCGCTGACCACGCTGTTCCCGCAAGCGGCGGCGCTCGGCGTGGTCAGTGGATCGGACTGGAAGGTGCAATCGCTGCTCCGCAGCAGCGCCAAGTCGTGGACGCGCATCGGGCCGATCCCGCAGCAGGGCGATGCATCGACGATTGCCTACGACGCGGGCAAGGGTGAGATCCCCGGCCCGCTGGATATCGGTATTGCGCTGAGCCGGTTGTCGCCGAGCCCGGTCAAATCCGAGCAGCGCGTGGTGGCGATCGGCGACGGCGATTTCCTGTCCAACGCGTTCCTCGGCAACGGCGGCAACCGCGAATTCGGCCAGCGCGTGTTCGACTGGCTGCTGCAGGACGATGCGCTGATCGACATTCCCGACAAAGGCGCACCGGATCGGCAACTGCATCTGTCGCAAACCGCGCTCGGCATGATCGGGCTCGGGTTCCTCGCCGCATTGCCGCTTGCGCTGGCGCTCATCGGCGGCATTATCTGGTGGCGTCGTCGCCGCGCCTGACCGATGCGTCGATCCACGCGAAACCTGTTGATCCTCGCCATCGCCGTGGCGGTACTTGGCGTGGCGGTTTATGCCGAACTGGCACGTGAACGCGGACTCGCACCACGGCCATTGACCGCACTCGATCCGGCCACGGTGACGCATCTGGAAATCCGCTGCCAGTCCTGCGCCGCGCGCGTCTTCGAGCGCGTCGATGGCGTGTGGCAAATGCGCGCGCCGCACGACACGCCGGCAAATCCTGAATCCATCGCGCGTCTGCTCGCCGTGCTGCGCGCACCGGTGCGTACGCGTGCGCCGATGGCGGGTTACGACGCTACCAAACTCGGACTCGATCCGCCGCAGATCACAGTCATCGCCGATGCGACGCGCATCGATATTGGCGGCGAAGACCCGATCGACCACGATCGCTACGTGCGTATCGGCGCCGAGTTGCTGCGCGTGCCGGATCGTTTCAGCGCGCGTCTGCTCGAATCACCGGAAAGCGAATTGCTCGATCCGAAAGCGGCGAAGTAGACATGCCTGAACTTCCCGAAGTCGAAACCACCGTCCGCGGCATCGCCCCGCATCTGATCGGCCGCCGCGTGCTGGAACTCATCGTGCGCCAGCCGCGCCTGCGCTGGCCGATTCCGGCGGCGCTGCGCCGCGCCTTGCCCGGACAGAAAATTGAAAATGTGGAAAGGCGCGCAAAGTATATTCTGGCGCACACCGCGGCTGGCAGCGCCGTGATGCACCTGGGCATGTCCGGTTCGTTGCGCATCCTGCGCGCCGATGCGACGCCGGGCCCACACGACCATGTCGACTGGCGGCTGTCGTCCGGGCGAATTCTTCGCTTCACCGATCCGCGCCGCTTCGGCTGCCTGCTTTGGCAAAAGCCCGGCACGACGCATCCGTTGCTGTCTGAGCTCGGTCCCGAGCCGTTGGGCGCGGATTTCGATGGTGACCACCTGTGGCGTACCTCGCGCGGCCGTAGCGCGCCGGTGAAAACCTTCCTGATGGATCAGCACGTCGTCGTCGGGGTCGGCAACATCTACGCGGCCGAGGCGCTGTTCGCGGCGGGCATCCATCCCAATCGTGCCGCAGGTTCCGTCGCGCGCACGCGTTACGCGCGCCTCGCCGACGAGGTTCGCCGCATCCTTGCTTACGCCATCACGCGCGGCGGTACCACGCTGCGCGATTTCATCAACCCGGACGGCGCGCCGGGCTACTTCGAGCAGGAACTGTTCGTCTATGGCCGTGCGGGCGAAGCGTGCAAGGTCTGCGGCACGCCGGTGCGCTCGGTCATGCTGGGACAGCGCAGCACGTTTTACTGCGCGAAATGCCAGCGCTGAGATTCAGTTTTTCTTGTCGCCCAGCGGCAACGTCGGCTGGTGCAGCTCGATGCGGCCTTCGCCGCGCACGATCTTCTTGAATTCGGCGCGGCTTACCGACACGTAGCGCTCGTTGCCGCCGATCTCCACCTGCGGACCGTCGGTGACGGCACGGCCCCTGTCGTCGACGCGCACGACCATCGTCGCCTTCTTGCCGCTGTGGCAGATCGTCTTGATCTCCTGCATCTCGTCGGCCCAGGCGAGCAGGTACTTGCTGCCCTCAAAGGGCTCACCGCGGAAATCCGTGCGCAGGCCGTAGGCGAGTACGGGGATGCGCAGCTTGTCGACCACGTCGGATAATTGCCACGCCTGGGCGCGGGTGAGGAACTGCGCCTCGTCCACCAGTACGCAGTGCAACGCGCCGTTCGCGGCGATGTCCTCGCGTGCAAGTTCGAGCAAATCGTCGTCGCGAACGAAGGTCCGCCCTCGCGCCTTCAGGCCGATGCGCGAAGCAACCACGCCGCGGCCATGGCGGTCGTCGAGTTGTGGCGTCAGGATCAGCGTGCGCATGCCGCGCTCGCGGTAATTGTGCGCGCTTTGCAACAAAGTCGTGGTTTTTCCGGCATTCATTGCCGAATAATAAAAATACAACTTGGCCATTCCGCCTGCCTTGTCCGCCGAACGCCGGCGGCCTCGCGCACAGTGTAAGGCACTGACCAGGGAAGGGTGGGCGCTACCGACTTTCGTCGGTACCGCCGAGGCGGCGTGGATGGCAGATTGTCAACGTGCGCGGCGTTCCGCGCGTTGCCGGTAGCGTGCCATGTTGCGGAGAACCGTCATGCTGAAATTGCTTTTCGCGGCGGCCTTGTTGCACTTTCCGGGTGCGGCAGTGCAGGCGACCACGTTTACGGTGACGGCGACGGATTTCGCCTTCACCCCGTCCAGCCTGACCATTAATGCCGGCGACTCGGTGACATTCACCAATGGCGGCGGCTTCCATAACGCACATTCGACCAGCGGCCCGACCAGCTTCGATTGCGCGGCAAATTGCACAACAAACAACGCGCCCAACGGTTCGGCATGGAGCGATACGGTGGTCTTCCCCACGGCCGGAACGGTGCAATACCAGTGCGACCAGCACGCAAGTATGGGCATGCGCGGCACCATCACCGTCAATTCCGTGGCCCCACCACCGCCCTCGATCGCGCTCGGCGGCTACATGAGCGGTAACTGGTACTCGCCCGGCCAGGGCGGGCACGGTTTCCAGCTCGAATTCACCAATCTGTCGACCGGGGCGACCACGGCCAACATGCTTGCGATCTGGTTCGTCTACGCGCCCGTGGCCAGCACC
>Ga0157370_10008732_pt1 | contig 10900 bp, 9 predicted proteins | sample C35metaG_FD_113463 | JGI IMG/M metagenome (GOLD analysis project Ga0157370, IMG submission 113463) | Corn rhizosphere microbial communities from Kellogg Biological Station, Michigan, USA - C3-5 metaG | ecosystem: Host-associated > Plants > Roots > Rhizosphere > Soil | place: USA: Michigan... | reverse complement strand
ATCCGGGCTTGGCCCCGCGTTTCGAGATCCTTGAGTTGATCGGCGTGCGATTTCTGCAGGCGCACCACCTCGTCACGACGTTCGCTTACGAGCTGTTCGAGGATGTCGTCGTATGGCTTGAATGTCTCGGTCATGCTTCTCTCCCTCCAAAATGGTTGGTCGGCTCGGCCGACGGCGCGGCGGGCGGTCCAGAGCTGCTACGAGGCGCAGCCAGACAGCGAGCGGCCCGGTCGTGAACGCATGCGTCTCACGGCGATCGACATCCAAGAACCAACCACCGGGCTCTCAGCGTCTCTTCCACGACGACCTCCCCTCGTTCCGAAGGAAGATCCACCTGCCGCAGACGGCAGACCTCGTAGATTGCGAACCTCGTCGCGAACCTACGCCTGCGATACGTCGCTGTCAAGAGCCGTTTCGACGCACGAAACGGCGTCGTTGTCTCGTATGCTGAACGCCGGGCGGAGCGGCCAGGCCTCTGTGGATTGCGAACCCGCGGTACGTCTCGCCGCCCGCCCAGATGCCCTGCGGATCGACCGGATGTTCGACCGGTTCAGATGCTTCGCGACCGGCTCGGCGCGATGTCAACTCGGCGCGATGTCAACGTCAGGGACGGTTCGGAGTAGGTTTGCGGACACCGATGCCAGGTCGTGATCCTTCACGCAGCTCCGACCCCGACGACTGGTTCGGCGAGCTCGCCCGGCAGGCGCAGCCGAAAGCCGGCGGCACGACCGACGTCGAGACGTGGATCGGGCCGGACGAGGGAGCCCACGCTGCCGGGCTCGACGAGGAAGCCGCCGGGGCCGAGAGAGCGCGCGACGGCTTCACGATCAAGCTCGGCACCTTGCTCGCTCTGGCAGCGGGCATCGTCGTGGTCGTCCTGGTGGCGGGGCTCGCCCTCGGCGGCGTCTTCTCCGGGAACGGCAAGCAGCCCGCGAGGGGCGAGACGACTGCCGCGGGCGTGACGACGCCGCGGACGCCGAGCACGACGTCGACGACCGCGGCTCGCCCGGCCCACCCCGCCTCCGCGCCGAGCACGACCCTGAAGCCGGGCGACCACGGTGCGCAGGTCAAGCTCCTGCAACGTGCGCTCACGCGGCTCGGGTACGACGCGGGGACGATCGACGGCGACTACGGCAGCTCGACGGAGGCGGCGCTGACGCGCTTCCAGAAGGCGTCCCGACTGACAGCCGACGGGGTCCTCGGCCCGGCTTCGCTGCGGGCGCTCGAGCTGGCGCTGACGAAGAGCCGCTAGGCGCGGCTCAACCCCGGCCGGCTGCCGACACCGTGCACGGCCCGCCGAGCTCGTCGGCGAGCGCGATCTGCGACAGGAAGACGCCGCCGGTCCGCGGCTGGAGCGAGCTCGCATACGTGGCCAGGTCGCCGGGAATCGCCGACGAGCCGGATGCCCGCAGGCGCACGTCGGCGAAGCCGCCGGCCGGGACGCACACGTGGATCGCCGGAAACGCCGTGTCGCCCGTCGCCGACCCGCGCACCACGCCCTGGTTCGACGAGAGGACGAACGGCCGTGAGGCCACGCCACCCGGTGCCCGGACGCCGAACGTGAGCCCACGCAGGACGGCTCCGTGCTGGTTCGGCGTCGCGAACACACGCACGCGCGCGGTCACCCCGGGACGCGTCCAGCCGTCGTCGTAGAGCCCGGACGACAGCCAGTCGGTGCGCCACGGCCGCGCGGCGTCGATCAGCTTCAGCCCGCCGACGCCCACGATCTCCTTCCCCGAGACCCGGAAGCGCGACTCCTGGTCTGCCTCGAGCACGTACCGGGTCAACGAGACGTCGGCACGGCCCGTCCGCGGGTCGAACCCCCAGTACACCTTCGGGAACCAGAAGCTGCTGTAGGTGAAGACGCCGCGGGGCAGTTCGACGTTGCGGTCGATCGACGCGTTCCAGTACTGGTAGTCGCGCCAGACGCGGAAGTTGACGAACCAGTCCGACGAGAGCGGGTACGTCGCGATCGTGACGTCGGCGTTCCGCCCGACGGTCCGGTCGACCCACGCGAACTGCTCCACCTGCGGATTCGTGATCGGCCGGTCGGCCCAGTCGTCCGTGCCGAGGAAGCGGGCGAAGGAATAGGCCGTCGTCACCGGCAACGCGACGAGGAGCACCGCCGCCAGCGCAACCGCCGGGCGGAGCCGCGGCCTCAACCGCCCGGCGAGGAGCACCAGCCCGCTACCGGCCAGCACGAGCAGAATCAATGCGACGCGGGCTCCCGTGAGGCTCCCGAACGCGTGCACGAGCGGCTTGTAGAGCGCGCCGGCGACGGCGTCGTCGTCGATCGTCGCGAACTGGCCCCACGTCGCGAACGGGATCTCGCCGACGGCGAACCCGAGGGCGACGAGCGCTGCCGGAAGCGCGAGCGACCAGCGCAACGGCGCCGTCTCGAGCACGGCGCACATGACGGCGATCACGACGACCGGGACGAGGTACAGGAGGAACCGGTCGTGGACGAACTCGTTGTAGAGGACGTCGAAGTTCGTGCTGTGGAACATCACGGCGGCGATCGTGATCGACCCGATCCACGCGAACGCGTGCCGTTCGCTCGACGCCGGCGGCCGCGCCGCGTTCGCAAGGAGCCACGCCAGGGCGCCGACGAAGGGCAGTACGCCGAACGGGAGCGAGAACGTCGCCAGATGCTCGACGAACGATCCGGCCAGCCCGTGCGGGAAGAGCTGCTCGTGCTGCGCATACCGCCCGTACACGCCCCCGATGCGCGACAGGCCGCCCGTGAAGCGCAGCACAACCGTGCCCGCGAGGAGCGCGGCGTAGACCACCGCGAGCAGGTCGTGCCGCCGGACCAGCCGGCGGAGGTCGCGCTCGCCGCGACGAAGCTCGTACGCGATCACCGCGACCGGCAGGACGAGCATCAGCACGAGCAGCTCCCCCCGCGCGAGGTAGGCGAGCACGGCCGCGGCCAGCGCCAGCAGGTCGTTCCGCCGCGACGGCGACACCGTCGCCCGCTGAATCGCGAGCAACGCCCAGACCGAGGCGGGGTACGACGCGACCTCGGTCATCATCATCGCCGAGAGCACGATCCAGGGCATCGCGACGGTGAGCACCGCGGTCAGGTAGGCGGCCCAGCGCCGTCCGGTGACGCGGCGTGCAAGCAGGTACGCAGGAATGCACGCGGACGACATGATCCACGCGTTGGCGAGGTGAACGGTCTCCACGTTGTGGGGCACCGACCCGTGCCGGAAGAACGGGGCGATCAGCAGTGGATAGAGCTGCGAGTAGCTCTCGACGTTGACGCCGTGGATGCGCGGCACGAGCGAGTGCGTGCGCGCGATGCTGATCGCGAGCCGCTCGTAGCGGAGCTCGTCGTCCTTCGCGAACCAGTCCAGCGACCGCGTCGTCAGCTCGGAGAGCACCGTGGCGGCGATGATCCAGAGCGCCGCAACGAAAACACCCCTGCGAACCCGCACGAGCGAACGGTGTCCGGCGACCGACGCCGCGGCGGACCTGACGAGTCCCGGGGTCTGCACCTCGAGATCTTAGGTTGCGGTTGCGGCGGTCGGTTCTCTACCAGCCGAGCACGATCAGCGCGATCGCGACCACCACGGCGACCGCGATCACGACCGCGTTCACGATCAGGGCGACGCGGAGCTCGCGCGGCAGCGGGCGCGGACCCCGCGCGGCCTCCGGCCCGCCGTCCTGCACGAGCGCTCGCGAGAGCGCCGAGACGATCCACTGGTTCAGGCTGACGCCGTCGCGGTCGGAACGAGCTGCGAGCTCGGCATGCAGCGCCCTCGGCATGCGAAGCAGGAGCCGACCGCTGTGCGAGTGCTCAGCCGCCTCGAGCTGATCCGGATTCGAGGCCATGCCGTTCGACCCTAGCGCCCTTGCGCCACGGTTCAAGGGGACGGCGTTCGAAGCTGCGGCCTTCAAGGCCCCTCGCAGCTCACCGCGCATCTCGATCGAGGAGGCGGCGCATCCGGCCGAGCGCGTCGGCAAGGAGCCGCGACACCTGCGCCTGGGAGATCCCGAGCTCGGCTGCCGCCTCCTCCTGGGTCAGGTCGCAGAAGAAGCAGAGCAGGAGGATCCGCCGCTGCCGCCCGTCGAGACTGCGCGCCGCCCGGGCGATCAGCGCCCGCTCGAGTGTGACCTCCTCGAGCGGCGGCCCGTCCGCCGGCCGGTCCTCGTCGGCGAGCGGTAGCGGCGCCTGGGCGGTCCGCCGCGCAAGCGTGTCGTCGAACCGCGCGGCGCGCGGGATCCGGACTGCGGCCGCCCGGTCGCGCAGGTGCCGGCGCAGCTCACCGTCGACGACGCGACCGACGTAGGCGGGCAGCAGCTCGGCGCGACCCGGATCGCGCCGGTCGACCGCGTGGACGACCGCGAGCGCAGCCACCTGAGCCAGGTCGTCGCGCTCGACGCCGCGCCGCGCGAAGCGTCTCGCAGCGCACCGCGCGTGCGGGAGGTACTCCTCGATCAGACGGCACCGCTCGGGGTCATGCGTGGTCTCGACAGAGGGCATGGAGCGATGCTACGCCGTGCCAGAGATAAATGAAAGATTTGTCCGCGAATTTCTCGTATGAGCCTCTGATGGGCGGGGTACATACCTCGTTGCATCATGCCGAGCATGCACCCCGTCCTTCGTGGTCTCACGCTCTCCCTCACGGTCTGCGGAGCGGCCGCCGCTCTCGCCGCGAGCCCGGCCCGCGCCGACGACGGCGTGCCCGCTCCCGTCGACCCGGCTGCGCTCCTCGCGTCGGCCGGCACTCAGGCACCGACGGCACCCCCCACCTCGACCGCACCGCTCGACGCTGCAGCCGACCCCCAGGCTCCCCCGCAAAACCCCGTGGTATCGCCGGTTCTGCCGGCGATACCACCGGCGGTACCGCCGCCAACCCCGGCCGAGGGCACCGCGCCGTCGGTCTCCGCCGAGGTCCCGCCCGCTCCCGCGCCGAGCCCCGATCCGGTTCCGCAGCCCGCACCGACGGACATGCCGGCGCCGGCGCCCACCACGCCGGCGACGCCCGCCACCGGAAGTGTCGCGGACGCCGGTGATACCGGTAATACCACCGACGACAATTCAAATGATATTACGGTTGCGTCAACGTCGATCCCGCCGCAGACCTTCGTCTGGAACTGGTTCTGGAACTGTGCGACAGACGAGGCCACGCCCGCCGTCACGGCGCCGCCGGCGAACGCAACTGTGATCGTCCTCAACTGGCACTGGGACTGCGCGGAGGAGCCGCCTCCGCTCGATGTCACCGGCGTCACGGTGTGCGTCTCGTGCAACGTTGCGATCTCCGTGCGGGTCGCGAGCCCCGGCGACAGCGGTGATCTGACGCAGTCGATCGCCGCCTCGACAGCGGCTGCGGCGACCGAGATCGCAGGCACGATCGAGGATGCGCTCCAGAGCGCGACCGCTCCTCCCCCGCCGCCGCCGCCGACGCCCGCTCCGGCCGCGGCGGCTCCGCTGCAGCTGTCGCAGGGCATACCGACGGCGAGCCCGGTGGTCTACCGCGTCGACGAGGGGATCCCGGCAGCTGCGGACACCGTGACGGCAGACGAGCTTCCACGGCACGGCCTTCCACGAATCGGTGCGCCCGCAGCCTCCGGCGCGACGCGCCCCAAGGCGCCGCGACGCGCGGCCGGAGATCACCCGGCCCGGAGCCGCAGCCCGGCCGCCGGCCGCGCCGCGGCGCTCGTTCGGATCGTCGTGATCGAGCACTGGATCGAGCAGCACGAAACCGGCCGGACGAAGCCGGGTCCCGCCGTCCGGAAGGCGCGACCGGCCGCCGCCTCCACGCGCGGCCCGGTTCCGCCCGCGCCGCTCCTCCCCTCGCTCCCGGTGCCCGTCCTGGCCGGAGCCGGGCTCGCCTCCGCGCACGGCGGCGGGCCCGGTGCGGTCGCCGCCCTCGCCTGCGGCCTCGCGCTCCTGATCGGCTACGCGATCTTCACCGCTCTGCGCCTCCAGCCGGTTGTGCCGCCGGCCCGGGGCGCCGACGCGAACCCACATCCGCCGGGGTGAGCGCCGCCTGTCGACGAACGACTGCGATCACTCGATCGCAGCCATCCTCAAGACAGGAGAAGGAAACGATGCGCAAGCTGATTCTCGCGCTCGTGCTGGCGGTGATCACCTGCCTCACGGTGGTCTCCGTCTCCGCGGCCGAGTCCGGGCCGATCCAGGTCGCCGGACAGTCCGCGGACACCTCGCAGCAAGCCGCTGCGGGCTCGAGCGCCACGCAGGTCAACCCAAGCAACACGAACATCTCGATCCGGGTCCTGAGCCCGGGCAACGACGGCGACGTGTCGCAGACGAACGCCGCCGGCTCGTCGGCCGCGGCCGGCAACGCAAGCACGACGGCCCAGGGCTCCGGCCAATCGGCCGGCGGCGGCGGCATCCAGTCGTCGACGCAGTCCGCCGGCACCGACCAGGTCGCCGGGGCACTCTCGACGGCTGCGCAGCTCGGTGCGAGCAACGTGAACGTGCCGATCCGCGTGCTCAGCCCCGGGAACGACGGCACCGTGTCGCAGACGAACGCGGTCGGCTCGCAGGCCGCCGCGGGGAACTCGGCGACGACGGGCCAGTCCGCGTCGCAGCAGGCGGCGGGTGGTGGATCGTGCGGCTGCAGCAGCAGCGCACCGATCCAGACGTCCGACCAGTCGGCAGCGACCGGGCAGGAGGCCGTTGCCGGTTCGCAGGCGACGCAGGTCGATCCGTCCAACACCACGGTCTCGGTGCGTGTGCTGAGCCCGGGTGACGACGGCTCCGTGTCGCAGGCGAACGCCGTCGGATCGACGGCGGCCGCGGGCAACCAGGCCGTCACGTCGCAGGGAAGCCGGCAGGCGGATACCGCTGCGCCGTGCGGCTGCTCGGGCACATCCGTGCAGCAGGCCGAGCAGTCGGCCGAGACCGACCAGGGAGCGGCCGCGCTTTCGGCCGCAACCCAGGCGGACCCCTCGAACGAGGCGTCACCCGTTCGCGTCGCAAGTGACGGGAACGGCGGCGCGACCCGGCAGCAGAACGTCGCCGGTTCGGATGCGACCGCAGCGAACGGCGCATCGACCTCGCAGCAGGGCTCGCAGTCGGCGGCCGCCGGCAACGCGATCCAGGTCGCGTCGCAGGATGCGTCCACCGACCAGGGCGCACTCGCCGCGTCGGCTGCGCGGCAGCTCGGCGCGTCGAACGACGCTTCGCCCGTGCGGGTGGGAAGCGACGGGAACGACGGCTCGGTCTCGCAGACGAACGCGGCGCTCTCGGGCGCGTTCGCGGGCAACCTGGCCGGAACCTCACAGAACGCAAGCCAGAACGCAGCCGCCGGCACATGCGGCTGCGGTGGCACCGGCATCCAGGTGCTCGGACAGCGCTCCGACACCGGCCAGGCCGGCTTCGCAGGGTCCGAGGCGGTCCAGCAGTTCGGCGCGCGCTCGCCGTGCGGCTGCGGCGGCAGCTCGGGCAATACCGCTTCCCCGACGAGGGTCGGAAGCTCCGGCGACGACGGCACGACGTCGCAGGCAAACGACGCCCTCTCGTCGGCGGCGGCGCTGAACGGCGCCGCGACGAGGCAGAACGGCTCGCAGTCGGAGGCCGGCAGCGGTCTCCAGATCCAGGTGCTCGGGCAGCAGGCCTCGACGGAGCAGGACGCCGTCGCTGCCTCGCTCGCAGCGCAGTTCGGCGCAAGCAACGACGCGTCGCCGGTGCGGGTGGAGAGCCCGGGCGGCGGCGGGTCGGTGTACCAGGCGAACGCGGCCGGGTCGTCGGCCGTGGCGGGCAACGCGAGCGGCACCGTGCAGGACGGCCGGCAGGGGATCGCCGGTAGCCGCTGCGGGTGCGGCAGCCTGCCGATCCAGGTCGCGGGCCAGTCGGCCTGGACCGGGCAGTCGGCCGCTGCGCTCTCGGCTGCGCTGCAGGCGTATCCGAGCAACGCCGCCTCGCCGACGCGCGTCTGGAGCCCGGGAGGAGGCGGCGCCGTCGACCAGGCGAACGCCGCCGCGTCGCGGGGCGACGCGCTGAATCGGGCACTGACCGGTCAGGGGGTGCTGCAGGCCGCCTGACGGACGCGGACGGAGGAGGATCCGGGGCCCGGATCCTCCTCCCGCGCCCGTTGAACCGCTGCAAAAGCTGGCGTAAGGTGCAAGGCGCAGAGCAACATCATCCGAGGTGGTCGCACGTGACGCGACGCTCGTCAGTTGTCTCCCTGCGGCGCTCGATACCGCTCCTCGTGGCGGTACTGGGACTCCTCGGTCCTGCGGCTGCGCAGGCGCGAGGTCCCGCGCCCGATCCGGCCGGCGCGAACGCCGCACCGGCGCCGGACCCGGCCCCGACCGCACCGACGGCAGCGACGCGGACGACGGTGAGGACGACGAGGCCTCCCGCATCGATCGTCGTCGCGCCGGCCGGCCGAGCCGGCCCCGTGCGCACGGCGCCGCGGGCGCCGCGCACGATTGCGACGCTGCGTGCGAAGCACGCCGTCCGGCGCGCGCCGGTCCATCGCCGGTCGCGCATCGAGTTGCCGCGGGTCGACGTCCCGCTCGTCGACGTGCAGCCGCTCCGCGTCGACGTGCCGCGCGGGCTCGGTGTCGCCGCCCGCTCGCTGCACGACGACACGCCGGCGCTCGCCGCCGGCATCGCGCTCCTCGTCGCGACCGTGGCCGCCGCTGCCGGCGCGCTGCTCGCGCTCGTCGCCGCACGAGCGCCGGGCGAGGCCACGTGAGGTACCTCCTCGCAGCGGTGGTCGCGCTCGCGCTCCTCGTCGTCCCGACGGCGGATGCAACCGGCCTCTCCGTCGGCTACTCCGTCACATCGGGGACGGCCGGCGACAACGGCTGGTACCGGAGCGCTGTCACCGTCCAGATCTCCGTGCAGGGAGCGACCGACACGACCTGCCCGGCGGCGAAGACGTTCAGGGCGGTCGGCGACGTGCTCGACTGCACGGCAACGGACGGCAACGCGTCGATCCCGTTCCACCTGCAGTTCAAGATCGACACCGACGCACCGACGGTGACGGGCGCGTCGCCGAGCCGGGCCGCGGATGCGAACGGCTGGTTCAACCAGCCGGTCGGGATCGCCTTCGCCGGCTCCGACGCGACGTCGGGCATCGACTCGTGCACGTCGACCTCCTACAGCGGCCCCGACTCGGGCAGCGCGTCGGTCTCGGGTACCTGCCGCGACCAGGCCGGGAACGTCAGCGCCGCCTCGTCGTATGCGCTCAAGTACGACGCGACCGCCCCGTCGGTCGCCCCGTCGGCCGACCGCGCTGCGGACGGCGACGGCTGGTACAACCACCCGGTCACCGTCTCGTTCGGAGGCTCGGACGGCACGTCGGGCATCGACTCGTGCACCGCGCCGGTCGCCTACGCGGGACCCGACACGGCAGGGACGTCGCTCGCCGGGTCCTGCGTCGATCATGCGGGCAACCGCTCCTCGGCTGCGTTCGCGCTCAAATACGACGGAACCGCGCCGACCGCCCGGGCGGCGGCCGCGCGGCCGCCCGACCGCGACGGCTGGTACAAGCGCCCGGTCATCGTGTCGTTCGCCGGGAGCGACACGCTCTCGGGCGTCGCGGACTGCACCGCGCCGAAGACCTACAGCGGCCCGGACGGTGCCGAGGCCCGCGCGACCGGCACGTGCCGCGACCGGGCCGGAAACGCGACGACTGCAACCGTCTCGCTCCGCTACGACGCCACCCCGCCGCGGCTGCAGCACGTGCGCGTCGTCCCCGGAAACGGCGACGTCACCCTCACCTGGCGACAGCCGGCCGACGTGAAGAGCATCGCCGTCACGCGCTCGCCCGGCCGGAAGGGCCGCGGCCAGACGGTCGTCTACCGGGGCAAGGCGCCTCGCATGCGCGACAGCGGCCTCGCAACCGGCGTTGCCTACCGCTACCGGCTGACGAGCATCGACGAGGCGGGCAACGAGGCCGTCGCACGGGTGGACGCAAAGCTGCAGGCGCTCTACGCGCCCGCGGCCGGGGCACGCGCGCGCCCCGGCACCGTCCTTCGCTGGGTCGCGCAGAAGGACACGCCCTACTACAACCTGCAGCTCTTCCGCCGTGGCCGGAAGGTGCTCAGCACCTGGCCTGCCGGGACGAGCTTCCGGCTCCAGCGCAGCTGGGCCTACGGCGGGCATGCCTATCGGCTGACGCACGGCACGTACCGCTGGTACGTCTGGCCGGGCCGCGGCGCCCGCGAGCTCGCACGGTACGGCTCGCTCGTCGGAACGAGCTCGTTCACGGTTCGCTGAACGCGGGCGCGGTTTCGCCGCGTCGAGGTGTGCGCATCCAGAGACGTGATGCACGGAAACGGTGCCTTTCGGTTCGAGCCGGGTGACGCATTGCTCGTCGTCGACGTGATCAACGACTTCGACCACGACGACGGAGGCGCGCTTCTCGAGTCGTTCACCGACCGGCTCGGCACGATGGAGCGGGCGATCTCGAAGGCCCGGGCAAACGGCACGCCCGTCCTCTACGTCAACGACGCACACGGCCGGTGGGACGGCGACGTGCCGGCGCTCGTCCGCAGCGCGCACCCGGCAGTACGGTCGGTGACGCCGGCGCCGACCGACCCGTTCGTGCTCAAGCACCGGTACTCGGGCTTCGACCACACGCCGCTCGACCTCCTCCTCGGTGAGCTGCACGTCGAGCGCATCGTCCTTGCCGGTGCAGCGACCGAAGGCTGCGTCCTGCAGACGGCGATCGACGCACGCGAGCACGGGCTCAAGGCGACGATCCTCGCCGACGCGTGCGCAACCACGAGCGCCGAGCTCGAACGCGTCGCCCTCGAGTACGCGGCCCGCGTCGGGGGAATCCGCGTCCAGCGCCTCGGCTTGCGTCCCTAGAGCCGTCGACGAGCGCAGGTGAACTTTACCTCTGCCTCAGAGGTATACTTGGCCGCGCGTGTCGGCCGACACACCGTTTGCCCAGGACCTCGTTGCGGCGCT
>Ga0157370_10008731_pt1 | contig 10900 bp, 9 predicted proteins | sample C35metaG_FD_113463 | JGI IMG/M metagenome (GOLD analysis project Ga0157370, IMG submission 113463) | Corn rhizosphere microbial communities from Kellogg Biological Station, Michigan, USA - C3-5 metaG | ecosystem: Host-associated > Plants > Roots > Rhizosphere > Soil | place: USA: Michigan... | reverse complement strand
TGTTTTCTCCTTCTCTCGGTGTCGACGGCACCGGATCGATGGCGAGGAACTGCCTGACTTCGGCACCGGCGATTCCATAGGAGGCCAGCGCGCGCTGCACGACCTTCATGAGCCGCGGGTTGTGCGCCGTATTTCTTTGCTCTTCATTGGCCCATGCGTAGGGCTGGATCTTGTTTTCCTGGGCGGCGGCATCGTCTTCCGCATCCAGCCCTTCCAGGATCTTCAGCATGAGGGCGCGGCCGCGCCAGATGTTGTCCCTGATCACCGGGGTTCCATCAGCGAATCTCCGGTTTCGCAGCTCCGGCGGCACGATCATCGGAAATTCCTTCTTCTTCGCGAGCTCCGCCAGCCGGTTCCAGAAATGCCTGACGTCGTAGGGATTGGGATTGAGGAACACTCGCTCGTTCAATTCCTGCGCCGACGCGGGCAGGGGCGTGCTCCACAACGTCGGATTGCGATCGTTCTCCGCCAGCGTGACCCATTCCGCCCATTTCGCCATGCCCTCCAGGAACCAGCTCGCACGGAACATGGTGTAGCCGTACTGGTACAGGTGGAACAGCTCATGCGGAATGAGGTAGTCCTTCACCCGCTCGTGGTTGCCCTTGAGCGAGGAGTTGATGGCCATCGAAATCGCGCACTTGTCGGCCCTGATGCGGCTCCCCGGATAGCGGATGACGCCCGAGAACGACAGGCCCCGCTTGTCCGTGATCTCGGGGCTGTAGACATCGAAGTTCAGGAAATCGATGTCGATGGATTCGGCATGCCGAAATCTCGGGCTGTCGAGCGGATCGCGGAAGCCGTTGCGGTTGAAGATCTGGCGCACCGTGTCCAGGTGAAGCGCAGCGTCCTCGACCATGTCCGGCACGCCGTTGCGATTGAGATCTGCGACGGTGTACAGCGCATGGGGCCCCGTTTGCGTATAGAAAACGCGGATGCCGTTGAACTCATATTTCTGCTCGAGCTCCAGGCGGTGCTGATTCTTCGAGGTCCTGCACGCCGGAAAGTCCTTCAATTCCTGCGCGGACACCGACGGAACACAGGCGGCGCACGCGATAGTGCCCCCCGCGAAGAACTGCTTCCATGGCAACTGGATGGCCGGAGCCACCACGCCGTTTGCAGACATTCGCATGACGATTTCTTGGAGTCGGAGCCAGGCGTTCAAGGAATGGCGGCTCTTTTCAATTGAGGGAGTTCCAGAGCAATCTGTCGATCTCGCTCACCGGGCCCGAAGGCAAATCGGCGGACAGCAATTTCTTCAGCTCGTCCTTGCCGTACGACGCGGCCGGCATGGCTTCGGTCGGATGGATGTTCTCCAGCGGCCGGCGCCGAACGCCCTGGAAGAGCAGGGAGTGCGCGAGCGAGCAATGGGAACGCAGCCGCCCGGGGAAGCCGAACCATTTTTCCTCGATCGCCTGCATCTGCAGCTTCAGCGTATTGGCATAGCAGCCGATCGCCTCGGGCGATCCGATGGCGAATTGATCGCCCGCATAGAGCGTCTTGGTGAGCATGAGGTTATTGAAATAGATCACGCGCTGGCTGCGGCACTCTTCGGCCATCTGCGCCCAGTCGGGCTTCGCGGGGCCGGCACGGAAGGTGCGGTCCGGCCTGATTCTCAGCACGAGGTCGTAGGCTTCGCCGTCCTCTGCCATCAGGCGGTGCGCCTCCTGGATCTTGTAGAACATCTTGCGCTGGTTGTTGGCGTCGTTCTCGAACTGCGGCGTGCGGTGGTCTTCGATGACAACCGCCGCATCGTTGCCGTACACCGCCTTGATGTCTGCCTCGCTGATCGTCGAGGACACGGTCAGCGACGAAAAGAAATGGGGATAGGCCTTTTTCAGGACGTCGGTGCCGTATTGAAATCCGGCCTGCCTGTAGGCTTGCGCGAACGGCGCGTGCTTGAAGATGCGGTCCACACCGTTGCCCGATATCGGATCGGGAAACCGCCAGCCCGTGTCTTCCCACGTGTGAACGAAGTACCTGACCCGGTGCCCCTCGAGGTGAAGATGCTTCCAGGTCTGGAACGCCTCGACGTATCCGCGCATCTGCCCCGAGACGCACACGGCGATGTTCAGGTCCTTCCCCGCGCTGGCCGCGGGCCGCTGGATGTCGGTGCAGAAGGCCCGGGAAATTCTCGCGTTGGAACGCGCCTGCCTGCTTGCCTCGGTGCCCGGGGCACCAAGGGAATCGTGCACCTGGCGGACCATGCGGTCATGGGTGGCATCGTCCAGCAACGCATATCCGAGTATCAGCAAGCGGCAGACACCGGCCTCGTTCAGGCAGCGCACCCCGTTGTCGGCCTGCAGGATGTCGGCGACGAAGTCCCTGAATATCTTTCCATTGGCGGGAAGCACCGTCTGGAAGAACTTGCACAGCACCTCGTGGTTGTTCTTCTCGAAGAAATCGATCAGGACTTCCTGGTGGATGTCCTCGCCATAGCCGCTGAACCCCTCGATCGCGAGCGTCATCGCGACCTTGTCCTGCGGGCTCGGAAAGGACCTGTCCTCGACCAGCGGCCTGACGATGCCGGCAAGGTTTCTGTAGGTGGACAGGTGATGCCTTTTCAAACCGGCCAGATAGGCGGCGAATTCGAAGGGAAAGGCGTCGATCACCTGCTCCAGCCTGCGCGCCAGTTGGCCGATCTGCCCCGCGATCAACTGGGTGAACGCGACATCCATGCCCTTGGCATCTTTCTGGAATTCTTCCTTCCAGGGGGCGCTGCCCCTCAGTTCCAGCGCGGCATTGACATTGCCGGACAGAAGCAGCGCGTCCTGGTATCTCGGAAGAATGTCTTTCCTGAACGCGGGCTCCTGCTTCAATGCGCTGCGCAAGCGGTACAGGCTGAGCTCGAGCTGGTCCGATTTGCTGAAGGCCTGCAGTTCGGCGTCGATGTCCGCCGCGGACGTCCAGGCGCCGAAACCGTTCGATTCACCGTTCGGCATCGGGTCAGTCCGCCACGGCAAGGGCACCCTCGCTCCGGAACACCGGCAGCCAGGGCTCGGCCAGCATCTGGAATGCGGGCCCCGGGTTCAGGCCCATCAGCAAATGCGCGCGACTGGAAGGCTCGTTGCTGCGGTTGACGGCGCGGTGGTTCACATCCACCCGCACCAGCCAGGCCGAACCGTCGGCCGGCAAGTGCACGCTCTCGATGCTGCCATCCGCGCGCTGCCATTCGAAGAAGCAGTTCGGGTTGGTGACGATCGGGATGTGCAGGCGCCAGGTTTCCTTGAGGGCATCGGTGTGCAGCGGCATCTCCGCGCCTTCGCTTTCCAGCTGCATGATGCGCGCGCGAAAGGGCTTGAGGCCGGCGTCGTGCAAGGCATCCATCACCGTGGCCAGATAGCCGGAGCAAGCGTCGGTCGGGGCGGTGCCGGGCACGAAAGGCTGCTTGCTGGGAATGCGGCGGATGCCGTCGGTCAGCGTGCCGTCGCGACTGGTCACGGCCCAGCCGATGTAGTCGACGCGGTTGTCGCGATACGGCATCGACGGCAGCGTGCAGACGTGGTCCACGAAATGGCGCCGCAGCGCATCGGCATCGATGCGGAAATTGGCCAGCCTCGCGAACATGACATCTCGTGAGTGCTTCATGTCTTCTCCTCGTTCCTCTTGTCGGGTGCCATCGCGAACGGATGGCGTGAATCGCGCAGGCGCTTGCACGGTCGATGAGGCAAGGCTGCGCGCACAAGCGCGGGGGTCGGCAGGCCGAAGGCCCGGACCTACGCGAAGGAGGCGAGCGACTGCGGCGGCCGCGTGGGCCGCTCGAGGAAGGTCAGCGAGAAGAACGCCGGCGCGAATTCCGGCTGCAATGCCGACAGCGGCGCGAAGCCGAACAGGTGCTCGACGAAGGGGGCTTCGATGCTGTGGCCAATGTCCAGGTCCGCATCGTCCGCGGGCTGGACGGCACCGGCCGCGCCAACCGAATCGGCCGCGGCGGATGCATCGGCAAAGAGCACGTGCGCCACCTCGTCGCGCTGGTTCGCCGCGTCGACCAAGCCCTGCGCGAACACGACGAGGCCGTGGCAGCAAAGGAGGACCGCGAAGACAGCGGCGACGAGCGGGCGTGGCATGACTGGCGCATCTTAGCGACGCCTGCGGATGGCGTCGAGCGGGTGTCCACGCGTCACGCGACGCGACCTGGGCTCCTCTGCCTGGGGCAATCGGTTACGCAGTAATGCGATGAGTTCCTGCGCCACCACGTTGCGCATCGGTCCCGGCACATAGGCCAGCACCACGCGGCGCTCGATGCGCGGCTTCTGCAGCGGCACCACCACGAGTTCGGGGTCGCGCAGCGACGCGGTGTACAGCCGCGGCATCAGCCCCAGCGCCTGGCCGCTGCGCACCAGCGCATAGAGCGTTTCGGAATAGCTCACGCGGTAGGGCTCGGCGCCCTGCGCGAACTGCGCGCGCGCCGGATTGCCGAGCGCCGGCATGCTGCCGCTTTCGAACATCACGAGGCGCTCCTTGCCGATGGCCTCCCAGTTCGCATCGCCGGCCGCGGCCAGCGGATGGTCGCGCCGCACCACCAGCACCAGCGGATCGCGGAAGAGGTCGACGCAGGTCAGCCCGCCTGGCGGCTCGGTGATGGCGGCCACCGCCATGTCGAGCTGGCCGCTGCGCAGCTCTGCGAGCAAAGTGGTCGAGGGTGCGTCGCGCCAGGCCAGTTCGACCTCTCGCTGGCCGTTCTGCTGGAGGAATTCGCTGACCGCCGCCGCAACGCGCGCGCTGGCCGAAGGGATCACGCCCACACGCACGAAGGCGCGGCCGCGCTGCACGGTGCTCTCGATGTCGCGCAGCGCCACCTCGAAGGTGTTGACGAGGAAGTCGGTGCGCGCCAGCACCTCGGCCCCAACGGGCGTGAGTTCGAGGCGGTGGGTGGAGCGGGTGAGCAGTTCGGCGCCGAGCAGCTTTTCCATCTGCTTGATGGCGTTGCTCAGCGCGGGCTGCGTGATGGCCAGGCGCCGCGCCGCGCGGCCGAACTGGCCTTCTTCCACCAGCACCGAGAAGAACTGCAGTTGGCGCATCGTGAGCGCGCGCAGGGGCAAGGCGGCCATGGCATCTCCAGTCACCGGCGGTTATTGATCCGGTGAATCAAATTATAGAAATTCAAAATTTTCCTTATGGGCTTCGTCTCCCTAGACTGGTCAGCATGACCAGCCCCTCTCCATCGGATTTGCCCGCCTTCACGCTGGAGTCGTTCCTTCGCGCGATCCCCAAGGTCGAACTGCACTGCCATCTGTTCGGCACGGTGCGTCACGAGACCTTCAAGCAGTTGAACCTGCGCGCCGGTGCGCCGCTGGCGGCCGACGAGATCGAGGGCTTCTACACGCGCGGCGAAAAGCCGGTCGGCGTGCTGCGCGTGCTGCGCGCGCTCGACGCGCAGCTGGTGCGCGGCCCGGGTGATCTGTACCAGCTCACGCTCGAATACCTGCAGGACGCGGCCTCGCACAACGTGCGTTACGCCGAGTTCTTCTGGAACCCGACCGGCACGGTGCACGGCTCGGGCATTCCGTACGCGATGGCGCAGGCCGCGATCGTGCGCGCGATACAGGATGCGCAGCAGGAGTTCGGCATCACCGGCCGGCTCATCGCCGCCATCGACCGCGAGGCCAGCCCCGGGGCGGCAGTGGAAATGGTCGAGTGGGTCAAGACGCACCGCTGCGAGGAAGTGATCGGCATCGGCATCGACTACCGCGAGGTCGACCGGCCACCGGAACTCTTCACGGAGGCCTATGCCGCGGCGAAGAAGGCGGGCCTCAAGACCACCGCGCATGCCGGCGAATTCGGCATGCCCTGGACCAACGTGCGCACTGCGCTCGATGTGCTGCAGGTGGACCGCATCGACCACGGCTACACGGTGGTCGACCAGCCCGACTTCGCGCGCGAGTGCGCCGAGCGCGGCGTGCTCTTCACCGTGGTGCCGACCAACTCCTATTACTTGCGCACGCTGCCGCCCGAGCGCTGGGCCATCGACCATCCGATCCGCCGCATGCCGGGCCTGGGCCTGCGCATCCACCCCAACACCGACGACCCGACGCTGCACAAGGTCACGCCCACCGGCGCCTGGCTGATGATGGTGCGCGACTTCGGCTTCGGCCTTGCCGACCTGCGCGGCTTCATGCACAACGGCCTGGACGGCGCCTGGATCGACGACACGCAACGCCGTGCATGGCGCACGCAATGGAGCGAGGCGTTCGACACGCTGCGCGCCCGCCTCGACACCGAACCCACGCCCCCCACCTTCGAATGAACCACGCCATGAACACGCCCCGCCGCCTTCTCCTTGCCGCCGCGCTCTGCGCCGCCCTGCCCACCGCCGCGCTCGCGCAGGCCTGGCCGACCGCCAAGCCCATCACGCTGATCGTTCCGTACACGGCCGGCGGCAGCGTGGACGTCAATGCCCGCCTGGTCGCCCAGCGGCTCGGCGAGCGGCTCAAGCAATCGGTGGTCATCGACAACGTGAGCGGCGCGGGCGGCGCCATCGGCGTGGCCAAGGCGGTGAATGCGGCGCCCGACGGCTACACGCTGGTGGTCGGGCCGGACAGCGCGATCGCCATCGGCAAGCTGGTGAACCCGACGGCCTTCCGCTTCGATCCGCTGAAGGACCTCGCGCCCGTCGGCCTGCTCAACACGGCGCCGATGGTGCTGGTCGCGCGGCCCGGCCTCGAGGCGCAGACCTTCGCCGATTTCGTGAAGCTCGCCAAGGCCAGGCCCGGCCAGTACAACTACGCGACCTCGGGCGTGGGCACCGTGCTGCAGCTGGCGATGGAATTGCTCAAGGAGCGCAGCGGCATCTTCGTCACGCACGTGCCTTATCGCGGCGGCGCGCAGATCGCCACCGACGTGATCGGCAACCAGGTCGACCTCGCGATGCTGGTGAGCACCAGCGCCATTCCGCATGTGAACGGCAAGCGGCTGAAGGCGCTGGGCATCACCAGCAACAAGCGCCTCGCGGTGCTGCCCGGCGTACCCACCTTCGACGAAATGCCGGGCCTCAAAGGCTTCGACATGGTGAGCTGGACCGGCATCTTCGCGCCCGCAAAAACGCCGCCGGCCGTGGTCGCGCAGATCAACCAGGAACTCAATGCGGTGCTGCAGGAGGAAGGGGTGCGCTCCAAGCTGATGGAGCAAGGCGCACTGCCGGGCAGCGGCACGCCGGAATCGTTCGGGAAGTTCGTGCAGGCCGAGTACAGCCGCAATCAGAAGATCGTGCAGACCGCGAACATCAAGGAGTAACTGGGCTCGCCCCAGGCTGCGCGCACTGCGTGTCGCGTGCGCCTTCCCCCCGCCGGGGGCGACACCTGAGGCCCGGCGAAGCCGGCTCCTCGGCGTTCTGGCATTGCGCCGGGCGTTGCACCCAGCGCGTGCGGATCAGCCGGTCTTGCTCTCGTCTTCCGCCGGCCAGTCGCGGATGTAGGCCTTGAGCATCTTGTTCTCGAAATTCTGGCTGTCCACCACGGCCTTGGCCACGTCGTAGAAGCTGATCACGCCCATCAGCATGCGCTTGTCCATCACGGGCATGTAGCGCGCATGGCGCTCCAGCATGATGCGGCGGATTTCGTCGAGATCGGTTTCCAGGGTGCAGGTGACGGGGGCGTCGTCCATGGCCTTGCGCACCAGCGTGGTCCCGACCTGGCCGCCGTTGTTGACGATGGCGACGATCACCTCGCGGAAGGTGAGCATGCCGACCAGATCGCCGTGCTCCATGACCACGAGGGAGCCGATGTCCTTTTCCGCCATCGTGGTGGCGGCTTCTGCCAGCAGGTCGTCTGGCGTGATGGTGAAGAGCGTGTTGCCCTTGACGCGAAGGATGTCGCTGACTTTCATCGTGTGCTCCTCTCGAACTCTCGTACTGGGCGGTGTGCTGATTTGAATATAGCCCACAATCGACGCCGACCTGAACGCCCCTGTCGCCCACGCATGCTTTGCAGACGTAACGGGGCTTTGCGAGAGACAACAGAAAGGCCCCCATGCCCGGTTATTCCGACCCCGGTTTCGACACCCTCGCGCTGCACGCCGGCGCCTCGCCCGACCCCGCCACCGGCGCGCGGGCAGTGCCGATCCACCTGACCACCTCCTTCGTCTTCGAGTCCAGCGACCACGCGGCCGCGCTCTTCAACCTGGAGCGCGCGGGCCATGTGTATTCGCGCATCAGCAACCCGACCAACGCGGTGCTGGAGCAGCGGGTGTCGGCCCTGGAAGGCGGCATCGGCGCCATTGCCACCGCCAGCGGACAGGCGGCGCTGCACCTGTCGATTGCCACGCTGATGGGCGCGGGCTCGCACATCGTGGCGAGCACCGCCCTCTACGGCGGCTCGCAGAACCTGCTGCACTACACGATGCGCCGCTTCGGCATCGAGACCACCTTCGTGAAACCCGGCGACCTGGACGGCTGGCGCGCGGCGGTGCGCCCCGAGACCAAGCTCTTCTTCGGCGAGACCGTCGGCAATCCGGGCCTGGACGTGCTCGACATCCCCGCCGTGAGCGACATCGCGCACGAAGCCGGCGTGCCGCTGCTGGTCGACTCCACCCTCACCTCGCCCTACCTCATCAAGCCCTTCGACTGGGGCGCCGACCTGGTCTATCACTCGGCCACCAAGTTCCTCTCGGGCCACGGCACCGTCATCGGCGGCGTGGTGGTCGACGGCGGCAGCTTCGACTGGGAAAAGTCGGGAAAATTCGCCGAACTGACGCAGGCCTACGACGGCTTCCACAACATGGTCTTCAGCGAGGAAAGCACCGTCGGCGCCTTCCTCTTGCGCGCGCGGCGCGAGGGTCTGCGCGACTTTGGCGCGTCGATGAGCCCGCACACGGCGTGGCTGATCCTGCAGGGCATCGAGACGCTGCCGCTGCGCATGGAACGGCACATCGACAACACGCAGAAGGTGGTCGAGTTCCTCGCGAGCCATCCGTTCGTCTCGCGCGTAGGTCATCCGCTGATCGAATCGCATCCGAGCCATGCGCTCGCGCAGAAGCTGCTGCGCCACGGCGCGCGCGGTGCGGGCGCGGTGTTCAGCTTCGACATCAAGGGCAGCCGCGCGCAGGGCAAGGCCTTCATCGAGGCGCTCAAGCTCTTCAGCCACCTGGCCAACGTGGGCGACTGCCGCAGCCTGGTGATCCACCCCGCGAGCACCACGCACTTCCGAATGACCGACGAGGCGCTGGCGGGTGCGGGCATCTCGCAGGGAACGATCCGCCTCTCGATCGGCCTGGAGGACCCGGCCGACCTGATCGACGACCTCAAGCGCGCCCTGAAGGCCGCGGAAAAGGCGGGTGCCTGACATGCACTACACCGTCAACGGCCACGCCACCTATTGCTACACCGGCGGCAAGCCCTTCGATGCGGCGAAACCCACGGTCGTGTTCATCCACGGCGTGCTCAACGACCACAGCGTGTGGATCCTGCAAAGCCGCTGGTTCGCCAACCATGGCTGGAACGTGCTGGCGGTCGACCTGCCCGGGCACTGCAAGAGCGAAGGCGTGCCACCGGCGAGCGTGGAAGAGGCGGCACAGTTCGTGATCGCGTTGCTCGACGCGGCAGGTGTGCAAAAAGCGGCGCTGGTCGGCCACAGCTTCGGCTCGCTGATCGCGCTCGAAGCGGCATCACGCGCACCCGATCGCGTGACGCACCTGGCGCTGGTCGGCACCGCCTACCCGATGGTGGTGTCGCCCGCGCTGCTCGACGGTGCGCTGAACGATCCGCAGCGCGCGATCGCGATGGTCAACACCTTCTCGCATTCGCTGCTCGCACCGCCGCCCTCGTCACTGGGCCCCGGCACCTGGCTCTACGGCAGTTCGCGCGCACTGATGCGCCGCGTGCTGGCGAGCAACCGCACGCACAACGTGTTCCACATCGGCTTCAAGGCCTGCAACGACTACGCGAACGGCGAAGCCGCGATGGAAGCGGTGCAGTGCCCGGTGCTGTTCCTGCTCGGCGATGCCGACCAGATGACGCCGGCGCGCGCCACCAAGGCGCTGGTCGGCAAGGCGCGCAACGCGAAGGTGGTAACCGTGCGTGCCGGCCACGCGCTGATGAGCGAGGCGCCGGACGAGACGCTGTTCGCGCTGCGCGATTTCGTGAGCGCAGCGGCCGATTGAGCGCCTGGGGCGAACAGGCCTAGTCCATCGCGATGCCCGCGCGGTGCGCCAGCGCGCGGTAGCGCGGAATTTCTCTTTCGACCTGCTGCCGGAAGGCGGCCGCGCCGACCATCGTCGGTTCGATGCCTTGCGCGCGCAACTGCGCCTGCAATGCGGGGTTGCCCAGCGTTTCGGACATGGCGCGCGTGAGCCTCGCGAGCACGGGCGCCGGTGTGTGAGCGGGTGCGGCAACGCCGTACCAGGCGTCGAAGCTGGCCTCGGGCAAGCCCTGCTCCGCCAGCGTGCGCACACCGGGCAGAAGGCCGGACCGCGCAGCGCCCACGATGCCCAGCGCGCGCACCTTGCCGGAACGCGCATGCGGCGCGACCGAGGCCACGGTGTCGATGCCCAGGTCGATCTCCCCGCCGATCACCGCCGCCATCGCCTGGCTGCTGCCCCGGTACGGAATGTCCTGCAGCCGGATGCCCGCGGCCAGCGCGAACAGTTCTCCGGCGAGGTGCGAGCCCGAGGCATTGCCGAAAGTGGCGTAGCGGATCTGCCCGGGACGCGCCCTGGCCGCGCCCACCAGTTCCGAAAGCGCGTGCCACGGCGTGGTGCCGCCCGCGAACAACACCAGCGGCACCCGCGCGACGATGGCGACGGGCGCGAGATCGCGCGACGGGTTGTAGGCGCGTGCCGCGCGCAATGCCGGATTCACGCTGTAGCTGGTGGAGCCCGCGAGCAGCAGCGTGTAGCCGTCGGGCCTCGCGCGGGCCGCAATCTCGGTGCCGATGAGCGTGGAGGCGCCGGGCCTGTTGTCGATCACGAC
>Ga0157370_10008730_pt1 | contig 10902 bp, 11 predicted proteins | sample C35metaG_FD_113463 | JGI IMG/M metagenome (GOLD analysis project Ga0157370, IMG submission 113463) | Corn rhizosphere microbial communities from Kellogg Biological Station, Michigan, USA - C3-5 metaG | ecosystem: Host-associated > Plants > Roots > Rhizosphere > Soil | place: USA: Michigan... | reverse complement strand
GCTGTCCGTGGTGTTGGCGACGGGCTGGGCATTGATGCCGCACGGCAGCAAGCAGGACGCCGTGCAATGGCTCGACGATGTGTGCAGCGCGGTGAGCCGGCCGATGTTCTCGTCCGCGCCGGCGCCCGCGGGTTCGGGCGAAGCGGCACGGCCCGCGACCTCGACGAAGGTGATCTCGTGCGAAGCGCTGCCGCATGTGCCGGGCAAGTCGGTGACCACGGTCATCGTCGACTTTCCGCCGCTCGCCTATTCGCCGGCGCACCGGCATCCGGGCTCGGTGACGGCGATCATCCTCGACGGCACGATCCGCTCGCAACTGGGCGGCGGGCCGGTCGGCACGTACAAGACCGGCGAGACCTTCTTCGAACCGCCGGGCACGCTGCATGTCTTCGCGGAGAACCCCGATCCGGTGAAGCCCGCGAAGCTGGTGGCGGTGTTCGTGACCGACGAGAACTGCGGGCCGCTGCTGCTGCCGCCTTGAGCGTGCTCATGTTCCGAGCCGGCCATTGCCGGTTGACGCCTGAAGGGCGATTCGAGGGGCGGGGGGCGCGCCGGCACGGCAGATGTTTTCGTCGCGTGCGCACAGCTTCGAACCGTCGTCAAACGTCCCGCGCATTCGCCCTCGGCAAAGGGATGGAACCTGTTTGCATCGAGCCTGCGGCGACTAGAGTTCGTCGATGGCTCTTACCTACATCTATCTCGCGGTCGCCATCGTCGTCGAAGTGCTGGCGACCAGCTTCCTCAAAGCCTCCGAGAGTTTCACCCGGTTGTGGCCCAGCGTGGCCACGGTGGTGGGCTATGCGGTGTCGTTCTACTTCCTGTCGCTCGCATTGCGCGTGCTGCCGACGGGCATTGCGTATGCGATCTGGTCGGGCGTGGGCATCGTGCTCATTTCGGTGGTGAGCTGGCTGTGGTTCGGCCAGTCGCTGGACGGGCCCGCGATTGCGGGGCTGGGGCTGATCATCGCGGGCGTCGTGGTGGTCAATGTGTTCTCGAAATCGGTGGGGCACTGAATGGACACGGCGAACCTTTTGCCCCCGATCCCGCTTGGCAAGACCTGGATTCGCGCGAGCGAAGGCGAGTCCGGCGATGCCGTGTACCGGCGCAGCGATGGCGCTGCGTTCGCGAAGGTTTCACTCGGCGAGGGCGCGGCGCAACTCGATGAAGAACGCCGTCGCACCGAGTGGCTCGCACCGTTCGATCTCGGGTCGCCGGCGGTGCTGGACTGGCATGCGTCGAGCGATGGCGCATGCCTCGTCACGCGTGCCGTGGCGGGTGTGCCGGCCAGCGATCTTTCCGCGTCCGATTTGCTGAAGGCGTGGCCGTCCATCGCCGGGCGGGTGAAGGCGCTGCACGAAATTCCGGTCGCCGGTTGCCCGTTCGTGCGCAGCCTTTCGGTGATGTTCGACCGCGCCGCCGATGTCGTCGCGCGGAATGCGGTGAACCCGGATTTCCTCGACCCCGAGCACCAGGCCATTCCGCCGCCGGTGCTGCTGGATCGCTTGCGCGCGCAACTGCCCACGCGGCTCGCGCAGGAGGCGCGCGACCTGGTGGTCTGCCATGGCGATGCGTGCATGCCGAACTTCATGGTCGATCCCGAGACGCTGCGCTGCACCGGCCTTGTCGACCTTGGACGGCTCGGAAGGGCGGACCGGTATGTCGACTTTTCGCTGCTGCTCGCCAACGCGCGCGAGACCTGGGCGAATGCCGACCAACCGCTCGCGGCGCGCAAGTCGCTCTTCGAAGCTCATCGCATTGCCACCCCCGACGACGAGCGCCTCGCCTTCTATCTGCACCTGGACCCGCTGACCTGGGGATGAGCGGGGTGGTGGCCGCGCAAGCCACGATTGTTTCCCAGCTGTGAACACCGCGGTTCTTTTTGTCGAGGGTTTTTACTTAGATGGCGGCGCACAATTCATCTCACGGACCAGCCACACAGTTGATTGATCCGAGTGAACAGGGCCCCGAGCGAGGTGGCCGCCCCCGGAGGGACGGTGACCCACCCAAGACCGGTTCGAAATCAACCAAGCAAGAACTTGAACTTGAACTGAACTGAAGGAAATCGAAATGAATGCCTCCAAGCTCCTCTCCGCCGTTGCTGTTGCCCTGATGGCCGTTGCCGGCGCCGCCCACGCTGAAACCTACGAAGGTGTGCAGCAAGTGAACTCCACCGTCAGCCGCGCCGATGTCGCCGGCCAGGCCGTGGTTGCCGCACGCAGCGCAAACCCGTACGCCACCGGCGCCAATGCGGGCCCTGCACAAGTGTTCGTCTCTTCGACCAGCCGCGCCGCCGTCCGTGCCGAAGCCGCTGTCGCCGCACGCAGCGAGAACCCGTATGCCGAAGGCGCCTCGTCGCGTGTTGCTCCGGTGCTGGCCAGCGGTGTAGACCGTGCCACGGTGCGTGCCGCAGCCCGCGCTGCCGCTCGTGGCGACGCACTGCCGCTGTAACTCACAGCGCCTCGCCTTCGATGGCGAGCGAACGTGCAAAAGCCGGGCCCTGCGAAAGCGGGGCCCGGCTTTTTTGTTTGTTGACTCAGGGGACGAAACCTAGACGATGCGCTCTTCGATCGGCCCCACGCGGTCCGGATAAAAGGCCAGGTGGTCCTTGATCTGCGAGACCGAGTCGTACGGCGCTTCATAAGTCCACACCGCATTCACCGAGCGCTCGCCGCCTGCGGGAATGCTGTAGTAGTTGGCCTCGCCCTTGTAGGGGCAGTAGGTCGCGTGCTGCGTGCGCTCCAGCAGCGACATCTTCACGTCCTTGCGCGGGATGTAGTGCACCGTTCCGAAGTGCGACTCGCGCAGTGTCAGTGCCTCGCGCGTATCGGCGACGACACAACCGTCGACCGACACCACCACGCGGTGCGGATTGCGCGCGATGGTGATGGCATGGTCGGGGCCGGGGATCTTGATGGTTCGTTCTGGCGTGGCGAACATGAGGCAGGCTCCTTCGGTCAGATCGGGATGACGGCAAGAAATCGGCGGACCGGCATCTTGCTCCCATGTCGTGACGGTTTGAAGCCCCCTGAGAATCGGCCCAGTCCCGGAATGGTTAAAGGCCCGCCGCTCCCGTTGGTAACGAATGCCAAAGTTCCAAAATTTCGGCCTCGGCGGGTCTTTCCGCGTCAGGCTTCGGTGAGCCGGAGGCCCACCGAGCCCGCGATCACCAGGGCGATGCGGCCCTGGCTCACTCAGAACGGCGAATCGGGGAAGTAGTACTTCGCCGCGTTCTCCTTGGTCACCAGCACCGACGGAATGATCGTCGTCGCCGGCATCGTGCCGCCTTCCACGCGCGCCTTCGCCGTGAGGTTCATCGCGTCGGCGATCATGCTCGGCGCGTAGGTCACGTCGGCCGAGACGATCTTGTCGCCGTCCATCACCTTCTTGATGTAGCCCTTGGCGCCGGCGCCGCCCACCACCAGCTTCACGTCGTCGCGCTTGGCCTGCTCGATGGCCTTCTGCACGCCCACGGCCATGTCGTCGTCGGAGGCCCACACCGCATCGATCTGCTTGAAGCGGGTGAGGTAGTCCTGCATGACCTTGAACGCATCGTCGCGGTTCCAGTTGCCGTGCTTGGCATCGAGCACCTTGATGCCGGGGTTGGCCTTCATCACTTCGTTGAAGGCATCGACGCGCTGGTTGTCGATCACCGTGGGAATGCCGCGCAGGATGACCACGTTGCCCTTGCCGCCCATCGTCTTGGCCATGTACTCGCCCGCCACCTTGCCGAAGCCCGGGTTGTCGCCGGCCACGTAGGCGCTCTGTGCGTTCGGGTCGGTCAGGCCCCGGTCGACCACGGTCACGAACACGCCCTTGGCCTTGACCTGCGCCACCGGCTTGGTGAGCGGCGCCGATTCGAAGGGCAGGATGACCAGCGTGTCGATCTTGTTGACCGTCTGCAGGTCCTGCACCTGGTTGGCCTGCTCGGTGGCCGAGCCCGCGGTCTTCACGAAGACCTTCATGCCGGGGTACTGCTTCTCCAGCTCGGCCTTGGTGCGATTGGCCCAGTACACGACGCCGCCGGTCCAGCCGTGCGTGGCGGCGGGCACCGAGACGCCCATCACCGTGGCCTTGTTCTGGGCCAGTGCGGGCATGCTGGCGAGGGCGCATACGGCCAGTGCGATGCCCGAAAAAAATCTTCTGTTCGTCATGGTCTCTTGTCTCCTTCGTTGTAGATAAAGCTAGCTCATGGGTTGCTGACTACTTCTTCGCCGTTGTCGTCGTCTCCAGGCCCAGCATCCGGCGAAGCTGCTGGGTATCGGTCTCGGCGCCCGCGAAGTCATCGAAGGCTTTCTCGGTCGTGCGGATGATGTGGCGGCGAATGAATTCCGCGCCCTCGGCCGCGCCGTCCTCGGGGTGCTTCAGGCAGCACTCCCACTCGAGCACGGCCCAGCTGTCGTAGTTGTATTGCGCCATCTTGGAGAAGATGGCGCCGAAGTCGATCTGCCCATCGCCCAGCGACCGGAAACGCCCCGCGCGGTTCACCCACGGCTGGAAGCCCGAGTACACGCCCTGTCGGCCCGTGGGGCGGAACTCCGCATCCTTGATGTGCAGCGCCTTGATGCGCGAGTGGTAGATGTCGATGAACTCGAGGTAGTCCAGCTGTTGCAGCAGGAAGTGCGACGGGTCGTAGTTGATGCAGCAGCGCGGATGGTTGTTCACGCGCTCCAGAAACATCTCGAAGGTCACGCCATCGAACAGGTCTTCGCCCGGATGCAGCTCGAAGCAGACGTTGCAGTCGGCGTCTTCGAACGCATCGAAGATCGGATGCCAGCGCTTGGCGAGTTCGTCGAACGCGGCCTCGATCAGTCCAGCCGGCCGCGGCGGCCACGGATAGAGGTACGGCCACGCCAGCGCCCCCGGAAAACTCACATTGCTCTTGAGCCCCAGGTTGCGCGAGGCCTTCGCGGCGAACAGCATCTGCTCCACCGCCCACGCCTGTCGCGCCACCGGGTTGCGCCGATAGGCTTCAGGCGCGAAGCCGTCGAAGGCTTCGTCGTACGCCGGATGCACCGCCACGAGCTGGCCCTGCAGGTGCGTGCCGAGTTCGGTGATCTCCACGCCGTTCTCGCGCGCCACGCCGGCCACTTCGTCGCAGTAGGTCTTCGATTCGGCGGCTTTCTTCAGGTCGAAGATGCGCGCATCCCACGAGGGAATCTGCACGCCCTTGAAGCCGAGGCTGCCGGCCCAGCGCGTGATCGAGTCCCACGAATCGAACGGTGCCGCGTCGCTCGCGAACTGCGCGAGATAGATGCCTGGGCCCTTGATGTTGGTTGCCATGTGCCGACGCTCCTGCAAAAAAAGTTCAGTGAAAGAAGGGCCGCACTGCCGCATTCACGGCAGGTTGTCCTTCAGGTAGATATCGATGCGGATGCGCTCCTGGTCCGCATGCACCGGCTCGCGCGTGAGGCGTGCAATGGCCAGCCGCAGGGCAGAGCGGATCTCGTGTCCCGCGTCCTGGTTGATGACCGCGGCCATCGTGCCGTCGAGCAGGTCGGCGCGCGCGGCCGGCGTGAGTTCATGGCCGACGAAGACGATCTTTCCCGCGCGCCCGCTCGCCTTGAGCGTGGCGGAGATGCCCGGGTTGCCCGCGCCCACGCTGTAGATCGCGACCAGCTTCGGGTGCGCGGCCAGCAGGCGCGCCGAGAGCTGCCGCGCGAGCTTGGGGTCGTCCTTGCCCTCCAGCGGTGGCAGCACGCGAAGGCCGGGATATTCGGCCGACATCACCTGGCTGAAGCCCAGGCTGCGCTCCGCATGGTCGCGCAGCGACAGGCTGCCGACGATCACGCCGACCTCGCCTTTCGTGCCGCCCGAGAACCGGCCGACCAGCGTGCCCGCGGTACGGCCGGCGGCCACGTTGTCGATGCCCACGAAGTGCTGGCGCTGTGACTTCGGCACGTCCGACACCAGCGTGATCACGCCCACGCCGTGGCCGACCAGCTTGTCGATGGCCGACTGCACCAGCGGGTGGTCGAGCGCCATCACCACGGCCGTGTCGCACTGGCCGCGCAGCGCAAGGATCCGGCGCGCGAGGCGCTGCGGCTCGAAGACGTCGACCTGGTGTGTCTGCGCGCTCACGCGGTGGTCTTCCATCCAGCCGCTGCTGCCCGCGATCTGCTCGCGCAGCATCTCGATGAAGGTGTTGTTGCCCGAAGGCAGAAGGAAGCTCACCCGGTGCGGGTGCGGCCGTGCGAGGCGGGCGGCCGCCGGGTCGGGGCGGTAGTTCAGCCGCTCGACGGCCTGGTGCACCTGGGCGATCGAGCGTGCATGCACGCCGGTACGCTTGTTGAGCACGCGGTCCACAGTGGCCAGGCTCACGTCGGCTTCGCGTGCCACGTCGCTGAGCGTGGCGCGGCTGGTCTGTGCGGCTTGTCGCTGCGGGGAGGATGGCATGGGCGGAGTTTGAGGTGCGTACCTCATTTTGATGTGGGGGGAAACCCGGGAAGGGGTTTGGGGCGGGGGTGTCGTGCTTCCTGGAGGGGGAGCGCTGGAAAGTCCGGCCGCCGGATGCCCACTTTTGGCGATACTTCGGCCCGTCACACCCAGATCCAGGAAAAAACATGGCCGATTATCCCCAGGACATCTACACAGAACCCGAACCCGATCCGCACACGCTCTCCAACCTCGGTCCGCTCACCGGCCTCGCCGGCATCTGGACCAGCGCCGGGGGCCACGACGTGGCGCCAGGAGAAGACGGCCCCGAAGCGGAGGCCTATGTCGAGCACGCCGAGTTCCAGCCCATCGATGCGCAGACCAACGGGCCGCAGATCTTCTACGGGCTGCGCTACCACGTGCGCATCGTCAAGCCCGATGAGGTCGAGAGCTTTCACGACCAGGTCGGCTACTGGCTCTGGGAGGCCGCCACCGGCACGGTGATCCAGACGCTGACGATTCCCCGCGGGCAGGCCGTGATGGCCATGGGGCACGCGGCGCCCGATGCGAAGTCGTTCAAGCTCGAGGCAGTGCGCGGCGCGGCGACCAACGGCATCCTCTCGAACCCGTTTCTGGAGCATGCGTTCAAGACGCTGCGCTACGACATCACCGTCACCATCCACGACAACGCGAGCTGGTCGTATGAGCAGGTCACGCTGCTCGATGTGCTCGGCAAGCCCGAACCCTTTCGGCATACCGACCGCAACACGCTGCACAAGATCGCGGAGCCCACGCCCAACCCGACCGCGCGCGCCGCATTGGCTCAGTTGGTCGCCGCTTCCACATCCGCGTGAAACTTCGCCGGGCACCACGCGGCGGCGCCGAAGCAGAGCAAGGCCTGCGCGTCGCTCGCCAGCGGTGACTGCGCCGACACGCCGAGGGCGAGGGCGAGGGCGAGGGCGAGGGCTGGTCGTGCAGCCCTTCTCGAACGGACTGCGTGGCTGCTTGCATCAAGTGGTCGTGTGGCCGTCCGCCGGATAGAACAAACACGCATACCTGCGAGGCCTTCATGCCGATACCCTTTGGGCATGGACCTGAAGCAACTGGAGTACTTCATCCGCGTGGCCGAGCTCGGCAGTTTCACCCGTGCGTCGATCGTGATCGACATCGCGCAGCCCGCATTGAGCCGCCAGGTGCGCAACCTGGAGGTCGAGCTGCGGCAGAACCTGCTGGTGCGCAACGGCCGCGGCGTGGTGGTCACCGATGCGGGCAAGCGCCTGCTGGAGCATGGCCGCGGCATCCTGCACCAGGTGGCGCGGGCGCACGAAGACATGAACCGCTCGCGCGAAGCGCTGGCCGGCCGCGTCGCCGTCGGGCTGCCGCCCAGCGTGGCCGGCGTGCTGACGGTGCCGCTGGTGCGCGCCGCGCGTGAGCGATTGCCCGAGGCGGCGCTCTCCATCACCGAGAACCTTTCAACGGCGATGCAGGAGTCGCTGGTCACCGGCCGGCTCGATATCGCGCTGCTCTACAACCCGCAGCCGTCGCCCGACGTGGACAGCGAGACGGTGCTGGAGGAAGACCTGTTCCTGGTCAGCGCCACCAAAGGCACCGGCCCCACGCGGCGCGGCGCCCCCATGCCGCTGCGCCAGCTGGCGGGCCAGCCGCTGGTGATTCCGACCCGGCCCAACGCCATCCGCATGCGGGTCGAGGCGGAGCTGGCGGCCATCGGATTGCGACCGCAGATCGCGCTGGAGATCGACGGCGTGCCCGCTATCCTCGCGCTCGTGGCCGATGGCGCAGGCCATGCGGTGCTGTCGCGCAATGCGGTCGCCAATGCGGGGCGGCCGCAGCGCTATGCCATCCGTCCCATCGTCGAGCCGAGCCTGCGAACGCGGCTCGCACTGGCCGCGAGTTCGCAGCGGCCGGTCACGCGCACGCAGCGCGCCATGGGCGAACTGCTGCGCGAGCTCGTGCAGCAGCACCTGGGCGGGCACGCGAAGGCTCAGAAGCGGTGACGCATGCCGACGCCGATGCTGCCCCGGCCGTCGAAGCCCGTGAGCCGGTCGCGCATGTAGACGGCGTAGAGGTCGGTGCGCTTCGACAGGAAATGGTCGTAGCCGATGGCCCAGGTCGTGCGATGCGTTTCGGTGGCCGGCTGCACCTTGCGCTGCGTGCGCGCAACCGATGCCAGGAAGCGGCCTGCGCCCACCGGAACCGCTGCGCCCAGTTGCGCGGTGGTGGCCGTGGTGCGGATGTCGGGCGTGCGGGTGCGCTGGAATTGGCCGTAGAGCTGCACCGCCTTCAAATCGTAGGAGGCGCCGACGAGCGCCGCGTCCTGCCGCAGGATGGCCGTGGTGAAGCCCGGGCCCACCTGCGCCTGCTGCGCCGACACCACGGCGGCGAAGGGGCCGGCCGCATAGTTGAGCGTGAGGTTCAGGTTGTGCACGCCGCTGCGGTTCGTCACTTCGCCCAGGCTGTAGAGCACGCTGGCGCGCAGGCCGGCGAGGGTGGGTGAGGTGTACTGCAGCGCGTTGCTCCACACGCTGTCGCCGATCACCGCACGGTTGTACGTCGGCTGCCAGGTGTGCAGCATGACAGGTGAGAACTGCAGCGAGGTGCCGAACGGATTGAACGCGCCGCTCGCCACGAACATCGGGTTGGTCTGCCGGCCCAGCGCCACCTGGCCGAAGCCGCCCGCGAGGCCGACCCAGGCATTGCGCGAGAAATAAGGGTCGGTGCTGTTGCGCCCCATGGTGCCGCTGTCGACCTGGAAGAAGCTCTCCAGCGCGAACTGCGCCTGGAGCCCGCCGCCCAGGCTCTCTGCACCGCGAATGCCCCAGAACGACGTGGTCATGCCGCCGCTGTTGAGCACCTTGGTTCGGCCGGGCTCGTCGCTGCGCCGCATCGAGCCGGCAAAGGCGTCGAGCAGGCCGTAGATCTGCGCGCTGGCCGCGGGCGCATCGGCCTGCGCCCATGCGGCCTGCGCCACGCTGCACAGCGCGAGGGCGGGTAGTAGTCGTCTCATGGCTTGTCTCCTCGTTGGTTGTTCTTGGAAGCAAAGGCGCGCACGGCTCCGCACGCCATGGCTGCGCCACTGCGTGAGGTTGGTGTCGGTTTGCGTGCGCGCCGCGGTGCGGGGCGCTCAGTCGTACCAGTAGAGGCGCGTCGGGTTGTCGACCAGCAGCTTCTTCAGCTGCACTGCGTCGTCGCAGAAAAGAGGCAGCAGGTCCACCAGCTTGCCGTCGTCTGGCATCTCGCGCACGTTGGGGTGCGGCCAGTCGGTGCCCCAGAGCACGCGGTCGGGAGCGGCGGCGATCAGCTGGCGCGCGAAGGGCACGGCATCCGCATACGGCTGCCCTTGCGCGGAGAGCGTTTGCGAAATGCGCTCCGCGCCGCTCACCTTGACCCACGCGCGCTCGTCGCGCATCAGGTCGAGCATCATCGCGCAGGCCTGCTGCCCGAGGCCGTGCGCGACCATCGTGCGGCCCATGTGGTCGATCACGAAGGGCACGGGCAGCGTGTCGAGAAACGCGCGGTAGGTGACGAGGTCTTCCGCATCAAGATGCAGCACCAGGTGCCAGCCCAGCGGCTTGATGCGCTCGGCCATGCGCAGCACGGTGGGCAGGTCGGGCGCGCCGCCCAGGTGCTGCACGAAGTTGAAGCGAACCGAGCGCACGCCGGCCTTGTGCAGTGCGGCGATTTCGGCATCGCTCACGCCCGCGCCCACCATCGCGACGCCGCGGTAGCTGTCGGGCGACTGCGCAATGGCGTCGAGCATCGCGCGGTTGTCGTGGCCGTGCACGCTGGCCTGCACCAGCACGACGCGCTCGATGCCCAGCAGTTCATGCAGCGCGCGCAGCTTGGCCGCAGGCGCATCGGGCGGCGTATAGCGGCGGTTGTCCGAATACGGAAACACGTCGCCGGGGCCGAACACGTGGCAATGCGCGTCGCAGGCGTCCGCCGGCAGGTGGAACGCGGGCGCGCTCGGATGGGGGTGAGGTGGGGCGATGGTTTTCATGGGGAGGTTCATTGCCTGGGAATGCCGGCGCGCTGGATCACGCCCGACCAGCGCCTGATTTCGCTCTCCAGCAGCCGGGCTTGTTCCTGTGGTGTGCTGCCGCGCGGCTCCACGCCCAGGTTCTGCAGCCGCTTCTTCACTTCGGGCGAAGCCAGTGCGGCGAGCGCTTCGGTGTTCAATCGCGCGATCACCTCGGGTGGCGTCGCGGCGGGCGCGGCCAGCGCGTTCCACGAGGCGACCTGGACGCCTGGCGTGCCGCTCTCCGCGACGGTCGGCACATCGGGCAGGCCGCTCGCGCGCTTCTCGCCCATCACCGCCAGCGCACGCAGCGCCTTGCCTTCGATCTGCGAGAGCACCGGCGGAAGAATCTCCACCGCCACGTCGACCTGGTTGCCGCGCAGTGCGGTCACCACCGCCGGCGTGCCGTTGAAGGGCACGACCTGCGCATCGATGCCGAGCGAGGTCTTGAGCAACTCGGCCGCCAGGTGCTGCGTGCTGCCGACGTTGATGGT
>Ga0157370_10008729_pt1 | contig 10902 bp, 11 predicted proteins | sample C35metaG_FD_113463 | JGI IMG/M metagenome (GOLD analysis project Ga0157370, IMG submission 113463) | Corn rhizosphere microbial communities from Kellogg Biological Station, Michigan, USA - C3-5 metaG | ecosystem: Host-associated > Plants > Roots > Rhizosphere > Soil | place: USA: Michigan... | reverse complement strand
TGCTCGGCCTCGTCGAGCGCGGCGATCCGGCGATTCTTTCGACGGTAGATGACGTACGCCGCGAGCACGCTCAGCTCGAACAGCAGATACAGCGGCACCGAAAGCGCGATCGTCGTCCAGACCATGTCTCCCGGCGTCAGGAACGCGCCGATGATGATGATCATCACGACCGCGTGGCGGCGGTACTTCGAAAGGAACTGCGGCGTCACGATTCCGAGCGCCGACAGCGCGAGGATCACGATCGGCAGCTCGAAGCTGATGCCGAACGTCAGTACCATCGCGAAGATGAAGCTGAAGTAGTCTTCGGCGGTGATCAGCGGCACCAGCGACGGACCGGCGAAACCGAACAGCCAGGGGAGCGCGAGCGGCACGACGATGAAGTATGCCAGCGCCGCGCCGCTGAGGAACAACACGACGCCGCTGAAGAGCACGCCCATCGCCACGCGCTTCTCGTTGCGATGCAGCGCGGGCGCGAGAAACGCCCACGCCTGATACAGGATCACCGGGCCGGCGAGCACCAGCCCGAAGGTCATCGCCGCGTTCAGGATCACGGTGAAGCCTTCGCTCGGATGGGTATACACGAGCCGGTGCTCGGGAATGAGCGGAAGGATCGGCCGGGCGAGCAGGCCGATGATGTCGTACCGCATCGACAGCCAGAACCCGATGCCGACGGAAATGATCACCGCGCCGAGCGAATAGATGATTCGCCACCGCAGCTCCTCGAGATGATCGAGGAACGGCATCTCGCCACTATTCGACTTCGGAATCGGCATGCCCGCTCGGCGCTACGGTTGCTTCATCAGGTTTTTGGCGAGGTCGACTTCGTCGGCGTTCGGGTACTCGTTGATCAGCCGATTGAGTATTTGTCGCGCCTCGACTCGCTTGTTCGCTTCCCACAGCAGTCGTCCGCGACTGTACAGCGCCGTCGGCGCCTGCGGGCTCTTCGGATACTTGGTTACGACGAGCAGGTATACCGAATCGGCCGCGGCGGTGTTCCCTTCCCCTTTGTATGCGTCCCCAACACGAAGCTGCGCCAACGGCGCTTCGTCGGACGTCGGGTACGACGTCAACAGCTGGTCGAACCCGGTTCTCGCCGTGTGGTAGCTGCCCTGCCGCAGTGCTTCCATCGCCGACGTAAAGAGCGTCGCGGGACCTGGAACCGTCGAACCCGTGCGCTGGGTAGTGTCGGTAGCGCTTACCGGCGGGGGTGCCGTCGCGCCCTCGCGCAGCGCCTGTAATTGCGCCCGGGTCTCCTGCACCGTGCGCGTGTTCTGACCCAGCAGCGCCTGGACCTGCACCATCTGCCGGCCCATCGAGTCGAACTCGCCAGCCGCGTTGGCCTGAAATGCCCCAAAGCGGGAGGCGAGGAAGCGGAGCGAATCGTTCATGCGGTCGATGGTGGCCGACAACGCGGCGACCTGCTGGCGGCGCGCCTCCTCGGCGCGTAGCACGGCCGTGTCACCGGCGGCCACCTGCGATCGCGTCGCGCGCAGCTCGTCCTGCAGGAGCCGTATGTCGCTCTTCGATGCGAGGCATCCGCCGGCCGCCAACAGCACGACCGGGAATGCCGAGGCCCAGCGTGTCATTGTGCGCGCAGGTTCTGACCGCCAGCGGTGATCTCGAACTCCGCGCGGCGGTTCTGTGCGTAGGCGGTTTCGTCGGACCCTTGCGCCACGGGCCGCTCCTCGCCGTAACTGATCGTTTCGATGCGTGCATCAGCGATGCCGTGGTCGACCAGATAGCGCTTCACCGCCGCGGCGCGGCGTTGGCCCAGCGCGAGATTGTACTCGTCCGAGCCGCGCTCGTCGGTATGGCCGGCGACCCGGATTTTCACGTCGGCGTTGGCCTGCAGGATGGGAATCTTGGCGTCGAGGATGGCGCGATCTTCCGGCCTGAGGTCGGATTGATCGTAGTCGAAGTGCACGGCCGCGGTCAGCGCGGCGCGAGCGGACCCGGCGGCCGCGGCGTTCCGTGCCGCGGCGGCGGCACTGTCGGCCGCGCGGCGGCGGGCCGCGTCCTCCGCCGCGCGTCGCGCGGCCTCGTCCCTGGCGCGTTGCGCGCTGTCGGCATTCGGGCCCGGTGCCGGCGTGGGTGCCGGCGTAGGTGCCGGCGGTGGAGCCTTATGGCAGGCATCGGCCGCCACCACGGATAGCACTGCCATTGTCAGCCCTGCAATCCGTCGAGTGCGCGTCATTTCGAATCTCCCGTAGAGTGGCAGGATGAGACTTCGCGAATTGTAATGCACAAATGCCTACGGCTGTCCGAGCCGCGGGGACCAAGCGGAAAGCCGCGAGCCAGCCGACGTCGTGAGCTGGCGGAAGCGCGACGATTCCGTGTCGAGCACCCACAGTTGGCGCACGCCGCTCCGCGTCGACGTGAGCACGAGATGCCGCGCGTCGGGCGCCCACGAGGGCTGCTCGTTCTCGCCGTCGCTCGTCAATTGTTTCGGCGTTCCGCCCCGGACTGGTATCGTCCGGATCTGGAAACGATCGTTGATGCGCTCCTGGTAGGCCACCAGCCGGCCGTCCGGCGACCAATCCGGATCGGACCGGTAGTTCTTTTCGCTGAAGTCGTAGTCGGTGAGAACGTTCACGTCGGTTCCATCGGAGTCCATAATATACAACTCCGGCCGGCCCAATCGGCCGCTGACGAACGCGATGCGGTGGCCGTCAGGACTCATCGTCGGGTTCGTGTTGACCGTTCCGTGCGCAGCAGTGAGCTGGCGCGGTGCGCCTCCACCCTCGACGTTCACGGCAAACAAATCCGACCCGTTTTCCCCCTCGCGCGCATAGAGCACCGAGTTGCCATCGGGGGAAAAGGCCGGGGTGAGATAAAGCGTGTTTCTCGCGGGCGGCACGAGTGTCCGCGATCGGCCGGTGCCGAGGTCGATCAACACGAGATGCGATCCGACGTTCGACGACGACACGCCGTACGTCGTGTACGCCAGCATCCTCCCCGACGCATTCCACGCCGGACTGCCCCCGTTCTCCTCCGTCGGCACCGTGATCTCCCCGGCACCGTCGCTGTCGATGATCCGGATGCTTCGCCCGCGCATGTACGCGATGCGCGTCGCCGCGATCCCGCGCTGTCCGGTGACCCAGCGCTCGATCTCGTCCGACGTACGGTGCACCGCCATGCGCCAGTCGCGACTCAATCCGGTCGGCGGAAGTGTGAACTCGCCGACGTTCACCACCTTGCCGCGCGCGACATCGTGCAGCGCGACGTGCAGTCCGGTTCCGATGGGGGTGATCTGCACCACGGCGGCCGCGGCAAGGCGCGTGAACAGCGGATAGTTCACCCCGCTGCCCACGCCTCCTTGCACCCGCAGGGCGCTCGGATCGGCGCTGTCAACGGGAATCACGGCGAACCGGTCGCTGAAATCCAGATCGCGCTGGATGATCGTCCGCACCGAATCGCCGAACGCGCCCGCGATCGGCAGTACGACGATGCCGACCTTGTCGTGGAGCGGATCGTAGTTGCCGACGAGGGTGATGCCGCGGACGAACGTCGTGTCCTGCGCGAGCACGGCGGCCGGCACGATGGCCGCCAGTGCGCATGCGCCGGCGAGAAGGCGAACGTGAGATGAACGCGTCATCGAATGAGCGAAGGAGAAAAGCGAAACGTGACAGGAAGGATGTCTTCGCGGAACCCGGGCGGGAGCGTTCCGAATGCCTTGGCATTGGCCGCGGCCTCGACCGCGGCCAGCGCCCGTTGATCGAACGAGTAATCACGCGACGACGTCACAAGCTTGATGCTCTCCGGATCGACGGTCCCGTCGCGTCGAATGACGAACCGAACCTCGGCGGTGAGGCGCGCCGGCGATTGCCCGAACCGCAGGATGAGCTGTCGAACGATGTTGTTCGTGTAGCCGGGATACGGAAAGTCGATGCCCGGTGTGTCCACCGTCGCGACGTCGGCTCCTTTTCCACCCGTCGGTCCCCCGCCCGCCGTGGGGGCTTCGGTCGCGGGCTTCGGCGGTTCGGCGGCCTTGGCGGGTGGCGTCGGGGTCGCGACGGTAGGCGTCGGGGCCTTGCGTCGCGGCGTGGCCACGACGGGCTTCGCCGGCGGAGAGGTCACCTTCTTCGTCGGGGGCGGCACCGGCGCTCGCTTCTCCACGACGGGCGGAGCCGGCTGAACGACGCCGATCGCCCGCTCGCCCGCCGGCGCGGCGAACAGTTGAACCCGATAGACGGGCGGCGAGGGCGGAGCCGGCGGCGGGCGCAGCGCGAAGAACGCAGCGATGAGTCCGCCATGGAACAACACCGATGCGACGATCCCCGTGCTCAGCCTCGGTGCCGATACCGCACTCACGCTATCGAATCTCCTCCGGCTCGGTGACGAGCCCGACGTTGGACACCCCGTTCGCGTTCATGATCGCCAACAGTTGCGCCACGATCCCATATCCGACGCTCTTGTCTGCCCTGAGATACACGCCGTTGCGCGTTCGGTTCTTGGCGAGCGTCCGGAACACGACGCGAAATTCGCCGATCGTGTACTTCTCGTTCCCGATGAAAATCTCGCCGGCGCGATTCACTGAGATCGCGAGCCCGTCCTTGGACTCGAGCGGCTTCGATTCCGTCGCGGGCAGCGCGATGTCGACGCCGCCCTGCATCATCGGCGCGGTCATCATGAAGATGACGAGCAGCAGCAGCATCACATCGATCAGGCTGACGACGTTGACGTCGGCGTTGAGGTCGAAGCGGTCCCGGTGGCGGCGCCGCGGCATCAGATCCGCCCTTCACGAACGAGCAGCGCGATCACCGCCGTGCCGAAGCTCTCCAGGCGTGCATCGAACCGATTGAGCCGGCTGGCGAAGATGTTGTAGCCGAACGTCGCCGGGATCGCGACGGCCAGCGCCGCGGCGGTCGCGATGAGCGCCTCGGCGACGCCCGGCGCGACGGCCGACAGGTTGCCGGACCCCTTCGACGCAATCCCGATGAACGACTCGATGACGCCGAGCACCGTTCCAAAAAGTCCAATGAGCGGACTCACGGAGCCGATCGTCGCCAGCCAGGGGAGAAACCGCCCGATGCGATCGCGCTCGTCCGACGCCTCGGAGTCGAGCAGCAGGTGCAGCGTCTCGATCTGCGACCCGCTCAGCGTCGCGGCCGCCGGCGCGTCGGCGCCGACGGGCGTCGCGCGCTCGCGCACTTGCTGGTTCGCGACCCGCGCGTCGGAGACGAAATGCACGGCGCGCATAAACAGCCGGGGCAGCGCGCCCGGGGGCGCTCTCTTGGCGAGCAACCCGGCTTCGTCGAGCCGCAACGAGCGATCGAACTCGTGCCGGAATTTTTCCGCCGCCCGGGTTGCTTTGCCGAGCGACCGCCAGACGGCGAACATGATGGCCCAGCTCAGGAGGGAGAGCACGACCAGCAACGCGAGCACGATCTGCGTCTCGAGCGTCGCGCTCAGCACGAGGTCGACGGGGCTCGACGGCACGGCGCCCCGCGACGCTTGCAGCAGCATGAAAATGACGTTCACGGCCTGGAAGGAAAGGGAGTCAGGTCAGAGGATTGGCGCGGCCGCCCGGCGAGCCGCGAACCAATTGTACGTATCCGCGAGGCCACGCTCCAGCGATATGCCCGGCGACCATCCGAGCACGGCGCGCGCTTTCTCGATCGAGAGAAATGAATGTTGTTGCTCGCCCGGACGCTTGGGAGCGAACTCGGTCGCGGTGGTCGCGCCAGCGGCCGCCATCAGCGTCGCCGCCAGATCGAGCACCGACGTGCCGACGCCGGTGCCGACGTTGAACGCACGCTCGTCCACTCGACGCGCCGGCGGCAGCTCCGCGGTCGCGGCGGCGAACGTCGCCTCGGCAACGTCCCTCACGTGAACGTAGTCGCGCGTCTGCATGCCGTCGCCAAACACGAGCAGCGGCCGGCCGTCGATGATCCGCCCGCAGAAGATGGCGACGACGCCGGCTTCACCGTGCGGATCCTGGCGCGGGCCGTACACGTTTCCAAATCGAACGCTGACCGTGTCGAGTCCGTGGATGCGCGCGTAATAACTCAGATAATACTCCGTCGAGAGCTTCGCGATCGCGTATGGCGAGTCGGGCTCCTTGGGCGTCGTCTCCGACGAGGGCGGCACCGCCGCATCCCCGTACACGGCGCCGCCCGTCGAGGAGAACACGATGCGCGGCCGCGCCGACGGGCTCTGACGGATCGCCTCGAGCAGGTTGAGCGTGCCGATCACGTTCACGCTCGCGTCGAACAGCGGATCGGCCACGCTGCGGCGGACGTCCATCTGCGCCGCGAGATGCACGAGCACGTCGAACCCGGCGTACGCGACGAGCTCCGCCGCGTCCGGCGACCTGACGTCGAGCACGTGCAGCCGCGCCGCCGCGTCGACGTTCTCCCGCTTGCCGCTCGACAGGTTGTCGATGATCTCGACGCTCCATCCCTTGGCGAGGAACAGATCGGCGACGTGCGATCCAATGAAGCCCGCGCCCCCGGTGACGAGCGCGCGGCGCGTCATTCCTTGCCTCGGCGCGGCGGAGCCGGCTCGTCGTCCGGCGCAGGGCGTCGCTCGAGGCCGAAGAGGTAGCGGACGGTGTCGACGACTCCGAGCCCGCGGCCGTTCGATGCCGCCGCGCGAAGCCGAACGGTGGGCTCGTGCAGAAATTTGTTCATGAGTGTCCTTGAAAATTCCTCAACGACCGCGCGTTCGGCGGGCGGGAGATGCTGCAGCCGCCGCATGGCGTCGGCCAGCTCCTTCGCGCGAAGCGCTTCCATGCGGTCACGCATCGCGGTGAGCACGGGAACCGCGGCCAGCCCGGCCACCCAGTCCCAGTACTTCGCGACCTCGCTCTCGATCAGCTCCTCGGCCGTCGGCAGCTCGGCACGACGGCGCTCGAGATTTGCCGTGACCACGGCCTGCAGGTCGTCGAGGTTGTAGAGGAACACGTTGGCGAGATCCCCGACTCGTGGATCGACGTCGCGCGGGAGGGCGATGTCCAGGATGCAGAGGGGACGATCGCCGCGCGACACGAGCGCCGGCCGAACGTGATCGACGAACACAACGGCACGCGGCGCCGCCGTCGAGCAGACGAGGACGTCAACGTCGCCGAGGGCCGACCAGCACTCGTCGTAATGCATCGCGACGGCCCCGTAGCGCTCCGCGAGCTCGGTGGCGCGCTCGTACGTCCGGTTGGCGACGATCGACGTCCGCACGCCCTGATCGGCGAGGCATTCGAGCGCCAGCTCCGCCATCTCGCCCGCGCCAAGCACCATCGCGCGCTTTCCGCCAAGCGCGCCGAAGATCTGCTTCGCCACTTGCACCGCGGCCGAGCTGACCGACGCCGCCCCGCGCGCCACCGACGTTTCGTTGCGCACCCGGCCGGCCACGAGCAGCGACGTCTGAAAGAGCCGGTTCAACACGGGGCCCGAGTACGCGCGGCACGATTCCCATGCGTCGCGAACCTGGCCGTGGATCTGCGCCTCGCCGAGCACCATCGAATCGAGTCCACTCGCGACGCGAAAGAGGTGCACCGCGGCGTCGCGGTCGCGACGCACGTAGCCGTGCGCCGATGCGTCGGCGCCGAGCCGCGCCGACAGCGCGGCCCACGCGGAGGGAATCACGTCGGCATCGCTTTCGACGAAATACAACTCGGTCCGATTGCAGGTCGACAGGATCACCATCTCGCGGGCCGAGGCGGCGGCCCGCAGATCGGTGATCGCGCTGCCGATCTCCGACGGTTGATACGCGATTCGCTCGCGAATGTCGAGCGAGGCTCCGCGGTGATTGATACCGACGAGGATCAACGCCATTTGGCGATCCCCGCGGCGAGCTCGCCCGATTCGACGCGCTCGCAGAAGTCGTCGCCGACGAGGGCCGCCGCGGCCTGACGCCACCGCTCGCGCGCGCCGGCCGCGATGAGAGTACTCCGCAGGTCGGCGAGGTCGCGAACCGCCGCCGCGTATCGCCCGTCGATGCCGCGTCCGATCGAATCGCGAATGCGCGCCGCCGCGTTCGGAACGCCCCCGGCCGTCACGGCGACGACGAGATCCCCGCTCCGGTGCACCGCCGGCGTGACGAAGTCGCCGAGCTCCGGACGATCGGCGACGTTGACCAGAACGCCGGCGGCGCGCGCGTCGGCCGCAACCGCGGCGTTGACAGCAGGATCATCCGTCGCGGCAACGACCAGCGTCACGTCCCGTAGGTGCTCCGACCCATAGCGTGTCCGACTGACGCGGACCGCGGCGCTGCTGGCTGACAGGCGCTCGACCTCGTCGTGTACGACAGGGGCGACGAGGTGGACGCGCGCGCCCGACTCGACGAGCGCACGCACTTTCCGCGCGGCGACCCGGCCACCACCGACGACCAACGCGGAGATCGCTTCGCCTTCGAGCACGATCGGGTAGGCGCTCACAGGAATTGTCCCGCGCCGGGACCGGCGATTCTGAATGCGACGTACAACACCAATACCGCGGCGAACGCGACGCTCGAGTACTTGGCCGCTCGCTGCGCTTGCCACCCGCGCGCGACGCGGCCGAGGGCCAGGCAGGTCACCGCAAGCCACGCTCCGCCACCCCAGAGAAGCTGCGGCAGGTTCATCTGGTGATACTCGACGGAGTACGTCGCGGCGAGCACGATGCCCAGTGTGAGTCCCAGCCACCCGCCGATCGCCGCGAGATGGTTCACCCGGTCGAGCGTGGCGAGCGGCGGAAAAAAGCGAAACAGTGCGCCGAAGCGGCGCGACTTGAGCTCGCGTCGCTGTAACAGGTACATGATTCCCGCCGCCGCCGCGGTCGCGAACGCGGCGATGCCGATGAAGCTGAGCGCGATGTGGGCGAACAACCACACCCCGCGCACGCCCTCGGCCGAGCGGCCAGGCGTCAGCCCAATGATGTTGGCACAGATCGTCGGGAGGGCGGCCAGCGGTGCCGCGATGACGGTCAGGCTGACGTCTCGCGCGAGAAACTCCACGAGAAGAAGCATGAACGCGAGGACGACGCCGGCAAACGAGAGCGATGGCCCGAGTCCCGTAAGCGGCACCGCGGCGGCGCGCTGCGCGAAAACCAACAGCGCAACGGCGTGCGCGACGATCCCCAGGGAAAGGACGCTGATCACGCCGGCCACCGGTGCTTTCACCGGGCGCGCAAACGGTACCGCGGCAAGCGCCGCGGCACCGAGGTAACAGGAGATGGCAATGAACTGGGCGATCGCGATCATGGCGGTCGCCCAAATCTACTGCGACGACTCAGCTTACGGCATCTTCGCCGCGACGCGGGCCGCGGTGCCTTCCTGAATCTTGGGCTGTTCCTGCGCGGTAATGATCGCCGTGGCGCCGAATGGTGTGACGCGGAGCACCTGTGCCTGCCCGATCGAGATCTCCGGAATCGCCAACTGACGGCCTTCGGTCGGCCCCTGACGCGGCTGGAAGAGCTCGATCTGATCGCCCGTGGTGACGCCGTCGTGTTTCGAGATGTCGAGCACGATGTAGTTCTGTATGCGCGGAAGCACGGGGTCGGCGGAGATCCAGCGCACCTTGCCCAGACGGCCGTTCGTGATCGGCGTCGGACGCCCAGTCACGAGCGTGGCGCTGCTGTCATAGGGAATCATTCGCTGTCCCTGGACGACCCGGTCGAACATCTTCACGACGCGTCCCATGCCAGCCTCGCCGTCACGGGGCGAGCGCGTGACCTGGATGATACCCGTCGGGATCACGACCTGGCCAAGCTTCTCGATCACCGGCCCAAGCCGATAGACGAGGAACAGTTGACGCTCCGCCGCCGCGGACCCTGCCGGCGGCGCAAAGACGACGCGGTCGTACAGACTCGCGCGAGATTGGTCGGCCGTCGCGATTCCCGGAATGTCGGCGCTCTCCATGATGAAGCCGGAACCGCTCGGGCCACCCTCCTGATCGACCCAAGGCGCCGCGGCATATTCGCCCGAGCGAATCGCCGAGGACACCGGTTGAACCATTGGCGCGGGCGCAGTGTCGGCAGGTGTCACGGGCGCGGCGGGCGGCGCAGCGGTGACCGGTGTCGGCGCCGGCTTGGTGGGCGATGGCGGCGCCGGTGCGGCGGCAACCACCTTTTCTCCCGGGAGCTTGAGCGTCTCCCCCGGGTAGATCCAGTGCGGATCCTCGATGATGTCGGTGTTGAGCCGATAGATCTCCGGCCAGAGGAACGGATCGCCGAGGTACAACTTGGCGATGCCCCAGAGCGTGTCGCCGCGCTTGACGACGTGAGTCTTGGGCGCCGCGGCCTGCTGCGCGCGCAGCTGCTGCGGGCGCACCATTGAGATCGAAAGCACGAAGAGAGCGACGACGCGGATCCAACGCCCACGTTGCCGGCTGCGGACAGCCCGCACGAGCATAGCATCAACTCCAGGCAACTTCGTGAGGTCCTGCTCCAACCCGGGTGGCACTCAGCGCCAGCCTCTGCAATGGGACGATTCGGCCACCGTCTGGAAACGAAACGCACAGCCGGCGGCGGCCACTGTGGCGCCGCACGCCGCATTGTTGTGACCTGCGCACACTCTGTACTTCCCGCACGATTCGACGAAGCGGCGGCCGGGCATGAGCCCGGCCGCCGCTCGCTGTCTGCCTCCCCTATTACCGCCGGCTAGAACGGGAGGTCGTCGTCCTCGTCGGCCAGCGCGTTCGGAAAGTCCTCGAAATCTTCGCCGCCGGCGGTCGCTTTCGCCTTCGATGCCGCGGCCGGAGCGCGCCGGGAGCCGCTGTCGGCGCCGTCGAAATCGCCGCCGCCGCTCGCCCGCCCGCCGCCGAGCATGATCAGCTCGCGCACGTTGATCTCGGTGCTGTAGCGCGTCTGGCCGTCCTTGTCCTGCCACTGGCGATACTCGATGCGGCCTTCGACGTACAGCTTGTCGCCCTTCTTCACGTACTTCTCGACGATATCGGCGAGCTGCGACGTCTTCGTGTTCCAGACGACG
>Ga0157370_10008728_pt1 | contig 10903 bp, 13 predicted proteins | sample C35metaG_FD_113463 | JGI IMG/M metagenome (GOLD analysis project Ga0157370, IMG submission 113463) | Corn rhizosphere microbial communities from Kellogg Biological Station, Michigan, USA - C3-5 metaG | ecosystem: Host-associated > Plants > Roots > Rhizosphere > Soil | place: USA: Michigan... | reverse complement strand
GCGACATCCTAGCGATGGCATCGACGTGTCGGCGCTACATCGAAGAAATGTGCCTTCTCGATCGACCGCAAGGTGCTTTACAGTCAATCGCGCTGGCCGTAGCCCCTCCCGCGACGTTTCGCTGGGCCGCTAGGGGGCCGCGGGCCTATTCGAAGCTGGCGTCTGTACGGCAGGGTTCAAACTCGCCATTGCGCGTGAAATCTCCATTGGTGTTTCGAAATATCGCTTCACATCGCAGGCCGTTTCCAGCACTACCGACACCTTCTTTGCTATCGGGTTGTTTCCGGTGACCGAAAAGTCTAGCTTGGGGTCCGGCCGCATGAAGGATGCAAACGACTTCACGCAATTCGACAGTATCAGTAGCCTGCTAAGCGCTGTGACGCCTTCTTTCTGCGTACATTTCAGCACGTACTCCTTTGAATTGGCATCGCGCTGCGGGTGGTTACTAGCAATGCAATCGTTCACCAAGTCGGTGGCAATTTTTATATCTTCCGTAATGCTGAGGTCGCCGTAGTCGCCGGTGGCATTCTCGTGCAGGGTGGCGATGGTAGGAGCGTCTGCGGCAAGCCGTTCAAGCCATTTTTCACTTGCGGCATCGAATGCCTTTCGCGCGGCGGCAATATCATTGGCCGCAGCATCTTTTTGCTGAAGCGCAATCAACGCTCTACCGCGATAGTAGTAGTCTGCGAAACCCACAGACAGATCGTCGTACGCCGCACGAAGTTCGTTCATGCTTTTCACGATGGATTCACGCTGCCGTTGCCGATGCTCCTGCAAAGCAACCAACCCGTTGCCAATGAGGCCAGTCAGAACGAAGCCAAGCAACAGTAGCACGGCAGGATGCTTCGATACCTGATTGAAAAGCTTTCGCCGTCGCCGGGCCTCCTGCGGTTCCGGGGCTAAAACGAATCCCTTTCGTGTCAACGTGCGCCATCTAAACGAAAGGAGCCTATGCTCCATCGTGGCTTTCGCGTGGTTCCACAGGAACTCAAGCAAACTGAGCAAAAGCCAAATGGCAACGACTACTAGCAACCACTGGGGCGTCACTATTGTCGTTAGTATCGTCTTTAGTTTTTCCAGCATCGCTACGGGTAGCATTGGGTGGGGGGCTGCGCTTAGAATAGTCGGAGAGCGCCTACGTGGGAAGGATCAGCCGATCTTTGCCAGGCTCATTTCCTAGATGAGCGGGCGGAAAACCGTAACAGCAGCCGAGGAGTACTGATGCGTGTGATTGCCGCGCTACATGCGAACGTCTCGTATCGGCCAGACAGCGGACCCTTTGCCAACGCTGACTGAGTGGCTCGAATGGGTCCTCTTTGGCCAACCGCAGGCGGCAGTTATCGGCCATTCTGGGCGATTGCGCTCGTTGCCGGTTGTCAGATCGTGTCGATCAGAGGTCGTCAGTAGGTGGTGTCATCGTCTGCTCGCTCGCGTCGCAGATCAATCGTCTGGCGCTAGGCTAAGCCAAATCGAGTCACACACCACAGCCACCTCCGCACCGCAGGACGGCTCAAGAACAAACAAAGCCTTTCGTCCTGCGACGAAATCGGCGATGCGCTGATCGATTTGTTTTTGATCCACCGTCGCTTGAAAATCGTCTCTGCTGTCCACCCACCGCGACCATTGCCCGACCTCGGCCGCCGAGAAGTGGTACGTCGGCGAAATGAGAAGGCGTGAGACGACGTTCTGTTCGGCGAAGTCGACGACGCGCTGAGAGACGACTCCCATAAAGCGGAAAGTCCCAGTCGTTCCATCTACCCGTGCGAATCGGAGTAGCAATTCCCGGTCGGCCGGACGATGATCGATCCCGACCAGTTCGGCGTCGTGAAACGTGGGCCGCTCGCCCTTGAAACCGATGACGTTTTGATAATTTTCGTTTTGCATCCTCGTACTCCGATTGCGGTCAGGGAAGAATGGACATCGGCACCCCTGACCCACGTTGTGACTTGCCGGTAAGCGGATTAATTGCCCAGTTGTGCGCGTGAGGGATGCCTTGGCCGTGATCGTGGTCAAAATCGAAATCGACCGCTGGGTTGCCGTCACCTCCGTACAAACGCATTTGTCCGCTGCCGGGGTTCGTGTACCACGTGCCCGGTTCGCCCGTATTCGGCGTTTTCGCGATTTCGAACACACCATCGGTTGGAGACTCGTCGGAGTACTCAAATGGTTGCGCATCTCCGAGAGGCGTCGACGGGCCTGCGTCGAGGGCGGCAGCATCGCCCGGTATGCGACCGATAACGCTCTGGATGTAACTGATTAGATCGTCGGCGCTAACGTCGTCATATCGCTGCAGCCAAGAGTAGGACTTGGGGGCAGAAACCGCGTCACTCAACAGCACGGACGAGCCGCTTCCACCTGCCGCCATCTCGGCGAATGACTGACGTGAGGATGCTATCGCACCGCCTCGGCCCGTTGACTGAGGACCACTGAAACCACCTCCCATACGCGTTGCCGCACGGTCGATCACAACCGTGACTTTGCCGTTCGTCACGGCAGACCGGAGCAAAGCGACCGTATCGCTCGAATTCACGCCGGGCGGGTTGTATCCCATGTGAAGTCCGAGTTGCCGGAGGTAATCGCGCTCCTGATGGATGGATCGTGTTCGCGGCCAGCGCCGCAGGAATTCCTCGGCGTCCCGCTGGTGCGTCGCCGTCACGATTCCCGAGACTGCACGTTCGGCGAGAACTGCTTGCTCACCAAAACCCAAGTCGATTTTGACCGAGGCCATCAATCGATCGTCTCCATGTGTGAGGGAATGGGCCGCCATCGTAGCATCTGCCCCCGCGAGACAAGCTTGTATATTCGGCGCAGGCCTGTCCGGAAGCTGGGTGGTGGTACACGCACTCGATGCAGAATAGTCTCCGATATTTCAAGTGGCGAGGAATCATGTCCGCTAATGAAGGAAACTCGTTCGGCGCAACGCTTTCAATATGAGCGCGTGGCGAGGGCTCAGGCCAGTAAAAGCCGCGGGGATGGGCTTTAACGCGACGCCAACACGGTGCCCCTATGGCTATCTGAAGTCTTTGCCGGCCGATCACGTCAGTTGCAATGAAATTCCCCCGGTGAACATGACGCGACGACGATTCCCTACGGTTAAATATGCCCGGTGCGCTCGTGCTTCCCGACGACCGAAAACTCAATCCGGGCAGTGACAGGGCCGAAGCCTGGGCTCTTTGGGATGAGTCGGTGATGCGAAGCGCGCATCGGACAAATCGACGCGCATCGTGTCGATTGCGATTCCCGGTAGCGGGTTCCGTCCACCGAACAATCTCGATCGTGGCTAGGTCGCGCGTCTCACGACGCGCCTTCAAGTCGACACCCGACCAGAGCGAGGGGCAAGCTCGGGTAAAAAGGAAGGCTGACTGCTGGCTCAAAGCAGGTTCGGATGGCAAGGCACCTGAACTGACCTGTTTTGCTCAAAAATTGAGCAAAATTGCCATGTTCCGGGCCGAAAGTGCTCGTTCCGTCGATTGCTGCGACGCAGCATACATTACAATTTCATTTCGGTCGGGATTCCGGGTCATAGCGCCGCTGCATGGCCGAACCAATGCCAATCCCTGCCCGGGGTAAACGGAAGCGGCTGGCGGGCCGCAAAACGGGCCGGGGGCTATTCCCGATTCTCAGGGAGCGGCCGGAGCGGACCGGAATCGTCAAATCCGCAAAAATTCCCGATCTGGGCGTTTGCAATGCCACCCTTTTATTTGCTTTAGCGTGCTCGTGCTATATTTATCCCATAGAATGCCGGGATGCGAGTGATTTGTTCTGGTTTGTCCTAAGAAACGCCTTATTTCCCCTTCACCTCGCGGTCGCCTGAACGCATTTTCGTTCCGCATGATCATTACGTCTTCAGCGGTCCCCTCGCTGCCATTCGCCGCACTTCGCCTCCCTGAAACGTCCCTGTAGTCGCCTCGCGTTTCAGTTTTCCACCCGTGAGCCTGATCCCGGACGTTCGTTCGGGTGCCTTCGCTCGCCTTTATTATTTCGGATACCTAATCATGAGAACGCTTGGTCTCGGACGTCTGTTTCCTCTTGGGTGTGTTCTTGCAACACCGGGCGCGATTGACCTGCTCGATCGAACCGGCACCAACGCTGATGACCTGCTGCGACGGCATCAAAGCGGCGACTGGGGCGTCATTTGCTCATCCGATGCGCGTTCGAACGATCTGGCCGTCGCGAACGGCACGCGTCTCCTTTCCACCTACGAACTGGGGGACGGCCGAGAGAAATTGTGGCCCGACGCGGACCGCCAAGCGACGACCATCATGCGCGCGTCCGAATACTGACCCGATGGAGTTCTTCACCGTGCAGAAGCTCCATCCGGCTCTTCAGTCCGGCCGACGCCTCACGCTTGTCGGCTCGAATACCCCGGCATTCAGTTTCCAAGGCTGCTGGGACGGCGGCTGCGCGCTGCATGCGACGGCAATGGCGCTTGCGCTGCTTGGTTGCTTGTCCGATCCGCTACGTGTGCCGTCGCGTCGTCGCGACCCTGAAGCGGAATTCTGGCGTCGCGCACAGCCGTTCTACCTTTCGGGCGTATCGCTCGAAGAACTGCAAGCGCTGATCCGAAAACTCGACTGGGGGCTGCGCCCCACGATCTTCGAGGGATCGCATGCAGACGTTCTCCGGTTTAGCGAACGACAGGTGTTACGCGGTCGGCCGGTGATCCTGACGTTTCAACGGTCGCGTCGAGCCGCCCTCCACGCAGTGCTGGCCGTTGGTATCGAAGGGCGAAAGATCGGCACAATTTTCGACACGAACACATTGCTAGTGGTGGACTCCGCCGAAGCCGAACCTGTGCTAGCGGCCTACAACGCACGACTGACGTGGACCGAGAGCAGCCGCGGTTGGTCAGGCGAGCGCGCGCAGTACATCACTGGGTTTGATAAGCGAAAAGTCGTGCTCACCGGCGCAATGTCGATCCGGAGCAAGAAGCCACTGTAGCTACCGCAACGGCCTGCGCCTCGGTCGCGGCGCTGCGTCAGTCCGATGCTTGTCGGACGGTTTGAGCGAGAGTTTTACCGGTTCGAACAGGTCCGAAAGCGTAATGCCCAGCACATGGCAGATGGTTGCCAACGTTTCCACCGTGGGGTTCGCAACCCCACGTTCGATGGCGCTCACGCGCGTGCGGTCTAGACCCGCCTCATACGCCAGTTCTTCCTGCGACTTGTTCGCTTCAATGCGGCACGTCTTGACTCGCTTTCCCACTGCGGTTGCTACGGGACTACGCCGGTCGCGAATTTTTGGTTTCTCGCTCATGGCGCAAAGCATGCGTACATGACGCGTTTGGAACCACGCTTTATAAACATCTGTAGAATGATGCTTAAAAGCATCATCGGCGAGTTGGCTCCCTCGCGCTGTAGCAGTCCGGGCGGGGCGTGCCGAGGAGGACGGATGGGAAGTTCAGCCGTCTTTCGAGGCGGCGTTCCTATAAGCAAATCTGACCAACGCGGTACACGGGAAACAAGAATGAACACGTCAGCGCAGCAGACGCCGACTCAAGCGGCAAACGAAACGAATGGTTCACGGAAAGGAAGCGGGGTCGCGAGAGTCGTATGGGCCATCCTTTCCTTGTTCGTCGCGCTTTTGGCGACAGGGGTTTATTTGCCACCTCATACGCACTTGGCCGTTTTCGCGCTGCTTCTTATCTGGTGGGGCGGCGCGTTGCTCGGATACCTAGGCGCCCGATTGGGCGACGCGGTACGGCGAATCGCGAGACCAAACGTCATCATGACGACCGACGGGGTTTCAGACGCGCTATGGGCGCGAATTTGTTGGGGTATTGGCCCGCAAACAGTTGGCTTGTTCCTCGGTTCAGTAACCGGTACTAGCATCCTCGTTGGATGGGTCGTCTGAACACGCCGACCAAAATGCTGGCAATCGAGTAGCCGCGTTGACCTTTAGTCCAGCGGGCCAGCTTCGCGCAAAACAAGGAAAATTGACCATGAAAATCATCGCTCACGCGCGTTACTTTTTTGCGCCGTCGATTCTCGCGCTGATGACGCTTGGCGCGTGTTCGCAACATCCGTCGCAGACAGATGCCGCGAATACGCCGACAAGTGGACCAAGCGCCGCTGTTCCGTCACCGGCCGTGCCGCAGCCAGCTTCGGCCGATAAAATGGCCGAGCAACCTGACGAAGCTGACGAAAACGGCAATGCCAAACTCCAGCCTCGGCAATCGTCAGCCAGTTCCAATGGGCCGCGGATCAAGGGTATCGCCCTCGGTGATTCGCCGGACGCGGTTCGTGCTGCCGTTACCGCGCTGATCCCGCAAGGTAGCCGATGCCATCTCGACGAGAAAACGGATGCAAGCAACCCGTTCCTGAATCTGACAATCCACACGCCGTTTGGGATCGCCCTCAATTGCGGAACGGCACCCACACAGCCCGACTACATCGCGTTCTTCGAGTTCAAGGATCGTACGCTGACAAAATTCACGATCGGAAGTGACCTGTCAGTGTCTGCCTTTAATACCGGCCAGATGTCTGCCAAGGATTTCGCGCAAACCTTCATCGACGCATACAGCATTCCGCGGCTCGATCCGTCCGAGAACCGGCAGTTTCTGACGTACCGCGACGTAGATCACGGATGGGCCGTCGATCTGTTCTCGGACAAGAGCTTCGCGGTTTATGCCATTGCGACAGCCAACCAGCAGGCGAAGAGTTTCAACTGAGCGTGATTTTGCCCTCCCCAACGGAAGGAGAGGGCGATGGGTACCGGACGGTCCTACCTGGCACTTCGATTTTCGCGTAGATTTGCAGATCAGAGGGCGTGTCAGCGTCGACCGACACGTCGCCCGCTACCACTGCTACTCGGCAAAGATCACGTCCTTGCGCAACGCGTAGGTGCTCGGCTTCAAGTTGGCATGTCCAGGCACGACGAATTGGCTCGTCGGTCGGCCGTCCAACCCGCGAATCAGCAGCCCCTTGCGCAGTAGGACCTCCTTCACTCTTTTCTTGCCGTACTTCTTGTTGATCTTGTCCATGGTCGGCCGGAGCAGCAACACCATATCGATACCGTTGGCGGTATGAGTGAACCCGATCTGCGTGTCGCGATCGGCATCGCAAAACGCCGAGTACGGCGGCAACCGGTTCCGGTGCTTCAACACGATGTCGCACACCTCCTCCACAATCTCGTCTTCCGGCGTCCCCGCGTCCGCACGATACTGCTTCAACCAGTCCGCAAAGCAACAACACATGGCGGCCGCAATTTCCCCCGTTGTGAAGCCAACCGCTCCGGCATCGATAGCGACGAATCCCGAAAAGGCCGCAAATGCGAAGTGCTCAAGTACGCGCTGCTGAACGCCATCTGATGGGTCGAGCTTGCAGCACTCGCTGATAGCGGTCTTCAATCCCGCAAAGTACTTGTCGTGCTTACGACGAACCGCAGGGATGTTCGCGGCGACATACTGCGCGAACGACGGCCATGCCACGCCATGCACTTCGCGCAGTTTTGAACGAACGAGTACCGAGAACGCTGCGCCGTTGCTTTCACCGTGCAGATCATCGAACGCACCGTACTTGCCGTTCACAAGCAACGTCATAAAGCGTGCGAGCTGACCAGCCACCGCTTGCTGGCCGCTACGGCGAATACGATCAGCCGGGCTTTCTTCGCCAGCCGAGATAATCACGGTTGACGACCGAGCCTGATCCGCAAGACCGCCGTTCGTCTTCGCGCGCAATCTGCCGCTCCCGTTCGTCAGGCGATACACCGACTGCCCGAAAGACGCGATATCCGACTGGCCGAGTTCGTCAATGATGAGCGGCAAGTCCTTGTGCTGCGCCGCGTACGCTTCCAAACCGTTCGCGGTCGCTTCCCAGTTACCAAGGAACTCCGGCGAACCAGTCAGGGCTTGCACGAGGCGCAGGATTGTCGATTTTCCAGTGCTGGAGCTGCCGACCAGATTCACGCAAACGCCGCTCTGACCGAACAGCTTCAGGAGCGCTGACGCGAAGGCGAAGCAGAGTGCGACTATCATGAGCGGATTGCCGCTGCACAGGGCTGTCAGAGCGTTCCAGTCCGCGAGCGTACCCGCCGATGCGCGCACGTTCGCCTGAACACGGACTACGCGCTCGACACGATCGGAAAAACGTTCGTTGCCGAAAACGTAGCTCGGCTCTTGACCGTAGTCGATCCATCCGTCGCGCTCTGCACGCAGAATCGTCGTGCCGCCGTGGCAGGCGCGCAGGAAATCCGCGACGTGCTTCGGCGCATCGATCGAGTACAGTTCGACACCGTGTTCGATCAGGTGACGCGCAAGCTGCGTCGGGCTCAGGATCAAGGTGACCGGAATTTCGATCTCCTTCCAGGCGTCACCCGCGCCCTTGATTTCCACCAGGTACGCGGGGAGGCCGCCGTCCGCATTGACTACTTTGGCGATGTACCTCATTTCAGAGCACGGCAACTTCCACACGTCAGGGGGCGCGTTGAGCGTCACACTTTCAAGGTCAGTAAGGTTCATATTGTTTGGTGTTCCATTTACGGCCCGCGCTGTCACGAGACAGCGCGGGCGGTAGTTGAAATTTGCGTCATGCCTGTTGGCGCGGTTCTATGCGATCCTCGACACACGCCCCTTTACGGGAGACGGCAATGCGCTTGCTTCACACCGCAGCGGCGCGAATCGTGCATCGACCAGCCACGGCGGTGTCGGCTTGATACGCGAAGCGGTCAACAACTTAGCCAACTGCACGACCTTTGGGCGAGCGGGAGATTTCAGGTCGATCTTCTGCTTGCGGAACGTCGCGCGATGCCGAGCAATAGTCCGCTCCGAATACACCAGTTCCATCGGCGCGTTCAGCTTGTGCAGCGCAATAACGGGTCGAAGGCGATCCGGCGCGCCATCGAAGTCGGCACGGGTCATCCCCGACGACACGACATTGAGGACTGGCACGTTGCGGTAGTAGCGGTTGAAAATTTCCTTCGGCGCATCACCGCTCCAAGCCTTAACGTTCTGCAATCCGCACTTCTTCAATTCCGCACTCCGCAACCGCACTTCAATGTGCAGCAGGCCATCACATTCGTTGCGCAGGGCTTCGAAAAACGTCTGCTTCGCGTCATCCGCGTGCCCTACTTTGGGGAAGTACTTACGGCGTACGTCTCCGCCCTTGTCGTAAAAGATAATGCTGTAGTAGCGGCTGTCTCGCGGCGTCCAGTAGACGGAGGTGAACGCCTTCCTCACCATGCAATCCTGTTCGATGAGTTGCCGCGCGATCTGACGCAGGCAGGTCTTCACGAAACGACCCGAGCCGAAACGCAGGTTGACGGCCAGATCGACACGATGCAGCGTCACGTGTTCGTCGATCAGTTTCTGCATCGGCACGGTGAATGAGAAGCCCAACTTCTTCTTGAGGTCCGAGATAACCCACTCCAATCCCTTCGCAAGACGCTGCGACGTAAAGACGTTCTGACCGAGTACGAACCCGAACAGCGAGCCTTCTACCCTCAACGTCTTGGTGATCGGGTTGTATCGGACCTGCAACTTGTGCATGCCGTACTTCCCGATGACCGGCAGGCGATTGGTGCTGCTGAACACAAGTTCGCCGTCACCGCTGCTAACGAAGCAGCGCGTCTGACCGGACACATCCCACTCGATGCCGCTGACCGCGAACTCGACCGTATCGACGTTCACGCAGTTAGCCGGGAGGAACGCCATCCCCATCTGCGCGAGCGTCTTGGTAGTCGCTTTCAGGGGAGGATTGACAATTTGACTCGGACGAATCGTCATCATGCTCACTCGCGAAGCGATGCCGGCGATCGCGTGATGAGGCTATCCGAACTGCATGCCAATTCGTCTTCCGGCAGTTGAGCGTAGATCATTGAGTTTTTCATAAGCATGCCTACTTAATTTAGAAGGATGTCGTATTGTGTATATGGGGTATGTAATTACAGCTGACCGGGCATACGCAGTCAGCCGATATCGCGCGCACACGCCGTGATTGGCGTCATCCGCAGTAGTGTCATCGCTGTAGAGACTGCGGTGACGATCGAGATTTCCGAGACAATATGACCGCTGCCGAGCACGAGCACGAGCACGACGCCTGCAGTCGACGTCATCTCACCGATTAACGGCGACACGGTTCGTTGCGGCTGCATCATTATTCGACCCCCTTCGATGCGAGGTATGCCTTAATCGTCGAGAGAGGCCAAATCCGGATGCGTGCAGTGATGCGCAGCGGTATGAGCTGGCCTGACTTCACGAGCTTATACAAGGTCGTCCTGCCGATCTTGAGCATCTGGCAGACTTCGTGCGCGAGAAAATTGGGTTCGACGCCGAGCGCGCTCGGGTTGGCCGTGCCGGTGCCCGACAGCGGCACGGCGACCGCATGCTGCGCGACCGGCGAATTGGTCGTGACCAGCGAGCCGTCCGAAAGGGCAGCGGCCAGAGGCGACGGTACGGGAGATTTTTTGCGTGAGTCCATTTGCGTACTGGTATCGGGTTGACACACGTTCATGTGTGCAACGTCCAGACGCAGAACGGGCTTACCCAATCTGTTCACGCACGCGACGGCAATTCGCCAAAGCGTGCGATGCGCTGGACGCGCAAACATAAACAGACAGGCAAACCCCGCTCACGGAGTGTGACAGGCGTTCAACTGACGGCTCCGAAGGTCGGCTAACGACTCCGACTCGGGTACTGCACCGATTTGGTAGATGTAGGTGGTCGATTTGTCAGAACCGATTCGGCTAACGGCTCCGGACCAGAACACTTCGGCAAACTGACCGACCGATCTACAAGGCAGTGAATCTAGTACGTGAAATCTAGATTGTCAATCCTCGTAACTTCCTTGGCGTCATGCGCGTTCATCGGAGACCGGTACATGATCACGTTCCGTCGGCCCGGATGGCATCGCTATCGTCGGTTTGCCGTCACAGTACTTGTCCCAGTCTTGCATCAGAGCTGCACGCT
>Ga0157370_10008726_pt1 | contig 10905 bp, 9 predicted proteins | sample C35metaG_FD_113463 | JGI IMG/M metagenome (GOLD analysis project Ga0157370, IMG submission 113463) | Corn rhizosphere microbial communities from Kellogg Biological Station, Michigan, USA - C3-5 metaG | ecosystem: Host-associated > Plants > Roots > Rhizosphere > Soil | place: USA: Michigan... | reverse complement strand
TCAACGAAAATCTCAGCGTCTACGCGACAGTCAATTATGGCGTGTCGAATTACGACTACCAGATCGGTTCCTATGACCCAAATCTGGGCGCGACGGCGCTCACGATAAACTCCGACAATGCCTATCTGTCGCCGTCGCTGGCCAACTATATGCAGGCCAACAATATCGCCAGCTTCACGCTGAATAAATACTTCGCCAACCTGCCGCGCACATGGATCCAGCACGACAACAGCGTCTTCCGCGCGGTTCTGGGCGCCAAGGGTAATATCTTAGACGGCTGGGCCTGGGATGCACATTTCGAGAATGCGCAGACTGACGAATCGGTCACTGCGCTCAATGACGAAATCATGGAGCATGTCGCCCTGGCGTCGGATGCGGTCGTCAACAACGGCCAGATAGTCTGTCGTTCGACGCTGACTGATCCTGGCAATGGCTGCGTGCCGTTCAACATGATGGGCAGCAGTGGCATGAACGCGCCCGTCGATGGCAGGGGTTTCAATGGTGCCACCGACGGCCAGCTTAAATATCTGACCGGCACCGACTGGCGAAAAACCCAGATCATCGAAGACGATCTGGCCTTCAACCTCACCGGCACGCCATTTTCGCTGTGGGCGGGCGATGTCTCCTTCGCCACCGGCGGCGAATGGCGCTATGAGGCGATGAATCAGACGGTCGCGCCGGAGGGCAACGAGTTCAATCCGGTCACGGGTGTCAAGGGCCCATTCCGCGTGGGCAACTACTTCGCTCAATCGGGCAACTATGAAGTGACCGAAGGTTATGTCGAAACGGTAGTTCCGCTGCTGCGCGATCTGCCCTTCGCCCAGAAGATGGACTTCAATGGGGCAGCCCGTATCGCCAACTACAGCACCAGCGGTAACGCCTTCACCTGGAAAGCCGGCTTGACCTGGGACGTCACCGACGAGGTGCGTTTGCGCGGCACCCGTTCGCGCGACATCCGCGCGCCCAACCTGAATGAGTTGTTCGCGGCGGTGAATGGCGGACACGGCAGCATCATCGACTATGGCATCACCAACCCTGACGGGACTCATCCAGTGAATGCTCAGGCCCAGAATTACAGCCAGGGCAATCCCAACCTCAAGCCGGAGGCCGCCAACACCACCACGGCCGGCGTGGTTTACCAGCCCGAATGGCTGCCCGGTTTGCAGACGTCGGCAGATTGGTACCGGATCGAGATCAACAAGGCGATCGGCAACATCTCCAGCCAGTTGATCGTCCGGCAATGTGCCCAGGGCGCCGCGGAAGAATGTCAGTTCGTGCTGCGCAATCCTGATGGCAGCCTGTTCGGCACCATCACATCGCCGCAGAATCTGGTGGGGATGCAGACCTCAGGCGTCGACTTCGAAGCCAACTATGCGCTCTCGCTGTCGGAAATAAGCGATATGAACGGGACGCTGAACTTCCACGGCATCGCCAACTATGTCGGCAAGTTTACCCAGGAGACAGCGGGCGTCTCGACCATAAACTACGCCGGCGAAGACGATCATCCGCAATGGCGTTGGACCTTGCAGACGCTCTACACGAACGGCCCTTTCTCAACCTTCCTCCAGATGCGCTATTCTGGCTCCGGTCTGTTCGACAAGACGCTTGATGCGGCGACCCTTCCGCCGATCCATGTTCCCGGGCAGGTGCTGTTCGACGTCAACTTCAACTACGACATTCCAGTATCCAACGGCGTTGTCGGGCTCTATCTGAATGTCACCGACCTGTTCAACGATATCGAGCCGGTGACAGCCGGTGGCGGCGGCCAGGGCGGCTACGGCTCCAACCAGTATGACCCGCTCGGTCGTTTCTTCCGTACCGGCATCCGCTTTAATTTCTAAGCCAGGCCTGGATTGGATCGTTCAAGGAGGATACGCATGCAAGGTATTGGTAAAAGAGAGTTCCTGACGGCCGGCCTTGGGCTGATGGCACTTGGTTCCGGCTCTGCGCTGGCGACCGAGCTTGAGAAGCCCATGCCGGGCCGCAAACCCGGAACGGATATGCTGGGGCGAAGCCTGGCCCATCCCAGCCCGCCCAAGAAGATTCCCAACCGGATGGCGAAGACGACCAAGCTGTTTATGGCGCCGCCCGGCTATCCCAACTGCATCGCCACCGATCCGGACGGAAAGGGGTTCTGGGTCGCCGAGCAGCGTCACGACGGCAGGCCCGAAGCGTTATGGTTGCTGGACTTCAAGGGCAAGGTGTTGAAGACAATCATGCAGGGCACGCGGGACTGCACCGGCATGACGGTTGGCGGCGGCTATATCTGGAGCGCTTGCGAGGGCGCTGCCCAGATCAACCATCCCAATCCCCCGATCGACGGTGTATTCCAGACGTCCATCGCAACGGGCAAGCAGGTCAGCCGTCGCCAGATTCCGTTCGGCCCGTCCGATGATGGCGGTTCGTCGCATGGCATGGCCTGGGACAACAGTACCGGCAAGCTGTGGATCGCGGCGGACCGCATGGGCTGCCTGATGCGGATCGACCCCAAGAGCTGGCAAGTCGAATACATGTTCCGCGAGACCCGCCTGCCCCAGTTCGCCACCCGTCTGCACGGCATCGAGTACGACAATGGTTTCATCTGGCAGGTGGGAGGCCTTCAGAAGCCGGGCACCGTCGGCTACGAGGGCTATACTCCTGGCCTGGTCAAATACGACAGCAAGACCGGTGAAGTGGTGGAAACCGTAACCTTCCTGCCTGATCAGGGCGATATTCATGATGTCGCCGTCCATGACGGGCAGCTTTACGGCGTCGACGCCGGTGAGCATCCGAGCTGGTCTATCGACGTTCCGGCCTACCAGCATCCGGGATACCCGCCAATGAACAGCCCGTCGGGCGGTTCTGTTTTCAGAATCGATTTGCAGTAGCCCCTTCACCAGGAGCGCCGCCTGCCTTGCCGTAACGGTGGGGCAGGCGGCCTTTTATGTGAATACGAGATGACGCGGCCGTTGTGGAACCCCGACCGGCGCGGCGATCCTGCAACGACCGCTGATCGAGGCTGGGCGCGGAACCGGTTTGCCTGCTCCTGATTTCCATTCCGTCTGTATCAGGAGAATGCCATGCCCCTGTCACTCGATCATCAGACCCTTCGCAATGTGCTCAGGGCCAGCATCAAGCCTTGTGGAGGTCCCAGCAATGGTGGACTGGACAATCACATGTGGGCCGCGGTTGTCGATCGCATGGGGATAGTGCGCGCCGTCTGTTACAGCGGCGAGGATGTGGGCGACCAATGGCCAGGAAGTCGGGCCATTGCCGTCGCCAAGGCCAACACCGCCAATGCGCTGAGCCTGCCGAAATTCGCGTTCTCCACCGCCAATCTCTACGCGGGCGCGCAACCGGGCGGATTCCTTTATGGCCTGGCGGACACCAATCCGGTGGATACCGCCAGCATGTATGGCGGCGATACGCGCGCCTATGGCACCGCGAGCGATCCGATGGTCGGCAAGAAGGCCAGTGGCGTGGTGGTCTTTGCGGGCGGCCTTGCGCTTTATGACGGAAATTTCATCGTCGGCGGCATTGGTGTTTCAGGTGACACATCTCCGGGAGATCACAACGTCGCCTGGCGAGTCCGAAAAGCGCTTGGACTGGACAAGGTTCCGGCCGGCATAACGGCCGACAACAACGATGCCATCATTTTCGATATCGGCCTGATGGGAAAATCAAGTTCCGGCTACGGTCATCCGGCCAGCGGGCTGAACGAGCCAGATGTAGCAACAGAGATCGGCGCCTCCTCGAACGGCAAATAGCGACGTGGGATGGCTATCGCCATCGCGCATGGCCGCTGCGATGGATCGAATAGGACTGTAACGCGTTGCTCGATCAGTTCTCTCCGGTGGGGCCATTCGTGCATTTCAAGAGAACCCTGCTTGTCCTCACAGCGTTAGCGCCGGTTCGGGCGCACGCCGCCCCGCTCCAGTATTTGAGCGGAGCGGGCCAGAAAGCGGTTCCCGTTGTCTGGCTGACCTGGGGATTATTGATCATCTCGATCGCGGTGATCGCAGTGATCGGCGCGCTGCTCGCCGGAGCGATCTGGCACCGCCGGGGGCAGGCGTGGGTGCAGGGCGAGAAAATCGTACTGCAATCCCATGAAGGCGGCTTGAACTGGTTGTGGATCGGCGTGGGCATCACCGCCCCGGTCCTGCTTCTTACCGTGGTCTGGACAGTGAAGGTGCTGGCGCAGATACAGGCGCCTTCCGGCACGCCGGCCGTCACCATCGAGATCACCGGAAGGCAATGGTGGTGGCAGGTCCGCTACTTGAGCGGCGATGTCTCGCGCAGTTTTCTTACAGCCAACGAGATTCATATTCCTGTCGGCGTGCCGGTTCGCCTGAAACTGATCGGCGGGGATGTGATTCACAGTTTTTGGGTGCCCCAGCTGGCAGGCAAGATGGACGCAATTCCCGGCCTGACCAATGAGACCTGGATCGAGGCGTCTGCGCCGGGTACCTACCGCGGTCAGTGCACCGAATATTGCGGCGTCCAGCATGCACACATGGCGATGGTCGTTGTGGCGCAGCCGCAAGCGGATTTTCGCGCGTGGTGGGACCACCAGCTCACGCGGCCCACCCCGCCCCAGGGCGCGGCCGCCATAGGGCAGGCTGATTTCGTGGTCCATTGCGGCAGTTGCCATACCGTGCGCGGCACGGAGGCCGCGGGCGCCCTGGGGCCCGATCTTTCCCACCTGATGCAGCGCACCACCATCGCCGCTGGAACACTGGTCAATGACGGGCCCGCACGCGCGCACTGGATTGCCGATCCCCAGAGCGTCAAGCCGGGCAGCCTGATGCCGTCGCCGACCCTGTCGGAAGACGATCTGGCCAAAATCAATATTTACCTCGAGACACTGGGTTAGCGCATGGCCAGCACAAGCGATTATGAGCGCAGCCCCACCGTCACCGAAGTCGATACGCCGCTGACGGAAAAGCTCAAGTCCCTGTGGGAAACCAGGCCGGGCTTCATGGGGTGGCTCGCCACGGTGGACCACAAGGAAATCGGCCTTCGCTACATCATCACCGCCTTCGCCTTTTTGATCGCGGGAGGAATTGAGGCGCTGATATTCCGGGTGCAGCTCGCCTGGTCAAACATGCATGTGTTGAAGCCGGAGCAATTCGATCAGCTCTTCACCATGCACGGCATGACCATGATTTTCCTGTATGCCGGCCCCGTCCTGTCCGGCTTCAGCAATTATCTTTGGCCGCTGCTGCTGGGATCGCGCGACATGGCCCTGCCCAGGCTGAACGCCCTCAGCTACTGGATATATCTTTGTGCCGGCCTGTTTCTCTATTCCGCCTTCCTGGTCGGGTTCGGCCCCAATGTCGGCTGGTTCAACTATGTGCCCCTGGCTGCGCGCGCCTACAATAACGGTCCCAACATCGACATCTACGCCCTTGGGATGATCCTTTTGGGAATCTCCACCACCGTCGGCGCGGTGAATTTCATCGTCACATTCCTGCGGATGCGGGCGCCAGGCATGTCCATCAATCGTGTTCCGATCATGGTGTGGGGCACACTGACAGCCAATGCAGCCAACCTCTTCGCCATTCCTTCCGTCAGCCTGGCGTTCTTCCTGCTGTGGATGGACCGCAATCTGGGTACCCATTTCTTTGATACGACGGCCGGCGGCTCGGCCCTGTTGTGGCAGCACCTGTTCTGGATGTTCGGCCACCCGTGGGTCTACGCAATCGTGCTGCCGGCAATGGGCATGGTGTCGGACGGGTTGCCGGTTTTCTGCCGGCGGCCGCTTGTCGGCTACACCGCGGTCGCGCTGGCCACCGTGGCGACCATGGTGCTCGGCTTTGGCGTTTGGGTGCACCACATGTTCGCAACCGGCTTGCCCAATATCTCTCTTTCCTTCTTCAGCGCCGCCAGCATCATCATCACCGTGCCCAGCGCGGTCGGCGTCTTCGCCTGGCTTGCCACCATCTGGACGGGCAGGCCGGTCTTTACCACGCCATTTCTGTTCTTCGCGTCCTTCATCATTCTATTCACCATCGGTGGTGTCAGCGGCTTCATGACCGGCTCGGTTCCGGTGGACTGGCAGCTGACCGACACCTATTTCGTCGTGGCGCACATCCACTATGTGCTGATCGGCATCAACGTCTTTCCCGTCGTGGGAGCGCTCTATTTCTGGTTCCCGAAATTCACCGGCAAAATGATGGACGAGCGGCTTGGCCGCTGGAATTTCTGGACCATGTTCCTGGGTTTCAACCTGGGATTCTTTCCGATGCACATTTCCGGCCTGCTGGGAATGCCACGACGCATCTATACCTTTTCCGACTCCATGGGCTGGGATTGGCTCAATCTGATCACCACGCTTGGAAGCTTCGTCTTCGCCATAGGCGTTCTCCTGCTGATCTATAATGTGATCAACAGTCTTCGGCATGGCGTTTCCGCAGGGGCCAATCCCTGGGACGGACCGACTTTGGAGTGGGCAACCACATCGCCGCCCCCGCCCTACAATTTCGCCGTCATTCCCACCGTCGCCAGCCGTCATCCCTTGTGGGAGGATCGCCTGGGGATGCCCGCCGGCGAGCGCAGTCAGGTTCAACGCGGGTTGGTGCTGGATCACGGCAAGGAGGCGCTGGGCACCACGACCGTGGATGCCGAACCCAACGTCATCCTCAAGATGCCGCTCGATACGCTGGTGCCGCTTTGCCTGGCGCTGTCCATGACCATTGTCGCGATCGGATTGGCGCTGATCAATTGGTGGGTGGTGGTCGTGGGCGGCGCCTGCACGGCTGCTTCGGTTCTGGCCTGGTTGTGGCCGGAAGCAAGGCTAGGCGAAACCGCGGCGCCTGCACCGGGAAGGGCACAACATGGCTGAGCGGGCGCAGCTTTCATCGCAGCTGCCGGTCGGCGCGCTCAATACGCGCGCCAGCGGCTGGTGGGCGATGATCTTCACTATTTTTACCGAGGCGTCGCTGTTCGCCTACCTGCTCTTTTCCTACTACTACCTGGCAGTGCAGCCGCATTTTCCGGGGACCTTCCCGGAAGGGGGGCGGCCGGCCCTTACCCTCGCGCTGCCCAACACGATCATTCTGCTGCTTTCATCGGCGTCCGTTGCTTGGGCACAGCTTGGTATCGAGCGTGGCAACAAGGTGCGCCTGGCATTGGGCCTCGGGATTGGCGCCTGCCTTGGGCTGGTCTTTCTGGTGATCCAGTATTTCGAATGGGCGCAAAGGCCCTTTGCGCTCGCGTCCTCGCCCTATTCCTCGCTCTATTTCGTCGTTACCGGCTTCCACATGGCGCATGTGGCGGTGGGCGTCGCCATGCTCGCGGCGCTGACCTGGTGGTCGGGTCAAGGATATTTCAACCGGGTGCGCTACGCGCACATCCATATCGGGGCGCTGTATTGGCACTTTGTCGATGTGGTGTGGCTGGCCGTCTTCTTCACGTTCTACATAACACCACTGCTGGGGTTGCGGGCATGAGCCAGACGATAGACCCAACCGGCGCGGCACCGGAAACCCGCTCCGTGAAATTCCTCACCCTGCTGTTCGGCGCATGTGCCGCGCCGATCTTCTGGATCGGCCAGATTCTTCTGGGCTACAGCGTCAGCGCCTTCGCCTGCTATCCGGGCGATCAGCCGGTCATGCCTCCCACGGTCGGACTCCTTTTCAATGTCCTGATGGCATTCGATGCCGTCGCACTCGCCGCCGCCGTCGCAGGCGGGCTGATATCCTGGCGGGCCTGGCGCATGGCCGACGGGGGCGCAAGCCATCGTTACGTCCTTCACACCGGCGAAGGCCGCAACAGCTTTCTTGCAATCTGGGGCTTGCTGTCCTCGCTTTGGTTCTTTTTCGCGATCCTGTTCAACACCATCGCCACCATCACGGTGCCACCATGCCAAAGCTGATCGCCCTGGCGTGTGCGCTGCTGGCGTTGTTGGGCGTCGCGTTGCTCTGGCCGGCCGCCGAAATGTTGTTTTCCGCGCACATGGCCCAGCACCTGCTGTTGATTGCAATCGCCGCGCCCCTGCTGGTGCTTGCGGGGATCGAGGTCAGGATGCCGCCCGTGGCCGGTTGGGCGCTGTTCATCACGGTCTTCCTGTTCTGGCACTGGCCGTCGGCCTTTCAATGGGCGGCAGGAAATCCGGCGACGGAATTGCTGGAACTGGGCTCAATATTGGCCTGCGCGGTGTGCTTCTGGAGCGGGGTGCTGGGCCGCAACCGGTTCGGAGACGCCGCCCGCGCCCTGCTTGTGATGACCGCGGCAGTGCTGACGGATCTTCCGGGTGTGGTGATGCTGTTTGCACCGCGCGCGATCTGCGTGATGCCGCATGAGGATGCCGCCCGCTTCGGCCTGACACGGATGAGCGACCAGCAGCTTGCGGGCCTGTTGATGTGGGTGCCTGCCAACCTGGTGTTCTTTGGGATCGCCACCTACCTCTTTTCGCGCTGGATAAGTGACTCTCACCTGGTGACATCATGAAAAAACATCTTTTCTCCGCCATCCTGCTACTCCTTTCCGGCACAGCACTCGCCCAGGACAATGCCGTTCTGCAAGGCGACGACCGGCAATGGCCGCTGGCGGGCAAGGACTATTCCCTGACCCGCTTTTCGCGGCTCGACCAGATCAACGCCGGCAATGCATCCAGGCTGCAGGTGGCGTGGACCTTTTCGGTCGGTTCCAACCATGGCCAGGAAGCCGCGCCGCTGATCGTCGATGGGGTCATGTATGTGGTGGGCGCCTATCCCAACGAGCTGTTCGCGCTCGACGCAACCACCGGCCAGATGAAGTGGAAATACTCACCCCATGTCGATCCGTCGGCACAAGGTGAAGCCTGCTGCGATGTCGTAAATCGCGGCGCCTCCTATGACAACGGCAAGATATTCTACAACACCCTCGATAATCACACGGTGGCGGTGGATGCCAAGACGGGAAAGGAAGTCTGGGCCACCAAGCTGGGCGAGATAACCAGGGGTCAGACCCTGACAATGGCCCCCCTGGCTGCGCATGGAAAAGTGTTTGTCGGCAATTCCGGCGGCGAAATGGGGGTTCATGGCTGGGTGACCGCGCTGGACGAAGCGACCGGCAAGATTGTCTGGCGTGCCTACTCCGTGGGAAGCGACAAGGACGTGAAGATCGGACCGCGCTTCAAGCCTTTCTATCCTGACGCCAGGGGAAAGAATCTGGGCATCACCACCTGGCCCAACGGCCGCTGGCAGTCGGGTGGAGGACCGGTATGGGGCTGGATCAGCTATGACCCGAAGACCAACCTTATCTTTTACGGCACCGGGAATCCGGGCCCCTGGAATTCCAACCAGCGCGAAGGCGACAACAAATGGACGGCCACCATCTTCGCGCGCGACGCCGACACGGGCGATGCGATCTGGGCCGACCAGATCAATCCGCATGACATGTATGACTATGACGAGATCAACGAAAATCTTCTGCTGGACCTGCCCATAAACGGACAGGTGAGGCCCGTGCTGGTTCACCCCGGCCGCGACGGCTTCATGTTCGTGATCGACCGGAAAACCGGACAGATATACAGCGCCGACAAGTACGACACCCAGACATCGATACTGTCCTATGACATCAGGAAGGGGCGGCCCAACTACAATCCGGCGCTCACGCCCTTGCTGGGCAAGAATGTCAGGGGGATTTGCCCGGCTTCACCGGGCGCGAAGGATTGGCAGCCCACTGCCTATTCGCCCAAGACGAAGCTTCTCTATATCCCGCACCAGCATCTGTGCATGGATTACAAGACCAGCGAGGCGACCTACATTCCCGGTACGCCTTATGTCGGCGCCACCGTGAACATGTATGCCGGGCCTGGCCATTATCGTGGTGAATTTGCCGCCTGGGACCTTACCGGCCGCAAAAAGGTCTGGGCCATCCATGAAAAATTTCCGGTCTGGAGCGGGACCATGGTCACCGCCGGCAATATCGCGGTGTACGGCACCATGGATCGCTGGTTCAAGGTGGTGAATGCCACCAACGGAAAGCTTCTTTATCAGTTCCGCGCACCGTCGGGCTTCATCGGCCAGCCGGTGACCTATCAGGGCGCAGACGGCCGGCAATACATTGCCATGCTGTCGGGAGTGGGAGGGTGGGCCGGCGCGCTCGCCAACGCCGAGATCGATCCCAGGGTCAGGAACGGCGCGCTTGGCTATACGGGAGCCGTTACCGACCTTCCCAGCGTCACCAGCGGCGGATCGACCCTGATGGTCTTCGCCCTGCCCAAGGGAGGCGCAACATGAACCGGTTTCTGTGGATCGTGATTGCCCTCACCGGTCTGGTGGTCGTTGTCGTGGCGGTGGGTGTCAGCAGCGCCATGATGCCGGGGGCATGGAAGAAGCCCGCCCTTGCCAAAGGCTACAGCGGAATGGTGCCGGCCGAAGCGATGTTGCGGGTGCCGGTCTCGGGGATATATCCCGGAGGCAACAGCAACGGACTCAATCCCGACATGCAGAACCCGCTGAAAAACGATCCCGATGCGGTGATCCGCGGCATGAAGGATTTCGAGAACTTCAATTGCTCCGGCTGCCACATGGCCAATGGCGGCGGCGGCATGGGTCCGGCCCTCAGCAACGACACCTGGATCTACCGATCCTCACCCGCCAACATCTATCTGGATATCGCCCAGGGCCGGAGCGCGGGCATGCCCGCGTTTGGAGCGATGCTTCCCGATCGCACAATCTGGGAACTGGTGGCCTATATACAAAGCCTCAGCAACAAGCCCACGCCCACCTTTGGCGTGACCACGAGCGCTGCGCCCGATAGCGCGCCCGAAGAGCAGGTCCCGGCGGGCCAGGTCCAATCGCCAACGCCCTGGAACTACACCGAACCGACACCGCCCAATGGTGAAAAGAACGATGCCGGCGATCAGCGCCCCGATGCGCCATTGCCGCCGGGAGCCGAACAGGCCAAGCCCCCGCTTCAGTTGGTTACGCAGTAGGC
>Ga0157370_10008725_pt1 | contig 10905 bp, 10 predicted proteins | sample C35metaG_FD_113463 | JGI IMG/M metagenome (GOLD analysis project Ga0157370, IMG submission 113463) | Corn rhizosphere microbial communities from Kellogg Biological Station, Michigan, USA - C3-5 metaG | ecosystem: Host-associated > Plants > Roots > Rhizosphere > Soil | place: USA: Michigan... | reverse complement strand
GACAAAATGCAGGCCCGCATCGACCACGATCTCGATTACCTGCGCAACTGGTCCCTGCGCCTCGATCTGCATATCATCCTCAAAACTATCATGGTCGTCTTCAGGGATCGCGACGCTTATTGATTTTTTATTCATCATTGCACCGCTGCCCTGCGGCCGGCAGCACATGGAAAAAATAGTCGCTTCTGCTTTCTGCCTTTCTGCTGCTGCAATTCATCACCGCTTCTTTTCATATCCTTCCGCAAATTTCAACCCGTGCGGCAATTCCACGTCCACAAGCATGAGGCAATAATAAGTACCTCTCCCTGATGTTGCCTTTTGCCTTTCTCCCGCAAAAATCTCCGGCACGCCCAAGCTTTCATAACCCTTGCCGACTATTGCCCTTGCTTTTTCAACATCCTTATCTATATTAAATAATAAATTGTCGGGTTATCCTGAGCCAGTATTCCAATCCGACAGCTGATTGTTAATTTGTCAATACGGTGCTGTATCCATAATGATTTTATAGACCGCTTGATCTTCATATTCGGAGGGTGCCCTACGGGGCGGGGGTGCCCTACGGGGAGATTATAAACTGCTCCATCTTGCTATCGAATTTAGGATTTGGCATAAGGCGTGCAGTATGCCCAGGATTTCCATGAAGTATCACCATCATAAAGGAGGAGATAATGGAAGGATTTACGCAAGCCAACCTGTTTGAACTCAGCCGCGGGGCTATTCATGTAACCTACTCAAGCACGAGTATTCTAGGCGGCCCGATTTTCAGCTACCGCGACAGCCAGCTGAGCCGCTCCTTCAGGAATGAGGAAGTCCGTATTCAGGATATCGGAATTGGTCAGTTGATTACGGTAACGCTGGAAACAGTCCCGGATCTGCGAACCGTTACCTTTTCTCTTCTCTTGCCTGCTGTTTCGGTAATGCCCCAGTCTACAGGGATGCGTATCAGCGTCCCGGGAGTCACAACCACTGCTCCCACGACGATTGCAGGCCCCCCACCGGGACCGCAGCAGCTTTATTCCGTTGTCAATTTGAGGGGAACGGCCCAGTTTATCGTGGCTTGATATAAGCAGCTAAATCCTACGTGGAGGTGATCCATGCCAGGCAAGAATTCCATCAGGAAACCGACTATAAAATCAATAAGCTCCAATGTGGAGAAGCATGCCTCTCAAGTAGAGGAAGCGCAGGGTAACCAGCATATGATGTCGGAAACCATCCGCGAAGCAGACTATGAAGGCCACCATATCATTGTCCGCACGACTTACCAGATAGAAGTCGATGGTACGCCGGTCACTGGACATATGGGAGTCACTGACGACGGCAAGGTCCACTATCACCCGGTACCCAACATGAGCTTCGCATCCGCGCTTGATATGGTCAAACAATTGATCGACATCTTTCCCGATGATTTCAATCATACCAGGCCCATGCCTGGCATGCATGCTGACCATAAGGCTAAAACCAGGCCCGGTGCCAGACCGGCGTCGACCGCACGCACAAAAAAAACTGCCAGGAAAACCCACGCTGCCGACAAATAAACATCGGAGGACGCCATGCCTATAAGAGAAAACATTCTGACAAGTGCGACTGCGCGTGACAAATATATCCGGGGTGTAAAGTTGCTGAAGAACGAGTTTCCCGGCCCAACCACTGCAAGCTTGGGCATCGGCGGTCCTGCCAGCCTGGTCAGCACTTATGATCTGTTTGTGGTTTGGCACCATGTCGCCATGACAACGTTTACACCCCCCACGCAGAATGATAGAAACGCGGCTCACCGGGGTCCCGTATTTCTTCCGTGGCATCGGTTTATGCTGCTGCAGCTGGAAATGAATCTCCAACGCATATTAGGTAGCGATTCAGCCTTTGGATTACCCTACTGGGATTGGGCTCAGGATGGCGAATTGTCGCCTGTTCGCCAGAGGACAGCGGCCATATGGGCGAGGAACTGCATGGGTGGCAGCGGGATGCCGGTGACCACGGGTCCATTCGTATTTGATTCCGCCGATCCTGGCTCGTGGCGCGTCCGCGTGGCTGCAAGCGTCAACGGGCAACTGATTCAGGTAAATCGAGGTTTGCGCCGGCGACTGGGAGCACCGGTGCAGGGCTTATCGGAAACCAACCGGCTGCCGAGAAAAGCACACACAGCCACGGCCCTTAATCAACCCATTTTTGATGCTGCGCCATGGAGTACTGCTTCCGCCGGCTTCCGCAACCTTGTCGAAGGCTGGCAAAACCAGCCGCAGATTCCTTCCCCGAGCCTGCATAACCGTGTGCACGTATTCGTCGGAGGAGACATGTCGCCCTCCACTTCACCCAATGATCCGGTGTTCTACCTTAATCATTGCAATGTGGATCGTATCTGGGAACGCTGGATGCAGCCACCTCCGGCAGGTCATGGCCGCGTTTATGCTCCAGCACAATCCGAATCCGCCAGATTGAAGGGACATCGCCTCAACGACACCCTGAATTCCCTGCTGTCGGGAAGCACTACCCCGGCAGAAATGCTGGATGTCAGCGAGTTTTATACTTATGACTCGCTGAATGCCTGAAATCAATAGACTCCTTCAGCCAAGGCATCACTGAACGAGGTGCATTCGTTGAAAAAAGTAGCGTTCGAGCAAATAAAGCTCATAGCCGCCCGGATTAATTCGACGATAAAGATTTGAGATGGATACAGCGATTTTACCTTACAATATGCGGCAACTTGCGGGATTGCAGACAAACCGGTTTGGTGTTGCCCGGTAATTTGCCCAGCATTGCAAGCCTCTCGGGGACTCAAGATGAACGGCGAACTTCCATATCCCGTACCCGTATTGGATACGTTTTCCTGCTTGTGAGGATCGGTGCGAGCACTTTTATTTTTACCGGGTTTAACTGCCGCATTCTTCATTAATTCCCCTTGACATTGACATCATGCAGTTGTCAGCCATGCCTCTTCCCTGAAACCAGCGCACCGACCTGTTACCACCGGTCATCATGGCATTGGTCCCACACCCTTCGTTCAAGCAGGTATCACTGTCATGGTGGTTAACGGGCCCTATTGACGCGCTTAACTTGCTAAAGGCGGCATCAAACCTGAAATTCTTGATAGGCATGCTGCTGGCGTCATGGGTAATGCCGCTCCAGGCAGAAGCTTTGCCAATGGATCAGCTCGCCATTACGGAACAACAAGCTATCGCGTTATTTTATCAACGCAATCTCAATTTAATTGCGGCAAGCCTCAACATTGATAATGCCCACGCCCAGGAAATCATTGCTGCCGCGATACCCAACCCCGTGTTCAGTTTTACGCTTCACGAACTGGCCCCAAAAGCATTTGCGCCCCAAAGTCGCAACCTGGCTGTGCCGGCGCTACTGCCACAGATTCAGCAACTCATTGAGACCGCAGGAAAGCGCCGCCTGCGGATAGAAAGTAGCGAACTTGCTACCGAAGCAGTGAATTTTGATGTTCAAGATGTCGCGCGCGTACTCACCAACGCAGTGCGGCGCAGTTTTTACAATCTCTTATTGGCACAAAAAACCGTCAAGGTTGCAAACGATAACCTTGAGCACTATCGTGAAATTCTGCGAGTCAATGAAGTCAGGCTCAAGGTGGGAGATGTCGCCGCTGTCGATTTTATTCGCATTGAGGTTGAAAGCCTCAAAGCACAAGGCGATCAGGATCAGGCACGGACTACATTAAACCAGGCACGCGCAGATCTGTTGCTGTTGCTGGGCTGGCCAGAGAACAGCATAGAAATAAGCGCAGTAGAAGTCTGGCCCGAAGCGGCTCCCGAAATTGTGCTGACAAGACAAGACCAGTTGGTTGGTCGCGCGCTGGAGCGGCGGCCGGATATGCGAGCAGCAAGGGTGCGCATTGCACAGGCCAAGAAAATGCTTACTCTGGCACAGCGGCAGCTTATCCCCGATGTGACCATAAGCGCTTTTTATGACCAGGATCAGGGTAACCAATTTCCGCGCAGTGGCGGTGTCGGCATCAGTGTACCGATTCCATTGTTTTATCAGCAAAAGGGTGAAATTTCCCAAGCTCGTGTAGGCTTGACCTCTGCCGAACTGGCGTTGAAGCAGGCCGAGCAAGGCGTTCGGGCAGAAGTGATGAAAGCTTCGGCATCCTGGCAAAGTGCCGACGCCATAGCACGCCGCTTTGAGACGTCGGTGGTCAAGCGAATCGAGACACTGCGCCACGCGCAGGAAATCGCCTATCAGAAAGGCGCCGTAGGCGTACTGGATCTGATCGATGCCGAACGAAGCTACAAGGCAATAATGCTGGATTATTACATTGCCCTTACGAACCGCAGTAAAGCCTGGGCGGATCTCCTAATGGCGTATGGAGAAGAAATCAGAAGCTTTGCGCGTAATCATCCGAGTGGAGACGGTTGATTTTTTTTCGGCCATCCAGCGAGATCCCTTGCAGCGGAGAACCTTGAATGGGTTGAAAAGCTTTTACGGAATCTCTTTTTACATCGCGTTAATTAATTCGCCACATTCATACCCACATAAAATTACATAAATAATCGGGTTAAATAATGAGCAAGCAATTTATCAATATCACTCGTCTGGCTGCCGCGCTGTTGAGTTTATCGTTATTGGCCTGTCAGCCGCAAAAAGATGAACAGCCGCAGCAAACCGTCCACCAACCCAAGGATGAGGTCATACTTAGCGAGGATTCACCCAAGCGTGAATATATTAAGGAAGCTATTATTGAATTGGTGCAACGCCCGCTGATGGATCCCGTCACAGGCAAGATCACTTATGACGAGACCCTTACCGCACATATTTCCTCACCGATTGCCGGTCGCGTAATCGGTGCCATTGCAGCGTTGGGTGCGGACGTCAAAACGGGTGATGCGCTGGTTGAACTGGACAGCCCGGAATTGGGGCAGGCGCAATCAGCTTATGCAGAAGCCATGTCCGATCTGAACCTTGCTGACCGGGCTTTCCAGCGGATACGGGAATTATATGATAACGGCATCGCACCGCGCAAGGAGCAGGAACAGGCGCAGGATAACCTGACCCGTGCCCGCAGCGAGGCGGAACGGGCGCGCCTGAAACTGGCTAACCTGGGTGTGCGCAGTCGGCGTACCGATAACCGTTTTATTTTGCATACGCCCCTTTCAGGGACGATTACCGAACGCAACATCACCCCGGGCATGGAAGTCCGCCCCGATCTGACCGCGCCATTATTCGTCGTTTCCGATCTGAATCAATTATGGGTGCAGATGGACATTTTTGAGAAGGATATTGGCCTGATTCATACGGGTGCCACAGTATTGCTGCAGGTCCCTGCCTACCCCGGGAAAGATTTTACTGCCACTATCGACTATATCAGCCGAATAGTGGACGAAACGACCCGCACGGTGAAAGTGCGGTGTATTTTGCCCAACATCGAGAAAAGGCTATTGCCGGCCATGTTCGCAAGCATCACGGTGCAAAGCAATACCGACGATCAGGCTGTTGTTGTTCCCCTGAACGCGATATTTGCCGAGAATGAATCTGAGTGGGCATATGTGAATATCGGCGATTATCATTACCAGAAGCGCCCCGTTACGGTGGGTTTGCGCCTGAAAGACCGGGCGGTGATTCTTGATGGCTTGAAGCCCGGAGATCGGCTCGTGGTGGGTGGCGCCTTGTTGTTGCGTACCGAGCAGGATACGGAGCAGCAAAGCGGAGAAAGTGCACCATGATCCATAAAGTCATCGCCTTCTGCCTGCAGCAGCGCCTGTTGATCATCAGTACGTCGGTATTGCTGGCCGCCCTTGGCGCTTTGTCGTTCGAACATCTGCCGATACAGGCGTTCCCTGATGTACAGAATGTTTTTGTGCAGGTGGTGACCCAATATCCGGGCCAGGCTCCGGAAGAAGTGGAAAAACTGATCAGCCTGCCGATCGAAAAAGAAATGAACGGCCTGCCGCATATGATTAATATGCGTTCGGTATCCATTTTCGGCTTGTCCGTGGTAACGCTCACCTTTGATGACGCCGCAGAGGATTATTTTTCGCGACAGCAGGTACTGGAACGGTTAAAGACGGTCAGTTTACCTGCGGAAGTCAAGCCTATACTGGGTCCCCTGACGACGGGCATTGGTGAAATTTTTCGCTACCGTATTGAAGCATCTGGCGTTCCACTGGTGGAACAGCGGGCGTTACAGGACTGGATGATCGAGCGCACGCTCCGCTCCGTCCAGGGAGTGGCTGATGTCGTCGCCTTCGGCGGCGGCATCAAACAATACCAGGTGCAGGTCGATCCCGACAGGCTGAGAAATTACAAGCTGACGCTTCCTGAGGTCTATCAGGCTATCGCTGCGAATAACGCCAATATCGGTGGCGGCTATCTCGATCATGGCCATGAGGCGTTGGTGGTGCGCGGCACGGGTTTATTGAAGTCCGGTGACGAAATCGGGAACATTGTCGTTGCCAGTCAGGATGGCGTGCCCATTTTTGTCAAAAATGTTGCCGATGTGTTCGTAGGTCCACAACCACGCATCGGCATTGTCGGCTACAACGAACATGACGACGTAGTCCAGGGCATCGTTCTGCTTATCAAGGGCAGAAATGCCATTGAAGTATTGAATGGGGTAAAGGAAAAAATAGAATACCTTAACAGCTATGGCCTGCCTCAAGGTGTTAAGGTTATCCCCATTTATGACCGCACCGAACTGATTCAGCACACCGTTCATACGGTCGAACGAAATATGCTGGAGGGTGCAGCCCTTATTCTGGTGGTTCTGATTATTTTTCTCCGTCGGGTATGGGCTTCAGCAGTCGTAATTGTTGTCATTCCACTATCCTTGTTATTTGCTTTTATTCTGATTGATGTCATGCATGTCTCCGCCAACCTGATTTCCCTGGGTGCGATCGATTTTGGCATCATCGTGGATAGCGCCGTGGTGCTGGTCGAGGCCATCATGGTCAAGGTGACCCTGGAGATGCGTCAACAGGCGAGCGTGGCGCATATGCGTCAATCCATGCTCATGACGGCGGCGGAAATGGCCCGGCCGATACTTTTTTCCAAAGCCATTCTTATTATCGCCTTTTTACCCATTTTCACCTTTCAGCGTGTCGAAGAAAAAATATTCTCTCCGATGGCATTCACGCTTACTTTTGCCTTATTGGGTTCGCTGCTTATCAGCTTGACCCTGATTCCGGTACTATTGAGTTACCTGGTGGGACCCCGGCTCACCGAGTCGCACAACCCGCTCATCCAAGCCATGGAACGACGTTATCTAGCATTACTGGAAGCCGTGCTGCGTCATCCGCGCAAACTATTCATAGGTGCGGGTTTAATGCTGGCCTTATCCCTGGCTTCTTCTCCGCTGATCGGTACCGAGTTCATGCCCAAACTGGATGAAGGCAACGTCTGGCTGACAATCACGCTGCCAACACCGGTCTCCCTGAACAAGGCCAAGGATCTGGAGAAGGATGTGCGCGCACGCCTGCTTGAATTCCGCGAAGCGAAGTCGATACTTACGCAATTGGGCCGCCCGGAAGATGGCACCGATCCCAAGGGTTTCAATAATCTGGAAGTTCTTATCGATCTCAAGCCAAAGGATACCTGGCGTTATCGCGACAAGGACGAACTGGTCAAAGCAATGCAGAAGCGCCTGGCGGTATTTCCCGGGTTGCAGTTCAACTTCTCCCAAGTAATCCAGGATAACGTGGAAGAAGCCATTTCCGGCGTCAAGGGTGAAATTGCCATCAAGATTTTCGGTGAAGACCTGAAGATTCTTCAGGAGAAAGCCAATCAGATCACCGGTATCCTGCGCTCCATAGAAGGTGCGACCGATGTGGCTGCCGAACAGCAATCGGGACTAGCGCAGTTGGTCATTTCCATCGATCGGGAAAAAATTGCCCGTTACGGTATCAATGTAGCCGATGTGGAAGATATGATCTCCATGGCGGTTGGAGGCAAAGCCGCCACACAGATGCTGGAGGGCGAACGCCGTTTCGACGTGACGGTGCGGCTCATCGGCTCGGCACGCGATTCAGTGGGAGCAATCGAGAATATCACTGTTTTGTCCGCAAATGGCAGTCGTATTCCATTGGCCGAATTGTCGGAGATTAAGACGAGCCAAGGTGCTTCACGTATCAGCCGCGAAGACAACATGCGTCGTATCGCCATCAAATGCAACCTGATAGGACGCGATCAGGGTAGTTTTGTAGCCGAAGCACAGAAAAAGATTGGCCTGCAGGTTCACCTGCAGCCGGGTTACAGTATTGTCTGGAGTGGGCAGTTCGAAAATCAGCAACGCGCAATGAAACGGCTTTCCTTTATCGTTCCCGTCAGTTTTATCTTGATTTTTGTACTCCTCTTCTGGACATTCCGTTCGATTAAGAATGCATCACTGATCGTAATGAATGTTCCCTTTTCGATGATCGGCGGACTGGTAGCCTTGCTGCTGACCGGCATCCACTTGAGCGTATCCGCGGCGGTTGGGTTCATCGCGCTGTTCGGTATTGCCGTGCAGAACGGCGTAATTCTGCTATCCCAGATCAATTTTCTCCGGCGCGAGGGTATTTCGCTGAATGAAGCTATTTTACAAGGTTCTGTCAGCCGCTTGCGTCCCGTAGTAATGACCGCGTTGATGGCAATGCTGGGATTGCTGCCCGCTGCGCTGTCCACCAGTGTTGGATCGGAAACCGTCAAACCTTTTGCCGTGGTTATCATCGGTGGATTGATCACCGCCACATTGTTAACCTTGACCATGCTTCCTGCTCTGTACCGCAATTTTGAACAACCGCACACCTGACGAGGCATTGCCATGAAAGAAATCCGTGCCTATATTGAGCCCTTCATGTTATCGAAACTTACCCAGACACTGCTCGAATTACCCGATTTCCCAGGGATGAGCGTATCCGACTGCGAAGGCTTCGGACGAGTCAAGCTTATCGCGGGACGAGACTTCACGCCTTATGTACCAAAAAAACGCATTGAAATTTTTGCCTGTGACGAATTGGTGGAAAATATTTTAAATACGATAATGACAATTGCCAATACTCATCAACATGGTGCCGGCAAGGTTTATGTGATCAATGTGGAAGAGAGTACACGCATCAGCACCGGCGAACGGGGAAGTAATCTGGCCTGATACGCACGATGATAATATGATAATTGCATTTAGATTGATGGTTTCACCCTCACCACATACTAAGCCGCCGGCTTGGGACGCCAGAAATGGATCGCGCCACCGGTGAGTCCCATAAGGCCGACTACCAGTAACAGAAAACCCCAGCCGATGCTCCCATTGCCCGTATGAACAAAATCCCCCGTTTTTCGTACGTCCAGAGGAATGCTGACCAGATTACTGACATTTCCCGAGGCATCCTTGCCGATCAGCAGGACATTATACTTGCCAAGTGGCGCCAGATTAACTGCAAGGGGAATGTTTCCGGATGCGTACTCTTTTGCGGGCACCGACAATACCTCACGCTCCTTCCCGTCTTCTATTTTTATCAATTTCACCGCGAGCGGTGCTTCGCGTATATCCGGCGCCAGGATATCGATAACCAGATTCAGGGGACCGGCCGGCACTGGAGAGCAAAATGGAGGATAGGAAGGATGATCGCCGTCCGGGACAACGTACGCGTTGAAGCCAACTGGGAAAGCCCCAGTCTGGACGATACAGGCACCGCCAGAGATGGCCTCTTTTTGTTTTGGCTGATTATCAGGGCGATAGGGTTGCCATGCGCCACCGGAGATGTTGCCCGTTTGCTGGGCATAGGTAGCTGGCACAAATACCAAAGCCATCAGTACTACACATCCCAGGTGAAACACGATAGAGAAAATTCTTGGAATCATAGTAATTCTCCTGTTTTCCGGTTGCGGATACCATCAGCAGGCCACATCAAATGGAAAGGGGTTTGGTTCATTCCTTCTTCCGGGATTCGCAAATACATGATAATTGAATCGAGCACGATGCGCACACCGCTTCTTGCTTTTCGATTCATACCGTCGCAGCGATAAATTTGAGCATTTTTAAATGAAAACGCGGAAGCATGTCGGCGAATTCATCAGGCCGCTTTACGAAAGGTCAGATTGATCCGATAACTGCCCATCAAAGGATGATTTCCCTCCTTGAGCGGCAAAACCCCATGATAACGCAGCCTCGACGGACCGCCCCATACCATGACGTCGCCATGCAGTAGCTGCACTCGAACAGGCCTGTCTGGCCGCCGCAGGCCACCCCAGAGAAAAACCGCTGGAATACCTAGCGAAACCGAGACAATGGGTGCACCAAAATCCTGCTCGTTCTTGTCCTGGTGCAACGATAGCCGCGCTCCCGGCTCGTAGCGATTGACGAGGCACGCATCGGGCTCGAAATCTTTGAAACCTGCGCTTGCCGCGGCGCTTTGTGCCAGTTTCAGGAATACGCCCGGCATGCACGGCCAAGGTTTGCCGCTTTCCGGATCTATGGCGCCGTAACGATATCCCGTACGATCCGTCACCCAGCCGCAGGAACCACAGTTGGTCATCGCTACCGACATACGAAAGCCGCACGGCGTAACCATGTGGCGAAAGGGTGCCTCGCTAATGACATCATGCAACGCTGCGGAAATAGCCGCCTCGTCCGGCACGGCAAATCCACGCAGCACTACCGCGCCAATGCATAATTCCTCACGCCAGGCCCGACATTGTGCCCTTTCTTCAAATTGGAACAGCTCCAATGTCATTCTTGTTCATCCTTTCAGGTTGCATCGTGGAAAATGATGCCTGCCGTGCGACGTCGTCGCGTACCACTCAATAGATTCATGCTGCGCTCCTCCAATTGCTTTGCATGATATCAGTGATGGTTACCCATTTATCAAAGTCAGCAATTTTCCGCACTCCGGATCTTGCTTTAGAATTCCATTGTGTAACCTGTATGGCCGCGACCGGTAAAGAAATGGGCGGGTCGAGTGTCGCGATGTTTTC
>Ga0157370_10008724_pt1 | contig 10907 bp, 8 predicted proteins | sample C35metaG_FD_113463 | JGI IMG/M metagenome (GOLD analysis project Ga0157370, IMG submission 113463) | Corn rhizosphere microbial communities from Kellogg Biological Station, Michigan, USA - C3-5 metaG | ecosystem: Host-associated > Plants > Roots > Rhizosphere > Soil | place: USA: Michigan... | reverse complement strand
CCCGGAACCACAAGGCTGTTTGCTATGCAAAATCGCATGATGATCACTGGCGCGGGCTCGGGCCTGGGTCGCGAAATCGCGCTGCGCTGGGCGCGTGAAGGCTGGCAACTGGCCTTGTCGGATGTCAGCGAGCCTGGCCTGCAAGAAACCCTCAAACTCGTTCGCGACGCCGGCGGTGATGGTTTTATCCAGCGTTGCGATGTACGCGACTACAGCCAACTGACGGCCTTCGCCCAGGCGTGCGAAGAGAAGCTCGGCGGCATCGATGTCATCGTCAACAATGCGGGCGTGGCGTCGGGCGGCTTCTTCAGCGAACTGTCCCTGGAGGATTGGGACTGGCAGATCGCGATCAACCTGATGGGTGTGGTCAAGGGCTGCAAGGCGTTCTTGCCGCTGCTGGAGAAAAGCAAAGGCAAGATCATCAACATCGCGTCGATGGCCGCCCTGATGCAAGGCCCGGCCATGAGCAACTACAACGTGGCCAAGGCCGGCGTTGTGGCGTTGTCGGAAAGCCTGTTGATCGAACTGGCACAACAGGAAGTAGGCGTGCATGTCGTATGCCCGTCGTTCTTCCAGACCAACTTGCTCGACTCTTTCCGCGGCCCGACCCCGGCGATGAAAGCCCAGGTCGGCAAATTGCTGGAAAGTTCGCCAATCACCGCCACCGACATTGCCGACTACATCTACAAACAGGTGGCCGCCGGCGAATTCATGATCCTGCCTCACGAACAAGGCCGCATGGCGTGGGCGATCAAACAGAAGAACCCGCAACTGCTCTACAACGAAATGACCGTCATGGCCGACAAAATGCGCGCCAAGGCCAAACAAAACGCTGACTGAACTTGCCCATGGGTGTCAGCGTCGTTAGGGTGGCCGCCATCGGCCATCCTCACGAGGCATCTGCATGCTCAATTACCTGTGGTTTTTCCTCGCGGCGCTGTTCGAAATCGCTGGCTGTTTCGCGTTCTGGATGTGGTTGCGCCAAGGCAAAAGTGTGTGGTGGGTCGTGCCGGCACTGCTCAGCCTGACCTTGTTCGCGCTGCTGCTGACCCGCGTCGAAGCCGCCTACGCCGGTCGCGCCTACGCGGCCTACGGTGGCATTTACATCATCGCTTCAATTGGCTGGCTGGCGGTCGTCGAGCGGATTCGTCCATTGAGTTCGGACTGGATCGGCGTGGCGTTGTGCGTGATCGGCGCGAGCGTCATTTTGTTCGGCCCGCGCTTCTCGGTTTCCTGAAGGATTGTTCCTGCGTCCGAACGATTTGTCGGATGTTTCCGTCAGTGGTGGTCGTCCGGTGCTGTAGGGCCGGACTGATTTGTCGTCATCGCATTGAAGCCCTTCGATGCGCCGGGCATCTTCAAGGACCGGTAATCCTGAAGGACCAATGCCATGCTTGTACTCAGTCGTGTTGTGGGCGAGATGATTTCCATCGGTGACAACATTTCAGTGCGTATCCTCAACGTCAACGGCGCCAATGTGCGCTTTGGCGTCGAAGCGCCGCAAAACGTCAATGTGCATCGCGCTGAAGTCTATGAGCGCATCCAGGCCAAGCGGGCAAAGGCCAAGGGCCGCTGAACCGTTCAGTCAAACAGATGCTTGGGCACATCGTGCTTGAGCATCAATTGGCACTGCTCGCTTTCCGGATCGAAGACAATCAGCGCCTGACCTTTGGTCAATGCCTGGCGAACCCGCAAAACGCGGGTTTCCAGCGGTGTATCGTCACCGTTGTCGGTGCCGTCACGGGTCACGAAGTCCTCGATCAGGCGGGTCAGGGTGTCGACTTCAAGTTGGTCGTGGGGAATCAGCATGGGCACCTCGGCTAAAACAATGTCGGGATGCTACGGCGAATGACCGCTTGCGACTAGTCTCGGCCTCATGCGTTCTGACCTACCGCCTTCGCGAGCAGGGGAATGCGATCAATTGTAGGAGCGAGCCTGCTCGCGAAGGGATTTACCTGACAACGAAGTACCCGGATCAGCCTTCAGACCGCTGCCCGACCAGACTGTCCACCGACGGCACCCGCGTATCACTTTCCATCTGTGTGTCATGTTCGATCTGATGACTGAACCGGTCCAGCGATCCCGTCGCCGGTTGCGCATCGCTGGCAAACACCGGCGGGCTCAGTAGGTAGGCACCGAGCAATCGACTGAGCGCCGCCAGACTGTCGATGTGGGTGCGTTCGTAGCCATGGGTCGCATCACAACCAAAGGCGAGCAGGGCAGTGCGAATGTCATGCCCGGCGGTCACCGCCGAGTGCGCATCGCTGAAGTAGTAACGGAACAGGTCGCGGCGCACGGGCAGTTCATTGTCACTGGCCAGTCGCAGCAAATGGCGCGACAAGTGATAGTCGTAAGGTCCGCCGGAATCCTGCATCGCCACACTGACGGCGTGTTCGCTGGAGTGCTGGCCGGGTGCAACGGGCGCAATGTCGATTCCGACGAATTCGCTGACGTCCCACGGCAACGCTGCCGCCGCGCCACTGCCGGTTTCCTCGGTAATGGTGAACAGCGGATGGCAATCGATCATCAACGCTTCACCACTGTCGACGATGGCCTTGAGCGCCGCGAGCAGTGCGGCGACACCGGCCTTGTCGTCGAGGTGGCGGGCACTGATGTGGCCGCTTTCAGTGAATTCCGGCAGCGGGTCGAAGGCCACGAAATCGCCCACGCTGATCCCCAGCGAATCGCAATCGGCGCGGGTGGCGCAGTAGGCATCCAGGCGCAGTTCGACGTGATCCCAGCTGATCGGCATTTCGTCCACGGCCGTGTTGAAAGCATGCCCGGATGCCATCAGCGGCAACACGCTGCCGCGAATCACCCCGTTATCGGTGAACAGGCTGACCCGGCTGCCCTCGGCAAAACGGCTGGACCAGCAACCGACCGGCGCCAAGGCCAGGCGACCGTTATCCTTCACGGCACGAACCGCCGCACCGATGGTATCCAGGTGAGCGCAAACCGCACGGTCGGGGCTGCTTTTTTTGCCTTTGAGGGTTGCACGGATGGTTCCGCGCCGGGTCATTTCGAATGGAATGCCCAACTCTTCCAGGCGTTCGGCGACGTAGCGCACGATGGTGTCGGTGAACCCGGTCGGGCTGGGAATGGCGAGCATTTCCAGCAGGACTTTTTGCAGGTAATCGAGATCCGGTTCAGGGATTTTGCTGATCATGGAAACTCCTGATGAGTGAAGAGCTGATCGCTCCCATGCTCTGCGTGGGAATGCAGCCAGGCACGCTCTGCGTCCAAGGGGCGGACGCGGAGTGTCCGGTGAAGCATTCCCACGCCGGAGCGTGGGAACGATCAAGCGTGGAGCTAGCCCGCCGGCTGACTGTGCGGAAACAACAAATCCACAAACCGCTCAGCCGTCGGCTGCGGTTCATGGTTGGCCAGCCCGGCGCGTTCATTGGCCTCGATAAACACATACTCAGGCTGGTCGGCGGCTCGCACCATCAGGTCGAGCCCGACCATCGGGATATCCAGCGCCCGTGCCGCCCGCACCGCGGCGTCGGCCAGGGTCGGATGCAGGATCGCCGTGACGTCCTCCAGAATCCCGCCTGTATGAAGATTCGCCGTCTTGCGTACGAACAGATGCTCGCCTGCTGGCAGGACGCTGTTGTAGTCGTAACCCGCCGCATGCAACGTGCGCTGGGTTTCATGATCCAGCGGGATTTTGCTTTCACCACGGGTGGCGGCCTGCCGACGCCGGCTCTGGGCTTCGATCAATGCGCCGATGGCATGCTGACCATCGCCGATCACTTGCGCCGGGCGCCGAATCGCCGCCGCCACCACCTCAAACCCGATCACCACAATCCGCAGGTCCAGCCCTTCGTGGAAGCTTTCCAGCAGCACGCGACTGTCGAATTGGCGGGCGGCTTCGATGGCGTGCTGCACCTCTTCAATCGTGCGCAAATCCACGGCAACGCCCTGGCCTTGTTCGCCATCCAGTGGTTTGACCACCACGCGCTCGTGCTCATCGAGAAACGCCAGATTGTCATCGGCGTTACCGGCCAATTGTTGCGTAGGCAGGTTCAGTCCTGCGGCCTTGAGCACTTTGTGCGTCAGGCTTTTGTCCTGGCACAAGCTCATGCTGATGGCGCTGGTCAGGTCGCTCAACGATTCGCGACAACGCACCCGGCGTCCACCATGGCTGAGGGTGAACAGGCCCGCATCGGCATCATCCACCTGTACGTCAATGCCGCGCCGATGGGCTTCTTCGACGATGATTCGCGCATATGGATTGAAATTGGCCTGCGGCCCCGGTCCGAGAAACAGCGGCTGATTGATGCCGTTCTTGCGCTTGATGGCGAAGGTCGAGAGGTTGCGAAACCCGAGTTTGGCGTAAAGGCTTTTCGCCTGTCGGTTGTCGTGCAAAACGGACAAGTCCAGGCAACTGAGCCCACGGCTCATGAAGTGCTCGATCAAGTGACGCACCAACACTTCGCCCACCCCCGGTCGTGAACATTGCGGGTCGACCGCCAGGCACCACAGGCTGCTGCCGTTTTCCGGGTCGTTGAACGCCTTGTGGTGATTGAGGCCCATGACACTGCCAATGATTGCGCCGCTGTCTTCGTCTTCGGCCAGCCAATACACCGGGCCGCCCAGATGCCGTGGGGTCAACAGACTTGCATCGATCGGCAACATGCCGCGCGCCTGATACAGCTGGTTGATGGCCTGCCAGTCCGCCTCGCTTTGTGCCCGACGAATGCGAAAACCACGAAACACGCGAGTGGCCTGACGGTAATCGCTGAACCACAAACGCAAGGTGTCCGAGGGGTCGAGAAATAGCTGAGCCGGCTCCAGCCCCAGTATTTGCTGGGGCGCAGCGACGTACAGCGCAATGTCGCGCTCGCCCGGCTGCTCGTTGAGCAACGCTTGGGCGAGGCTGGCCGGATCGGGAAAGGTGTGCCCGATCAGCAACCGGCCCCAGCCGCAATGCACGGCAATCGGCGCGGCGCTCAAAGCGCTGCCATCTTCGGCCAGACGCGCCTGCAAACGTTCATAAGAAGGTGGCTGGCCGCGCAGCAAGCGTTGGCTATAAGCCGTGGCGTGGGGTTTCATCGATCAGATTCCTTGCTCGCTGAGCCACAGGTTCAGGGCCGCCAGTTGCCACAGCTTTGAGCCGCGTAACGGAGTCAATTGACCCTGCGGATCCGTCAGCAACCGGTCGAGCATGGCCGGGTTGAACAGGCCGCGATCCTGACTGGGGTCGAGCAACAGGTCGCGTACCCAGTTCAGCGTGTCACCTTGCAAATGCTTGAGGCCTGGCACTGGGAAGTAACCTTTCTTGCGGTCGATGACTTCGCTCGGAATCACCGATCTCGCGGCTTCTTTCAAGACGTGTTTGCCACCGCCCGGCAGTTTGAATTTGCCCGGCACGCGGGCCGACAATTCCACCAGGCGATAGTCAAGAAACGGCGTGCGTGCCTCCAGCCCCCAGGCCATGGTCATGTTGTCGACGCGTTTGACCGGGTCGTCCACCAGCATCACCGTGCTGTCCAGACGCAAGGCCTTGTCCACTGCCGCCTCGGCACCGGGCTGTGCGAAATGTTCCTTCACGAAGTCACCGGCAGCGTCATTCGCCGTCAGCCATTTCGGCTGCACAGTGGCTGCGTACTCCTCATGGCTGCGGTCGAAGAACGCCTCGCGATAAGCCGTGTACGGATCGCTTGCGCCATCGACCTGCGGATACCAGTGATAACCGGCGAACAGCTCGTCCGCACCTTGGCCGCTTTGCACCACTTTGCAATGCTTGGCCACTTCGCGTGAGAGCAGATAGAAGGCGATGCAGTCATGACTGACCATCGGCTCGCTCATGGCGCGGAATGCCGCTGGCAATTGCTCGATGATCTCTTTTTCGTCGATGCGCAATTGATGATGCCGGGTGCCGTAGTGGGTGGCGATGAGGTCCGAATACTGGAATTCGTTGCCGCGTTCGCCGCCGGCATCCTCAAAGCCAATGGAGAAGGTCGACAGGTTTTCCACGCCGACTTCACGCAACAGCCCGACCAACAGGCTTGAATCGACGCCGCCCGAGAGCAGAACGCCAACGTCGACCGCCGCCCGTTGGCGGATCGCCACGGCGTCGCGCGTGCTATCGAGGACACGGTCACGCCAGTCTTCGAGGGTCAGGTCGATTTCGTCGGCGCGTGGGCCATAGGACAGGGTCCACCAGGTTTTCTGTTCGGTGCTGCCGTCCGCTTCGATGCGCATCCAGGTCGCCGGTGGCAGTTTTTCAATGCCGGCCAGCAGGGTACGCGGCGCCGGGACCACGGCGTGGAAGTTCAGGTAATGATTGAGCGCCACCGGGTCGAGAATCGGGTTGATGTCGCCACCCTTGAGCAACGCCGGCAACGCTGAGGCAAAGCGCAGGCGCTGGCCGGTTCGGGACAGGTACAGCGGCTTCACGCCGAGACGGTCGCGGGCGATGAACAATCGTTGGGCGTCGCGCTCCCAAATGGCGAACGCAAACATGCCGTTTAGCTTGGGCAGCAAGGCTTCACCCCAGGCGTGATAGCCCTTGAGCAGCACTTCGGTGTCCCCGCCGGAGTAGAACGCATAACCGAGATTTTCGAGCTCGGTGCGTAACTCGGGGAAGTTATAGATCGCGCCGTTGAAGGCCAGGGACAGGCCCAGTTGATTGTCGATCATCGGCTGCGCCGAGCCGTCCGACAGGTCCATGATTTTCAAGCGCCGATGGCCCAGGGCAATCGGTCCTTGAGCATGAAAACCCCACGCGTCAGGGCCACGAGGGGCCAAGTGATGGGTGATTCGTTCAACGGCCGCGAGGTCCGCAGGTTGATGATCGAAGCGTAACTCGCCAGCTAATCCGCACATAAAATCCTTACCGGTTTTTCCGTTGGGGAGGGTCAATCGATACCCGGCCAAATCGGCGGGTACTCAGAAACTGACCCAGTGGGACTGTGGGAGTTTTAGATCGATAAGTAATAAGCCCGTGTGGTGGACGGGGCGGTCTTACCCGAAAAAAGGTGGGGGCGTGCGGTACATATTGCTGCCAAGCATTGAAAATCCTGCTGTATCAACCACTGAACAGACCAGATTTTCGTGCTGTTAATCGGTCATTGAACGAGCTACTTCGGGGTCATTGACCCCGAATCAAACGCCGCAGCGCAAAACGGTTGGGATGACAGGCTTCGGCCACGGCCCTGGGCAGTGGCAGGGGTTCGTCATCGAGCCAGGCGGCAAGCAATTCGCCTGCTAACGGCGCGGTGATCAATCCCCGTGAACCATGGCCGCTGTTGACGTATAAGCCGTCCAGCCATGGGCAAGGGATGTCCGGCGTTTGCCGGGCATCCTTGCTCAGGGCGATGTAAGCGTCGGCGAAAGCCAGGCTATCGGCCAAGGGGCCGACAATCGGCAAGTAGTCCGGGCTGGTGCAGCGAAACGCTGCGCGACCTTCAAGTGCTTCAGGTTGCAGGGTGTGCGCGCCGAGCCGTGTGACCAGATCCGCCGAAATCTCTTCGAGCATGTTCAGGTTGCCGGCATGCTCGGCCGCTGTTGGCGTCAGGTCATCGCTGTTGAAATCGAAACTGGCGCCCAGCGTGTGTTCACCCAGCCGGGCTGGCGCGACATACCCTTCGGCGCAGACCACGGTGCTCAGGCTTTGGCTGTCAGGTGTCTGATGCAGACGAGTGATTTGTCCGCGAATGCGTTTGAGCGGCAGTTCGCTGCTGTAGGGGAAACGCTTGATCTCGGCTGCGCCGGCCAGCACCACGACCGGTGCGCTCGCCAGCAAGGTCTCGCCGTCCCAGGCTTGCCACTGATTATCCTGGCGACGCAGTTCCAGGACCTCGTGGTGCATCAGGAGCTTGATATTCGGTTGCCCGGCTTGCCATTGGCACAAGGCGGGCGGGTGCACCCAACCGCCTTCGGGATAAAACAGGCCGCCCGATTGCAGGCCGATGCCGGCACGGCTCTGGGCCTGCTCTCGATCCAGTGTGTGCAATAAATCCTCGGGGAACGCCGCCGCCAGTTGCGCCTGACGCTGCGCTTCCTTGGCATTGAACGCCAGTTGCAGGACACCACAACCGTCCCAGTCGAGGCCCCGCTGCAAATGCTCAAGCAAACGTCGGGTGTAGCCAAAACCGCTGACAATCAATTGTGACAGCGCCGTGCCATGGGCCGAAAGCTTGAGGTACAGCACGCCCTGTGGATTGCCCGAGGCTTCCTGCGCCAGCGCGTCGTGGCGCTCCAACAAGCTCACCTGCCAACCCCGCGCCGCCAGGCTGGCAGCGCTTGCACAACCGGCCAGGCCGGCACCGATGACCAAGGCATGACGCTCGCCCGTCAACGGCGCCGGACGCGCAAACCAGGGTTTTACGGCAATGGGCGCAGCGGCGTCCTCGGGCCATCCGAGGAACACGCCCCGCAGGATTTCCCACTTGTGGCCGATGCCCGGCGTGCGCTTCATCTTGAACCCTGCGCCATTGAGCAAGCGTCGCACCCAACCGGTACTGGTGAACGTGCTGATGGTCGAGCCGGGCGCTGCCAGCCGTGCCAGTTCGGCAAACAGTTCGGCGGTCCACATGTCGGGGTTTTTTGCCGGGGCGAAACCGTCGAGAAACCAGGCGTCAATCTGTGCGTCCAGTTGCGGCAACTGTTCAAGCGCATCGCCAATCAACAGGGTCAACGTCACGCGACCGTTATCCAGAATCAGGCGCTGGAAGCCTTGATGAATGGCCACGTACTGGGCGAGCAATTGATCGGCGAACGGTTTGAGTTCTGGCCACAACGCCAGGGCTCGCTGCAGGTCGGGCGAGCTCAGAGGGTACTTTTCGACGCTGACGAAGTGCAGCCGTGCACCCGCCACGGCGTGCTGTTCGAACAATTGCCAGGCACACAGAAAATTCAATCCGGTGCCGAAGCCCGTCTCGCCAATCACCAGTCGGCCGCCGTCCGCCAACGTGCTGAAACGCTCACGCAGAGCGTTTTGCTCAAGGAACACGTAACGGGTTTCTTCGAGGCCCGACTTGTCGGAAAAATAGACATCGTCGAACACTCGCGAGTACGGACGACCCTGGTCATCCCAGTCGAGTTGGGCGTGAGGCAATACAGGTTTCATGGCAGGCTCGGCAACGGCAAGGCCGCCATTCTAGCCGATCGACGGGACGCTGCCTGATCCATGGCAAGGTCCATGGCGGTCCCGACAGTGAAAATCGGATTTCTCCCCCGCTGGAGGAATCAATCCGCTAGTCTTGCTCACATCTGGAAGGGAGCCGCCCATGTTTGAGTCCGCTGAAATCGACCACGCCATTGACAAAGATACCTATGACGCCGAAGTGCCGGCACTGCGCGAAGCCTTGCTCGAAGCACAGTTTGAGCTAGGCCAGCAGAGCAGGTTTCCGGTGATCATTCTGATCAACGGCATCGAAGGTGCCGGCAAGGGCGAGACGGTCAAGTTGCTCAACGAATGGATGGACCCGCGCCTGATCGAGGTCCGCACGTTCGACCAGCAAACCGACGAAGAGCTGTCACGGCCACCGGCCTGGCGCTATTGGCGGATGCTTCCCGCCAAGGGACGCATGGGGATTTTCTTCGGAAACTGGTACAGCCAGATGCTTCAGGGCCGGGTCCATGGCGAGTTCAAGGACCCACGACTCGACCAGGCCATCAACGCGGCCGAGCGTCTGGAGAAAATGCTGTGCGATGAAGGCGCGTTGATCGTCAAGTTCTGGTTCCACCTCTCCAAGAAACAAATGAAGGCCCGCCTTAAAGCGTTGGCCGACGACCCGTTACACAGCTGGCGCATCAGCCCGCTGGATTGGCAGCAATCGCAAACGTATGACCGGTTCGTGAAGTTCGGCGAGCGGGTATTGCGTCGCACCAGTCGTGACTACGCGCCGTGGCATGTGATCGCCGGGATGGACGCGCGCTATCGCAGCCTGGTGGTGGGCAAGATTCTGCTCGATAGCCTGCACGGCGCGTTGAAGCGGCCGAAGATACACCCGGAAAAAGTCAGTGCCGCGCCCGTATTCCCCAGCGTCGATCAAGTGAACCTGCTCGACAGCCTCGACCTGACCCAGCAACTGGACAAAGACGACTACGAAGAGCAGTTGGTAACTGAACAGGCGCGGTTTTCCGGGTTGATGCGTGATAAGCGCATGCGCCGACATGCGCTGGTGGCGGTGTTCGAAGGCAACGATGCGGCGGGCAAGGGCGGGGCGATTCGCCGGGTGGCGGCGGCGCTTGATCCGCGTCAGTACAGCATCGTGCCGATTGCCGCGCCCACCGAAGAAGAGCGGGCGCAGCCCTATTTGTGGCGTTTCTGGAGACACCTTCCGGCGCGGGGCAAGTTCACCGTGTTCGATCGCTCCTGGTACGGACGGGTGCTGGTAGAGCGCATCGAAGGATTCTGCAGCCCGGCGGACTGGCTGCGCGCCTACAGCGAAATCAACGATTTCGAAGAGCAGATCGCTGATGCCGGGGTGATCGTGGTCAAGTTCTGGCTGGCCATCGACAAACAGACGCAGCTGGAACGCTTCCAGGAGCGCGAACAGATCCCCTTCAAGCGGTTCAAGATTACGGAGGATGACTGGCGCAATCGCGACAAATGGGACGCGTACCGCGCCGCGGTCGGCGACATGGTTGACCGTACCAGCACGGAAATCTCTCCGTGGACCCTGGTGGAAGCCAATGACAAGCGCTGGGCGCGGGTCAAGGTGTTGCGCACCATTAATCTGGCGCTGGAAGAGGCGTTCGAAAAGTCCGACAAGAAGGCGAAGAAACACAAGGACTGAGTCGATGGTTGCGCATACGCGGGATGAATGATTGTCGCGGTCGGTTATGAGGTGGACATATGCTCGGTCCACTCTCAACCGATAACAACAATGAGGTATGCCATGCGTGAAGTGGTGATCGTCGACAGCGTGCGGACCGGCCTGGCCAAGTCCTTT
>Ga0157370_10008720_pt1 | contig 10908 bp, 7 predicted proteins | sample C35metaG_FD_113463 | JGI IMG/M metagenome (GOLD analysis project Ga0157370, IMG submission 113463) | Corn rhizosphere microbial communities from Kellogg Biological Station, Michigan, USA - C3-5 metaG | ecosystem: Host-associated > Plants > Roots > Rhizosphere > Soil | place: USA: Michigan... | reverse complement strand
TTTTTTGCATTACTGCTGAAATGACTGTCACCTATTTCGTCTAAAAAATCTTCGTTATTTATCATTAAAAACTACTATTATAATGGGTATATCTTTTTAAGGCGGTAAAGATAATTAATAAATGGGAAACCTTTTCTATCGTTTTTATTATTTAATCGATCCTTTTTAGATATAATTTAAAATTGTTCCAAAATACAAAAGACAATAACAGGAATCGTTATTGTCTTTTGAGAGTTTAAGTTTAGTTTGTTTTATCTATTGTTGTACACTAGTAAAGCCTCTTTTAAGATGTTTACTGCCGTAATTAGATCTTTTTTGTTTAAAACGTATGCAATTCGCACCTGATTCAATCCCATTCCCGGAGTAGAATAAAATCCTTTTGCGGGTGCAATCATAACAGTTTCGCCGTTTAAATTATAGCTTTCCAAAAGCCATTGAGCAAAATCATCAGAATCTTCAATTGGCAGTTGGGCAATACAGTAAAAAGCACCTTTTGGTTTCGTTACAATGACACCTTCAATTTTATTTAATTCAGAAATTAAGGTGTTACGACGTTCTTTATATTCGCCAATTACTTCGTCAAAATAACTTTGCGGCGTATCAATTGCTGCTTCACAGGCAATCTGCTCAATTGTTGGCGGACTTAAACGCGCCTGAGCAAATTTCATAACAGTTGCCAGAACATCTTTATTTTTAGTAATCAAACATCCAATTCTGGCACCGCACATACTGTAACGTTTAGAAACAGAATCTACCATGATTACGTTTTGCTGTACATCTTCCAGATTCATTACAGAAAAATGCACATCATCTCCATCGTATAAAAATTCGCGGTAAACTTCGTCAGCAATTAAATATAAATCGTGTTTTTTAATTAATTCTGCTAATTGTTTAATTTCCGTTTCAGAATATAAATATCCAGTAGGATTACCTGGATTACAAATTAAAATAGCTTTTGTTTTAGGCGTAATTAACTTTTCTACTTCGTCAATACTTGGCAGTGCAAAAGCCGTTTCAATAGTAGAAACAAGAGGCACTACAGTTGCACTTGTAGAAGATGCAAATGCATGATAATTAGCATAAAATGGTTCCGGGATAATGATTTCATCTCCTGGATCTGTAATTGTGGCCAGTGCAAAAAGTAAGGCTTCAGAACCACCAGTTGTAACAATGATGTCTTCTGTGTTAACGTTTACATTTTGGCGCTGGTAAAAATGAGCTAATTTTTTTCTATAGCTTTCATATCCGGCAGACGGACTGTATTCTATAATACTCAAATCAATATTTTTTACCGCCTCGATGGCCACTTCCGGTGTCTTGATATCCGGTTGACCAATGTTTAAGTGATACACCTTGTGTCCTTTTTTCTTTGCTAAATCAGCATAAGGAGCCAGCTTGCGTATCGGTGATTCAGGCATGTTTCTGCCCTTTTGAGAAATTGTTGGCATGAGTATAAATTATTGAAGTGCAAATTTGCATTTTTTTTTCGAAATTAACGTAAACAATACGAGTACTTATAAAAATGTAACAATAATAAATATATTTGCTAATTTTATAATAAAATATTGCCAATGAAAAAATATATAGCCCTGTTTTTTGGCTTATTGCTGCCTTTTTGCTTAAAAGCTCAAGATAGTTTTACTATTGAGAACAATAAAAAAAAGGCTGTAATCCCTTTTAAATTGATAAACAACCTCATTTTTATTCCTATAAAAGTAAACGGAATCGAACTGAATTTTCTATTAGATTCAGGTGTCGAAGAAACCATTTTGTTTAGTATGGATGAAATGCAGGAAGTTAAATTTAATAATGTCGAAAAAATCAAACTTAGAGGGCTAGGATCTGAAAATGAAATTGAAGGTTTGAAATCAACAAAAAATACTTTTGAAACACACGGGTTACGATCAGACAATCATATGCTGTTTGTAATTTTAGATCAGAGTTTTAATCTTTCATCTCATATTGGTATTCCGGTTAACGGCATTATAGGCTATAAATTTTTTAAGAATAATTTGATTGAGGTTAATTACGAAAAAAAGAAAATTACGGTTCATACCGACAATGAATCTATTAGGAGAAGACTCAACAATAAGTTTAAATCTATTCCTATTACAATCGAAAAATCGAAACCTTATATTTATACAAATGCCGTAGTAGACAGTGCAGATATTAAAGCTAAACTGCTCATTGATATAGGCAATAGTGATGCTTTCTGGATTTTTGAAAACAATAAAATAAAGCTTCCAAAAAAGAACTTTCCAGATTTTTTAGGAAAAGGTTTCAGCGGTGATATTGAAGGACATCGTGCCAGAATAAAAATGTTTTCAATCGATGAATTTGATTTTAAAAAACCAATAGTAGCATTTCCGGATTCATCATCAATTCGAAATGTAAAAATGGTACCGGATAGAATAGGTTCAGTAGGGGGCGAAGTATTAAAACGATTTACAGTTGTTTTAGACTACAAGAACCAGAAGTTGTATTTGAAAAAAAACAATAAATTCTCAGAACCTTTTATCTATAATAAAAGCGGTATAACAATTCAGCACAACGGTTTACAATGGGTTCAGGAAACAGTTCATCTAGAAACTGTCAAGGTTGCAGGATCATTGAGCGAGGCCGAAATGGCAGCAAATAATAATGGCAGCGGAGGAAATTTTAGATATAAATTTTCTTTAAAACCAATTTATGAAATTGTAAATATTAGAAAAAATTCTGCTGCTGAAAAAAGCGGTTTACAAAAAGGGGATATTATTGTAAGTATTAACAATGAAAGACCTTATAAATATTCTTTACAGCAGATTAACCAGCTTTTAAAATCTGAACATGATATATGGATCACGATAGAAGTAGAAAGAAACAGTCTTATTTTAAAGTTTAGATTTAAACTTGAAGATGAATTGTAGTTTCTTTTTTATGATTTTTTGATACGAAAAAATATTTACATATTAATATCTATATATTTAAAAAATTAATAAGAAAATTAAGTTTTTTTAGAAAGTAAGCACATATTTTATTATGTTTAACCAAAATAATAATTTATGGCCAAAAACTACATTAATTTCTTACAGTTTTTATTGTTTTTTGTTTTTTTAACGGTTTTATCTCCAAAAATTTATTCGCAATGTGCTGGTAATGATGGTTCTGTCACGATTTGCAACGTCGAAGATATTTCAAATAGATCAGTTTCTTTATTTTCTTTTTTAGGAGGAAGTCCTGTACCCGGCGGAACATGGTCTGATGATGATGGTTCCAGAGGTTTGAGTACTACAACAGGAATCTTAAATGCCCAAGCTATTAGGGCTGGGGGAACCTATCAATATACATATACAGCTCCTGGCGCGGGATGCACTGTGAATACGGCAAAAGTTTTGGTTACAATTGGTGCATTCGAAGGATTTCCAGCTCCATATGCAACAAAATGCAGTGATGAAAACACCTATAATTTGTTTTCTGCATTTAATAGTACAGTAATTAGTCCGCATACTAATGGAACATGGAGAGATAGTTCAGGTAATGTTATTCCTCCATTGCTTACTATAACCAACATGAATGGTAATTTTCAATATTCTTATACTGTACCGCCTGTTCCCGGATGCGATACAGCACCTTTAACAACTTCAATAACACTTACTGTTATCAGGGCGCCGCAACCGGGAATAGGTCGAGATTTGCTTTTGTGCGGCACCACTGATTTAGATGGTTATACTGCTTTTGATGTCAGTACCTTATTATCTGGTCAGGACCCTGATGGAAGATGGAGCGGCAGAGGCATAACCTCTCCTTCAAATCCGGTTGTCAATCTTAAACAAGTATTTGCAACATACGGACCTGGAGAGTATGCTTATAATTATACTGTTTTATCAGACAATGATAATTGCCCTGATAAAACAACAACGATGATAATCACACTCGAAAAAAGATTAGATTTTACCGGAGCCAAAATTGAAGTTGAGAAAAATATTTGCGAAAATGAAATAAACACTGCAACCTATTCAGCAACAATTACGCAGGGAGCAGAAGCAATACCAGATAATGAGTACAGCGTTACATTTAACGTGTCTGGACCAAATGGCGGAACAGAAACAATAAAAGCATTTTTTGTAAACGGAAAACTTAGTTTTCCTGTAAATTCTGCTTACTTTCGACAGGTTGGAGTTTTTCATGTAACCGTTACTGGTATTGTTGCTGTAGATAGTAAAGGAGCCTGCCGCAACATCATAAATAATTTAACTGCAGATTTAGAAATTCATACGCTGCCTTATTTAGAGGGAGCTGTTTTAACTCCGGAACCAACATGCCAAAATAAAAATGCATTAGTACATCTTACCAATGCCTTACGTTTAGGAGACGGAAATTATAATATTCGGTACAATATAAGCGGAGATAATTCGGCATTAGGCCAAACGGCAAACATTACAGTTGCGGGCGGCAGTTCAAGTTTTATAGTTCCGGGAAGTTTAAATATAAAAAGCGGTGTATCAACTATTACTATTACGAATATTACAAACACAGCAACCGGCTGTACAAATACTGCCACAATTAGAGGAGACTTAATTATTAATCCTCTGCCCAATGCTGCAACAGTAAATGTTGTTGTAAATGATTATTGTTTAAACGATCCGGTTACGGTAACCGTTTCGGGATTAGGAACGTTGACTGATGTTACAGTGTCCTACATGCTTCAGGATAGTAACTTAAGTACTTTAGAATCTGTTGCCTTGTCTGTCACTAACGGAAAAGCCGATTTTGTAATACCTGCCGGCTTGCTTTTAAACACAGGATCGACAATTATATCAGTTTTGAATTTAAAAAATAATATCACCAATTGCGATGTCAATCTAAACAACGTTTTAGATAGTTTTATAATACATCCAATTCCGGTAAAACCAACTGTTAGTCCATTGTCTTTTTGTAAAGTCGATGAAGCAGTGGTAGAAAACTTAACTCCAAAGGGAAACCAATATAAATGGTACGATTCAGCAACAGCGACAACGCCTCTTGCAGGCACAACAGTTTTACAATCTGGAAATTATTATGTTAGAGAAACTTCAGTTGCAGGATGTACATCAGAGCCTGCAGAAGTTCCGGTTACAATAAACGATTCTCCCGTTCCCGTACTAAATTCAGACGGGCAGAATTTCTGCGGACTAACTAATCCAACTATTGGAGATTTGTCAAATAATACCAACATACCTGCAACGGTAGTCTGGTATGATGCACCTGATAACGGCAATTTGCTTTCAGCTTCAACTCGTTTAACTGAGCAGGGAAGATATTATGGATTTAACTTTCCAAATTCGGCTTGTTTTTCGTCAGAATATATTGAAGTTACTGTTGCATTAACAGATTGTGACAATGTGCCGAATGACTTTTTTATTCCCGATGGGTTTTCACCAAATGGAGACGGTATAAATGATTCATTTGTTATTAAAGATATTGAATTTCTATATCCGGATTATACACTTGAAATTTTTAATAGATATGGAAACGGAATGTATAAAGGAGATAAAAATAAACCCGCCTGGGACGGAATGAATTACGAAAAGAGCGGTATTGCCGGCGGTATTGCGCCAAATGGAGTTTATTTTTATGTATTGCATTTTAATAAAGATAACAAACCGCCAAAACAAGGCCGTCTTTATTTAAATCGATAAATCTCTTCTTTATATTATTTAATATAATTTTCAAATGAAAAAAATACTACTCCTTATAAATTTCCTCTTTTACGTATCAGTTTCTGCGCAGCAAGATCCCGAGTATACACATTATATGTATAATATGAGCGTTGTAAACCCGGCATACGCAACAGGAGTTCCGGCTATGATGAATTTTGGAGCCTTGTACAGAACTCAGTGGGTGGGCGCTGTTGGTGCTCCTAAAACGTTCACTTTTTTTGGACATACTGCCATTACAGATAAAATAGAAGCAGGTTTATCTTTTATTTCAGATGATATAGGTGACGGCGCTAAAAAAGAAAATAACATTTATGCCGATTTTGCATACGTTTTAAATCTGGGAGGGAAGAACAAACTCTCTCTTGGATTAAAAGCAGGTTTTTCGTCTATACAAAGTAATTTTAACGGATTTCGTTTTACAGATCCGCAAACCGATTTTGCTTTTTCTGAAAATATAAACGCAACAAAGCCAAACATTGGAGTTGGAGCTTATTATTTTAGAGACAATCTTTACGTAGGATTGTCTGCTCCTAATTTATTGAAATCAAAATACATTGAAGAAAAATCAGGAATTAATGCTTTTGGAGCCGAAGAAATACATACATTTTTAACCGCAGGATATGTTTTTCAGGTTAATAATATGTGGAAAATTAAACCTGCATTTATGTCAAAATTCGTAAAAGGCGCGCCAATTACTTTAGACGTTACGGCGAATGTTTTGTATAATGAAAAATTTGAATTTGGAGCCGCTTATAGAATAGATGATTCTGTAAGTGCTTTGTTTAATATTAATGTTACTCCTTCGCTTAGAGTAGGGTATGCTTACGATTATACGCTTACTAATTTTGGTCAGTTCAATTCAGGAACTCACGAAATTATGCTCCTCTTTGATCTTGATTTATTAGGAAAAGGGTTTGATAAATCTCCAAGATTCTTTTAAAATGAAAAATATGAAAAAACTACTCGTTATTATATTCGTATTTTCAATACAGTTTATAAATGCTCAGGATCAGGAATTGATAAGAGCAAAGAAATTTTTTGACAGAACTTATTACAGCGAAGCAATCGTTTTGTATCAAAAACTGGCTGATGACAGACCTTCCCAGGAAGTAATTAAAAACTTAGCCGATTCGTATTTTTATACCAATGATTTGGTAAAAGCCCAGCGTTATTACCGACTTTTAGTAAAAAACTACAATAACAATTTAGATAGAGAATACTATTTTAGATATGCTCAAACTTTAAAAGCAACCAATAGTTTTGATGATGCAAATGAAGTTTTAAAAGAATATTATGCAAAATCTTCAAATACAGAAGATGTTATCAATTTCGAAAAAGACATTAAAACTTTAGAAAATGTAACCGCAATTGGTAAAAGATTCGAGATCAAAAACCTGCCAATAAACACACCAAATTCAGAGTTTGGAGCAGTTGAATATAATGGTAATTTGGTTTTTGCGGGCGTTAAATTGAAACCCGGAATTTTCGATAAAAAATTTAAATGGGATAATGCGACGTATTTAAATTTGGTTACAATTCCTCTCAAAAACATCAATGCTGCAGATTCTATTGTGCATTATTTTGCCAAAGAATTAAAAACAGGAATGCACGAATCAAATGCTGTTTTTACAAAAGACGGTAAAACAATGTACTTTACCAGAAACAATTCTAAAAACGGAACGAAAAAAAGAGATGATAAAAAGATTTCAAACCTCCAGATTTTTAAAGCCGAATTGGTAGAAGGAAAATGGACTAATATTTCATCATTACCTTTTAACAGCCCAAATTATTCTGTAGAACATCCAGCTTTAAGTGCCGATGAAAAAGTGTTGTATTTTGCTTCAGATATGCCGGGAACTTACGGTTCATTTGATATTTATTCGGTAAATATTAATAAAGGTGCATTTGATACTCCAAAAAACCTCGGGCCGTTAGTAAATACAGATAAAAGAGAACAATTTCCTTTTGCATCTGCAGATAATAAACTATACTTTTCTTCAGACGGACATTTAGGTTACGGATCTTTAGACGTCTTTGTTTCTGATATAAACGGAAACGAATATTCTAAGCCGGTAAATATTGGTTTGCCTTTAAATTCAAACTTAGATGATTTTGCTTTTAATATTAATTCAGAAACCAAAGAAGGATATTTTGCATCCAATAGAGAAGGAGGAAAAGGGAACGACGATATTTACCAATTTAAAGAAATCAAAGATCTAATTGTAGAAGATTGTAAGCAGTTTATTGCCGGGGTTATTACAGATATTGATACTAAACTGGCATTAGAAAGTGCAACCGTAATTTTACAGGATTCTGAAAATAAAACCTTAAATACTATTACAACTTCTGCCGATGGAAAATTTAGTTTTACAGCAGCTTGTGAGACATCTTATAAAGTTTCGGCTTTTAAAGAAAAATACACAAACGAGTCTGTAACTTTAACTTTAGATAAAACAAGAGATAAGATCAATGATGCTTCTTTAGCATTAAAATCTTTAGAAGTCATCAAATTAGAAGAAAAAGAAAAAGCCGAAAAGAAAAGACAGCAGGAAATTATTATTGAAGAAGAAAATAAGAAGAAAACAGAACTTGCTGCTATAGAATTAAAAAAGAAAGAGAAAAAAGCCAAAGAAGCAGAAATCGCTGCTGCTGAGGTTAGGAAGAATGAAAAAGTAAAAGAAATTTTAGAGAAAGAAAAAGATGTTATAAGAGATAAAGACCGTTTAATTATCAAAACAGATCCTATTTATTTTGACTATAATTTGTGGTACATTCGTAAAGAATCGAAAGTAGTTTTAGGCAGAGTAGTTGAGCTGATGAAAAAATATCCGGGAATGGTAATCGAAATTGGCTCGCACACAGATTCACGAGGGAATGAAAAATTCAATGCCGATTTATCTCAAAAAAGAGCTAATTCAACCAGAGAATTTATAATTCAGTCTGGAATTGAAGCCAAGAGAGTTTCTGCAAAAGGTTACGGAGAATCAGTTCCTATTATAAAATGTAAAACCGATGATGCCTGCTCTGAAGAAGAACATGAATTAAACCGAAGATCAGAATTTGTAATTAAGAGTTTATAGATCTTTTTAAATACTATTATAAACCCGACAGGTTTCAAAAACCTGTCGGGTTTAATTTTGTAATCAATATTTTTTAAAAATCTTTTTCTTGAGTTCTTTTTTATTAATTTTATAGAATAACCATGAAATAAAAATTGTTCAAATATGAAAAATCTAGTTTTACCATGTCTGCTAGTAATCTGCATTGGATTTCAAAGCTGTAAAAATGACGAAAAACAAAAAGAAGAAGCTGCAGCTAAAGCAGAAGCAGAAACAGTTGTAAGCAGTGAGTGTTATCAGGCTGTGTACGAAAAAGATACAATTGCCTTAAAACTGAATACTTTAAAAAACGGAAAACTAAGCGGTAATATGATTATGAAAGTTGCTCCTTCTACAGTTAGAACTGGTGAAGTTGCAGGAGAATTTCATGGTGATACCTTATTTATAGATTACACCTTTAAGGATAATGTAAATAAAGACAAAACATTTAAAAACCCAATGGCATTTTTAAAACGAGATAAACAGCTTATTTTAGGAAACGGCACAATGCAGACTACAATGGGAGTTACTTATTTAGTAAAAGATAAACCTATTGATTTTGATCGTGTAAAATATAAATTTGATACTGCAGAATGTGCTGACAAAAAATAAGATATAAACCTGCCGGGTTTAACTTATAATAATAAAAAAAAGCCATTTCTAATTCAGAAACGGCTTTTACTATTTTTAGATTTTATTTTTTTATAAAACTTCACCTTTAATTTTTAGAGCTACACGCCCGTCAGGATAATTGACAGCATTGGTTTCAACCGTAATTGTTTTACGAATTGGACCGCTTGCCATATTGTATTTTACATCAATTTTTCCTTTTTTACCCGGCATAATAGCTGCGGCAGGTTTAGTAACAACGATTGAACTTAATGTCGATTCAGCACCAACAATTAAAAGCGGTGCATCGCCGGTGTTTGTAAATTCAAAGGAGCGTACTCCATTATCAGTCTTTGAAATTTTTCCATAATCAATCGTATTGTCCGGGGCTGCAAATTCAATCTTTGGGCCATTTTGTGCATAACCTATTGCGCTAAACAATACGACAGCAATAAAAGAGGCAACATTTTTCATTTTGAAATTGTTTTTAAGTTGTAAGTAAATATACATTGTTTTAATTAACACACAAATTATTAATTCGTTTTTTATAGTCTACTTAATTATTTACTTTTGCTGTCAGTTATAAATACAAAAATTGAACCAGTTTTTTTGTTTAACTGTTTAATCGTTTATTTGTTTAATCGTTGAGATTGATTTATAAATGATTTTTTTAAACAGAAACAAGAAAACAAATCAATTTGAAATTCGATGATCAAAACCGATAACGGTTAAACAAAATTAACGATTAAACAACCCTAGTAAATGACAATTCCAGCACAATTTGACGCTAAGACGATTGAGAGTAAATGGTATGATTACTGGATGAAAAACAACTATTTTCATTCAGAACCAGATCATAGAACACCGTACACCATTGTAATCCCGCCGCCAAACGTCACTGGAGTCCTTCACATGGGACATATGTTGAATAATACGATTCAGGATGTTTTAATACGTAGAGCGCGTCTAAAAGGATTCAACGCTTGTTGGGTACCGGGAACAGATCACGCTTCTATTGCTACTGAAGCAAAAGTGGTAGCAAAATTAAAAGCAGAAGGAATCAATAAAAACGATTTGACCCGCGAAGAATTCCTAAAACATGCTTGGGAATGGACAGATAAATACGGTGGAACAATCTTAGAACAACTTAAGAAACTAGGTGCTTCTTGCGATTGGGAACGTACCAAATTTACTATGGATCCAGACATGTCTGCATCTGTAATTAAATCTTTTGTTGATTTATACAACAAGGGATTAATCTACAGAGGATACCGTATGGTAAACTGGGACCCGGAAGCAAAAACTACGCTTTCTGACGAAGAGGTAATTTATGAAGAACAACAAGGAAAATTATTTTTCTTAAAATATAAAATTGAAGGTTCAGAAGATTTCTTGACGATTGCTACAACACGTCCTGAGACTATCTTCGGGGACACTGCCATCTGTATCAATCCAAACGATGAGCGTTTTACACATTTAAAAGGTAAAAAAGCAATCGTTCCTATTTGCGGAAGAGTAATTCC
>Ga0157370_10008719_pt1 | contig 10909 bp, 7 predicted proteins | sample C35metaG_FD_113463 | JGI IMG/M metagenome (GOLD analysis project Ga0157370, IMG submission 113463) | Corn rhizosphere microbial communities from Kellogg Biological Station, Michigan, USA - C3-5 metaG | ecosystem: Host-associated > Plants > Roots > Rhizosphere > Soil | place: USA: Michigan... | reverse complement strand
TAGGCGCCTTACGATCGAAGGTCTTCTTCATTGCCGCGACCTGTCCTCTGGCCCAGCGATCGCAAAGTAATCGCTCACATCTGCCATCCGCTTCCTCGGAGGCCATGTCTCCAGGTTACGTCATTGTCGTAACGGCAGCGCGCACCAATGCGCGATATGACCGACGCCGGGCAAACCAGACAATCTCTCCTTTCACTTGCCCTTTGCCGGCGCTCGTCAGGCGGGCGCCGGCGATCCGGCCTTTCTGTTCTTTCCCTATGGGCTGCTGCGGTGCTAGAGTTTGGACATTGTGCCCCAATTTGTGATCGAACGGGAAATTCCTGGAGCGGGAAGTTTGTCCGAGAGCCAGCTCCGGGCCATCTCACTGCAGTCGCTCGAAGCGCTACGGGAAATCGGACCGCAAATTCAATGGCTGCACAGCTATGTGACAGAGGATAAGGTCTACTGCGTTTATCTCGCGCCGGATGAGGATACTGTCCGGGAGCATGCGCGCAGGGCGGGGATTCCGGCCGATCGCGTCTCCGCGGTGCGCCGGATGATCAACCCGGTCAACCTCACGTAGACCGCGCCGCCGCCGAGAGCGCATACTCGAGAGCGCTCTCGACGCTCATGGAAGAGCCTTCGTCCCACGCGCGCCGGCTTTCGGCCTCGCCGAGCCGGGTCCAGGCCGGGACAAGCGCCTGATCGAGATCGATTTTTTCTTCGTGATGCAGCGGCGCGCCGATGGATTCGCGGAGGCGCCCCGCCGCTCCTGCGAGTTTCAAGGCGCGTTCGGCATGGCCTTCGGCGAGCGCGAGGCAGGCGAAGCCCTCGAGCGCGCGGGCGATGCCGCGGCGGTGGCCCAGACCCGCAAAAATGCGCATGGCCTCGCGGCATGCTGCATCTGCGGCCGCATGGTTCCCCTGGGCGCAATCGATGTAAGCCAGGTCCGTGAGGGAGCGCGCGGAGCCCCACGGGTCGCCCACGTCGCGGAAAATTGCGAGGGCGCGCTCATACAGTTCACGAGCGGCGTCTGTGTCGCCCATCGCCCGGGCAACATCACCCTGCTGATTGATCGACCATGCCGCGCCGGTACGGTCGCCAAGTTCTTCGAACATTTCGGCGGCCTCGCGCAGCGCCCATCGCGCTCGGGCATAATCGCCCCGCAGCTTCACCACATTGGCCAGGTTGTGGAGGCAGCGAGCGATTGCCATTCGGTCCGAAAGCAGGCGCCAGCAGGCCAGACTCCGCTCGAGGCAGCTCTGGGCCGTCGGGTAGTCGCCGCGGTCTCTCGCGATTATTCCCAGTGCGTTCAGGCACAAGGCGATGCCCGAGTCGTCCCCAAGCTCTTCGTAAAGTGAAAGGCTGTGTTCAGTGAAATGGCGCGCTGCAGGGTAGTCGCCCTGCGTGGTGGCGAGAGTACCGATGAACTGAGATACCCTCGCGCGCTCCCGTGGATTGGTGTCGCCGGCAAGGCGCAGCACGGCTTCGAGGCGCGCACGGCCCTCCGTCAGGTGCTCCCGCATGTCCCAAAACCGGAACAGAGCGACGCAGAGGCGCAGCGCCCACTCCGGATCCGGCGCCTGAAACAGCCAGTCCAGCGCGGCGCGAAGGTTGTCAATCTCCGTATCGCATTCCGTGAGCCATCGCGCGCGATCCGCGGCGCTCAGCTCCGGGTTGCCTTCTTCCGCCAGCACCAGGCAGTACGCCGCGTGGGCCCGCCGCACGCCGGCCTGTTCGCCGCTGCCGGAGAGGTGCTCGAGAGCATATTCCCGAATGGTTTCCAGCATCGCGTACCGCGGCTCGCCGCTGGCCGCATCCATGCACTGAATCAGGTTCTTGTCCACCAGGGAGGCAAGGCCCTCGAAAAGATCGACGCCGAGGTCGTTTCTCGTGTTGCAGACCGCTTCAGCGGCTTCGAGCGTCGCGCCACCGGCGAAAACGGAGACACGGCGGAACAGCCTTCGCTCCGCATCATTTAAAAGATCATGGCTCCAGTCAATGGTGTTGCGCAAGGTCTGCTGCCGCTCGGGAAGGTCGAGAGCGCCGCCTGTGAGCAACTGCAGGCGGCTCTCGAGGCGTTCCAGTATCGCCCGGGGCGAAAGCACTTTCGTTCGCGCCGCCGCGAGTTCGATGGCCAGAGGCAGCCCGTCCAGCCGAAGGCAGATCTCATGGATGACCGGGCTGTTTTTCGAATTCAGCGCAAACCCGGGGCGAACCGCCGCAGCGCGTTGCGCAAAGAGTTCCATGGCGGAAAGCTGCGTCAGGGCTTTGACCGGAAACTCCTGCTCGCCATAGACATGCAGGCAGGAGCGGCTGGTGATCAGAATCTTCAGAGATGGGCAGGCTTCGAGAATCCCGGCTATCACGGTCGCGGCCGGAAGGACCTGCTCGAAGTTATCGATGACGAGCAGGAATGGTCCTGAGTTTTCCATCTGCTCGCCGATAAGCTGCGCGATGGTGCGGTTTGCGACCTGCTGAATTTCGAGCGCTTCCACGAGTGTCGTGCCCACGAAATCCGGATCCGTAATGGCAGCGAGGCCGACGAACTGGACACCGGCGGTGAACCGTTCCGCGGTGGCCGACGCGACGGCAATCGCCAGTCGGGTTTTGCCGGCGCCGCCGGGGCCGGTAATGCTCAAAAGCCGGACATCCGGCCGCAGCAGCAGCCCGGCGGCGTCCGCGACGTCCTGTTCTCGTCCGACAAGTGAGGTACGCGGGGCGGGAAGGTCGCGCCGCTGCTTGCGAAAGGTGGGCCGGGCCGGCGCGGAAGGCTCCGGGCTCGCGACGAGCTGCAGTACCTCGGCTTCGAAAATGTATCCCCTGCGGGGCACCGTCCGGAGGAACTGCTGATCGCGATCCTCTAAAGCGCGGCGCAGCTCGAGCGTGCACTGCACCAGCGAATCATCGGTGACAAAGGAATCGGGCCAGACCGCACTGAGCAATTCCTGCTTGCCGATCAGCCGTCCCGCGTTTTCCACCAGATACCGGAGCGTTTCGTAAACCTTCGGGCGGAGCCTGATCTCCTCGCCGCTTTTTAGAAGAGATCCCTTTTCGATATCGAGCGTGAATTCGCCGAATTGATAGGTCAGAGATTTGGTATCCAACGGACGCGCTCCCGTTTCACGAACTTACGACGAAATTTGTCCGTGTTCCCGCTGGTTCGGGTTTCGGAATTTCTTCGGCGTGGTTTCGTTACTTCATCGGCTGCTAACCATTATTGTGCACTTGTAAGGCGAGGCTGAGGCCATGCCGTAACGAGGAGATAAGTCAATGAGCTTATTGCACAGCGCCACCATGAACGTCAGGCGATTAGGATATTCCGTAATCGCCGTGGCGCTCCTGAACATTAAGCCTTTATGCGTTCTCGCTCAGGACAACCACAACCACACAGCAAGCGAACAAACGATGACGCCGGATCAGCTCGCGAAAGCGGGCGCTCTGGTGAAAGTGGTCCGGGAAGCCACCGCGCGCTTCAAAGATGTTGCCGTCGCGCAGGCGGAAGGTTACCAGCTTATGTTCGGCTGCGTCAGCGGCGACGCTTCCGGAGCGATGGGGCTTCACTATGTAAACGGGGCAATATTGAACAGCGGCGTACTCGATGCGACTCGCCCGCAGATCGTGATCTATGAACCGCAGCCCGACGGCGGCCTGAAACTGATCGGCGCCGATTATCTGGTGTTCGTGGATGCGTGGAACAAAACCCACGACGGTCCGCCGCAATTGATGGGGCAGTTGTTTCATCTGTTCAACGCTCCGAATCGGTTCAATCTTCCGGCGTTCTACACCCTGCATGTCTGGGCCTGGAAAGACAATCCGAGGGGAGCTTTTGTGAACTGGCATCCGAACGTCTCCTGCGAGTCGTTCACGGGCCAAAACCAATAGGCAGTTAGAAAGGAGATCAATTCAATGGCTACAGTACAGGTCCAGGCTCTCGACATGGACAAGCTGCACGCATTCATCGGACGGTTTGTCGGCGATCTGGGAGCCGCGGCTCACGCGGGAATGGTGGTGATCGGAGAGAAGCTGGGGCTCTACAAGGCTCTTGCGGAAGGGCCGATGAGCGCAGCGCAGCTTGCCGCGAGAACGAAAACCGATAAGCGCTATGTGCGCGAATGGCTCGCATCCCAGGCAGCAGGCGGCTACGTCACTTACGACGAGAAGACCGATCAGTTCAGTTTGACCCAGGAGCAGGCGTTTACGCTGGCGATGGAGGACAGCCCGGCATATTTGCCGGGCGCCTTCGAACTGGCTTTGGGCTCGCTTGCGGCGGTACCGCACATATCGGAATGCTTCCGCACAGGCGAGGGAATGGGCTGGCACGAACACGAGGAAGGCGTCTTCCATGGCTGCGAGAAGTTTTTCCGATCGGCGTATACGGCTCACCTGACCAGTGAGTGGATTCCCGCGCTTCAAGGCGTGAAAGCGAAACTCGAGGCAGGCGCGCGCGTGGCCGACGTTGGCTGCGGCAAGGGCGCATCCACGCTGCTGATGGCGCAGACTTTTCCGAAGTCGCGCTTCTTCGGGTTCGATTATCACGACAAGTCCATCGAGGGAGCGCGCGAATCGGCGAAGCGCCAGGGCGTGGCGGACCGCGCCGCCTTCGAGATGGCGAAGGCGAAGGATTTTCCCGGCAAAGACTACGATCTGGTCGCGGTGTTCGATTGCCTGCATGATATGGGCGACCCGATCGGGGCGGCCGCGCATATCCGCCAGTCACTCGCAAAAGACGGCACGTGGATGATCGTTGAGCCCTACGCCAATGACCAGCTGAAGGACAATCTGAATCCTGTGGGCCGGATGTACTACTCGTTTTCGACGCTGTTGTGCACGCCCTGTTCGCGATCCCAGGAAGTCGGATTGTGCCTGGGCGCACAGGCCGGCGAGGCGCGCATTCGGGAAGTGGTCACGGCAGCAGGGTTCACCCGCTTCCGCCGGGCCGCCGAAACGCCGTTCAACATCGTCTACGAGGCCCGGCCGTAATCCGACCGGGAAGTCTGGAAACGGAGGCGATGGCGCGTGGCGTAGTTTTTGAGTGCGCTCGCGCTATCGCCCGCTGAAGCGAGCGCGACGTATCCATCGGGACGAACCAGATACAGCGCGCCTTTCTCCAGCCCGGCCTTCTCCGCGGCCTGGTCCCACGTGAAGACATGGATCGGCAGATCCAGATCGCGGCAGGTCTTTTTCAGGCCCTCGCTCGCATCGCCGTAAACATGCGCCTGCCAGTCGAGTGAGCGCAGAGGCGCGAAATTATCGGTTCCGCCCGCGCCGGTCCACGGCAATCGGTCGCCTCCGTGAATGTCGCCGGCTTTGCCTTCACTCAGCGGACTCTCGTCGTAATGGATGCGGGTCTGAGAAACGAGGCGAAATGCGGCGTGCCGGCTCGCGCTGAATCGGGTGAAGAGGGTGAAGAAGAGCGGGGCGAGAACGCTGCGGGTGAGTTCGCCGCGCAGCCCCTCCGCAATGATCGGAGTGAAGGCGCGGTCCGTGGTGGAAACGAGCAGGCGCGCGAAGCCGATGCGCTCGGACTCGTAGGTATCGAGGAGTGATTCATCGGCCCGGCCCTGCATCACCTCCGCGAGTTTCCAGCCCAGATTTATGGCATCGCCGATGCCGGTGTTCATGCCCTGTCCGCCGACCGGGCTGTGGATATGGCCGGCGTCGCCCAGAAGGAAAGCGCGCCCGGCGCGGAACTTTTCAGCAACGCGATGGTGCACGCGATAACTGGAGAACCAGTTCACTTCCGTCACCTGGATATTCAGGAGCGGCTCGACATAGCCGCGGATGTCTTCGAAAGTCAGATTCTGCTTCTGCGCGAGTTCGGGCGGCACGAGTCCGATCAGACGCTGCATTCCAGTCAATCGCACAGGGAACATCAGAGAGAGGATGTGTTCGCCGAGACTGAAGTTCAGGTCACGATCGAAACCGCGCGCGATTTTCACGTCGGTGACGTAGAAGGTCTGGTCGTAGGTACCGCCGGGAAAACCGACTCCGAGAGTTTCGCGCACGCAGCTTCTCGCGCCATCGCAGCCGCAGATCCAGGCGGCCTCGATCTGCCCCGCGCCGCCGTTCTGTTCGACAGCGGCGCCGATGCCGGCCGAAATTTCGTGGAAGCCCGTCAGCTTCGTGGCCCATTCGACTCTGGTTCCGAGCGATTCGAGCTGATTGACAAGAAAGCGCTCGTGATCGTCCTGCGGATAAGCAAGTGCGAAGGGGTAAGGACTGATGCCTTCACCCAGATCTCCGAAGCTGACCGAAGCAGCCTCGCGGCCTCCGGGTTTCCAGACATGGGCGGTTTTGATTATTACGCCTTGCCCGATCACGTCATCGGCAAAGCCATACTGGCCGTAGAATTCGAGCGTACGCGCCTGCACCACCATGGCGCGGGATTGCTCGCCCGGTCCATTCGCGTCAGAAATGATGCGATGCGGTACGTTCCGCCGCGCCAAAGCGAGCGCGAGATTGAGTCCGGTCGGCCCGGCGCCCACAATCAGAACGGGAAAGTCTGGCATCATTTACACCGTAACGCCTGTATGGAATCCGCAAAAGCCGCGCGGCCCGCGAATCAGGTGCAAACATCAATTGCCGGATGGCCGCTCGAGACCGTCGATCACCAGCACTGGAACAGATCCCCTGGCGGTTCCAGTCGGAGCCCGAGTTGGTCCTGGACAGCCGTAAAGATGGACGGCGCCGTGGAATCCGCAGCTGCGGACGTCAACTCGCCGGGAGAAAATTTCAGGTGGAAATCGAATCTCCCGGCCACCCCCGACTCCGCCCTTCGCCATCCGGCCACGGCGAACTCAGGACGCGATGCGGCCGCCTGCGCGCTGACGGGAAGGCGCATCAGACACGCAGCCAGGAGCGCGCCATATAAATAAGGATGACTAATGCGCGGCTGCTCTCGTGGCCGTGAAGTGAATCGGCACATGTGACTCGACTTCGCTGTCCGTGATCATCGTGAATTGAATGGCGTTGTTGGCGAAGACGCCCTTGTAATAGTGCTTGTCTTCGTGCATTTTTTCTTCCGAGTTGAGCGACACCAGAGTTTTCGTTGTGAAGCTGATGTGGTCATCCGTGATTTTTCCGTCCAGTATGCCTCGGTCAACACCAAGGAATGAAGCGCTACCGGATAATTCGGCCCCCTCCACTTCGAAGTGGAATTTTTCGGGATGACTGTCGCCCCAATCGTATCCGACTTTCGCAGTCCAGTCTCCGGCCATGTTAGCTGCTTTTGCGGACGGCCAGAACAGCAGCATGCCGCACGCCAGCAGGACGACGACTGCAACGGCGGCCAGCACAGCAACGAGCCGCCTCCTGGTTATAAGAGGGCCGCGGAGCGATTTGTGCAGCACGGTGAGGAGTTGCTCGGCGTCCTGATGGAAATGGCTGTCGCGGATTTCCACGGCCTGGCGCTCGCTCAAGTCGCGGAGGTCCTGCGGGAGATCTTCCGCCCGCGGCATGGCAGCGCCACCGACAAGAACCGGAACGACGCGGATGTTGCGCTCGAGAGCTTTTCCGATTTCGAGGCGCACAAAGTCACGCGGATTATCGAGGCGCCGGGTTCCGTTCGCTTCCTTCGCGGTGAGCCAGTCATTCCCGATCACGGCCAGCAGAACGTCCGAGATCTGGAGTTTCTTTTCGATTACGGTGACAAAATCGTCGCCGCCCTCTATGCCGTCGAGGTCCATGAAGATGTTTTCCCGGCCGAGGCGAGCGCTCATGATATCGAAGAGCCGGCCCGCCCAGGCGCTGCTGTCTTCGCGGCGATAACTGATGAAGACTCCCGGCATCTGCGCCGCCGAGGTTATTCCGAGCCGTCGAGGGCGAAGGCCATGATGCTGTCATCGGTGAGCGGGTTATTGAAAAAGCCGCCGCCGGTAGAGGTGATCACGACATATTGCCTGCCATCGCGACCCTGATAGGTCATGGGAGTGGCTTCGGCGGCGCCGCCCAGTTTGACGGTCCAAAGTTCCTTGCCGGTTTTTGCGTCGAACGCCCGGAAGCGCGCGTCATCGGTGGCTCCCACAAAAACGAGTCCGCCAGCCGTGGCGATGGTGCCGCCGTTGCCGGGACGTCCGGTGTTCTGTTTTTCGAGCGGCAGGCCGTCGGTGACTCCCAGCGGGACCTTCCAGGCAATTTCGCCAGTGTTGACGTTGACCGCAGTGAGTTCGCCCCATGGCGGCTGTTGGCAAGGGAGCTGCTGGTACGTGCTGCCTTTGACGCTGAAGCGTCCGCCGCCGGGGAAGCCTTCGTAGGGTCCGTTTGGATCAACGCGATTACCCTGGCCGTTGGCGACTGCCGGACCGTTCTTCGGATCGTGATCGCGGAGGCCGGACATCTGACCGAGTTCGTTCACGTTGGCGAAGAGATAGCCGAGCGCGGGATCGAAAGAAGTTCCGCCCCAATTCACGCCGCCATGGTTACCGGGGAACTGCACGCGCAGGCGATTGTAAGCCGGGGGCAGAAACGGTCCGCCGAGTTGAACGCCCTCGATCAGCTTTTTGCAGGCGGCTTCGAGCTCGGGCGTGACGGTGGCGACATCGGCGGCGCTGAACGACATGCGAGCGAGCGGCGGAGGCTTGAGCGGGAAAGGCTGAGTCTTCGAGGCGCGCTCGAGGGGCACTTCGCTCGGGGGCACGGGACGTTCCTCGACGCCATAGATGGGCTTACCCGTGACGCGATTCAGCAGGAATACCATCCCCACCTTATCCATGGCGAGGACCGCGGGAATGGTTTTGCCCTTTACCTTAACGTCGATGAGGGCGGGAGCGCCCGTGAGATCGGCATCCCAGATGTCGTGGTGGATGACCTGGAAGTGCCAGAGGTCCTTGCCGGTATTCGCGTCCGCGGCGACGAGGCTGGAGCTGAAGAGGTTGTTTCCGGCGCGATCGCCACCGTATTGATCGACGGAGGGGGCGCCGAACGGCATGTAGACGATACCGCGCTGGGCGTCCACGGTGATGAAGCCCCAGACGTTGACGCCCGAGCGATTTTTCCAGCTATCTCCCGCCCAGGTATTGTTGTATTTTTCGCCGGGCTGAGGGATGGAATGGAAGGTCCAGACGAGCTTGCCGGTGCGCATGTCCCAGGCGCGAACGTCGCCCGCAGGGCCGTGGGGCGGATTTTCCTGGGTAGTCCCGCCGGTGATCACCAGATTCTTATAGACGATGGGTGGCGTGGTGAGGGCATTCCGGCCAGGCAGGCCGTGCTTGATGGCCTCCGTATTGAGGTTGACGACGCCGTTATCGCCGAACTCCATATTGGGTTTGCCGGTCATGGCGTTGAGGGAATAGAGTTTACCGTCGCTCGACCCGAAGACGATCTGGGCCGGGGTTTTGGCGTCACCCGCCCAATATTCGACGCCGCGCGTGGAGGGGACGCCGGAAGGCATTTGATAAGCCCAGAGTTCCTTGCCATTGATGGGATCGACCGCGACCACGCGGGAATACGGAGTCGAGATGTACATGATGCCGTGAATCACGAGTGGCGTAACAGCACTCGGACGGAATCCAGAGCCAAACCGTCCGCGTCCACGGCCACGACCACTGGGACCGGGGGATTCGGGCGTATCGCCCACGGCGCCGCCGGGACCGCGACTTTCCATGGTGACCGGGCCGCGACCGGCATTGCTGTTAAAGTTTGCCGGACGCATGTGATAGACCCAGGCGACCTTCAGATGGCTGACGTTGTCGGGCGTGATCTGCTTCAGGGGCGAGAAACGCATGGCGCCAGGATCGTGGCCGTAAGTCTGCCATTCTTTGGCGGGGTCGATTTTGTCGGCGATACTTTCGGGGGTTTCGATTTTCGCATTGACGTCGGGAGAGGGCTTTCGCTCTGCCGGGGACGTAACATTCGCGGCAACGGCTGGTTTCGGAGTTCCGGCTTCCGCGGGAAGGCTGGACGTTTTGGCTGATGGCTTCGTGCCGTTGCCGAAATTTTTCGCGAGATAGTTAAGGATGCGATCGAACTCGTCGTCGCTGCCCTGGGCGCCGAGCGAAACCATTTTGGTGATCGTGTCGCCCCAGCCAGCGGCATTCTGGCGCAGCGAGGTGGCCTGTTCGATCGAGTGGCATTTGCTGCAGATTCTGACTGTGTCATCTTTGCCAGGCCCATCCGGAAGGGTGGCGGCAGAGCCGGCGCACAGAGAGAGCAGTAGGGCCGGTAACAGGCGTGCGGCCCCGGACCAGGAGATGCGAAATTGCTGATTCACCGGTAACAATGCAGATTATCAGGTTCGTTTTAGCGCGCCTCGGTTACAGGGATGACGCGGACTCGAGGTAGCCGGGAGTCAGGGAATTCAGAATGATATGCCGCGGTTCCATCACGCTAGCGGCGCACAACCGCCGCCCGAGTGGCGGCCTGTGCGCTGGTCAGAACGGGAGGGGCGTTTTTGCCACAGCAGCGCTTGTATTTTTCGCCGGATTTGCAGGGACACGGCGCGCTGCGAGGGATGCATACGGTTTTCGCCGGCTCGGATTGGGTTTGTTTTGCAGAATTTTGTTCAGCGTTCTCCGTCAGTTGCCGCCGGCGTTGTTCGAGGTCGTTTTTCAAGAGAGCGTCCATGGCTTTGGCCTGCTCAATCATCAGGACGGCAGGTTCGAGGTGTCCCGACTGGATGCGGCGGAGTTCCTTGAGAGAGCGGTGGAAGGTGCGTTGGGCGGCGGCGCGGGCGCGGTCGATCGAGATCTGGAGGCGGTGGAGTTCTTCGTCCGCCAGATTATCGGGCGGCGCGATTTCGAGGTCGGCGCAACGGCGGAGTCGCCAGGCGGCGTGGATGATTTCGCGGGCGAGGGTTTGTTCGAGAGATGAGTCGGGCGCGAGTTCGGCGAGATAACCGGTCTCGAACTCAGCAAAGATGCCCTGCTCTTCGGGGCGGACGAAGTTGGCGACGGAAAAGAGACCGAGTTTGGATGCGTTCTGCGAGACGCGG
>Ga0157370_10008717_pt1 | contig 10910 bp, 12 predicted proteins | sample C35metaG_FD_113463 | JGI IMG/M metagenome (GOLD analysis project Ga0157370, IMG submission 113463) | Corn rhizosphere microbial communities from Kellogg Biological Station, Michigan, USA - C3-5 metaG | ecosystem: Host-associated > Plants > Roots > Rhizosphere > Soil | place: USA: Michigan... | reverse complement strand
CTGTATGCATGGCATGGCAGGCATCATGTGGCGCATATAACGACGCTGAGAAATGACAGAGGCTGGTGATAGAAGGAATGGTCAATGGTGAATGGTGAATGGTCAATGCGCGCGTCCATACTAACTAAATTTGTTCTATGAAAGAACTAAAATGGAAAACGCTCTCCACCCAATACCTCTTCAACGATCGCTGGTTCAAAGTAAGAAAGGATGTGTGCGAAACGCCATCGGGAGTGATCGTGGATCCTTATTATGTCTATGAGTTTCCCACCTGGGTAGGGGCCGTTCCGGTTACAGAAGAAGGAAAGATCATCATGGTGCGGCAATACCGGCATGCACTGGGAGAAGTTTGTATAGAGATACCCGGGGGCTGTGTAGATGATACCGATGCCGACCTGCAGTTTGCCATTGCCAGGGAACTGAAAGAAGAGACCGGCTATGAATTTTCGGAATACAAATACCTTGGCAGAATTTCCGCCAATCCCTCCACCAACAGCAACCTGCTGCATATGTTCCTTGCCAAAGGCGGAAAGAAAACAGGCGAGCAGCAACTGGACTTTAACGAGGAAATGGAAGTGATGGAATTGTCAGTAGAGGAAGTGAAGCAGTTGTTGCGCGAGAATAAGATCGTGCAGGCGATGCATGTAACTTGTTTGATGTATGCGTTTAGGGAGATGGGGTTATTGGAGTTTTAGCCCCTTATGACCCAAGAATACCAACAGGCCCTATAAATGTGGTAAATCATCTGGATGCGGCTATATTAAAAATTAATCCCCAATCCATTGCAAATAAATATAACGCTGCTTTCAGAATTGGAACTATAACGTATAAACCGGAATAAGTATGAAAAAATTATTTTCACTGGTAGTTACAATAGCGCTTTTTTCTTGTAATAGGGATTGGTATGGTACATATAATACGAATTACTCTAAGGACAAGACTGCATATTTTGAACTAAAATTAAACCAAGACAATACAGTAGAGAAAACGGAAATACATACAATTAGTGATGTTGCCAGGGGAAAATACTTGGTAGAAAACAATCAAATTGTTTGCTTTTTTGATTCTTCAAAAAATAAATTTCCGCCAGACACCTTAAGATTTAGAAAAAAAGGTCGCAAACTTTATTTTTTAAATAGAGGTAATGGTAAAATATTTCTGATGAAACAATAAATTTTTTCCTGTCTAAAAATTGCGCACTTCATAAATTTTGCCTAACACAAAATTTAAATGGCGCATATTATTTTGTGTCAATCCAAATTCTATGATTCCATTGTAAAGCAAGAGCAGAATGACTGGATTGAAAGAGTTTGTAATTTGTTTTACACAAATATTAAGTAGAATGAAATTAATTCCCCGAGTTTGCCCGAAGTGTTCTCAGCCTAACAAGTTGTCCGGAGTTTTTTAACTCAGGACATTTTAAATTAATGGCAGCACCGAACGCAGGTTTTCCAGATTAATCTGTTGTTTTTCCCCTTTACAAATAATATCTTATCCTCATTGAAAGATGGGGATGTTTGGGTTAAATGATTATGAGTCCGGAGTTAAAAACTCCTGACAACCTGTGCCTTTTCTTACGAGACTTTCCTGGGACTTTTATGAGACATTTGCCTGACTATTATGGGACCGCAATGTTAGTGGAACAAACGTGGGATTTTAGTGGAATGGCCTTGTGTAGTTAGCTCCCTCCCGCATATAAACGTCGGCCCTAAAAACGGGTGGCTATTATCACCGCCTTTGGTCCTCCTTTTGTAACCCGTATGACCGCCCTATAGTTCCGGGAACATCCGGCAAACATCCGGGGAACATCCGGAGAAGATCCGGAGAAAGAATTGCCCTTGGCATCGCCTCCACCTTGCCGCTTACCTGCCGCCACCTGGCCTCCACATTGCTTTCACCTTGCCTCCACCTTACGGCCTCACTGCCTCGACACCGCCTCCACACCGCCAGTAAAGCATGCCTTATATATGGTTTTACGGTTTTTCCGTAAAGAGGTCTCACACCACTTCCCCAACCACAAACACGCTTCCACACACGATCACCAGATCATCCTTATGCGCCGCTTCTTTTGCTTTCTCTAAGGCAAACGGCACAGTTGCATAGCTGCTCCCTTTTAATCCCATTGCATTGCCCTGCTTCATGAGTTCTACTGCCGCCAATGCCCTTGGTATCTGCGCCTGCGTGAAATAATAATTGGCTGTACCAGGCAATAACGAAAGAATGGTATTGATCTCCTTGTCTTTTACCATCCCTATTACGATGTGCAGTTCCCGGTAGGGCATGAGTTCGATCTGCTCCATGAGCTGCTTTATTCCATCTGCATTATGTGCTACATCTACAACCGTCATAGGATCGGTACCAATGATCTCCCAGCGTCCATGCAAGCCTGTTAGTTTCTTTACCTGCTTTGTTCCTTCCTGTATCAAATGGTCATTGATCTTCCAGCCTTTTTGTTCTAACTGTGTGCAGGCCTCAAGTATCGTGATTAAATTCTTTACCTGGTAGATGCCATTGAGATCCAACTGGTAATTTTTATGGTCAATATGATGCTTGTGGGCAACTTCCACGTTGAGATGGTGGGTATTCACACTCCAGGCTGGTGCATAGCGTTGTTCTTCCGCATAAATTATCGGCGCGTTTTTTTCTGCGGCCACGGCATCAAATATTTTTCTTGTTTCCGGGATAACTTCACCAATTACCACCGGGACGTTCTCTTTAATGATCCCCGCTTTTTCAAAGGCGATCTTTTCCAGCGTATCTCCCAGCAAATTCATATGGTCCCAGCCGATATTTGTGATCACGGAGATCTCAGGAGTAATGATATTGGTGCTGTCCAACCTTCCTCCCAATCCCGTTTCAATTACTGCCACATCCACATTCTCTTCCGCGAAATATTCAAAGGCCATGGCCACCGTAAGCTCAAAAAAGCTGGGCTCTATTTCTTCCGTGACGACTTTGGTTCTCTCTGTAAAATCAATAACAAACTGCTCCGTTACCATCTTCCCATTCACTTTGATCCTCTCCCTGAAATCTTTTAAATGGGGAGATGTGTAGAGTCCCGTTTTATAACCCGCGGTTTGTAAAATGGCAGCAAGCATATGACTTACCGAACCTTTTCCATTGGTGCCCGCAATATGTATGGTCTTAAACTTCACTTGCGGGTTACCCAATTCATCGCAAAGTTTGATCGTGTTGGTAAGGTCGTTTTTAAATGCAGCAGCACCTATGCGGGAGAACATGGGCAATTTCGTGAACAGGTGATCGAGGGTTTGCTGGTAATTCATCATCGCCCCAAAGATAATGGGCATAAAAAGAGGCTCAAAACTTATCGTTATGAGCCTCTGTCTTATTAAACCGTCCAGTGAAAATTAGTTTACACGGAAATTGAATTGAACCGTTAGCATACTTTCATGGTCTGCCTTATCAAATTTTATATTCTGCAGATATTGTATGATAGCTTCTTTATAAGAATTGCTGCTGTTGGAAGAACCCTTTGCAATGCTGAGGAACTTACCTATACCTTCGGGCGATACACTAACATTGGCATAGATCACGGCTTTGTCCAGGTCCCCGTCAAATGAATAATACCTTACGATCTTTCGGTCACCATGAGTGATCTTGGGGCCATTACCTCCACCATTTCCTGTACCATTGCCACCGCCATTACCACCACCAGTGCCGCCGCCTGATCCCGTTCCATTGCCAACACCATAGCCAGTACCTGTTCCGCCGGCCCTGTCGTAATTGTCGGCTGTTCCTCCGCCTTTGCCTGCACCGGTAGTTGTTTTACCCAGCACAGCTTTTGGCCGTGGAGGAGCAGGAGTTTCCACGATGGGCTTGGGTTCTGCTTTTACAACAGATGTATTAGTGATCCTGGTAGCCGTAGGTTTGGTGACCATTGGCTTAACGATGGGAACACTTTCCTTATCCTTATTGTCGTCAATATCTTTGGAGTCATCCTTATCACCTGGTTCAGGTGGTACTGCCTTAGCAATGCCCGCGGCTTCATTGGCCTGTACAGGGTTACCACCTCCGCCACCTCCGGTTTGTTTGATCACCGGCTCATCGGGTAAATTCAGTTCCACCTCAATGGCAGGCGATTCAGGCGGCTTAATGATAGCCGTCATATCCCACTTTAGCAGGAACATTAATATGATCATGAAGACGGCAAAACCGGCTGTAATAGCATAGGCCTGGGAACGGTATTTGGCTTCAAGGGATGCAGACATTACGTAAGCGTTGTTCATACAAAGATAGTTTGAGATGATGCAGGAGTGAAAGCCTTGTTTCTCACACCTGTTAGTAACGAACAAATGATGCCAAAAGGGGTGGTGAGGGATGCTAGGAAAAGTTAAAATATGGTTGAGGGGTTGAGAGGTTGAGGGGTTGAGGGGTTGAGAGGTGGAGAGGTTGAGGGGTTTGAGGGGTTGAGGGGTTGAGGGGTTGAGGGCTGAGAAGTTCAGGAGGATCTTCTTCTGAAAGGAAAATTACCGATCAGCATGCCTAAGCCTAAGAGAATGAAGGTGTTTTTGCCTCCGAAGAAACCATTTGAATGGTGGATCCGGTCGATAAGGAACAGGCTGAGGGAGGAGATGGAGAACCCTATGGAGTTGTAGATGGTGAAGGCTGTTCCACGAAGTTCGGGTGGTGCGTATTGCGAAACAAGGGTGGAGAATTGCGGTGAATCGGGTGCAACCGTGAACCCCCAGGTGAAAAGGAGCAGGAGAAAAGGAATCATGGGCCAGTTGAACATAAAAGGACTGAGGAAGCAACAGCACCCGGAAATATACAGCGCAGTCCGGGCAACTTTGTTGCTGCCCCATTTTTTGGAAAGATAACCACCGAGGATACAGGAAATGGCACCCACTGCTATGCCGGCAAAACTCAGGAATGGAACGTTCACTGTCCTTTGTTGTGTGGTTGCATATAGGGCAAGGATCACAGGAAGAAATCCCCAGAAGGTATATAACTCCCACATATGACCGAAATAACCAAAAGCGGCTTTGCGCCATTCTCTTGAACCAAAAATTGAAGGGATCGCGTTCCATTGAAACTTACCCGAACGTTTGCGGTAGGGACCATCACCTAATAAAAGGATCATAAATCCACCCAGCATTGCAAAGAGCGATGTACAATAAAGCACATTTTTCCAGGGCAACGCGAAATCACGATCACGAAGCAAATAAGGAAAGGCAGTGCCCAGTACCAGGGCCCCAACTAAAAATCCAAGTGCTTTACCTAATCCATCTTTATAATAATCGGCTGCTATTTTCATTCCCACAGGATAGATGCCGGCAAGGCAGATACCTGTGATGAATCGCACCATGAATAAAGTACTGGCGTCTTTTGCGATCCATATAACAGCCGCGTTGCTCACTGCTCCGCAAAGCGAACTGATAAAAAATAGTTTGGAGGGTGAGTACCGGTCTGCAAGCGTAAGCAGCGCAAATAATAAAGTACCTGCCACAAAACCAAGCATGACGGCGGAGGTAACCAGGCTAACTGCATACTGGGACAGACCCAGTGTTTCCTTTAGCTCGGGCAATACTGCATTTCCCACGAACCATATAGAGGTGCCGGCAAATTGTGATAATACAATAACGGGTAAAATATATGGTCGGCTCCGGTTCAATTACTGCGATGATTAAGATTAGCAATGAACAATCCTGCTGCAACGATAATAAAGCTAATGATATGAAAGGTCGTGATCTTTTCATTAAGCAGTATAACTGCCTCCAGGCTACTAAAGACAGGAATAAGATTACCGAATAGCGCCGTACGCCCAGCCCCTAATTTTCCAATGGCAAGGTTCCAGATATAAAAACATATTACGGAAGCGCCAAGTCCAAGGAACAAAACGGAGAATAGCAGGTGGCTGTTCCATGTTATTGCCGAACTGTGCGCGTTCTCATAAATATAGAACGGTACCAATAAGAGAGTGCCTAAGGTAAAAATGCTGAAGAGAAAAGGAAGCGCTGATATTTCTTTTGGTTTCTTTTTCACCGATGTATTATATACGGCAAAACAGAAAGCAGCCACGAGCAACCAGAGATCGCCTGTCCCAAAATGAAGATGAAGCAGGTTGTGGAAATTTCCTTTGCAAAGCAAGTAGAGTACACCAGCCAAACACATCAGCATGCCCAGGGCCTTATTGAAATAAACCTTTTCATGTAAAAAGATGCGCGCTAAAATAACAGCGATGATCGGCGAACTGGTGGTCCCGATCAGCGCCATGTTGATGGCAGTGGTATAATGTGCGCCGATATAAACGAATGTGTTGAAAAGCGAAACTCCACTCAGTGCTACCAGCAACAAATAAAGCCAGGCTTTCTTAATGTATTGCCATTCTACTATCGTTTTCTTTATGGCAAATGGTGCAATGAGAAGGGAAGCGATCAGCCAGCGGTAGAAATTCAGGCTGATTGGGGGTATTTCTTTGATCAGGTCACGGGCAACTACAAAATTGCCCGACCAGATGATAACCGCTAAAAGCGCAAGGGCGATCCCGGTCTTTTGATCACGGTGCATGTAACGAAGTTAGGGAGGGAAGCATTAACCCGCATGCGCAAAGTCAAGATCAAAATTCCCTTTGATCCTTTCTATTGGGGGGTTGAAATAGCCATACTTAAGATGAGGGAATTCTTCACTGATGAGGTACTGCAATTGTTTTACCCCGATAGATTCTCCCGTATCGGTAACACCGATCTTTCCGAGATACCAGTCGGGATCGATATTGAAGTTCCTCCACTGTATCATTTTCAATCCTGTTTCCCTGATCAGTTTCCGCAGGGCTTCATATTCCGCAACAGAATCTGTCATGCCCGGAAATACGAAATAGTTAATGGAGGTCCAACCGCCATAACTGTTCATCACCTTCAGACTTTCAATGATATCCTCGAATTGGTAATTGTTAGGACGGTAATAAGGCATGTAGATCTCGCTGCGGGCAGAGTTGGTACTCACGCGAATGGAATTCAAACCCGCTTCGCATAATATTTTTACCGCTTCCGGATCGGATCCGTTGGTATTGATGTTAATGCTGCCTTTTTGAGTATGCTTTCTTATTTCAACGATAGCATCACGAATGGTTTCCCACATCAATAAAGGTTCACCTTCACATCCCTGTCCGAAACTTATGATAGGGTAGGGAGCAGTTTCCAGGTGAGGCACCGTAAACTCTACGATCTCTTCGGGCGTGGGTTTAAAGTTCAACCGGTCTTGCGTAGATACTATTGTTTCTTCATCAGGCTGAAGGGAGATACATCCCACGCAGTTGGCATTGCAGGCCGGAGAAACAGGCACAGGGCATTCCCATCTTCCCAACGCAAAATTCCTTGCGGCAGGACAATGATAAGTTAGCGCGCAATTATTTGTAAGATGCTGCACCAGCCTGTTATGAGGGTAATGTTTTTGAAGATCTTTTACTCCCGCTTCCACTTTCTTCTGATCATAGCCTGCACATTCCTGGCGGATATCGGGTTCGATACGCGTTGCAGGAACATAGAATTTTTCCTTGTACCAACCGGCAGCAGTATAACAGAACAAAGGAAGCACGGGCGCGCCGGGTGCAGTTTCATAAGCGGCAAGGTAGAAGCCTGTATGCGCGGGAGGAATAAATGCGGCAACTGCCCAGCCTTTTTCACACAAGCGCATTTCACCGGTCTTTACATCAATGCCAATTCCTCTTCTTCCAGGCAATTCATACAATGAACCTCCGTCAGGTAATTCTATCCATTGGTCCTCCGGTACAGGCAATGCATCCCAGCCACTTCTTCCTGTTACATATAAAGAGGTGTCCTCGAAAATATTTCCCTTACCGTCGGAGTATAATATATATGGGTTCATGTTTTTAAAATGGATGCCGGTCTATGACTGTTTCAATTTTGCCTGGCAAAATTCATTGAATGCTTTTTCATTTACAGACCCGTTATCGTTAACCAAATGCTGGATGATCTTATTGTTCTTCATATCGATGGTCAGGAGCCCGTCCTTTAATACAATATTATTTAACTGATCCCATTGAATGACCTTCTGAGGAAAAGAAGGGTAAGTGACCTGTTCCTTGTTTATACGGATCAGCATTTCCCTTTGAGACCTGCTGTACAGCATGATCAGGATCACCATTAACAGGCCGATCCACCAATAGCCGATACTGGTCCAGTAAAAAGCGATCATCAGCATCGATAACAGGAATACTTCTGATTTTTTCAGGAAGGATAAGTGCAGAAAATAATACAGTATTGCCAGAACGCTCAAAGCCAATGCTGCCAGCCCGATATACAATTGCAGGTCATTGGGAATGGAACGCGTAAAGAATGCAGCGATCACTACAGCATTCAGTATAAATAAAAAAATGGCAAACCGATCGTATAATTTCGACTTGCCATTAGGTATGATGAATTGAAATTGTTCCATAGTAATTATTGAGTGGTCGTATTACTGGTCACCAGCATATTGCACATTTTAAAAAGCACCCTTGCACCTACGTTGGCGTCCCAGTCAGTATCACCGCCGATCCCCACTTCGTTAAGGTCAAAACCAACAATTGTTCTGCCAGACCTTAATACTTTATTGAAAAGATAGAATACCTGCTCCAGCTCAAAACCACCCGGTACAGGGGTTCCTGTGAAGGGGCAAAGCTTCCGGTCCAGGCCATCAATATCAAAGCTTATATAGACCTTCGGAGGTAACTGTCCAACGATCTCTTCCACTATATCCTTCCAGGTTTCGCCTTCATACATGCGGGTACGGATATCCTTATCAAAATAAACAGCCAGGCGTTCTTTGTTTTCCTGTATGAAAGCATATTCATTTTCACTGAAGTCGCGAATACCTACCTGCACTAATTTTTTTAACTCGGGTAACTCCTGCAGCGCATTGTACATAATGCTGGCATGGGAATATTTAAAGCCTTCATAGGAATCTCGAAGGTCACAATGGGAATCGATCTGGAGGATGCCGAAATCTCCATGCTTTTCCGCGATCGCCTTATAATATCCAAATGGGGCACTGTGGTCACCACCCAAAATGGCTACCAGTTTGTTCTTGTCAAGCAGGGCCTTGGTTTGGTCATATACCCATCCATTCAGGAATTTGCTTCCTTCATTCACATCTTTCAGTGTCTTGGTCATGAAATGGTTGGCAGACACATCCTCGCCTCTCGATATATAATCGATATATAACTCGGCTTCTTTGCGCAGGTAGTCGCTTTTCATGAGGATCTTTTTGTCGGTAGCCCGCATAAAGTATCCTTCTTTCCATGCATGTTCCATTTCCGGGTCAAAAAGGTCAACCTGGAGACTGGCGCGGAAAATAGCATCGGGCGCTCGAGAGGTTCCGGCTCCATAACTAACCGTTACTTCCCAGGGTACAGGTAAAATAACCAGGCGGGAATCATTTTCCTCCGAAGGCAAACCAAAAATGTTGTTATTGGGATTACCTACGCTATTGGGGTCATAATTTGTGAGATTGAGCATAGAGAAATTTTGAAAAGAGACGCAAGGTAGTTAAAAGTTAGGAGCCCTAAAGGCCCTAATTTTGCACCGTGACTCTCAATCATAAGAAGCTAACTGACCTTTTGCAAAGAGCATATTCCGCTGAAAAGGCCGCAGCTTTTGCCTACCAGGGTCATGCCGGCTCCGTTCGCGACAAGGACGAGAAAGCAGCCATTCACCAGATCGAACTCGACGAATGGAATCACCGCCGCGAGGTGCTGGCGATAATGAACAACTATTCCATTCCCATCTCTAAATGGTATGAATTCCGTTACCATATCATCGGCAAACTGATCTCCGGTTCCTGCTATGTCATTGGATGGTTCATGCCATTTTTCTTTGCCGGCAAACTGGAAAGCGGGAACGTTTGTGAATATTTCAGGATGATGCATTATTTCCATGAGCTGGGGATCATAGAGCATAACCAGGTGCTTTATGAAATGGGAATAAAAGAGAAGGAGCATGAGATCTATTTCCTGGGCAAGATCAGGAACAAGAAAATGCTTCCTTTTTTTCAGAAGCTGTTCGGTTGGGGTGCGGATAAGAGTTATAATGATGTAGATCTCGAAAAGAAATATCCCGTAGAGGCGTCGAAGAAATATTGCAGTAAATGAATGCGGAGCACAAAGGACACGAAGGACACGAAGGCTACACAAAGAACACAAAGAGATCTTGTATTTTCTTCGTGTCCTTTGTGTAGCCTTTGTGTCCTTTGTGTCCGGCTGTTAACTACTCAGGCCTCCTCTTCGAAGGACTAAACCCATACTTCCTCTTAAACGCCTTACTAAAAGTAAACACATCCCTGAAACTGCACTCCCGCGCAATAGCGGTCACGCGTAACCGCGTATCATTCAGCAACTCATTGGCATATTCCAATCGTTTCGCCAGTATATATTGGTAGGGGCTGATGCCGAACACTTGTTTGAAGCAGCGGTAGAAATGAAATTCAGACATGCTGCATTCCCTTGCTATACTCTTAATGTCAGGGTTAAGCAGGTAACAACTGTCAATGAAATCTTTTCCGAGTAACAGTCGCGACAGTATCTCTTCTTTGGTTTCGGTCTTTTGAGCATTGATGTTGTTCAGCAGATCATATTTCTCCGGATCGCTGTTCATTATTACTATAGACTTTTTCTCCGGCAGAAATGCTGCTTGGGAATTCAACTGATGTAACAATCGTGACATTCCTGTGGCAAGCGGTCGATAATTATGCTGCAAGGTATTTGTCAATTCCTGCTATTGGTATTTCGCAGCAATTGACAAAATTCCATTGCAGCATAGTTCTTCCTATTTACTGTCTGTCTTATTATTGACCAAAAAGTATAGCCATGAAAAAATTTACCACACTACTTATTTTTTTTCTCTGCTTTCTTGCTGCTGTTGTTGCACAACAACGTGTGATCACCGGCAAGGTGG
>Ga0157370_10008714_pt1 | contig 10912 bp, 8 predicted proteins | sample C35metaG_FD_113463 | JGI IMG/M metagenome (GOLD analysis project Ga0157370, IMG submission 113463) | Corn rhizosphere microbial communities from Kellogg Biological Station, Michigan, USA - C3-5 metaG | ecosystem: Host-associated > Plants > Roots > Rhizosphere > Soil | place: USA: Michigan... | reverse complement strand
GATCTCGCTGATGTGCCAGCTGATCGCCTCGCCTTCGCGATCCAAGTCGGTCGCGAGGTAGATGTCGTCGGCCAGCTTGGCGGCCTTGGCGATCGCGTCGACGTGCTTCTGGTTGCGCTCGATGACCTCGTAGGCCATCGCGAAACCGTGCTCGGTGTCGACCGCGCCCTCCTTCGGCTTCAGGTCACGCACGTGACCGTAGGAGGCGAGTACCTGGAAATCCTTGCCGAGGTATTTGTTGATCGTCTTGGCCTTGGCCGGCGATTCGACGATGAGCAGGTTTTTTGCCATGAAGCTGGATATCCGAAAGTGAACCACCGGCGCTTCCGTGCCGGACATATATATAGTTGAAACCACGCGGTGCCGGCGGCTGTCAAGCGTGCACGATCGCGGGCACGCTGCGCCGACACGGCTGCATCGGCTCAGCCGGCGGCACGCGCCGGCGGCAAAAGCTGGTAGCGGTTGCCCGGCAGGCGCTCGATCCGCGCATCGAGTTCGAGCATCAACAGCATCGACGACAGCGTCGCCATCGACAGCTCGGTACGTTGCACAAGTTCGTCCATTGTCGCCGGTTCATGGCCAAGTTCGTCAAAAATCCGCCGATAATCAGGGTCCGCCATGTACCCCGTGCCGGCAGGCGAGCCAGCTTCGGCGGCGCCATCGGGCCGGCCCAGCCGGAGTGCCAGTTCGCCACCCAGCGCACGCGCCAGCGGGGCCAGCACCTCGACGATTTCCGCGGCATGCTCCACCAGCCGCGCACCATCGCGGATCAGACGGTGGCAACCGTGCGCGAGCGGATTATGGATGGAACCGGGCAGGGCGAACACCTCGCGACCCTGCTCGGCGGCCAGCCGCGCCGTGATCAGCGAACCCGAACGCAGGCCGGCCTCGATCACCAGAGTGCCCAGCGCCAGGCCGGCAATGATCCGGTTGCGACGGGGAAAGTGGTCCGCTCGTGCGGCCGTACCGGGTGGAAACTCGCTCAACAACACGCCGTGCGCGGCGACTCGCCGGGCCAGTTCCCGGTGCTTGCGCGGGTACACCCGATCCGGCCCGGTGCCCACCACCGCCAGCGTCTTCGCACCGACGTCCAGCGCGGCCGTATGGGCCGCGCCATCGATCCCGTCGGCCATGCCGCTGGTGATCGCGAAACCCGCATCGGCCAGTGCGCGCGCGAACGCCCGCGCATGGGCCTTGCCGGCCGTGCTGGCCGCGCGCGCGCCCACGATGGCCACCTGCGGATACAGCAGCAGGCTGGCGTCGCCGGCCACGAACAGCGCCGCCGGCGGTTGCGGGATATTGTCCAGCTGGGGCGGAAAATCCGCCTCGGTGCAACGCAGCAGGCGATGACCCGGCTCGGCCAGCCACGCCTCGTCGGCAGCCAACTGCCCCTCGTCCGGCTGGGCCAGCCAGGTCCCTGCCGGCTCGCCCAGCGGCGCGGAATATGCCTGCAACCGGGCCAGCACGGCGCGAATGTCGCCACCCATGGCGTCCAGCCGCTCACGCAAGCCGCCGGGACCGAGGCCCGGCGTGCGCAGGGCGATCAGCCAGGCGCGCAATTCATCCTTGTCGTCCATGTCCATCGCCTGCAGTTTACGCAGTGGGCACCAGCAGAAACGGCGCGGCGTGAGCCGCGCCGTTCTGTAGGCAGATGCCGTTGGTGTCACCGCAAGCGGTTATTCCGGCAGAATCAGCCGGCCACCGACGTGCACCGGGCGCAGGCTGTCCATCACCAGGCCGTAGCTGACCCGGTCGAAGGTGCGGAACACCATCACGTGGCCCACGTACTCGTCCGGCAGCTTCACCGTCTTGCCGACGCCACGATTCCAGCTGTTGCTGGCCACGTCGTCATGGATGGTCTCGCCCGGCTCGGAAATCGAGAACGTGGTGCCGTTGTCGACCCCGTCGCGGGAACCGACCGACAGCAACACCACCTGGCGCGATCCGGCCGCGTCCAGCGCATCGGCGAAACCGATCACCTTGGCATCGGCGGGAACCGACTTCGGCGGATGCGGATAGTAGAAAGCGTCGTAGGGCTTGTCGTCGACCGGCATGATGCGGTCGCCGCTGCGGATTTCCTTGGTGGAATCGAGCAGCAGCAGGGTGGCCGGGTCACCCGTGCGCAGGGTCTCGGCGGTGCCGATCACGCTGACCTCGACGCCGCGATCGTCGCCCTTGCCGTAGTGGCCGTCGTTGCGCGAATCCTCGCGCCACGGGGCATTGACCATCGCCGCGTTGCTGTCCAGGTCATGCGCCACCAGGTCGGCATCGGCCTTGTTCTCGTCGAAGCTGCGGAATACATGGCTGGGGCGCACGATCGCCCAGCGTTGTCCAGGTTCGCCCTGCAGGCCGCGTACATAGATGTTCTGGCCGACCGCGCCACGCAGGCGGTTCTCTTCCAGACCGACCACATAGGGCGCGGAACTGACGGCGTTGGAATCCATCACCCGCATGTCCTTGAGGAACATCTTCAGCTGCTCCAGCGGGATCGCCGGAATCGCTTCGCCCTCGCGATGCACGCCCGGCTCCAGCCGCAGGCTCGGCCCATTGATGAAGGACAGGTTGAGCACGTCGCCCGGATAGATCAGGTGGGGGTTGCGCACCTGCGGGTTGGCCTGCCAGATCTCCGGCCACAACCAGGGCTTGGCCAGGAACTTGGCGGAGATCCCCCATAGCGTATCGCCGCGTCGGACGGTATAGCTGTCGGGGTGATTGGCCCTCAGCTGTGCGCCCGCCGCGTACACCGCCACGGTGACCAGCATGCCGGCCAGCAACACGATTGACTTTCTGATCATTGGCGGGAATCCCCCTTCCCCAGGTGCTCGGTCGAGTGTAACCGAATGGTTAACCCGCGCAACAGGCGCGGGTTGGCAAAAATCGTCTGCGCTCGCGTGCTTGCCGACGTACAATGATGCACATTCTAGATCGCGTCCGGGTGGTTTTTTACCAAATCGCCCGCAGTTTCGGCGCCGAGGTGAGCCATGTCCATCCTTTCCATCCTTGAATTCCCCGATCCCCGCCTGCGCACCCGCGCCGAACCGGTCACCGTGTTCGACGCGAAGCTGAAACAGTTCGTGGCCGACATGTTCGAAACCATGTACGCCGCCAACGGCGTCGGCCTGGCCGCCACCCAGGTCAACGTGCACCAGCGCGTGCTGGTGGCGGACATGAGCGAGGGGCGCAACCAGCCGCTGGCGCTCATCAATCCGCAAATCCTGGAAAAGGACGGCTCGCAGGTCTACCAGGAAGGCTGCCTGTCGTTTCCTGGCCTGTATGCCGACGTCACCCGGGCGTTGGGGGTCAAGGTCAGGGCGCAGGATGTCGACGGCAAGGAGATCGTCGTCGAGGCCGAAGGCCCGCTGGCGGTATGCATCCAGCACGAGATGGACCACCTGGAAGGCAAGGTGTTCGTCGACTACCTGTCGTCGCTCAAGCGCAGCCTGTTGCTGAAACGGCTGGACAAGCAGCGCAAGCAGGCGGCCAGTGCTTGAACGAATCCGCCTCGCGTAACCGGGCCCTGCGGCTGGTCTTTGCCGGTACCCCGGAGTTCTCCGTCCCCTGTTTCGAGGCCTGCCGCGCCAGCGGTGCCGACGTGGTGGCCGTCTATACCCAGCCCGACCGCCCGGCGGGTCGCGGGCGCAAGCTCACGCCCGGCCCGGTCAAGCAGGCCGCGTTGGCCGCCGGGGTCACGGTCGAGCAGCCGGAATCGCTGAAATCCGCCGGGGTGCAGCAGGTGTTGGCCGGGTACCGGCCGGACCTGCTGGTGGTGGTGGCCTACGGCTTGATCCTGCCGCGCAAGGTGCTGGCGATCCCGCGGCTGGGTTGCTGGAACGTGCACGCCAGCCTGCTGCCGCGCTGGCGCGGCGCCGCGCCGATCCAGCGCGCGATCCTGGCCGGCGACGCGGAGAGCGGGGTCGATCTGATGCAGATGGAAGCCGGACTGGATACCGGCCCGGTGATGCTGCAGCGGCGCACCCCGATCCGCCGCGACGACACCGGTGGCTCGCTGCACGATCGTCTGTCCGTACTCGGTGCCGAGGTTTTGGCCGAAGGGCTGCGTCGCACACTCGCCGGCGAGGCGTTGCGCGCGATGCCGCAACCGGCGGACGGCGTGACCTACGCACACAAGCTGGACAAGGCCGAGGCGAAGCTGGATTTCAACCGCACGGCGATCGAACTGGATCGTCAGGTGCGCGCATTCGATCCCTGGCCGGTCGCCGAGGCCTCGATCGCGGGCGAGTCGCTGCGGATCCACGCCGCCCACGCGATCGTCCGGGATCACCATGCCGAAGCCGGCCGGGTGCTGGCTGCCGGCCGTAACGGCATCGAGGTTGCCTGCGGCCAAGGCGTGCTGCGCATCACCGCCGTGCAGCGTGCCGGCGGCAAGCGGATCAGCGCCGCCGACTATCTCAACGCACGGCCCGAGCTGCGCCAGCCACGATGAAGCCCGACACCCGCGCGCTCGCCGCCAGGGGACTGGCCGATGTCGCCTTGCGCGGCGCCTCGCTGCGCGAGGTGATGGAGCGCTCCGCGCCGAAGCTGGCCGATCCGCGTGACCGCGCCCTGCTGATGGCCCTGCTCAGCGAAGGCGCGCGCTGGTGGCTGCGTTTCGATGCGGCGATCGACGGCCTGCTGGAAAAGTCGCTGCGGCACAAGGACCCCGCCGTGCACGCCCTGCTGGTGTTGGGTCTGGTGCAACTGGAAATCCTGGAGCTGCAGGACTACGCCGCGGTGGCCGCCACGGTGGAAGCGGTCCGCGCGCTCAAGCGCCCGCAGCTGGCCGGGCTGGTCAACGCGGTGTTGCGCCGCTGGCAGCGCGAGCGCGAAAGCCTGCTGACGAAGCTCGACGACAAGCCGCAGACCCGCCACGCCCACCCCGCGTGGCTGGCCGCCGCCTTGCAGCGCGATTGGCCGACGCAGGCGAACGCCGTGATGGACGCCGACAACCGCGAGCCGCCGCTGATGCTCCGGGTCAACCGCCAGCGCACAAAACGCGACGTCCTGATCGACCAGCTGCAGGCGGCCGGGTACGCGGCGGCGCCACACCCGTGGCTGGCCGATGCGCTGGTGCTGCCGCACAGCGCCGATGTCACCCGCATGCCCGGTTTCGAGGATGGCCACTTCGCGGTGCAGGACGGCGCCGCCCAGGTGGCCGCCGATCTCGCCGACCTGCACGATGGCCTGCGCGTGCTGGATGCCTGCGCCGCTCCCGGCGGCAAGGCCTGCCACCTGCTCGAGCGGGCCGATATCGACCTGACCGCGCTGGAGTTCGAGCCGGCGCGGGCCGAACGCATCCGCCAGAACCTGATGCGGCTGCGCCTGAATGCGAAAGTGCTGATCGGCGATGCCGGCGCGCCAAAAGCCTGGTGGAAGGGCCGGCCGTTCGACCGCATCCTGATCGACGCGCCCTGCTCGGCCACCGGCGTACTGCGCCGCCGGCCGGACGTGCGCCTGCATCGGCGCGAAAGCGACATCGCCGCGATGCAGGCGCAGCAGCGCCGCATCCTCGCCGCACTGTGGCCGCTGCTTGCCCCGGGCGGACGGCTGGTCTACATCACCTGTTCGGTGCTGCGCGCGGAGAACGAGGCGATCGTCGGCGAACTGCTGGCGGCGCAGGCGGATGCGCAGGCCGTGGCATTCACCCTGCCGACGGGCCGGCCCGCAGCGACCGGCTGGCAGATCCTGCCAGGCGATGGTGACCTCGACGGCATGTATTACGCGGCACTCCGCAAGCAGGATTGATCGGCATGTCTCACCTCGGAAACTGCGCCGGCCGGCTATGCTAGGCAGCACCGATTCCCCGCTGATGGAATGCCGCACGTCGTGAAGCCCCTGGTGCCTCTGTCCCGCGCCCGCCCGCTGTGGCTGCGCGATGCCCGCTGGGAGCTGCTGCTGTTGCTGGCTTTCGCCCTGCTGTTGCTCGGCGCGGGGCTCGGTCTGCGCGATCCGTGGCCGTCGGACGAACCGCGTTTCGCCCTCGTCGCGCACTGGATGGTCGAACACGGCCAGTGGCTGTTTCCGCATCGCGGCCATGAGCTGTACCCGGACAAGCCACCGGTGTTCATGTGGCTGGAGGCGCTGGCCTACCTGGTAACCTGCAGCTGGCGGGCGGCCTTCCTGCTGCCGTCCCTGCTGGCGGGGCTGGGGTCGCTGGCGCTGGTCTACGACCTGGCGCGGCGTCTGTGGAATCATCGCAGCGCGCTGCTGGCCGCAGCCACCCTGCTGGTCACGATCCACTTCACCTACCAGATGCGCAACGCGCAGATCGACCCGTTGCTGCTGGGCTGGATCACCCTGGCCAATTACGGCCTGCTGCGCCACTTGCTGCTGGGGCCGTCCTGGCGCTGGTTTGCGGTCGGCTGCTTCTTCGCCGGCGTGGGCGTGGCGACCAAGGGCGTGGGCGTGCTCGCCCTGCTGATGCTGGTTCCTTACGTGGTCGCCCGGCGCGGCGGCTGGCAGCACCTGGCATGGCCCAGCGGCGGCTGGCGCTGGGCCGGTGGCGTGGCCATGTTCCTGCTGCCGATCCTGGGCTGGCTGCTGCCGATGCTGCTGGTGGCCCGCGCCGACGGCGACCCTCAGCACGCCGCCTACGTGCAGAACATCCTGTTCGGGCAAACCGTGCACCGCTACGCCACGCCGACCGGGCACCTGCACTCGCCGTTCTATTTCCTCGGCATCATCGCGGTCGACTGGCTACCGCTGTCGTTGCTGCTGCCATGGGCGCTGACGGCGTGGTGGCGACGACTGCAGCGGCGCGATGCGCGCTTCCTGCTGCCGCTGGGCTGGATCGTGCTGATCCTGCTGTTCTTCTCGATCAGCCCGGGCAAACGCGATGTGTACATCCTGCCCGCACTGCCGATGGCCGCACTGGCGCTGGCGCCCCTGCTGCCCGGCCTGCTGCGTCGGCACGGCGTGCGCCTCGCGGTGTTCGCACTGACCACGCTGCTGGGCGCGTTGCTGACCCTGGGCGCCGCACTGGCCTTGCTGCGTCATCCGGCGTGGGCCCTGAAAATCGAGCAGAGCCTGGATCCGCGGATCTGGTGGCTGGGGCTGGCCATCGGCGCGGCGGGGCTGGTCATTGCAGCACTCACCCGGGTGCGTCGCGCGCCACTGGGCTGGTTGCTGTTCGCGGGCGTGCTGTGGAGCCTGTACGGCCTGTGGGGCTACCCCATGCTCAACGGCGACCGTTCGGCACGCGATGTGATGGTCAGGGCGCGTGCCATCGCCGGTCCGCAGGACACGATCGGCCTGCTGGCCTGGAAGGAACAGAACCTGCTGATGGCGCAAGGCCCGGTCACCGAGTTCGGCTTCCTGAAGCCGTGGCCGCAGCAATATGCCGAGGCCGTCGCGTGGCTGCGGCAGGATCCGGCAAATCGCTGGATCTTCAGCCTGGACACGGCGATGGGCACATGTGTGGACCGGCGTCGTGCCACCTACGCCGGGCACGCCAACCGGCGCGAGTGGTGGATGTTCAGGCTGGACGCGGTATTACCGGGCTGCATTCCCCGCGAAAATGGCGACGACGACGAATGACCACCTTGACGCAACCACGGATTGCCGCAGGCGCCGGTGCGCCCGACCTGCGCGATGCCCCACAATCGCAGCCGCGCATCGACGAGCCGCGTGCCCGCCCAGTTGTCCCGTTGGAAGATCACCTCGTGCAGGCAACCCCGAAACCCTGGCAAGCGTGGGTGCTCTCCATCCTGGTGGCCCTGATGCCGCTGTCGTTCTCGATCGACCTGCGTCTCAAGGCGGTGCCGACCGGCTTGTTGTTTCTGACCGGGCTGGCGTTGCTGGTCGGTTCCGCAAGCACGCGCCGCAGTTTCCGCGCGGCGTGGCTGCCGGCGACAGCGGCGTTGCTGATGACCGGGTTCGTGATCGTCAACGTGCTGCTCCACCAGCTTGGCTGGCGGCCACTGGACCGCCCCGGCCACATCCTGCTGTTCCTGGCCACGGCGGCATGCTTCAGCCTGCCGCTGCGGATGCGACTGGTCTGGGCGGGATTCAGCCTGACCGCGATCGCCCTTGGCGCGGCGGGGATCGTGCAATACCACGTGCTGGGGATCGATCGCGCCTACGGGCTGAACGGGGGCGCCTCGGCCTCGATCGAACTGGCCACCATCCTGCTGGGGCTTTCCGCAGTGGCCCTCGTGCAGTTTCTGGCCCCCGCCAGCCGTCGATGGGAAAAGATCCTGCACGTCGTCGCCATGGCCTTCGGCATGTATGGCGCCCTGCTGACCCAGAGCCGTGGTCCGTTGCTGGCGTTTGCGCCGATTTTCGTGCTGCTGGTGCTGCTGCATGCGCGCCGCACCGGCCGCTGGCGATCCAGTCTGCTGCTGGCCGGCGCGGTGTGCGTGATCGCCGGGGTGGCCACGTTCGGCATGCGCCACGAGATGGTCTCGCGTTTCGAGGCGATCGCCCCGGAGGTGACCAGTTTCGATCATCGGCACGATGCCACGGGTGCCGTGCGCGAACGGCTCGAGATGTGGCGCACTGCCGGGCGCGCCTTCGTCGCCCATCCCTTCGCCGGCATTGGCATCGGCCAGTTCGCCGACTACACCCAACGGGAGATCGCCGCCGGTCGCAGCAATCCGATCATCGGCCGCTACAACCAGCCGCACAACGAATACCTGGAGGCTGCCGCCACCGGCGGCGTCCCCGGCCTGCTGGTGCTGTTGGGCGTGTTCCTCGTGCCACTGTGGTATTTCGGCCGCCGCGTGCTGGACCCGGATGGCGACATCGCGATGGCGGCCTCGATCGGGGTGGCGGTGATCGGCCTGTACATGCTGTGCGCGCTCACCGACAGCGTCTTCTACCGCATGATGACGCAGTCGTTCTATTTCTTCCTGGTGCTTGGACTCGCCTTGCGGATCGGCTCGCTGAGCCGGTCGGACGAGGGCTGACAGCCGGAGCGACGACCTCAGGCCACCGCAGCCTGCCCCACCGCGATCCTGGCCAGCGGAATCGGCGGCAGGCTCGACGCCGCCGAGTTGACAGCGCGCAGATCCGTCGGCGCTTCGGCGAATTCAAGCATGCACTGCTCCACGCCGCGCTCGCAACGGATAAGGCCAAAACGCTTGGTCTCTTCCAGAATGCGATCATTCGGGTTGTCGACGAGGTGCTTGCGGGTGCGATGGTAAAGATGCACCGCCAGGCCGCCCAGACGCAGGTCGCGCCGGGCCACGCCGGCATGGAAGGCGCGGACCGCCAGCTCGGTATCCTCGCGGCCCCACCCGGTCATCGTCTCGTTGAAGCCGTTGAGACGCAGCAGGTCGTCGCGCCAGAATGCCATGTTGCAGCTCTTGATGCCGCGCTGCCGGGTGCTCGGCCGGGCAAACAGGCGTGCCAGCAGCGGCAATCGCAAGGTATGCCGCCGTCGATCGATGCCGCGGCGGAAAAACTCCGGGAACGAGGGCCCGCGCCCCAGCATGTCCTTGACCGAGCTTGCGTCGGTCAGCACGCGCGAGCCCTGCGCAAAGCAGCCGCGTCGCGCAAACGCCCGGTGATCGGCGATGAAGTGCCGTTCGGCCACCATGTCACCGTCGAGCAGGATGACGTAGTCGCCCCGGGCAGCGGCAATCGCGCGGTTGCGCGCGCGACTCATCCGCGCGCCGTCATCCGGCTGCCACAGATGCACCAGCCGGACCGGATAATCGCGTGCGAGGCGCAGCAGCAACTCGCGCGTGGCGGGCTGTGAGCCATCGTCGGTGACGATGACTTCATACGGCAACTCGGTCTGGCTGGCGAGCGCCCGCAGCACCAGCTCGAGCGCCTCGGGCCAGTTGTAGGTGATTACGGCAACGCTGATGCGCATAGGCTGCCCCGGGCTGACGATTCGTGCAGATTGCTGTTGGCGCGACCTCCAGCCGCAAGCAGACACATCCAGAGCCCGGTCCCGTTCCGCCAGGCCGTCCAAGCCTGATGTCTTGCTGGCAGACGGCCACTCGAGTCGCTCGTCGGGAAGGTCTCCCGATACTTGCCGTCCGTGTGATGTCCCTTGGGATAGTCGTTGCGTGTGGCATCCGGTTCGATCGACGCCGGCATCTGCATTCGTCCCATGGCCGGATGATAACTCCACGCCGGGCGGACCGCACGCTTCGGCTAGAATCCGCCCATGCCCGCCCTCCCGCTGACCCTCGCCGTCATCACCCACAACGAGGCCGACACGATTGCGCGCTGCCTGGACAGCGTCCCGTTCGCGGCCGAAAAGCTGGTGGTCGATTCGGGCAGCGACGACGACACCGTGGCGATCGCGCAGGCACACGGCGCGCGCGTGGTGCACCAGGATTGGCTTGGCTTCGGCGCGCAACGCAACTTTGCCAGCAGCCAGTGCCGCCATGACTGGATCCTGGTGCTGGATGCCGACGAATACCTCAGCCCCGAGCTCGCCGGCGAACTGCAACAGCGCCTGCCCGCGCTGATGGCGAGCGACACGCCCGCCGCCTGGCTGCGCCGCAGCACGATCTACATGGGCCGGCCGATGCGCTGGTACCGACCGGCCGTGGGCGAAAAGCTGGCGCGGCTGTATCACCGCGGTCGGGCGCGCTGGAGCGATGCGCGCGTACATGAATCGCTGCGCTTCGACGGCGCCGCGCCAACCCTGCGCGCGACCTTCAACCACACCAACAATCCGACCCTGGTGCACAAGCAACTCAAGGTGCTGCGCTACACCGAACTGAAGTGCCGGGACTGGCTGGACCAGCGCAAACCGGTGCGGATGTGGCAGGCGCCCTTCGTGTTTGCGCTCGCCTTCCTCAAGGATTACGTCTTCCGGCTTGCCTTCCTCGACGGCTGGCGCGGTTTCATGATCGCCCATACCGCGGCAAGCTATGCCATCTACAAGCGCATGCGCCATTACGAAATGGTGCACAGCCCGGACTCGGTCGCGCGTGCCGCCAGCCTGCTCCACAAG
>Ga0157370_10008713_pt1 | contig 10913 bp, 7 predicted proteins | sample C35metaG_FD_113463 | JGI IMG/M metagenome (GOLD analysis project Ga0157370, IMG submission 113463) | Corn rhizosphere microbial communities from Kellogg Biological Station, Michigan, USA - C3-5 metaG | ecosystem: Host-associated > Plants > Roots > Rhizosphere > Soil | place: USA: Michigan... | reverse complement strand
TGTACTGAATATAGAAGAAGTAATATAAAAGAGTCATGAATAATCAATGAGTCGCTATAAAAAACCCGTAAAAATCGGGTGTGGGCCGGAGTCCGGGAAATTCGGCCAGCCGGATGGTGGGTAACTGGCTTCATAGGTGAGTACGGAAAGCAAGACATGATGCGAAGAGAATGGTGGAATTACCGGAGTGCTGTGCCAGCTGAGTGAGACATTGAACCTTCAGCAATTCGTGTAATAAATAAACATTCGGGATTCTTCTTCATCCCACCCTATAAAATGACAAACGCTGTTTTCTTTTTATTTCAGAGGCGAAAGCAATCGGTAGCCCACAGCGGTTTCGGTCTGAAGATATTTGGGTTGCGTGGGGTCGTCTTCGAGTTTTTGCCTCAGGTGGCCCATGTAAATGCGCAGATAATGACTATTCTCAACATAGGCGGGACCCCAGACTTCGTTCAACAATTGCCGCTGAGTTACTACCCGGCCCAAATTGCGGATCAGTGCCGCAAGCAGCTTGAACTCGATGGGGGTCAGGTGTATCTGTTTGATTCCTCTAAGAACCAGGCGTTTTGGCAAATCGACTACGACGTCACCGAATCGGTATATCCCATCGCCGCTGCTCCCGCCGGCAAAGAACCGGCGCCGCAACTGTGCCCTGACGCGCGCCAGAAGCTCGGGAACGCCAAATGGCTTGGTCAGATAGTCGTCGGCCCCGGCATCCAGGCCTTTTACTTTCTCATGTTCGTCGCTTCTGGAGGACAGGATAATGATCGGAACCGTGCTCCAGGTCCTTATTTGTCTTATTACCTCGATCCCATCCATATCGGGCAACCCCAGATCAAGAATGACCGCATCGGGTTTGCGTGTGCCGGTTTCAATCAGGCCCCGTTCACCGGTTTCCGATTCATAAACATGGAATCCCTCTTTCTCAAGAGCGATCCTGACGAAACGTCGAATTTGCTGTTCGTCTTCGATCAGGACAATATTGGCGATAGGTTCCGGCATCTTGTATCGGTTCAGTGCAGTAGATCGCCTTCCGGGTCCGGCGGCGCGGGCGGGTTGCCGATCGGCAGGGAAAAAGTAAATATTGCGCCTTGAATGGGCAGGTTGTGTGCCCAGATTTTGCCATCATGCGCCTCGACAATTGCGCGGCATATCGAAAGCCCGAGTCCGACACCGGGCTTCGCCGATTCTTTTTCTCCACGCGTAAATTTATCAAAAATCCGGGTTTCCATTCCCGCGGGTAAACCGGGTCCGTCATCGGCGAGCGATATCCATACCTCGCCATCCCTTTTTTCGGCTGAGACAACCAGATGGGAGTCCACCGGCGTGTATTTGCCGGCATTCTCCAGCAGATTGCATAGTACCCGCTCTATCAGCACCGCATCAAACTGCAGCAGCGGCAAATCACGCGGCAGGCGGACCTGGACAGGATGCTGCTCCAGCACATGCCGCATTGTGCGTATCGCGCTTCCGACCACTTCTTCCAGCATTTGCCACTGTTTGTTCAACTGCACCTTGCCCGTCTGCAGCCTTGCCATGTCCAGCAGGTTCGTTACCAGACTATTCATGCGGAAGGCCTGTCCATACAGCGCATCGATCAATTCCAGGCGCTTATTGCTGCTCAGGTCCTGCTCTTGCTCTCTCAGAGAGCTGACAATACCTATTATGGCCGTCAGCGGGGTGCGCAGGTCGTGCGAGATTGCACTTAGCAGCGAGTTGCGCAGGCGTTCCGACTCCATGGTGATCAGCGCATCCTGAGCGACTTCCACGTAATGAACCCGCTCGAGTGCAAGTGCGATCTGGGATACAAAAGTATCCAGCAGACGGCGCTGTTCCGGCAAAAAAATGGTGGCGGGATCTTCCGGAACGATAGCCAGTACGCCGCGCGTGCGCATGGGTGCCTTGAGCGGGAGATATATCGCTTTGCTGGAGGGCAGGGTATTGGTGCCAAAGCCGGCTTCTTCATCATGCTCATATACCCACTGCGCGATACCCAGATTGACGCTTTCCTGCGTGGCGTCGTTATTCTCGCTTCCCATCACCCGGATCCTCTCATGGCTATCGGGCAGCAGAATGACTCCCCTGCTCTGGAATACGCCGGACAGATGACTGATGCTGATTTCTATGATGTGGGCTGAAGTCAACGCAGCCGCCAGTTCTTTGCCGAGATCATACAAAGCGCGGATGCGATTTTCACGATAAGTGGCTCCCTGCGCCTGGTAGCGGAGGTTGGAAGTTAGGTTGCTGATGACCAGCGATACCGTCAGCATTACGATAAAGGTCAGCAGGTATTGCGTATCCGATACCGCAAATGACAGCTTCGGGGGCACAAAAAAGAAATCGAAAGCAAATACGCTAAGCAGAGAGGTGAGCGCCCCGGGGCCACGGCCAAACCGGGCGGATACCACAATGACTCCCAGCAGGTAGAGCATTGCGACATTGGACAAGTCGAAGCGGTACACCAGAAAAGAGGCGATGAGGGTGGTCAGGGAACTGATTGCCGCCGCCCAAATGTAGCCATACCGGCTGGAAACCTTCTCCGGTTGGAACGCCAGGCCGACCGCGGCCTTGCCTTTTTCCCGCATCGATTCGTGCGATGCAGACTGGATATCGCGCCCGACAAAATAGAGATCGATATCCTTGGCATGGGAAGCTAATTCGTCCGCCACGGTGGGTTTGAGCAAACGGGCGACGAGGGAACGTCGCGGACTGCCCATTACCAGCCTGGAAACGTTTCGACTGCGCGCATAGCCTGTCAGCACTTGGCCGATGCTGATGCCGCTCAGGGTTACTGTTTCGGCGCCCAGTTCCTGCGCCAGACGCAAGGTTCTGAAAACTGCGTCGCGTTGCGTGTTAGCCAGTTTCTGCAGCGCCGGCGTTTCGACATACACAGCGAGCCAGTCGGCCCTCAGGCTGGACGCCAGCCGTGCGGCTGCCCGCACGATCTGTTCGGCTTCAAGCCCTGGCTCAATGCAGACCATCAGGCGATCATTTGCCTGCCATATCTGGGGGATGGACTGATCCATCCTGTACTCGCGCATTTGCGCATCGACGCGGTCGGCCGTACGCCGCAGCGCGAGTTCACGCAACGCAATCAGATTGCCTTTGCGAAAAAAATTCTTCCTGGCTTGTTCTGCCAGCGAAGGAAGGTAGACCTTGCCCTCTTTCAGCCGCCGCAGGAGTTCATCCGCCGGCAAATCAACCAGCGTTACATCATCCGCCTGGTCGAATACTTTGTCCGGCAACGTTTCCCGCACGCGAATACCCGTGATCTGACCCACCACATCGTTCAGGCTTTCCAGATGCTGCACATTGAGCGTGGTATACACGTTGATGCCTGCCATCAGCAGCTCTTCCACATCCTGCCAGCGCTTGGGATGCCGCGAGCCGGCGACGTTGGCATGCGCCAGCTCGTCCACCAGTATCAGGTTGGGATTCCGCTTCAGGGCGGCATCCAGATGAAATTCCGTCAGCGCATGTCCAAGATGATCGATATGCCGGGGCGGCAGCACCTCCAGTCCCGCGAGCAGTTTTTCGGTTTCGCTGCGGCCGTGGGTTTCGACGATGCCCACTATCATGTCAACCGCCTGACGACGAAGCTCCTGGGCCGCCGATAGCATGGCATAGGTCTTGCCCACCCCGGCGCAGCTGCCGAAGAATATCTTCAATTTTCCCCGCCGCTGTTTGGCTTGGTCCTGCTGAATTTTATCCAGCAGTACGTCGGGATCGGGTCGCTGATCGGGCATGTCCAGATTCTCAGCGCAGGGCGTCCAGCGCAAGATTGAGTTTCAGCACGTTCACGCGCGGTTCTCCGAGGACGGCCAACTGCCGGTCTTCAGTATACCGCGCGATCAATTCGCTGATTTGCGCTGGAGTCAGGTTGCGCGCCCTGGCTACGCGATTGGCTTGGTAACGGGCCGCTGCCGGACTGATCTCCGGATCAAGCCCGCTGGCGGATGCCGTGACCAGATCGACTGGGACCGGCAGGCTGTTGCCAGGATCAGCCTGTTGTAGCGCGGAAATCCTGTTTTTTACCGCATCGATCAACGCAGGGTTGAGCGGTCCCAGGTTGGAGCCGGCGGAAGCCGCCGCATTGTTGGGATGTGGCGAAGTGGCTGAAGGTCTGCTCCAGAAATATTCCGGCCCACTGAAGTTTTGCCCGATCAGCGCCGAACCGACGATCCTGCCGTCCCTCTCGATCAGCGTTCCCTCGACTTGCCGGGGAAATATCGCCTTGCCGATAGCCATGGTAAATAGCGGATAAGCGATGCCGGTGATCACGGACAATCCGATAAACACGACTATTGCAGGACGGAAAAGGCTTTTCATGATATCTCCTTGTGGATTCCAGTCATTAAAACAGGCCCATAGAGGCCAGCAGAAAGTCAACGATCTTAATGCCGATAAAAGGTGTCAGAATTCCGCCCAGACCATAAATCAGCAGATTGCGGCGCAACAGCAATGCTGCGCCGATCGCCCGATAGGGCACGCCCTTGAGTGCCAGCGGAATCAGGAACACGATGATCAGCGCGTTGAAAATCACTGCGGAAAGGATGGCCGAGCCGGGACTGGTCAAATGCATTACATTAAGCGTGCCCAACTGTGGATAGGTCGTTGCAAATGCCGCCGGAATGATGGCAAAGTACTTGGCGATATCATTGGCGATACTGAAGGTCGTAAGCGAGCCCCGTGTAATCAGCATTTGCTTGCCGATTTCCACGATCTCGATCAGTTTGGTCGGGTTGGAGTCCAGATCGACCATATTGCCGGCTTCTTTCGCTGCCTGAGTACCGGTGTTCATCGCCACCGCTACATCCGCCTGAGCCAGGGCTGGAGCATCATTGGTTCCGTCGCCGGTCATGGCCACCAGCCTGCCTTCGGCCTGGTATTTGCGGATCAGCGACAGCTTCGCTTCCGGCGTGGCTTCGGCCAGAAAATCATCCACGCCCGCCTCGGCGGCAATGGAAGCCGCTGTCAGGCCATTGTCTCCGGTAATCATCACTGTTTTGATGCCCATGCCGCGTAATTCGGCAAAGCGCTCCTTGATACCGCCCTTGACGATGTCCTTGAGCTCCACCACCCCCAGCACCCGGGTGTCGTCAGCCACGACCAGAGGCGTGCTGCCGCGGCGCGCCACGTCAGTCACCTGATTGATGATCTCGGCGGGATAGGCCGCGCCTTGCGATCCGATATATCGACGCACCGAATCGGCCGCGCCTTTGCGGATTTGCCGCTGGCCAAGGTTGACGCCGCTCATGCGGGTATATGCGGAGAAGGGAACGAAGACTGCGCCCATTTCATGGGTATCGCGTTCGCGCAGATTGAACCTGTTCTTGGCGAGCACCACGATACTGCGTCCCTCCGGCGTCTGGTCGGCAAGCGAGGCAAGCTGGGCGGCATCGGCAAGCTCCGCTTCGGTGATGCCGATCGCGGGAATGAAGGCGGCAGCCTGACGGTTGCCCAGCGTGATGGTCCCGGTCTTGTCGAGCAGCAGCACATCCACATCTCCCGCCGCCTCCACTGCGCGGCCTGAAGTCGCAATGACGTTAGCCTGCATCATGCGGCTCATGCCGGCCACGCCGATGGCGGAAAGCAGTCCAGCGATGGTGGTGGGGATCAGGCAGACCAGCAGGGATACCAGCACCGTGATTGTCACGGGTGTACCCGTATTGGCTGCGGCCACGCTGAACATCGAGAATGGCAGCAGTGTCGCGGTTGCCAGCAGGAAGACGATGGTGAGTGCCACCAGCAAGATGGTCAGCGCGATTTCATTGGGCGTTTTCTGCCGCCTGGCGCCTTCAACCATGGCGATCATACGGTCGAGAAAGGCCTCCCCCGGATTGACGGTTATCCGCACGACGATCCAGTCCGACAACACGTACGTGCCGCCGGTGACGGCACTGAAATCCCCGCCGGATTCACGAATGACCGGGGCGGATTCGCCGGTGATGGCGGATTCGTTTACGGAAGCCACGCCTTCGATTACTTCGCCGTCGGCCGGGATCGTGTCACCGGCCTCGATCAGAACGACGTCTTCCTTGCGCAGCGCCAGGCTATCGGTCAGTTGCACCTCGGAATCGCGCGAAGTGCCGGAAAGCTTCTTTGCAAGCACATTTTTTTTCGAGCCGCGCAACGCCGCCGCCTGTGCCTTGCTGCGGCCTTCCGCCAGCGCTTCGGCAAAATTTGCAAACAATACCGTGAGCCAGAGCCAGAGCGTGATGCTGAATATGAATCCTGCCGGTGCTTCGCCCTGCCCGCCCAATGTCTGGAAGAGCAGAACTGTCGTCAAAATGCTGCCGATATAGACGACGAACATCACCGGGTTGCGCCACTGCGCTTGCGGGGTGAGTTTTCTGATCGCATCCAGGATTGCGGGCCTGACCAGCCTGGGGTCAAACATCCGGAGCGCCGCAGTTTTGCTCATCATTTATTCTCTTTTAATCCGCTGTGATCCGTTCAATGCACGCCCGTCATCATCAGGTGCTCAATCACCGGACCCAGTGCCAGCGCCGGTACGTAAGTCAGCGCGCCTACCAGAATGACGGTGCTGATCAACAATGCAACGAACAATGGCCCATGCGTGGGCAGGGTGCCCAGACCTGGCTGTATGCGTTTCTTCGCCGCGAGTGAACCGGCGATGGCCAGTACCGGAACGATAACGCCGAAGCGGCCGAACAGCATGGCTATCGCCAGCATGAAATTGTAGAAAGGCGTATCGGCCGACAGCCCCGCAAATGCGCTGCCATTGTTGTTGGCGGCCGACGAGAAAGCGTAAAGAATCTCGCTGAAGCCATGTGCGCCGGGGTTGGCGATGCCCGCCCTGCCGGCCTCGAGCGTCACCGCGATGGCGGTACCGACCAGCACCAGTATGGGGGCAACCAGAAGAACAAGTGCCGTCATCTTCATGTCGAATATCTCGATCTTCTTGCTCAGGTATTCCGGCGTGCGGCCTATCATCAGGCCGGCTACAAACACCGCCATGACGGCATATATCAGCATGGTACAGAGGCCCGTCCCCACGCCGCCGAAAGCCACTTCGCCCAGTTGCATCAGCCACATGGGTACCAGTCCGCCGAGCGGTGTGAGGGAGTCATGCATCGCATTCACTGCGCCGCATGAAGCGCCCGTGGTGACGGCTACGAACAGCATAGTGGCTACGATGCCGAAGCGCGTTTCCTTGCCTTCCATATTCCCTCCAGATTGCAGTGCGCCCACGCTCTGGTCTGCGCCGGCGGCTGTGAGGAGCGGGTTGCCGCTCTGTTCGGCCCAGATGCCGATGCCGGCCATCACTACAAATATGATCATCATGGCGGAGAATATTGCCCAGCCCTGGCGCTGATCACCGATCATTGCGCCAAAGGCATGGCAGAGCGCGGCCGGAATAAGAAAGATCGCCAGCATTGACAGGAAATTGGTCAGCGGAGTGGGGTTTTCATAGGGGTGGGAGGAATTGGCGTTGAAAAATCCGCCTCCATTGGTGCCGAGCAGCTTGATGGCCTCCTGCGAAGCCACCGGTCCCATGGGCAATATCTGGATCTGTGTGCTGAGTGTTTCCTGAGCTGGATTGTTTTTGTCGATATCGAGCAGATTAGCTTCCGCATCCGCGCTGGACCGGGGGTAGGCAGTGGTTTCGATGGTTTGTGCCTCCCGATAGCCATCGAAGTTCTGGATAACCCCCTGGCTCATGAAAATCACGGCGAGCAATAACGAAAGCGGCAGCAATATATACAAGGTGGAGCGCGTAAGATCGACCCAGAAATTACCGATGGTTTGCGTGCCATGCCTTGCAAACCCCCTGATTAATGTGATTGCCACCGCAATACCGGTGGCTGCCGAAAGAAAATTCTGCACCGCCAGTACCGTCATCTGGGTGAAATAGCTCATGGTGGTTTCACCGCTATATCCTTGCCAGTTGGTATTGGTCACGAAACTGACCGCTGTATTAAAGGATGAATCGGGATTCACAGCCTGGAAGTGTTGCGGATTCAATGGAAGCCAGACCTGCAGGCACTGAACCCCATAAGTTGCCAATATGCCGACGAGGTTGAACAGCAGCAGCGCCAGCGCATAGCGCTTCCAGTCCATCTCTTCGGCGGGATCGATACCCCCGCCGCGATACAGGAGCCGCTCCACGGCGCCCCCGGTTTTGTTCGGGAGCAGGATCTTGCCTTCCATTACCTGCGCGATGAACAGGCCCGCCGGCTTGGCCAGCACGAGCAGTGCGAGAAGATAGAGCCCTGGCTGGATCGGGATGTTTGCGTCCATTCAGAAATCCTCAGGCCTGAGCAGGGCGTAAATCAGATAACCCAGCAGGAAGACAACCAGGGCGCCAGCGGTAATATAAAGCCAGGTCATCTTTTGCCTTTAGCTTGGGTTGGTACGGTTGAGCGCAGATAACGGTCAAGAATGAGACAATTGGAAACAACGGGTTGCATAGGTTTAACGGCGGGGACTTCGTCGCCATAATAAATTTATAGCTGATATATTACGTTTTGGAAGGTAAAGAAGCCGTAACGTCTTGATGCGGATTCGTAAAAATGTCGTAAAAATCAGATGGGTATCGCGCCCCATTTTTCTTTTTGGATTGGAATGATCTTTTACGTCGCCTATGTTCCTGTATCATTGCGGTTTTAAAATGACGCCCGTATTCCATGAAAATTACCTTCCTGGATTTCGAGCAGCCCATCGCTGAGCTTGAAGCAAAAATCGAGGAGCTGCGTTTTGCCCAGGACGATTCGGCGGTGGATATTTCGGCAGAAATTCACCGTCTGCAGAAGAAAAGCCAATCGCTTACCAGCGGTATCTATGCGAAGCTCACCCCGTGGCAGATTTCCCAGGTTGCCCGGCATCCGCAGCGCCCCTACACGCTCGATTATATCCAGCATCTCTTCACCGACTTCGAAGAGCTTCATGGCGACCGGAATTTTGCCGATGATCATGCCATCATTGGCGGCCTCGCACGATTTATGGGTCAGACGATCATGGTTATCGGCCACCAGAAGGGACGCGATACCAAGGAAAAGATTCATCGTAATTTTGGCATGCCGAGGCCCGAAGGCTATCGCAAGGCATTGCGCCTGATGCGTCTGGCGGAAAAATTTTCCGTGCCGGTAGTTACCTTCATCGATACGCCAGGGGCATACCCAGGCATTGGTGCCGAGGAACGTGGCCAGTCGGAGGCGATAGGCAAAAATCTCTATGTTCTGGCAGAGCTGAAAGTGCCGGTGGTTTGCACCGTCATCGGCGAAGGCGGCTCCGGCGGAGCGCTGGCGGTGGCGGTGGGTGATGTGGTGCAGATGCTGCAATACGCAACTTATTCCGTCATTTCTCCCGAAGGCTGCGCCTCAATCCTGTGGAAAAGCGCAGACAAGGCATCGGAGGCCGCCGAGATTATGGGCATCACTGCCCATCGCCTGAAAGCGATGGGGCTGATCGACAAGATTATCAATGAGCCGCCTGGCGGAGCTCATCGTGACTACACCGCCATCATGCACTCCGTAAGGAGAGCATTACAGGAGTCGCTCACGTACTTCCGGGGTTTTTCGATAGAAGCGTTGCTGGAGAAACGCTTTGAGCGGTTGATGGGATATGGCAAGTTCAAGGAAGTCAAGATCAAGTAGTCTTTCCAGCAATGCCGAAGGTGCGTTGCGTGAGCAGATTCGGTGCGGCGATCATCTGACGGTAGCGTTGAGCGGTGGGATGGATTCGGTCGTGCTGCTGGATTGGCTCGCTTCACTCTCGGTTCGAATGCAGTTCGAGCTCTCTGCTGTTCATGTCAATCACGGCATCAGCGCCAATGCGGCCATGTGGACCCAATTCTGCCGCACGCTGTGCCGATCCAGAAGCATTCCCCTCGAAATCGCCAGGCTGAAAATCAGCCGGGAATCCGGCGTGAGCCTTGAAGCTGCTGCGCGTGATGCACGCTATCGCATATTCGCAAAACTGAAGGCCGATTATGTGGTGCTAGGGCAGCATCTGGACGATCAGGCTGAAACCCTGCTGCTGCAATTGCTGCGCGGCGCGGGGGTGAAGGGCTTGGGGGCGATGCCCGTTGTCAGGGACCTTGCGTCGGAAATCGGCGGGAGCAAGGGATCCGCGCGAGGTCCAAAGCTGTTACGGCCGATGCTCGACGTGCCACGGCGCGAAATCGAGAACTACGCGGTGGAAAATGCATTGCAATGGATTACCGATGAAAGCAACGATGACACATCTTTCGACCGTAATTTCTTGCGCCATGATTTTTTTCCTCTGCTGGAAAAGCGTTTTCCCTCTTATCGCACCACATTTCTGCGCACAAGCCGGCATATGGCGGAGGCTTCCCTCCTGCTGGACGAACTGGCCAAAGCCGACAGCAAGGAATGTGCCGCCTTTGAAAAACTTCAAATCGAGGATTTGCGGAATCTGAGCGGTCCCCGTGCCAGAAATCTGCTGCGCTACTTCCTGGTGCAGCAGGGGGCGATACTGCCCAGCACCGTAAAGCTGGAAGAAATTTTGCGTCAGCTGCTGTCGGCACGTCCCGACGCAAAAGTACATGTAGCGTTTGGAAATGCCGAAGTTCGCTGCTTCAGGGGCGCGCTTCATGTCCGCAGGGCAAGTACTTTTCCCAACGCGGAATGGTCGCTATCCTGGCAGGGAGAAAAGCAGTTGGTTATCCCGCACTTGGGTGGTACCGCCAAATTTACGCGGCGGAAAGGCCTGGGGATAAATCTTCTAAGGCTTATGGAGAAACCTGTCACCCTTCGCATGCGCCAGGGGGGGGAACGCCTGCGTCCGGACAGTGAGCGTCCACACCGCAGCCTTAAAAACCTTCTTCGGGAAGCAGCGCTCCCGCCCTGGGAGCGGGAAGCGCTGCCGCTGATCTTCAGCGGCGAACATCTTGTATGCGTACCGGGGATTGGAGTGGATTGTACCTA
>Ga0157370_10008710_pt1 | contig 10916 bp, 10 predicted proteins | sample C35metaG_FD_113463 | JGI IMG/M metagenome (GOLD analysis project Ga0157370, IMG submission 113463) | Corn rhizosphere microbial communities from Kellogg Biological Station, Michigan, USA - C3-5 metaG | ecosystem: Host-associated > Plants > Roots > Rhizosphere > Soil | place: USA: Michigan... | reverse complement strand
TCCGCATGACAATCGCACGTTCTCGGCCCTGATCGCGCAGGCGACTGCAGACCGTGACCTAGCCGGCGTGCGCCGTCTCGCCGCGTTCGAGTCCGCCACGCAGGCGATTCCGCCGCTTGCGATCTGGACCGACCCGCGACGGAGCCGCCCGATCACTCCGGTGCTGCGGGGCGGGCATCTCTACAACGCCTATCGCGGGCAGCGAAACGAGGCCGGCCGGATCGCGCTACCGGGGCTCATCGCTCTTGGCGACGCGGTGTGCACCACTAATCCCAGTCTTGGGCGTGGCATCGCGACATCATTCCTGCAAGCTCAACGGCTCGTCGCCCTCCTCGACGAGCCCGGGACGGCTTTCGGCGACGTCGCGTTGGCCTTCGATGACTGGTGCGCCGAGCACATCAAACCGTGGTTCGCCGATCACGTGTACGCGGATGCCGAGCGGCAGCGGCGCTGGGCCGGTGGCGACGTGGATGTCTCTCGCCGGCTTCCGTCCGACCTGATTGTCGCGGCCGCAGAGGCGTATCCGGACCTGAATTCGACAATCATGCCGTACTTCATGATGCGAGCGCTGCCGAGCAGCTTGTCCGCGGTCGAGCCGCGGGTACGGGAGATCTACGCCGGCGGCTGGCGCCCGGCGGTACCTGAGGGACCCAGTCGGAGCGAGCTGGCGGACGTGATTGCCCAGACCACGAATCGCGCGGCCCGAGCTGATCGGGCCGAACCACGCGTCGTGGCCTGACGACCCTGCATTTCTGAGAGGCCGCTCAGAAGCGGCTGGCCGGAGACTTCTACCGTCGTTGCGTACGCAAGCGTATGCTCTGCGCGCAGTCTTAGGGGACTATACGGACAACGACGACAGATCTCTCGGACGCTCCAGCGCCGGAACACGCCCTGGGGCAAACCGCCGTTTACCCAACGTCGCCACGCTTTGTGCGCCTCACCATTCTCCGGCGTCCCTTACTTCTGCGTCCCCGTCATCGAGTGAGAGGAGGAATTTCGCCGCTGCCTTATCGGACTGCGGGCTAGGACCACGACGCCCCACCGGGTGGACTGGCCGCCCGCCCGTGATGGCCTTGGCGCATCGCCAGGGCGCGCGGAACGGGAACAAAGGAGAGGTCATTGAAGCGAAGTCGGCTGCTCACCGTAAGCCTGTCAGGCGTGTTGGCCTTAGTGGCGTTAGGACTGCCGGCTGCTGCCGCCGGCCAGTCACCTCCGGCTAGCGGCGCCGCAACCCACGCATCGACCGCGCAGGCCTACCGCGACTCGTTGTGTCAGAGTCATTCCTCGTTGTGCGCCGATCCATATACCACGTTGGGCGACGAATATGTCGGGCACGACGAACCCTCAGTTCTCTTCAAGTCCGACGTTCCCGGATCCGGCAACGACATCACTTACGTCATGACATTGCCCAAGGACCCGAACGCGCGGCCGTCCGCCTCCGGCGCCGGTGGCGGTACCTGGAACTTCCAGCTGAGGCCGACCTTCTGGTTCGGCTTGACGCTGTGCGACACCGAGTCGGCCCCCGAGTTCACCAAGACCTGCACTCCTGACTCGGACGCCAACAACCTCGTTGGTACCGATCCATCCGCGGCGGACTACATCGGCAAGCACCCTGGGAACGCGTTCATGGAGTTGCAGTTCTACGGGCCGGGTTACGTGCCGCAGTTCGAGGGATTCGGCTGCACCGCAACGCAATACTGCGCAGCGATGACGATCGACAGCCTGACCCTCGACCAGAACCACGGAACCGGAACCGGAACCCCGAACAACCCGGATTGCAGTAACTACATATTGGGTGGAACCGAGCCGATCAACTGGGCGTATATCACGAAGGACGGCGTGTCCCAAGCCCCGGCGAACCCGCTGTTCACCGGCACGTTTGACGCGCCAAACCTCAGCGCCGTCAATCCGAATCCGCAGAAAGACCTGTTCATGAATCCGGGCGACCGGATCCGCATCCACATGCACGACACCGCCGCCGGGTTCCAGACCGATCTGTTCGACCTCACAACCGGGCAGAGCGGATCGATGACCGCCTCCATTGCGAACGGCTTCGGGCACATCTTGTACGAGCCCACGTCAAGCACGTGCCATGTGGCGCCGTACGCATTCCACCCCGAGTACTCCACGGCCAACCCGCGGGGCAACACCTGGTCACAGCACACCTACAACGTGGCCATGTCGGATGAGATCGGGCACTTCGAGAACTGCCTCAAGCTCGACGACGCGAACTTGAACTGCGTCAAGCCGGGGGCACAGGACAAGGGCAGCTTGGACGAGGATGACGGCAATGACTTCTGCGTTCCGAAGCAGGACTCTCTTCTGATCAAGATCAACGGATGCTTCAGCGACGATCTGGACTGGGATGGGCAGGCGTACCAGCTGGACTGGCCGGGAACCGACCCGAACGTGCAGCGGGATCGCGCTCTGCATCCGTCGCCGGTTCTGTTCACGAGCCCACTCGCGAACGGTACGACCAACTACTCCACGATGGCATTCGAGACCAACCTGCCCGGGAATGAGGTCGCGCAGGACAACCCGCCACGCTGCGACCGGAGCACCGGCGCGAACTGCGTCAATCCGCCGAACGGCGCGCAGTTCTATCCCTTCTACTCGACGCGGATTGCCAACGGCACCTGCACGTGGCAGGAGGGTGGCCCGTTCATCCCTGGCACGATCAACAATTTCGGTGGCAGCTCGACATCCGAGTATGGCCCGCTGCTGAAGACCGTGTACCCGCGCCCGGGCTTCACCACCGCCAGTCTGTTCAACAACTTCAACAGCGGGGACCGGCGGAACCCGTGCCCCGTGAGCTAGCTCCTCCCATCGGACCTAGTTCCTGACCCACCCGGTGGTCCGGTGCCTCGCGCGCCGGACCACCGGTATGTCGGATCGCCTCGCGGCGACCGAGGTCGCGACTTGCCCGACTGGCCGGTGCGCACAGCGGCCTCGTCGTTGACTGAAGGGAGGTCTGACCCCGATCGACTAGGATTTCATCGGCATCGTGGTGGGTCCGGAGAGGTCCCCGTCGCAACCTGAGCGTGACCGAGTGGAGAACTCTCGTAGTGACCGTGACTGATACGACATTGCATATCCCTGCCCATCTCAAGCCGGTCGATGGGCGTTTCGGCAGCGGACCGAGCAAGGTACGTCCCGAGGCATTGGCTCGATTGGCTGCTCGGCACGATCTGATGGGAACGTCGCACCGCCAAGCACCGGTCAAGGACCTGGTTAGGCAGGTACGCGACGGCATGCGCGACCTCTTCGCGCTGCCCGACGGGTATGAGGTGATGCTCGGCAACGGCGGCGCGACGGCATTTTGGGATGCCGCTGCATGCGGGCTCGTTCGTCGGCGCGGCCTGCACTTGGTGTACGGCGAGTTCACCCAAAAGTTCGCGACCGTGACCACGAACGCACCGTTCCTCGCCGACCCGATCGTCGTATCTGCGCCGCCAGGTGACGCCCCGGAGCCCGTGAGCGACGGCGACGCTGATGTCATCGCGTGGGCCCACAACGAGACGTCGACTGGCGTGATGGTTCCCGTGCGGCGTCCGGCGAACGCCGACCAGGCCCTGGTCCTGATCGACGCCACGTCAGGCGCGGGCGGTTTGCCGGTGGATGTCGGGCAGGCCGACGCGTACTACTTCGCGCCGCAGAAATCCTTTGGCTCTGACGGCGGCTTGTGGCTGGCGTTGGTCAGTCCCACGGCCATCGAGCGGATCGGCGAACTCAGCGCCGCACCGGACCGCTGGGCCCCCGCCTCGCTCTCCCTCGCTACTGCGCTCGAGAACTCCCGGCAGCAGCAGACCTACAACACACCGGCGTTGGCGACGCTGCTGCTACTGGCCGATCAGATCGACTGGATGCTCGCTGGTGGCGGTCTGGATTTCTGCGTCGCCCGAACCCGCGCCTCGTCCGAGTATCTCTACCACTGGGCGGAATCCTCGTCGTACGCGCGCCCATTTGTGATCGATCCGGTCAAGCGCTCCTTGGTCGTCGGAACAATCGACTTCTCCGACGAGGTAGATGCTGCGGCCGTCGCCCGGACCCTGCGGGCGAACGGGATCGTTGACGTCGAGCCGTATCGCAAACTCGGCCGGAATCAGCTGCGGATCGGAATGTTCCCGACGATCGATCCGGCCGATGTCCAAGCGCTGACGGCGTGCATCGATTGGGTCGTCGCGGCATGAGAGTTCTGGTAGCCGAGAACATTGGCGAATCCGGCCTAGAGCTACTGCGCGCGGAGGGCTTCGACGTCGTGGTCGGGACCGGGTGGAGTCGCCAAGAACTCGAGCGGCGCATTGCCGAGTTCGACGGGATTCTGATCCGATCCGCCACCCAAGTCGACGCGGATCTGCTGGCGAAGGCGGACCGGCTACGTCTGGTGGCCCGAGCCGGCGTCGGGGTCGACAACGTCGACGTCGACGCGGCGACCCGTCGCGGAGTCGTGGTTGCGAATGCACCGCAATCGAACATCATCACCGCGGCCGAGCACACAATGGCGTTACTGCTGGCGTTGGCCCGGAATGTTCCGCAAGCCCATGCGTCACTGGTCAGCGGCACTTGGGATCGGGCGAGATTCAGCGGCGTAGAGCTGAACGAGAAGACGCTGGGGATCATCGGATTCGGCCGGATCGGCCAGCTGGTCGCTCAGCGGGCGCGTGCTTTCGGCATGCGGGTGATTGCGTTCGACGCCTATCTGGCCGAGGAGCGGTTCCGCGATCTCGGCGTCGAGCGCGCGAGCCGCGTCGATCAGATCTACGCGGTTGCGGACTTCGTCACGCTGCATCTGCCGAAGAACCAGGAGACCGAGGGCTGGTTGAACGCGGCCGCGTTCGCGCTAATGAAAGACGGCGTGCGGATTCTGAATGTTGCCCGCGGCCCATTAGTGGTCGAGGCAGACCTGCAGGCCGCGCTCGATTCGGGCAAGGTGGCCGGCGCGGCGCTGGATGTGTTTGGCAGTGAACCGGTCACCGATCATCCGCTGTTCGGGTACCCCAACGTCGTCGTCACGCCGCACCTTGGGGCCTCGACGGCTGAGGCGACGGATCGGGCGGGTTATCAAGCCGCCGAGCAGGCGGTCGCCGCGCTTACCGGGGCGGCAGTGACGAGTGCGGTGAACGTGCCCTCGATCGCGGCGGAGGACATGGAGGCGGTCGGCCCGTTCCTCGGGCTGTGCCGGAGCCTGGGCAAGATTGCGGCCGCGTTGGCTCCAGGCACGTCCGTTGACGCGGTCGACGTCGAATTCCTTGGCCGAATCGCCGGACGTGACAGTCGATTGCTGACGATCCAGGTGGTGAAGGGTGTGCTGGCTGGGCACACCGAAGAGGCGGTCAACGACGTCAACGCGTTTACCCTCGCACACGAACGCGGTATTGCGATCACCGAGCGAAGCACACCCCAAGCGCACGACTTCACCGACCTCATCCGGGTGCGGCTTCGTGGCGGCGGTGAGACCACGCGAGTGGTAGGCACCCTGTTCGGCCGCCGAAACCGACCACACTTGCTCGAAGTGTGGGGATCCCGGTTCAACGTGCAACTCGAGGATCATCTAGCGGTCTTCCGCTACCGCGACCAGCCCGGAATGCTGGGGCGGGTAGGCACGGCGCTCGGTAATGCGGGAGTGAACATTATCTCCGCGGCGGTCGGGCGCCGACCCGAAGGCGACAGCGACGGCGAAGCGGTCATGGTCGTCACGGCTGACTCGCAAGTGCCGGCAGATGTGCTGGCAATGCTGCTGGCCGGTAGTGACTTCTTCGCGGCACGAGCAGTAAGCCTCTAACAGTCGGGGACGCCAACCGGCGATGTGAGGTCTCGGCCACCTGGCATCGAAGGAGAACGCGCATGCGGCGAGGCCTGATGCGCGGACGTGCAAGCACATATTCCGTCGTCGCGAGTTGCGTTGTCCTGGCTGTCGTCCTGGGTGGCTGTTCCTCGTCTAGTTCGGGCGGATCGTCGGCTGCGACGTCGACGGCGAGCAATCCGATCCTGTCGGCCGTCAAGCCACCCACATGGGCAGCCGGGTACTGGGTCGGCCATGGCCGAACCCTCGACCTGGCACCTAACGGACTGGGGCTGCTGGTGATCAGCCTTACCGGTGGCGGCGAGGGGCCGTTCGCCACGATCCAGCTGCACGTCATGACCGCGGGCCAAAGTCAGGCGACCCTGGTGATCGACAGCAGTGACGATCCGAAGACAGCGGTCGGTTCAACGCATGTCGTCCGTTATAACCCGGCCGCGGATGTCATCGCGGTCGACCTCGATCAGCAGAATCAAAACTTCTGCGGCGTGACGGCTGCGCCTGGTACCTGCGGCGCTTAGAGCCGGGCCAATACGCCAGCGATCACTGACCCCAGATCGGGTCTCCGGCGAACTCGTGTAGTGCTTCGACGTTGCGATGCGCAGGATGCGCGAGCCCAGCCGGCCCCTCGCTGAACGCCATTAGCAGATTGGTCAGCTCGCCGCCGATAACTCGAGCGACCACGCCCTTCGCGCCCGCTTCGGGCAACCCGAGGGGGAACCAGCTCGTGCCGACGTCGAATACGCCGGCACCGCTGCGAACGGTGTAGTAGGCACTGTCCGCGAAGCTGTCAACCCCCTGGCAATTGACCGGGGAATGCGTGATGACCTCGATGTTCTTCGGAGTCGGCACGCCGGGATTCACTCGGTCGTACTCGGTGCCTACGAGGTGCGGCAACTTCATGCCCAGCTTCGCGCCTGTACCCGCGAAGAGCCAGTTGTGCGGATTGGTGATCACCATCGGCGCGTCGACCGGATTGCACTCGTAGTACGCGCCGGTGAGGGAGCTCTCGGGATCGGCCAGCGGTGGTTCCCGCCAATCGACGGTGACCTCCTTGTTGTTCTTTCCGTACAGCGGATCGGTGATTCGCTTGTAGTTGATCTCGATACGATTCGGTCCAGTCGACGAGGCGGCGAACCGAATGTGCCGGAAGACGGCATTGGAGCTCAGGAACGCCAGGTTCACGCCGGCGTCGCGGGCGGCGGTAACCGAGTTGCGCATCGCGGTGGACCAGTACTCGTCATGTCCGAGGCTGATCATCGCAACGGCACCGGCGAGTAGGTGCGGATTCTCATGCAGATCGACATCGGTGGCATACGCCAGTGGGATGCCGAGGCGCTCGGCGTGCGCAATGAGCGGCAATTGGCTGCCAACGAAGTCCGACGCGCCATCAGCCGGGTAGGGCCGATCGAACGATACGGCGACCGAGCGGTTGTCGAAGTCGTTCAGTCCTCCAGGCCCGTGGTAGAGGCTGTAACCGCCCCAGTCGTTATAGGCCTGCCACGTGGTTACCGGCAGGATGAGTACGGTGCGTTCGGCGGTTTCCGGTGATCGGATGGTGAGCGGCACGTACCGCTGGCCGGTTCGACCATCCAGCCGCAACAGGTAAGCGCCGGGCGGCCAATCGGCCGTAGGCAAGGTCAGACTGGGCCGCCAGGGCGTCCGCACCGTGTTGGTGGCGGCGGAACGGGCCGGTTTGGGCTGACGGACACCCGGCTCGCTGCCGGACTGCCAGACTCGATGGGCCAGGGCACCTCCGTACCACCCCATTCGGTAGGCAGTCACCCGCCAATCGCGGTCGATGGTCGAGACATATAGCTTGACCGCCTGGCCCGGCAGCACGCTCACTCGGTCGACCCATCCTTCGATGGCGTGTGCCGGTCCAAGTCGAGTGATCCGCCAGGCCGGATCTCCCACAGCTGCCTCAGCGGTCGCGCCCGGGGCCGAACCCTGTATACCTGAGGAAGAGTCGGGCGAAGCCGAGGATCCGTGCGGTGAGGAGGCCGATTTGGGGGCATGTGAACAGGCCGAGACGCACAGCATCGTGCAGCAGACGGCAATGACGGCCCGCAGCACACCCTGGAGCGTAACCCCGCTAGTGTCGCTCGGCCCCGCCATCATCGGGGCGATTCCATGCGGATCAGTTCGACGCCTGCGCGGTTTAGGTCATCGGACAGACGGGTAAACGTTAAGCAGCGAGTAGTTGCACTGTCCTCCGAGGAGGTGCGTTCCATCGACCCGACGTCAACTGCCGATCCGTCTGCTTTCACCGGGACCGGTGAGTTGATCTAGGACGGGAAGGTAACTGCATCGGACACAGATTCGATATATGGCTTCGGTCAGCGAGTCACGAATTGTAGAGGAGCGCAGGACGATGTCGGTTACGGCCATTGTCATTCTTGTTGTCATAGTTGTCGCGATTCTGGTCATCGCGATAGTAGCAAGAACTGTCGTCAGACGTCGCCAGTTGCAAGCACGATTCGGGCCGGAATATGACCGAATGGTGGATGAGAATCCGAACCGAGCCGCTGCGGAAAGCGACTTGCGGGCCCGCGAAAAGCGCCATGCAGAACTTGACCTAAAAGCGCTCAGTCCACAAGATCGGGATCGCTATCTCAAAGAGTGGACCCGCGTTCAGGCCGCATTCGTCGAAGACCCCAGTGATGCCGTTAATTCAGCGGACGCGTTGGTCAGCCGAATGATGCGGGCGCGCGGTTATCCGACCGGTGATTTTGACGACCAGTTGGCGACATTGTCAGTCGAGCACGCGCAAACGCTTGACCATTACCGGGCCGCCCACGGGATCTTCGAGGCCAACTTGCGCGGTCAGGCGAGTACCGAACAGCTACGTCAGGCACTAGTGCACTACCGAGTTCTGGCTACCGATTTGCTCGATGTCAACGACGCCGGCGACCGTGGCGCAAACGACGCCGGCGAGGTAAAGGACATGAGGAGTGACACACGATGAGTCAGCCCAGGCCCGCCGTTGACGATGCCGCGACGGCAGAAGACCGACCCGAGACTACGTTTGCCGACGAGGCGACAGCCACCGGCCGGCGCGAGGCCGAATATCAGGACCCGGCTACCAGCGACGAATACGACGACCGCGCTCGCCTGGGCGACACGGGGCGGGACTACGTCGAAGGACGCGCGGACGGGCCTGATGGCGAGTCCGATGTCGCCCGAGGGCAACGGACAATGGTCAGGAGCGAGGAACCGGCCCGCGCGCCTAGTGACGGAAACCTGGCGCCGGGACAGGGCGTCAATGACCCGGTAGCGGCCCTATGGGCAACAGATCTTGTTGAACGATTCCGAAGCCAGTGGCGTGATCTGCAGCTGACTTTCGTCGACGACCCGAAGCATGCCATGAGTGGCGCAGCCTCACTTGTCGATGAGGCGGTTTCCTCTCTGACGAACACCCTCAACGCGCAGAAGCAGGCACTCGACGGCTGGCAGGTAACCCGAGGCGAGGACACCGAGATGATGCGGGTAGCACTACGCCGCTACCGAGATTTTCTCGACCGACTCCTCGGCCTTTGAGCGATAAGGAGGACACCATGTCGTTGTTGCGCTCTCGTACCGCCGCACCACTCAGGCGACGACGCGGCGTTGGGCGGCTGATCAGCCTGCTGATCGTCATCTGGCTTGCCATCGGAGTTCTTGCCGCCTGGCAACGCAACTACTTCAGTGGCTCGGACACCAACTGCGCGAAAGTCAGCACGATCACCGTCACCATTTTGGCGGGGCCGCTGAACTATGCCGGGGTAAACCCGAAGATGGACTGTGCGCTGCCGCAACCCAGCAAGTAGTCCAAGAGCCGGTTGGGCGGTCCGGCGCCGCCGAGCCGGACCGCGCAAGCGGATGAAACCGCTTTCCGGCGGCGCTCATGACACGATGACTGAGTGGCGAGTGAAGACCTGCTGCAGGATGCGATCGACGAGCTTTATGGCGTTGCCCCGGCGCAGTTCACGGCGCGGCGCGCCGCGCTCGCCGGTGCGGCAAAGCAGGCCGGAGACCAGACGGCCGCGAAGGCCATCGGTGAATTGCGGCGACCGACCCAGAGCGCGTGGACGGTTAACTGCCTCGTCCGGTCCGATCCGGCCGTAACCAGCGAACTCGCCGATCTTGCTCAACGGTTGCGCGGGGCCGAACGGGCCTTGGACGGCGCCGCCATGCGCGAGCTGTCGAAGGAGCGACGGCGGCTCATCGACGGTCTGGTTGAGCGGGCGTTCGATACCACAGCACAAACCGACCCGTCCGCTGCGCTGCGGGAGGAAGTGACGGCCACGCTCGAGGCCGCGTTGGCCGATCCCGACGTGGCCGGACAACTCGAGGCCGGCACGCTGCTTCGAGCGGTTCGCTGGTCGGGCTTCGGCGCGGGCGGTCCGGCGCTGACCGCGGTGTCGGCGCGATCGACGTCACCGCGGGCCGCGGCGGGTAAGAGCCCGGATCGCAAGCGTCCGTCCGCAGAAAAACAGGAAGAGACGGCGGCCCGACGGGCGGCCGATCGGGAAGGCGAGCAGAAGCGGCAGCGCCAGCTTGCGGAGGCTCGTGACCGGCTGGCGGTCGCCAAGCGAGACAGCGCCCGACAGAAGCAACGTTCGGATCGACTTCGACGGGAAGTCGAGACGTTGCGGCAGCGCCTGGACGAGGCGCGCACCCAACTCGGGGAGGCGGAGGGCGCGTTACGGGCGGCGCAGCGTGACCGGCAGGTGGCTGATAAAGCGCTGGCCAAGCTGCTCGGCGATTCGAAGGATCGCTAGGGCTACGCCACAGAGTCGACTGCGGCCGGGAACCGCTTCGCACTGCGCTCCCGCGCCTTGGCCGCCTCTACGGATCGATCTTTCTTCGGCGCTACCGTGACGAGCGTATCGAGCAGATGGTGCGTGATGTGGGCGATCTCCGCGACGGCATCGTCGAACGCCGCGCGGTTATTGGCCGACGGTCTGGTCGAGCCGCTGACCTTCCGCACGAATTGCAATGCCGCCGCGTAGACCTCGTCCTGCGTGGCGGGCGGCTCGAAGTTGTTCAGTGGGCGGATATTGCGGCACATGACTCCAGCCTGACACGCTGGCGCCCGGCCCGTCATCTGAAAACGCGCCGGGCACGGCGCAGC
>Ga0157370_10008709_pt1 | contig 10918 bp, 5 predicted proteins | sample C35metaG_FD_113463 | JGI IMG/M metagenome (GOLD analysis project Ga0157370, IMG submission 113463) | Corn rhizosphere microbial communities from Kellogg Biological Station, Michigan, USA - C3-5 metaG | ecosystem: Host-associated > Plants > Roots > Rhizosphere > Soil | place: USA: Michigan... | reverse complement strand
CTGCGCCTCGGTATAGCTTCGCGCACGGCCTCCACGATCGACGACGAGCACGTCCTCGAGCCACAACGAAACCGCGGACGGGTCGAGATCGCGGGAAGCCGCGTTGCCGATCGCGCAGATGATCCTGCCGAGATTGGGATCGGAGGCGAAGAACGCCGTCTTGACCAGCGGCGAATGCGCGATGCCGAAGGCGATGCGGCGGCATTCATCCACGTTCTTCCCGCGCTCGACGCGAATGTCGATGAATTTCGTGGCGCCTTCGCCGTCGCGCACAATTGCCTTCGCGAGCTCGATCGCGACGTCCTCCAGCGCGCGACCGATCGGCGCGAGCCGCCGGTCGTGACGACCGAGGATTGGCGCGATGCGCGCCCGGCCCGTCGCCGCGATCACGAAGCTGTCGTTTGTCGACGTGTCGCCGTCGACCGTCGCGCGGTTGAACGACACGTCGGCTATTTCGCGCGTCATCTCGTCGAGCGCGGCACCGGGGATCGGCGCGTCGGTGGCGATGAATGCGAGCATCGTCGCCATATCGGGGTGAATCATGCCGGCGCCCTTGGCGATGCCGGTGACGGTCACGTCGATCCCGTCGACGTCGACGCGTCGCGACGCGCCTTTCGGCACCGTGTCGGTCGTCATGATCGCGCGGGCCGCGGCGAACCAGCCGTCGTGGCGGGCTGCGGCTCGCGCGAGCGGCAGCCCGTCGATGAGCCGGTCCAGCGGCAGCGGCTCCATGATGACGCCGGTCGAGAACGCCAGCACCTGCTCAGGGGCGCAATGCGCGAGTTGCGCGGCCGTGCCGCACGTCGCCTGCGCGGCGGCGATGCCCGCGTCGCCGGTTCCCGCGTTCGCGTTGCCGGCGTTGACGATCAGCGCACGAAAATCGAGCGCGCGCCGTCGCTGCGCCTCGAGGTGCTGCCGGCAGACAATGACCGGCGCCGCGCAAAACCGGTTTTGCGTGAAGACGCCCGCAGCGACGGTTCGCGGTTCCGCGACGACGAGCACGACGTCGTCGCGATCCCAGTTCCTGATCTTCGCCGCCGCCGTGCCGAGCGCGATGCCGGGTACGGGCAGCAGCGAATCAGCGGCTGGCGGCGTGTAGTTGACCGGCATGAATGGGGTCAGAGCGAATTAAATCGGTGTCGGAGGTGTAATTCGCGTTCAGACGCTCGCGGTCTGGTTACGACTCACCGCGAATTACACCTCCGACACCGATTTAATTCCGGCTGCGAATATTCGCTCTGACCCCATTTACCCGAGCCGCCCGTGGCAGTGCTTGTACTTCTTGCCGCTGCCGCACGGGCAGGGGTCGTTGCGTCCGACCTTCTCGCCGGCGCGAACGAATGGCGGCGCGACAGCGACCGCGGTGTCGCCGCCATCGCCATTGGTACCGAGCGCCTGATCGTAGTCGGCGTGCTGATACTGCACGTTGCTGACCGCAGGCTCGGGCTCGACTGCCTGCACATCCTCCTGCGAGCGCACCTGTACGGTGAGCACGACGCGCACGACATCCTGCTTCACGCGGTCGAGCATGTCGGAAAAGAGCTCGAACGCCTCGCGCTTGTATTCCTGCTTCGGGTTCTTCTGCGCGTAGCCGCGAAGATGGATGCCCTGGCGCAGGTGATCGAGGGATGCGAGATGCTCGCGCCAATGATGATCGAGCGTCTGCAGCATCAGGCTGCGCTCGAACTGGCGCAACAGCTCGGCGCCGACCTGCGTCTCCTTGTCGTGCCACGCATCGCTCGCGAGCTTTTCGATGCGCTCGCGCAGCACGGTGTCTTCGAGATCCGGCTCGGCCGCAAGCCACTCGGCGACGGGCGCCGTCAACTGGTATTCGGACCCGAGCGTCGACGTGAGACCCGGGATGTCCCACTGCTCCTCGACCGATTCGGGGGGAACGTGGCGCTTGAACGTCGCATCGATTTCGCCGCGGATCATGTTTCCGATCGTCTCGGCGACGTCCTCGCTTTCGAGCAATTCGTTGCGCTGCTGGTAGATTACGCGGCGCTGGTCGTTCGCCACGTCGTCGTACTCGAGCAGCTGCTTGCGGATGTCGAAGTTGCGCGATTCGACGCGGTTTTGCGCCTTCGCGATCGAGCGATTCACGATCGAGTGCTCGATCGGCTCGCCCTCCGGCATCTTGAGCCGCTGCATGATCCCCGAGAGCCGCTCGCCGCCGAAGATGCGCAGCAGCGGATCCTCGAGCGACAGATAGAACCGCGACGAGCCCGGGTCGCCCTGTCGGCCGGCGCGCCCGCGCAATTGATTGTCGATGCGCCGGGATTCGTGGCGCTCGGTGCCGACGATGTGCAGCCCGCCGGCCTTGATCACCGCTTCGTGCCGTGCCTGCCACTCGCCACGCATCGTGTCGATCTGGCGCTGCTTCTCTTCCGGATCGAGCGTCGCGTCCTCGCGCAGCTTCAGCAGAACGGGCTCGATCGTCCCGCCCAGCACGATGTCGGTGCCGCGGCCCGCCATGTTCGTCGCGATCGTGATGACGCCGGGGCGCCCGGCCTGCGCGACGATCTCCGCCTCGCGCTCGTGCTGCTTCGCATTCAGCACCTGGTGCGGCAGGCGCTCCTTGTCGAGATGCACCGACAGCATCTCGGAATTCTCGATCGATGTCGTGCCGACCAGCACCGGCTGGCCGCGCTCGTGGCAATCCTTCACGTCGGCGACGATGGCGGTGACCTTTTCCGCAAGCGTGCGGAAGACGAGATCGTTCTCGTCCTTGCGGATCATCGGCTGGTGCGTCGGGATCACCATCGTTTCCAGATGGTAGATCTGCTGGAACTCGAACGCCTCGGTGTCCGCGGTGCCGGTCATGCCGGCGAGCTTCGCGTACATCCGGAAATAGTTCTGGAACGTGATCGATGCGAGCGTCTGGTTTTCACGCTGGATCGGCACGCCTTCCTTCGCCTCGACCGCCTGATGCAGGCCGTCGGACCAGCGGCGTCCGGCCATCAGCCGGCCGGTGAACTCGTCGACGATGATCACTTCCCCGTTCTGCACGACGTAATGCTGGTCGCGATGGAACAGCGCGTGCGCGCGCAACGCGGCATAGAGATGATGGACGAGCGAGATGTTGTGCGCATCGTAGAGGCTCGACCCGGGCGGCGTCAGACCGGACGACGCGAGCAATTGCTCGACCTTCTCGTGGCCCTCCTCCGACAGCAGCACGGTGTGCGCCTTCTCGTCGACCCAGTAATCGCCGGGCCCCTTCTCGTCCTGCTGGCGCGTGAGCTTCTGCGGCAGCTCGTTCAGCCGGTAGTACGTGTCGACGTTGTCGTCGGACTGGCCGGAGATGATGAGCGGCGTGCGCGCCTCGTCGATCAGGATCGAATCGACTTCGTCGACGATCGCGTAGCCCAGGCCGCGCTGCACGCGCTCGCTCGGCGCGAACACCATGTTGTCGCGCAGGTAGTCGAAGCCGAATTCGTTGTTCGTGCCGTACGTGATGTCCGCGGCATACGCGAGCTGCTTGTCGTCGTGCGACATCTGCGACATGTTGACGCCGACGGTAAGGCCCAGGTAGCGGTAGATGCGGCCCATCCAGTCCGCGTCGCGCGCCGCCAGGTAATCGTTGACGGTAACGATGTGCACGCCCTTGCCGGCCAGCGCATTGAGATAGGCGGGCAACGTCGCCACCAGCGTCTTGCCCTCGCCGGTTCGCATCTCGGCGATCTTGCCGTTGTGCAAGGCGATGCCGCCGATCAACTGGACATCGAAATGCCGCATGTTGAGCGTCCGCTTGCCGGCCTCGCGGACGACGGCGAAGGCTTCGCTCAGGACGTCGTCGAGCGTCTCGCCGTTCGCGACGCGGGCTTTCAGCTCCGCCGTCTTCTGCTGCAGTTGCTCGTCGGTGAGCGCGGCGATCGTCGGCTCGAGCGCGTTGATGTCGCGCACCTGCTGCGCGTACTGCTTCAGCAGCCGCTCGTTGCGGCTGCCGAAAATTCGGGTGAGGATGTTGATCATCGCGAGAGGAGGGAAGCTTGGCGCCGAATGGCAAAAAGCAAGGGGTGAGGACCGCCTCACCCCTCGTTGCCGGCTGTCCGCTGTCCGCGTACGACCGGTTCATCCGCCGTGACGTTCACCGCGGCGCGAGCGCCTGGCGCTCGACCCCTGTCTATTCCATGGTCAATTGCCGTGGTCGATGCGGGTCATCTTAGCATAACGCGGGCCGTTTCGAGCGTGCCCGAAGCCCGCGTAGGCGCGGTCGCCGCAGTCCGGGATAATCCCGTGTTGGCCGGCCTTCTCATGCCCGCTGCACGGTGACCCATTTGCCGCCGTACCGACCGCTTGCCCGTGTGCTCGATTCGGATGCCGAGTTCGCTGCCTGGACAGCGCGTCATCGGCGGGAAATCGCATTGACGCGACTCGTCCGCCGGCATCTGCCGCACGCGATGGCGGAACGCGTGCACGTAGCCGATGCGCGCGACGGCACGCTCGAGCTCGCAGCCGGCTCCGGGGCGATCGCAGCGGCGCTGCGCCAGCGCGCAGCCGAAATACGGACCGCCCTCGCGCGTGATGGCCAGGACTTCACCGAAGTCCGGGTGCGAGTGCAGGTTGCGGGATCGACCGTTCTTCGACCGATATCGGCGAAACGCCAATGGGACAGCGCAGCGGCTTCGCCGCTCTTCGACCTTGCGGACCGCCTTTCGGGCGGCCCGCTCAAGGACGCGTTGCGCCACTGGTCGCGTCGTGCACGCGGGCGGTAAAGGGGCCGTCCGCAAACGCAAGCTCACACCGTGCAGCGTCGACGGCGAACGCCGCAGTGCGCCATAATCGCCGGCGCAGGCGAGCCGCCTCGCACGGACCTTGACCCCGGATCGCCACCCATGAATCGCAATGCCCCATGCGCGTGCGGAAGTGGCCGTCGATTCAAGCATTGCTGCGGCAAGGAGCCGGCGAGTGCGCCGGCGCGAGCGCGGGACGAGGCGCTCGCGGCGCAGCGCGCCGGAGCGCTCGGACAAGCCGAGGCGCTCTACCGGCGCGCGCTCGACGAGAATCCCGGGGATCTGGATTCGCTGCACATGCTCGGCGTCGTCGTGTACGAGCGAATGCGATATCGCGAGGCGCTCGCGCTCTTATGGGAAGCCGCCGAGCGCACGCAATGGTCGCTCGCGCCGGTCCGGCACAATCTCGGACTCGTCCTCGGGAAGCTCCTGACGCGGCAGGCGAACGTGCAACAGGCGGACCTGCTTGCCGCCCACGTCGCGCGCGAGAACGCGCACGGCAACGCGCGTGCCGACGCGTCGCCGCTCGTCACGGTCGTGTTGCCGGCTTACAACCACGCGCGTTACGTCGCGGAGGCGATCGCCTCGGTCGACGCGCAGACCTACGCGAATGTCGAGCTCGTCGTCATCGACGACGGCTCGACGGACACGACGGCCGCTGCCGTTGCCGCCTGCCTCGCGGCGTTTACGCGGCCTGTACGATTCATTCAGCGCGCCAATCGCGGCACGCCGGCGACGCTGAACGAAGGCGCCGCGCTCGCCGGAGGTCAATACCTCGCATTTCTCAATTCCGACGACCGCTACGCGCCCGAGCGCATCGCGGTTCTGGTGGACGCGATCGCGCGCGGCGCTCGTCCGTGGGGATTCTCGCTGGTCTCGAGCGCGTTCGGCGACGCCCCGTCGGTGCCGGGTGGCGGGGCCGTCGACGTTTTGCAGAAGCAGCGCAATTTCCTGGGCACGCAGCCGCCGAGCTTCACGCTCGTCGAGTACAACGTCGCGGTGTCGAGCGGCAACCTGTTCGTCGAGCGCGATTTTTTCCGGTCGCTCGGCGGATTTCGCGACTACCGCTACAACCACGACTGGGATTTCTGCCTGCGCGCCGCGGCGGCCGCGGAACCGGTCGTCGTCGAGCGGCCGCTCTACTTCTATCGGGCCCACGCGGCCAATACGATCGCAGACTCGACGACCGGCGCGACGCAGGATGCCGATCGCGTGTTCGCCGACTTCCTCGCCCGCGCGCTCGCAGACGAGCCCGGCGGACGCAACGATCTCGGTCCGTGCTGCCGCGTGAACCGCACACTGCTGTTGCGACAGCTCTTTCGCGGCGGCCAGGGCGCGCTGGTGCCGCCGCTGCTGCTGCGGTCACTGGCCGACGCGTGGCGTACGGCGCCCACCGCTGCGGTCGTTGCCACCGGCTCGCCGGCGGCGACGGTAAGCCTGCGCAAGACGGCGCTGGTCGTACTCGGCATGCACCGCAGCGGCACGTCGGCGATGGCGCGTGTGCTCAATCTTTGCGGCGCATTCCTGCCCGCGAAGCTGACGCCGGCGAAGCTCGGCGTCAACCCCAAGGGATTCTGGGAGCCCGAAGCGGTGCTCGATCTCGACATGCGGGCGATGCGCCAGCTCGGCGGCGACTGGTGCCGCGTGAACTTCACGCTGCCCGACGGCGGCGAATTCGTCGACGAGTTCGTCGCCGATGCGTGCGCGCTGCTCGCAACCGAGTACGAGGGCCGCGACCTCATCGCGCTGAAGGACCCGCGAATCTGCGTGCTCGCGCCGCTCTGGCATCGCGCGCTCGCCGCGGCCGGTTACCGACCGACCTACGTCGTCCCCGTGCGCAATCCGCTCGAAGTTGCGCAATCGCTGCAAGCGCGCGGCGACATGTCGATCGACGAAGGACTCGAGCTCTGGCGCGCGCACATGGAACGCGTCGCGGCCTTCGCCGACGCCCATGCCGACGTTGTGTTCGTGCGCTACACCGACCTGCTCGACGACTGGCAGCGCGTCGTCGGACGCATCGCCGCACTGCTGGACGTGCCGCTCGACACCGGAGGCAACATCGACGAAGTGCAGCGCTTTCTCGACAAGGGGCTGCGCAACCAGGCTGCAGGCGACGATGCGCTCGACGCCCGGCTGGCCGGACCGTCAGGCGAAGCAATTCGCGCACTGTACCGGGACTGTCTCGCGCGCTGCGATGACGCGCCGACGAGCCCGTCGTCGGTGCGCGCGGGCAGCCGTGCCGAGGAGGAGCGCCAGCTTCACGCGACGACGGCAAGCGCCACCGCGTGCTTCGTCCTGTGCATCGAGAACAACGCGATTCGCGAGCAGGCGCTGCTGCTGTGCAGGAGCATCCGGCAGTTCGCGGGCCGGTACAACGATGCACCGATCCTCGCCTATGCGCCGCGCCCGGGGCTTGGCATCGACGCGGCCACGCGGCGGGCGCTGGAAGCGCTCGATGTCGAGTACGTCGACGCACCCCTCAACACGACCTGCCGCGAATACCCGCCGGCGAACCGCGTGTTCGCGGGCGCGCACGCCGAGCACCATTCCGACGCCGACTTCCTGCTTGTCTGCGACAGCGACACCGTGTGGCTCGACGAGCCCGAGCTTCCGCTGCGGGCCGACGCGGCGGTCCGGCCGGTCGATGCAAAGGGCAGTGCAAGCGGTGGCCCGGGCGATCGCTTCGAGCCCTACTGGGCGCGGCTCGCACAGCTTGGCGGGATTTCGCTCGACCGGCTGCCGTTCCTGCGCTCGACGATCGGCAACGAGCGCATCCGCGCTTCCTATAACGGAGGCTTCACGATCGTGCGCCGGCGCATGGGCATGCTGACGCGCTGCGCGGAGCTTTTCGCCGCATCCATCGTCGCGCAGATGCGGCCCTATATTGGCAGCGGCATCGGGATCGTTGCCTCGACCGGAAGCGTCGGACGCGAAGGCAGCGAGTACTGGGGCTCGAGCCAGGCGGCACTGGCGCTCGCGATCTGGGCGACGACGAAGCGCGTCGTCCACTATCCCGACTGCTACAACGTTCCGCTGCACCTCTTCGCATCCGGAGGCGATATCGATCCGCGCTGGCTCGCGCGCGCGCCGGTGCATCTGCACTACCACTGGATGTTCGACGAACGGCACCACGAGAACGGCATGGAATTGCTCGCACGGCTCGGTCTTTCCGCCGACCGGCGCGCGTGGCTCCTCGAGCGGACGCCGTTTCGCGGCCCGGACGGCGAGCGTCGCGCCGACATCGCCGCGGGAGAGCGAAGTCCGGCGGTGTAGTCGCTCAGGCAGCGATGATGCCGCGCTGCCGCAATGATTCGACGATCCGCCCGGCGGCGGCGTCCGCATCCATTTGCGCGCCGTCGATCGTGATCTCCGCATTTTCGGGCGCCTCGTAGGGCGAGTCGATTCCGGTGAAGTTCGTAAGCTCGCCGCGGCGCGCCTTCCGATAGAGGCCTTTCGCATCGCGCGCCTCGGCCACGGCCAGCGGCGTATCGACGAAGATTTCGACAAAATCGCCGATCGGCAGCAGCGAGCGTGCCATGCTCCGCTCGTCGCGGAACGGCGAGATGAGCGCCACGATCACGATGAGGCCCGCATCGGCCATCAGTGCTGCAACCTCGGCCACCCGCCGGATGTTCTCGACGCGGTCGGCCGCGGTGAAGCCGAGATCCTTGTTGAGACTCTTGCGCACGTTGTCGCCGTCGAGCACATACGTGTGCCGGCCCAGCGCATGCAGCTTCGTTTCGACGCGGTTGGCGATCGTCGACTTCCCAGCGCCGGAGATTCCCGTGAGCCAGAGCACGCAGGCGCGCTGCGACTTCTGCGTCGCACGGGCGACCCGGTCGATGTCGAAGAACTGTCGATGGATGTTGTGCGACCGGCGCAGCGCGAAGCGCAACTGCCCCGCGCCGACGGTGTCGCCCGTCTTGCTGTCGAGCAGGATGAAGCCGCCAAGATCGCGGCGGATCGCATAGGGCAGGAACGTTATCGGCCGGTCGAGCTCGATGTTGCCAACGCCGATTTCGTTGCACTCCAGCTTGTCGGCGGCCACGTGCTCGAGCGAATGAACGTCGACGCGGTACTTGAGCGGCGCGACCGTGGCATTGACCGTCGCGATCGCGGTCTTCATCGCGTAACTGCGGCCGCGCAATAGCGGCGCCTCATCCATCCAGGCGAGCGATGCCTCGAACTGGTCGGCAACTTCGACCGGCGCCTCGGTGCTCGGCGGCTCGTTGTCGATCGCGACCGTGTCGAGATGCCCCATCAGCGTCGGCCCGCGATACCACGGCATGCGAGTGCTGCGCTCGATCACATTGTCGCCGTGCGCCGCGCAAATCGGAATCGCCGTGACGTCGGGCAGCGCGACTTGACGACCGGACGACCGGTACGCTGCCTCGATCGCGGCGAAGACCGCCGGCGAATGATCGACGAGATCCATCCTGTCGATTGCGAGCACGATCCGCGGCACGCCGAGCAGCGCCACGACGAAGGCGTGCCGCAGTGTCTCGGCAAGAAGACCCTTGCGGGCGTCGACCACGACGATCGCAACATCGGCGATCGATGCCCCGATCGCCATGTTCCGCGTGTAATCCTCGAGGCAAGGCGGGTCGGCGACGATGAAGCGCCGCGTCGCCGATGAGAAGGATCGGCGGCCGGCGTCGATTTGCTCCCCCTCCTCGCACTTCGCGGCGAGTGCGTCGAGGATCGAATCGCCGTCGGCGCTGCCGCATACCAGCAACCGCATCAACGGGCGGGCTGCGTCCACGATGGTCGCGGAAAAACGGGCATCGGGTTGCATCTACCGCGGCGGACCGGGTATCGGCGCAAGCAGGCGCTCGGCCGCGAACCACAGCAGGATCGCAAGCAGCAGCAGCACGGTGAACTTCAGTGTGAGCCCGATGAAGCGAAGGTAGCGCGGATCGCGCTTGACGAGCCAGAGCAGCACGGCTATGCCGATCGACGCCAGCGCGAGGAACAGCAGCAGGCGAACGATGATCAAGTCGCGCCGATGGCGGCCCAGTCCTGGAACGCCGCGGGCAGCTCGTCATCCGTGTCGAATGCCACGAGGTCCCACGCATCGGCTCGCGCGAGCAGCGCGCGGGCCAGCGCATTGTTGAGCGTGTGCCCGGGCTTGAACGCCGTGTACTGCCCGATCAGCGGGCGCCCCAGCAGGTAGAGGTCGCCGATCGCGTCGAGCACCTTGTGCTTGACGAATTCGTTGTCGTAGCGCAGGCCTTCGGTGTTGAGCACGCGCGTTTCGTCGAGCACGATCGCGTTCTGCAGGCTTCCGCCGAGCGCCAGGCCGGCCGAGCGCATTGCCTCGACGTCCTGCATGAAGCCGAACGTGCGGGCGCGGGCGACTTCCTTCACGTACGAATGCTCGGCGAAGTCGACGACCACATGGCGGTTCTCGGTGCCGAACACCGGATGCGGAAAGTCGATCGTGAAATCGAGCTTGAATCCGTGAAACGGATCGAAACGCGCCCACTTGTCACCGTCGCGCATCTCGACCGGCGCGCGGACCCGAAGGTACCGCTTCGGCGGCGCCTGCTCGACAATTCCCGCCGATTGCAGCAGGAACACGAACGGCCCGGCGCTGCCATCCATGATCGGCAACTCGGGACCGGCCACGTCGACATGCACGTTGTCGACGCCGAGTCCCGCAAGCGCCGACATCAGATGCTCGACAGTCGAGATCGACGTGCCATCCATCGCAAGCGTCGACGACAGCCGGGTATCGCCGACGTTCCCCGCGTACGCGGGAATGGCGACGGGAATCGGCAGATCGGTTCGATGAAACACGATGCCGGTATCGGCGGGTGCCGGGCGCAGCGTCAATTCCACGCGCGCGCCCGTATGGAGCCCGACGCCGGTCGTGCGAATCGTCGTCTTCAGCGTTCGCTGTCGCAGCATGGTCTCGGAAGGAGGATCGCGCGTCGGCGGCGCGCGTTGTTTTCGGCGGGTCATTTTAACATTGGGCGGCGCCGCCCCTCACCCCGGGGGCGAGGGGCGACCTTCGCGGCACATCTCAATCAGCCTGCTTGCGCAAAAACGCCGTGATTTCAGACGAATCGAACGCCGGCGCCGCGACGCTCGTCGCATGGCGGCCGCGGCGCACCACCGCCGGCTGGTCGAGCTTCTCGTAATCGATCGTTTCGGACACGCGCATGCCGACGTTGTCGGTACCG
>Ga0157370_10008708_pt1 | contig 10919 bp, 12 predicted proteins | sample C35metaG_FD_113463 | JGI IMG/M metagenome (GOLD analysis project Ga0157370, IMG submission 113463) | Corn rhizosphere microbial communities from Kellogg Biological Station, Michigan, USA - C3-5 metaG | ecosystem: Host-associated > Plants > Roots > Rhizosphere > Soil | place: USA: Michigan... | reverse complement strand
GAGTATTACCATGTTCTGAAACACATGGTAATTTAACTTCTATTTCTGATCTTAAATGTTGTGTAATATCAGGTACAACAACTCAAAATAAATATTTTCCAGATTTAAATTTAGTTGTTAATCCCAACCCTATCTATTATTTAGATGTTTGTAAAAATTTTTGTGTTAATGGTTATAATGAATTAACTAATTCATGTTTTGATGATGTTGGATTAAACGATTTCAACAATTGTGTTAAAGCAAGTCAACCTACTGATTGTATAGGAGTATCAAAACCTGTTGCTATCTCAGGTCTTACATATTATTATCCATATTCAGCAACAAATAATATATGTCTGGATCAAGTGGCCTGTTGAAAATATTTTGTATAATAAAATAAAAATTATCTTAAAATGAAAACTAAAGATGAGTATGCTGATATTTTCAAAAAAAATTTGGTAGGACTTTTAACAGAAGCTGAAAATTTAATTAAATTTGTTAATAGTCATAGAGATGTGATTAATAAATTAGTACCCGGTACGGGATTAAGTTTAACATTATTACAATTTACAATTTCAGCAGCTATGTCTTCAAACCCTGAAATACTTGTTCACGGATTTATTAAAAGATCATGTGGATATTGGGATCAAATTGCAAGTCAAAATTTAATATTCTTAACACAAAATGCTAATACAATATTTTCTGAAGCTCCTGAAAAAGAGGTGGCTGAATTTTCAAGAGCATTTGAATTAACTGATGCAAATGGTGTTAAAATTTTAACCGATGAAAAAATCTTAACATTATGGGGAATATTCCGAGCTATGGTGATATCAAGTGTCAAATATATTCATATGAGACGTGAACCTGGTGATGGAAAATATAATAATCCTACATATTTTCAAGAAATTAGTTTAAATTACTACATAAAATTGTTTAACATCAAAATGGATTAAAATCATCCGATTCTACTGGATTTTCCTAATAAACTTCTCATCTCCTTCTTTCATATGATTCAGTCATCAGACATTTTTTTATTATAAAAATAATAAAAAATATTAAACCAATTTTATACTTTAAATATTTCCCACTCTATATATTTAAGAATAATATTTTGAATAGAAGTCTCTTTTTCTAATTTGAGTAAACTTAAAAAAGGTATGTACTTTTTAAATATAGATTTCAATTCTAAAATAACTTCAGAGTCTATACCAGATTCTACATCATACATATCTTCTTCAGTTTCATAATTGTCATCAATAAAAATATTTTTTATGTTACTTGAATATATATCTTCTATTATTTTAACAGATATGTAAGTAACATAATTTTCAACACAATCAAAATTTTCTTCTTTTAGTTCGTTAGAATGTGTCACATCGGCAGAAGTAAATCCAATTTTAGTACGAATATTATTTAAAAGTAAATATAATATAATTTCATTAACACATTTTTTTATATCTTGTAAATCTCCTTTTTTCTCTTTTTTCTTTATCCCAATCTTCATTTATATATTAAAAAAATGAATTATAATAATTCATTTTTAATTTATTTGTAAATGGATTTAGTTACTACTATAAACTTCGAAATTAGAAATTGCAATCCAAGATATGACATTATAATAAAATCTATTAATCTAAATGATATTGAATTAAATGAAACAACTTTTGATATAAAGTTTATACCTAATTTATTATTGGTATTTAGAATGGAATATATAATAAATAATAAATTATTTATTGGACTTTTTAGAATAGGTTTACCTTATTTCTATAAAAAAATAATGGATTTGCGTTTAGAATTGGATCACGATAAGACATATCCTAATGATAACTAAAAATTATATATAATCATTTTTATATTTGAATAAACACAATTTTACAATTTTTACATATATAATTATTTATTTCCGTCTTATCATTAGTAAATTCATAATTGTCTAGCATTATAAGTAAATTATTAATATAATTTTTATATAATTCTTGCTGTGGATTTAGATTTATTTTATTATTATAATATCTAACAAAATTTTTAAAATCTTCTTTAGCTTCTAAAATACTAGGTTCAATAATTCCTACACTTGAACTAAGCACACATGTATTTCCAATTGCTCTATTAAATGTATATGATACAGAAGTGTTATCCCAATTTGTGTATTTGCTCATTTATTATATTAAACATATAATAAATTAAATTCAAATTAGAACAAATTATCTATAACTCTTTTTATACAGCTATCCATCGTAATAAGATCCAATTCATTTGATAAACATATTTTTAATATTGTAGTATCTTTACTATCTCCAATATTAAAAATATTAATTGTTAGCATTGATGATAATTCTGTAACAATTTCATAATTCTTTTTAGAATTTTTTTTAATCTCGTAAATTTCATCAATAATTAACTCTCTAATATCTTGTAAATTATTGCAAATATGTAATTGTCCGTTAATAATCCGTTCTCCTTGTATGTTCTCATATTTAATTATATATGGCTTACCACAAGTTATTGAAGGGGCTAATGTTTCTAAACATATATATTTTGTAGACATTTTATTTTCACAAAAAATAAAATATTTTTAAATCAATTTATAATAGTTTTAATACTGCAGCATATCTAACACTTGATGCACCATAATTATATGCTAAAATTTCTAATGGTTCACTATCATTATCTGAATTATCTTCAATTGGTTCCATATCGAATGATTTAGTTATAGCATAAATGATATGTGGATATACATCCAATTTATATTTATGAGGTTCGGCATTAAATGATTTGTTGGTTCTCCCATTCTTCCAATCTAAACATATAGTTACAACTCTTTCTAAATTAATATTATCAAATTTCGCATTTTGTATTATATATAAATTATCTTGTTTTCGATATATATATGGATTTGATGTAAATGTAAAAGATATATCAAGACTCAATTTGTTATATATTTGAATTGATTTTGTATCATTGATTCTTAATAACCATTTTTCCAATTCTTCAGATTTAATAAATAACAATGAATCGTCATATTTAATAAAATCAGATTCCCATGTGTATAAAGTTAAAATATATTTTCTAGGATTAACTAAGTAACTATCAGGTTTGCATCCTCTCGTTTTAATTTCATATTTCTCAAACCATACCACAACATTATTATATAAATCTGGATTTAAACAAATTTTATTATTAAAATAAGTGGGCCAAAATGTGTTTAAATATGATATTCCATCTTTTATATTGTTCTCTGAAATATCTGGCAATTTTCTACGTATTCCTTTTGGAGGAACACAACTATTGGTTTGAGTTTTATCTAAAAATATATATTCTATCGAAAAATCTTTAAATTTTAATTTACTAGATCTCCATAACCAATTTATTAATTGCATTAATATATCTAAATTTCTCTTTATAATTCTATACTCGTTAATTTGAGCACTATGATTATTTTCTTTTACATATGGAATTGATATTGCACTATCAAAATCTAAGATATTGTATAAATATTTTCCTATTTCTATTTTAACTGGAGGTCCAAATAAATCAATAATAATATTTTCATCTAATGTGTAAACATTATCATCTTTAGGTAAATTTAATGGTTGAGATGGTAATATAAATATAGTAAAAATATTATTTTGATATTTACAATTAATATTCCTTAATTTTCCATAATCATCTATATGTTGACTAATTAATTCCAATTTGGGTTCTAATATATTTAACCAATTAATTATTGAAAATGGATTATTTCTAACTAATATATTATTTGATTCGAACGAAATATGATATGTATTTAATGTTTGCGATAAAATATCAAATAATTTTTTGATAATATCATACGATTCAAAAATACTAATTATATTATTATCTATTTTAGATATTTTTTTATTTTATTTAGGAGAATCTGATATTATACCAAGTAATCTAATAAATTCACAGTGAATTTGATTATGTTTTTTAGGGTTATTATATTTTAAAATTATAACTGTTTGTCTATAATAATTTGGCACTCTTATATGCGTTAATTTATATCTAGGAATTTCCATAGATAAAGTATCTGCATCAAATACAAATAAATTTATATTAAAATATTCTTCAATTCCTCTATAATATAAATATGGATCTAAGAATTCATTCATATTTAATAATAGATCTCTAATTTCATCATCAGATTTGTCATATAGTTCTTGGCGAAAGACTGACATATTTATAGTATTTGCTATTTCTCTCCTAATATTTTGAATGAAAGTTTCTTTATCCATCTCATCAATATATTCTTGATTTTCAAGAGCGAGATATATTGCATGTAATAGAGAAGATGTTGAGATGGGAACTCCACATCTACCAAAATTTTGAATTTGATCATTATATTCTTGTAACAAACTATTAAGTTTATTATCTATAGTGCCAGATTCTCCAGGTTTAATATATCCACTAGTAATATAAACATATTCACTTTTTTTATATTTATTATCTGTGTTCAACTCTTCCCAATAGTTATTATATTTATTATCTGATACTATAGTTCCCCCACAACATGGTAAATATTTAAATTCTTTATTATTTGATAGATTATTATCCATCATATATAAATTTGGTAAACTATTGTTTGGACATACTAAATTTACTGTTCTATCATCAAATAATTTATTTCCCTTTGGAGGAAATTGAACTACATTTTTACCAACATTTTGCCATGCTTCTATATCATTATCAGGTACAATAATTGGTTCTTTTAAACATTGACATCCTAATCTACTATATCCTTCTATAAAAATTTCAGGAAAATGATACTTCAAATTATTACCTTTGCTATGTAATCTTTTATTATCTTCCAATGTTGATTTTTTATTAATAGAATGAGATATAATACCTTCTCTTAAATTAGGTATAAATACTAAAAAGTTATTATTAACATCAATTCTTTGATCCATATAATGTCTCATTAATCTAGAAAATACTACTAAAAATTGATCAAGAATCTCTCTTGATTTAGATTTTTTGATTGTAACTATTGTATCATTAATTGTATTATCATTTAAAAACTCTTCTGGATTATCTATATCTTTAGTATTATTAAAATCAATACTAACTGAACTAGTATTATACATATCTTCATCTTCTTCATCTTCATCTATTGTGGAAATATTATATGACTTATAATTTAATATAATTTTTGTTTTTTGTGATAATGCCTCTTTAAATTCATCAATATAGAAATATGTGTTGAATAATTCATCATTTAACACCAGATATTGTAATATTGTTTTATCTATCATAAAATGTTTTATTAGAAATTTTCCAGTTAAATGTATATCTTCTCTAATAGAAAGATCTAACATAGGAAAAGATAGTTTTACTCTTTGGATAATTTCATTATCATTTTCGTCTCCATGAAAGTAGGATGGAATAAAAATAACCATTTTTTTCTTTTCTATTGAGTATGAGCATTTTTTATAATCCGATATTTTTTGATCACTTTCATCTTTACCAATCCACATATGAAAAAAGAATATATTTTTTTTATTATTAATGGTTAATATATCAAGACCTTGAATATTATCTATTTTTTTATGATCAAGATCCGGATTATTATAGATTCTATTATATTTATCCCCATTATTATCTGTGTATTGAATATACGGTATATACATAGTTGGTCTACATTGATTAAAAATTTCAATTCCGTCATCTATCAATATTTCAGTTCCCTCTTCAAATTTAGGTGTAAATTTAGCTTTGGTTGATGTTAAAATCAATTGGGTAAAATTTATAGGTTCCAATTTATCTAAATTTTCTTGTACAGATATAATATTTTGTACTATTTTATCTTCTTTCTCTAATAGATATTGAAAAGTTTGATACCATGGAGTATAACGTTGTAACATATCTTCTAATGATGTAAATGGAGTTAATAATAATCCATCAATTTCATCCATTAAATAATTTATAAAATTGTTGATATTATCTACAACATTTTCATCAATTTCCCCTATTTGATTATATATGTAAATAAAACTAAAGTAGATATCATCATAATTTAATTTTGTTTCATATTTAGAAAATAGTTCATATATTTTTATTTCAGTTAAATCTGTATTATTCAAAATTAGATCTAAAAATGATTTAATTTCTCCATTTTCATCAATGTATGCATATTTAGTTGGTATTCCCAACTTATTAGATATTTTGTATAATTTTGTGATTTGTGCATCATATTTATTGATATTTTCCATTTTTATTTAAAGGAAAAATAAAAATAAAATTAAAATGGATTATTGTTTAATATTATAACAAGATAATAGTTAGAAACATTTATAATTTAAACAAATTATAAAAAATTTAACAATCTTCATATTCTAGATCACTTACTTTAAGACCATATTCCCCATTAAACATAGAAAGTTTGAAAGTATAATTTCCATTCATAAAATCAGTACCGAGTAGTCTTTCTTCCTCTTTTTGATATTCATATCTAGGTACTAAAATGAATTCTAAATCGACTTCTGATGTATTTTCTAATCTAACTGGTAAAGGAGGTACTAAGCGAATTCTCCAATATTTATTTTTAGAATTAACTCCACCCATATTTATTTTAACTCTCTCCTCCTTTTTAATATTTAATTCATCAAAAACATCTTGTGGTATACCATCACGAACAATTTTTGCAAAAATTTTATTTTTTATGTCCCAATTTAAAGGCATAAAACAATACGTATCTGTGCAACCTGTGTCAAAAGTATACTTTTCGTTATATCTATAGCCGCATTGAAAATGAATATTCATATTTAGTTTGTAACAACCTCTATCATCTCCCTCATTTATATGCCGAATAATATGATAAGCATGTCCATCAATTTTATCATCACCTATATAAGATAGTTCTCTTCCTTTACCAGGATATAATTCTCTTGCTTCCTCAACTGAATTGACAACTCCTACATATTCGTTAAAATTAAAAAGAATATATTTACCATGAGTACGATAACGAAAATTAATATCATTTATATATTTAATAGCAAATTCTCTCCAAAAATTTTCACGTTCTTCAGTTGGTATACCCTTATCATCCATAATATCTTCAATAAAATCGTAAGATTCTTGATTAATATCCAAATTATCACGAGAACTTTTTTTACTAAAATAAGAAGTACCTTTGAGCATTTTATTTATTTTTAAATTAAAAATAAATAATCAATTTTAAATTATACGGTGATATAAACATAATAAAACAGAACAATGTGTATTGCTAATTGATTATGATTAATAAAAGGGTTCAATATAATTAACAATGTCAATATATATACTATCAATCCTAGATGTATACAATTTTTGTCAGTATACAAAATTAATAAAATTGTATCAAGTAGTAATGGAATTCTAATAATATATTTCATGTAAATATTATAATATTTAATATATATGGTTAAAAATATTATATGACATATTAATGATACATATGAAACATTAGATTCAATATTAGATAAAATCATTGTATAAGATTTTAAATGAATTGCTATATAATCATATATGTGATAATTAATCATATCATTTGATCTTGTAATATTGGAATCGACAAAACCAACTCCCCCAGTTATCAAATATAATTTATTATGACACATGTAACTTGTAATAGTTAAAATCAACATTCCTAATAAATCAATATATATTCTTCTTTTAAAAAGATGTATGTATAACATATATAATAAAATAATAAAACATGTATATTTAAGTATATATTCAGAATTAGATTTTAATTTTAATCTTTTATTTATTTTTTGGATGATTAATATAAGCCAATATGTATTTAATAGATATAAACCTATCAATCCTATATAACAATATGCTATATATAAGTTATTATCTGACATTTTAGCTAATGGGTTATTAATCATAACATGATAATAATCTATTATTCTTAATTTTACAAATAGTACTATAAAAATTCCCCATACATACATATTAGTTTTTCCATATATTATTCTCAAAATATTATTGATATTTAATGGAATACTTGATAACTCAATTAATAAAATTGATCTATTTGCTTCATATCCGATGGGATTATCATGATATATAATAAAACTGGTTAATAATACAGCAAATATATGATGAATTTTTATAGTTGTTTTTGCATAAGTGAAATCTATTAGACAATAGATTAGGATTAACCAATTTGAATAAATCAGATTAGTTGACACATAAACATTAACTAATGCAAATAAAGCTACACAAATAGATACAATCTCATTGATCATTTTTTTAATTGATTATAATTCTTTAGATATTTTTTTGTATGAATTCAATTTTTAATAATTGAATTTATAAATTTTAGTTGTATATTATAGCGATTTAGCAAATAATATAATGTATACTTTACGTAGATGTTGTTTTTTATAAAGATATAATGAACTTTGTGTAATTGAAGAATATAAATATTGTAAATTATACTTAACTTTAATGTATTAATTGATATATTTCTAAGAATGTGGAATGATGATAAGTTTTATTTTCCTTTAAATCAATATAAAAATGAAGTATATAGAATATAAAAAATTATATGATATTCTTTATGATTATATGATAAATCAACTTAAATTTTTTATTTTTCGGAAATAAAAAATTAATAACCACTTATATTTAATTTTGGAAAAGGGGATTTTAACAAATATGGATCAATAATCTGATCTATAAACATGCTTTCATAATCCACAAAAGAACCACTTGGAATACATATCAAGGATGGATATAAAACCCCAAGATATTTATAAATTGAGTGTTTTAATTCATACATTTCTTCTTCGTCCTCATCGCTAATTTCTTCTGCTGATAAAAGTTGGTAATATCTTGGATATATATCAATAAGATATTGTCTATCTAATTTTTGAGAAACATTTAAAATCCATTCATCATAATTTTCATATTTCATTATATGTTTGCCATGCCAAAAATCTACATGTGTAAATACATCTGAATTAATCATTATAAAATGAAAAATTCTATTGTGAAGATCTATCCATGACGTTTCTTCTTGAATTTTAAATGTTGACATTTTTAATCTTTGAAGAAAAAAATTTTTAAACTTCATTTTGTAATTGAAGTCAAAGATTACAAAATGTGGAATACCAAAAATTATATGATAATATAAAATGAACTTAAATTTTTTATTTTTTGGAAATAAAAAATGTTTTATACTGAAGAACAGTTTAATAGCCAACTTGATAAATTGGAAAAAATCTATAATACTTTAGAGAATGATTTTCCTAAGATGAATAGAGCTAAAGTATATCAAGATTATTTAGTTGATGAATACGCATTTGTACAGAGATTTTGTGATAAAAAATATTTGTTAGATAATATGTTTACAGGTCATGTTTTTGATTTAGATAAATATAAGAAATATAATGTGAATGTACAAAAAGTGATTCTACATCATATCATATATGATAATAGTAAAGAATTTGATCCTGAGAAATGGGACGATTATAGATATGATAATATACATTTAAATATTAGAACATTGGATGATTTAATCAATGTATTTTATGAAATGGCATTAGCTCAAAATTCTAATCGTTTATATCAAACAATGTGTGAACAATATTCAAAAGAGTTTATTGATGAGATAAAATCTGAAATATCTATTAGATCAAATGAAATTAAAAGTCCCTCCAATTTTGAAAAAAATAGGTTAAAACTTGAAGAATTGATGGAAGAAAATAAAATTAACAAACCAGTTTATGATATCAAAGAGAGGGAGAAAATCTTACAAGATACAATACAATCTCTAAATAATGAAATTATGCAAGCCAATATTAACTATTTAAAAACGTATAATAAAATGTTGTTAAACAAAGAGAGTGAAAATAAAATAAACGCTCTAAAGTTGTCTCATCAAAAAAATCTTGATAATTTCAAAGTATCAGTTAAAAAATGCAAAGATGAACTTAATACAATTAATAATGATAGTATAAATAATGCTAAATATTTTAATTTATTAATAGATACCCTTAATTTTGACAATTTAATATCTGATGAGATCTAAATCTATGTAAAATGAAAAATATATTTTATTTCTGTGAGAAATAAAATGTTCCGTACTGAAGAAGAATTCGATAGTCAATTTAATCAATTGATTGAATGTTATGAAATGTTTGGCCATTTCCCAACTATGGATAGATCCAACGCATATTCAGATTATTTAAATGATGAATATATATTTGTTCAAAATTTATGTAGTAAATGTTATCCAAATTATGAAATCTTTACAGGACATGTTCAAAATTTAGATAAATATAAAAAATATAATGAAATTGTACAAAAAGCTATTATTCATTATATTATTTTAGATAATATTGAAGCTTTTGATTATGAGAAACCTGAAGATTATAGACGCGATAATTGTTATATTCATATTACAAAATTGGATGATCTAATTAGTATATTTTACGAAATGGGATTGGCTAGCAAATCTCGTAGTTTATATAAATCATTATGTGAACACTATTCTCCGGAATTTGTTGATGAAATAGCATCTGAAATTATGATTAAATCATATGATGAGAGACAACAAGAATATAGGAATGATTTTGAATTTTCAAAATTGATGGAAGACAATGGAGTTAAACCCCCTGTAATGAGTGAAGATGAAATTGCTGCGAAACAAAATTTGTTACGTGATAAAATCAAATTAATATCCGATGAAATAGATAAAGCTAAAAATGATTATCTAAATACACATGATAATGTTGTAAAAGGAAATATTAATGGAGATATTTTTGAATTAATGATGACATATGATAAATATCAAACAGATTTAAAATTGTCGCTTAAAGAAGTAAATGATGAATTAGCTAATATGAAAAATGAAATTGAAAACGCTAAAAAATATAAAGAATTGCAAATTTCATTAGCATATACTGATTAAATTATATATAAATTAT
>Ga0157370_10008707_pt1 | contig 10919 bp, 10 predicted proteins | sample C35metaG_FD_113463 | JGI IMG/M metagenome (GOLD analysis project Ga0157370, IMG submission 113463) | Corn rhizosphere microbial communities from Kellogg Biological Station, Michigan, USA - C3-5 metaG | ecosystem: Host-associated > Plants > Roots > Rhizosphere > Soil | place: USA: Michigan... | reverse complement strand
TACGAAGCATTTCGTTCAAACCATTCTTTAATTAAAACAGTGACGTATGAAACCCAACTCTTTAAAATTTGGTAACGCCGTATTGGTAGTTGCCATGATGATCGTAGCCATAGGATTGGTATCCTGGGACCAGCGCAAAACCAGCAGGCAATTCGGTCATATAACAAATGACACTACCCCACGGAACAAAGTAACCGGTGACCGTGATAAGGTCAGGGACCTTGATGATGTTATCGACCGCCTGGACAGGGCAGACCTGGAGATCAACCAGGAAAAGCTAAAGACGCAATTAGAAGATGCCATGAAGGGCATTGACATGGAGAAGATCAAAAAACAGGTGGATGAAGCCGTACGTTCAGTAGATATGGATAAGATCCGCGCTGAGCTGGAACGTTCGATGGCACAGATCGACATGGAAAAGGTGAAGAATCAAATGGAACTGGCTATTAAAGAGGTGGACCTTGTTAAAATGCAGGAAGAACTTAAAAACTCAATGAACAAGGTTGATTGGGATAAGATGAAAACTGACCTGGATAAGGTGAGGGACATTGATATGAAGGATATGGAGAAGAATATGGAGAAAATGAAGGACCAGTTAAAAGGGATCGGCCCCGATCTTCAGAAGCAAATGGAAAAAGTAAAAGTACAGATGGATAAGGCCAAGGCAGAGATGAAAGAATATAAGGAGTTCGTTGATGGCCTGGAGAAAGATGGTTTGATCAATAAGAAAGAAAACTATTCCATTAAGAACAAAGACGGTGAATTGCAGATCAATGGCAAGAAGGCCGATCCGGCTGTCTATGATAAATACCGCAACTTCCTTGAAAAGCACAAGCAGTTCAGGATAGAGAAGAGTGGGGATGATTTTGATATTAACCTGGGATCACGTGTAGAAATATAAGATCAACTGCAGTTGGATATAATAAGAAAGCCTTTCAAAATGAAAGGCTTTCTTATTATATTTTTTGTTTGATCTTCTTTCTACATTCCACCGAAATGTGCGGGGCTTGGCATAACATCCAAACCATCATTTTCGATCATTTCAATATTCATCTGGAAAGCTTCATCAGATTTTACCACTACTTTTTCTCGCGTGGTTTTGTGAAACCCTGTCTTTTCAAAAACAAAACGGTAGGTTCCAGGTTTGAGGTCCTCGAATGAAAAGCTGCCATCTTCATCCGTTACCACCACTTTTTCCTTCCTGGTTACATTGTAAGCAGTAACGCTTACATCTTTTACAGGTTTTTTTGTTTCGGCATGAACAACATACCCTAACACGTCTTGTTTCTTTCCCTCACCGGGATCATCTCCGCGGTTATTTGCCTGGGCTGTAGTGCATCCAATAAAAGCGAAAGCCAATAGTGCTAATTTTTGTTTCATGGCAAAAAATTGAATGATCGACAAATAAGGATGACAATCGAAATTAAAGTTTTTTTACCGGATCGGCCAAACCGTCCATCCATTCCTTCCACAGTTGCTCAACGATCGTCGCGGCAGGAAGAATATCACGCACCAAACTACTACCCTGCCCTATTTCCAACTCCCCTTCTTCCAGGTCGCCTTCAAACATTCCTTTTTTCGCACGCGCGCGTCCTAATAATGTTTTTAATTCTTCTGTATTGGCGCCCCGCAATTCCGCCTCACGCACTTCATGGAAAAATTTATTCTTGATGAGGCGCACCGGGGTTAATTGTTTCATTGTTAGTACCGTATCCCCTTCATTGGTATTAATGACCGCTTTCTTGAAGGCAAAACTGGATGAAGCTTCTTCACAGGCCACGAAACGCGTTCCCAATTGTGCACCTTCAGCGCCCAGTACCATTGCCGCCAGTATCTGCCGCCCTGTAACGATACCACCTGCAGCGATAACGGGGATATTGACTGCCTTTACAACCGAAGGCACCAAAACCATCGTGGTGGTTTCTTCCCTGCCGTTATGGCCTCCTGCTTCAAACCCTTCCGCAACTACAGCATCACAGCCTGCTTCTTCTGCTTTCTTCGCAAATTTGGAGGAACTGACCACATGCACCACCTTGATATCCTTTTCTTTCAGTACAGGCGTCCAGGTGCCGGGATTTCCTGCAGAGGTCACAACGATCTTCACCTCTTCTTCCAGGATGACCTGCATGTGTTTTTCAATATCAGAATAAAGCAGTGGAACATTTACAGCAAAAGGACGGGTAGTTGCTGCTTTACATTTCCGGATATGTTCTCTCAATACTTCCGGGTACATAGAACCACTGCCAATGATCCCCAGCGCACCTGCATTGCTCACGGCACTTGCCAGTTTCCATCCACTCGCCCAGATCATTCCTGCCTGGAAAATGGGATAGTCAATGTTAAAAAGTTGTGTAACCCGATTTTGGAAAGAGATCATGCGTAAAAATAATGAATATCACCCGAGGTCAATACTCGTATTGTCTCCAATATTGAGCGATCGGCTTTCACCGCGCAGGTTGGTATCACTGCCGATAACAGATTCATCAAGCACGATATCATGTAAATTGGAAAAGGTGCCGATAATGGAATCTTTCACGATAGAATAATCAAGTGTGGTATTATCACCTATTGCCACATTGGGACCGATAATGGAATTCTTAATAGAACAATTCAAACCAATGCTAACGGGAGGAATGATCACTGTGTTCTCATATTGCGAGGCATCTGTTACAGGGGCAAACTTCTTTAATAAAGTGGCATTGGATTCCAGCAGTGTTTCCTTGCGGCCACAGTCGAACCAATTCTCCACTTTAAACGCTTTGAATTTAACATTCATTTGAATCATGCAGTCCAGCGCATCGGTCAGGCTGTATTCGCCATGTGTTCTCAATCCCTGGTGAATATTTTTTTCAAGGCATTCAAACATCTGCTTTGATTCACGGATCTTATATACACCTACCATCGCCTGGTTAGATTTCGGAATCTGAGGTTTTTCTACCACATGATTGATATACCCATCATCATTGATCTCTGCCACACCAAATCCGCGCGGATCATCCACCTTTCGCACGCCGATCATTGAGTCAGGACTATCCACCACCTTCTGCACATCATATTCGCAGATGGAATCTCCCAATACCACAAACACTTCATCGTTTCCCGCAATATTCTTGGTAAGTCGTATCGCGTGACCGATCCCCTGGCGGTCGGTTTGGTGGACGTAATGGACCTTCAACTCCGGATATTTACTTTTTACATAATCTTCTATTTTTTCACCCAGGTATCCAACGATAAAAATGAATTCCTGTATGCCCGCATCCTTCAACTGGTCGATGATGATACTTAGTACCGTCCTTCCCGCCAGCGGTATCAATGCCTTTGGCTGAGTATAACTATGTGGACGAAGTTTTGTGCCTGCTCCTGCTACTGGTATGATTGCCTTCATTTATAAAGCCCCGAATTAAACGATTCGAAAGCCAACGAAAGTAAGACTTTTAGAATAATTGAACATTGTAGTATAAGCGTGACCAATTGTACATGCCCATCCTTTGCTTATTTTTGCGGCATGCAAGATAAACTGGTATTTGACCTTATCCGGGAAGAACTGGAAAGACAAAGAAATGGCATAGAATTGATCGCTTCGGAGAACTTCACTTCATTGCAGGTAATGCAGGCAATGGGCACTGTTGCCACCAACAAATATGCGGAAGGTTATCCTGGCAAAAGATATTATGGTGGTTGCGAAATAGTTGACCAGATCGAAACACTGGCCATCGAACGGTTAAAGAAGGTCTTTAATGCGAGCTGGGCCAACGTTCAGCCACATAGTGGCGCACAGGCAAATACTGCAGTGTTTGTTGCCTGCCTGAAACCGGGCGATAAGATATTAGGTCTTGATCTTAGCATGGGTGGGCACCTTACACATGGCAGTCCTGCCAATTTCAGCGGAAAGAATTACCAGGCCTTTCATTACGGAGTTACTAAAGATGGTCTTGTAGATTATGACCAACTGGAAGCGGTGGCAAAAAAGGAAAGGCCAAAGATGATCATATGCGGCGCATCCGCCTATAGCAGGGATTGGGATTATGCAAGAATAAGAAAGGTGGCGGATGAAACAGGTGCGATCGTCATGGCAGATATTGCCCATCCGGCGGGATTGATCGCAAAAGGATTGTTGGCCGACCCATTTGATCATTGTCATATTATTACCTCCACCACTCATAAAACATTAAGAGGTCCGCGAGGTGGTATCATTGCCATGCGTAATGATTTTCAAAACCCATTTGGATTAAAGGATCCAAAAGGAAATACAAGAATGATGAGTTCGGTATTGGACCTTGCTGTATTCCCCGGCATGCAGGGCGGCCCACTGGAACACGTGATAGCAGCCAAAGCGGTGGCGTTTGGAGAGATCCTCACTGATGACTTCACGAAATACGGACAACAGATCATCAGCAACGCACAGGCAATGGCAGCAGCTTTTGTAAAAAGAGATTATCACCTGATCAGCAATGGTACCGACAATCACCTTATGCTTATTGATCTCCGGAATAAGAATATTACAGGGAAGAAAGCACAGGAAACTCTTGACAAGGCGCATATCACACTGAATAAAAATGCGGTACCCTTTGATGATAAGTCGCCGTTCGTAACTTCCGGTATCCGTGTAGGTGTTCCTGCCGTTACAACAAGAGGATTGAAAGAAAAAGATATGGAGATCGTAGTTGAACTGATCGACAGGGTATTGATGAATATCGATAATGAGGGACTGATCCTTTCTACGAAAGAAGAAGTAAAAACATTCATGGATCAATTTCCACTTTACCCGGAATTAGGATAGACCACTAAAGAGAATTTTATGATACAGCGCCAGCAAACATTATGGTTATTGCTTTCCACAATTGCCGCCCTGCTCACTTTTTTATTTCCTTTTGTAACAGGACAGGTTTTGGAAGGAACCGTCCAGGTATTCCGTTCGGTGGATGCCAGGGGAAATTTTCAGTTGTTATTGCTGACGGCAGCGTCTATGATCATTTCAGGCAGTACGATCTTTCTTTACAAGGACCGGAAGCTGCAAATGAAACTCTGCCTGCTGGGTATCCTTGTTACTGCAGGTATCATCACTTTGTATATTGTTGAAATGAATAAACTTTCGAAAGCAACCCTTGCGCTTTCATCTTTATTTCTTGTGTTGATACTTTTAGGATATGTAATGGCCTACCGGAATATCCGGAAAGATGAAAAGCTGGTGCGGTCACTGGATAAGATCCGCTGATCAAATGACAACCAGGATCTTAGTGAACACTATTCCTGCACCGCTAAGTTTTAATATATATGATCCTTTTGCTGTTCCCGAAGGTAACTGGACCTGCTGCCCGGAGAATGAATCCTCGAGTTGCACCCAATTATTTATTATAGGTCTGCCGGAAGGATCTGTTATCAACAGTTGATATCTCCCGGCTTTCAATCCCTCTATCTGCAGATTAAATTGTTTATTAGTGGAGGGATTCGGATAAATACTAAGGACAGCGTCTGCTGCACCTGAATTTGATAAACGGATAATGGAACTGAGGTCGACCCTTCCATCGTTATTGACAGCCCTGATGCGGTAAAAAGAATTGCCACCTAATGGAGAAATATCGGCAAATTCATAATTATAACCAGCATAAGGATCCGCCAGCGATGTTTGTTCACCGATAACGATAAAATCAATACCATTGACAGATCTTTCGATCGCAAACTTTCGGACATCTATTTCTGTTAGGGTATTCCATTTTATTTTAGCTATTGTTCCTGTTTTGTTCACACTTATCCCTCCAAATTTCAAGGCCAAAGGAATACCAACTTTCCCCACACCAAAGGCGCCTAAGGTAGGTACAGAAGACAGTGTTGCGGTATTTGCAGATTGATTACCTGTGCCTATTGGCATGTCCCAATAGGTAATATGGTTGAGTGAAATTCCAATGTCCATATTATTGAAATTTGAGAACGAACTTCCTTCCAGTGCCTGTGGCCAGTTAAGCGTCATTAGCACCAAACTAACTCCTGTCATTCTTTCCAGGGTCCATACTGCATCTACAAGACCTGCCTTTTCACTGGTATTGAATGCTGTTCCATTAGGCAACCCATTTTTTGTCATGCCCTAGAAGACATTTGCCCTGATGGCAGTAGAAGAAGTAGTGACGATCGTGGCTGGCAAATAATAAGTTCCGTTGCCAATAAGAAATGTGGCAGTACCATTGATCGCATTGATTCGCAGATAGCCCAGGGAACTACCGCTAACTTTTGTATTGATGTGTTTTGTATTGCCATAGCCAGACCCTACAATAGAAGATGGGTCAGGAACTGTTAATGTAACGCCTGGTGAAATAGAAAGTATACCGTTTTGTAATTTTAATTGCCCGGAAATAGTGGTCGAGGATGCTATATTTAATTCTGGGCTACCATTAACAACAAGGTCGTTCACAGTTGCAGGAAGGCCTGTCGTCATTTGCGTTCCGCTGGCTGTAAATTCATAATTAGCATTCGAATTCAGTGTGATGGTTCCTGAAGCAGTGGCTGGTAAAGAACAATTAGTTCCTTTTAGCCCGTTCACATTTGCAGTTTTGACAGTGGCGGCAGCAGATACTATGAAACTATTACCATTGCCTCCGCCAGTCAGGGACACCTGTGTTGCCGAAGTATTAGTGAAAATGATAGTGCCGGAAATGTTTATGTCATGGTTGTTTGCAGTCACAGAAATAGTTCCATCCACCTGTAAAGTCACCCCGGCGGCAATTGTCCATTGTCCACTCAATCCTAGTGTGGCTCCGGCTCTTAAAATGAAAATATCTCCGCCTGTAGTAAAATTGCCGGGGGCTGTGCCGGTCCCATCGGTATTAACACCCCAGGTTGAAAAGGTATTGGCATTGCCCGTGACTTTTGAATAATAAGTGGTGGAAAATCCCATCATGGGAAGAAATAGAAAGGCTATGCTGTAAAAGCAGCCTTTGGTAGAAATAGGCATTGTTGGTTCAGTTTGGTTGGTTTTTCGAATATTGGAAACGCATCCTAATTGATGCACGAACAAACATAATAGCAATAACACATATTTGCAATACCCATTAAAAAAATAATTAAATAGAAAAAGATACGAAGGTCTTTTCTTCTCATTTTAAGCTTAAAAAAGAAAAAGAATCTTTCGAATACAATAAATTAGTTAAATATAAGTTGCGGTATGCCCTTTTGCTTCTTTTAAGTCGGAAGGTTTTCCAGCGAAAACTACCTGCCCTCCTTCATCACCGGCTTCGGGGCCAAGATCAATGACCCAGTCTGCTGCACGGATAACATCTGTATTGTGCTCAATAACGATAATGGAATGGCCTTGTTCTATCAAGGCATTAAATGAAGTAAGTAGTTTATTGATATCGTGAAAATGAAGCCCGGTAGTAGGCTCATCAAAAATGAAAAGGATCTTATTACCTGATTTGCCTTTACCAAGGAAAGAAGCCAGTTTAACTCTTTGCGCCTCTCCGCCAGATAATGTACCGGATGGCTGGCCGAGTTTGATATAACCTAATCCCACATCGCTAAGTGGTTGCAATGCCTTCGCCAGGCTGCGTTCATTGTAGAAAAAGTCTATCGCTTCATCCACACTCATCTCCAGTACATCATGTATATTCTTATCCTGGTAGGTTACTTCCAGTATCTCTTCCTTGAATCTTTTTCCTCCGCAGGATTCGCAAACAAGGTGTACATCGGCAAGGAATTGCATTTCAACAACCTGTTCTCCTTCTCCCTTACAAGTATCACAACGGCCTCCATCTACATTGAATGAAAAATGCTTGGGCTGAAAGGCACGCATTTTACTAAGCGGCATACTGGCATAAAGATCCCTTATCTGGTCGTATGCCTTTATATAGGTTACCGGGTTACTTCTGGATGATTTACCTATTGGATTCTGGTCAACCATTTCAATTTGCCCTATGCTCTCTACATCACCAGTGATGGCTTTATGGTGACCTATCTTTTCAGCAAACTCCCCTTTCATTTTCTGCAGCGCGGGATAGAGAATTTGTTTTACGAGTGTTGTCTTACCGCTTCCGCTCACCCCGCTAACAACACAAAGCACATTAAGAGGAAACTCAACTGTAATGTTCTTCAGGTTATTTTGCTGCGCGCCTTCTAATTTTATAGAACGGTTCCATTTCCTGACCGATGCAGGCACTGGTATACTTAGCTTGCCACTTAAGTATTTGCCGGTAAGACTCATTGGGTTGGAAACGATATCATCATAATCACCTTCGGCCACGATCTCGCCTCCAAGATAAGATGCCATCGGACCCATATCAATTATATGATCAGCTTCACGCATCATCATCTCATCATGTTCTACTACCACTACCGTGTTATTGAGGTCGCGTAATTCTTTTAATACTTTTATCAGGTTGGCCGTATCACGGGAATGCAAACCGATCGAAGGCTCGTCCAGTATATACAACGAATTGGTAAGATTACTTCCTAAACTTCTTGTTAGTTGTATTCGCTGGCTTTCACCACCGCTTAATGAGTTGGCCAGCCGGCTCAATGTGAGGTAACCAAGCCCAACTTTGATCAATGTATCGAGGCGATTATGCAGTTCGATGAGTATTCGCTTCCCCACTATCTGTTCGTGCTCGGTTAGAACAAGTTCGTTGAACCATTTCTTCAAATCCTTTACTGGCAGGATGCTTAGTTCTCCAATATGTTTGCCATTGATCTTAACATAAAGGGCTTCCTTTCTCAGGCGGTATCCTTCACAATCAGGACATTCTGTTCTTCCGCGATAGCGGCTTAACATGACCCTGTATTGAACTTTGTATAGTTGGGTCTCCACATCCTTGAAAAAATCATTGATACCGTATACACCATTACTTCCTTCCCATAATTGCTTGTACTGGGTTTTTGTAAGTTCTGCTATCGCTTTGTGTACGGGGAAATCAAATTTCTTGGCGCCTTTGATAAAGTTTTGTCGCCACCAATCCATCTTCTCTCCTTTCCATGGAGCCACAGCTCCATCGTAAACACTCAGGCGGCGGTCTGGAATCACCAGGTCCTCATCGATACCGAGCACCTGCGAAAAACCTTCACATGTGGGGCATGCACCAAAAGGATTATTAAAAGAAAACAGGTTGGGTTGCGGTTCTTCGAATTGCATACCATCCAGTTCGAAGCGGTTGTTGAAGTGTAATAGTGAATGGTCAATGGTCAATTGTGAATTGGCAGCCGACTGTATTTCGAGATATACATCACCTTCGCCCTCATAAAATGCTGTACCTATAGAATCAGCGAGGCGATGTTTATCGTCTTCATCAAAATCTTTTACAATGATCCTGTCCACCAGTATATGAGTGATAGCTGCTTCCTTTATTTCCTTATCGGTCTTTTCCAACAGATCCTCTATCCTGTATATAACACCTGCCTTTCCTTCAATCTTTTTCTTTGCTTTAGGTTTTTTCCCGGTTTCCACAAGTAACTCAGTACTGTAAACTCTTGAAAAACCTTTCTGCACCAGTATTCCAAGTTCTTCGCGTGTGTTCCTGTTTCGATGCTGCTTAAATGTTGCCAGAATAAAAACCTTATCGCCTGCCTGGAGAGTTTCAATGGAAGAAAGAACATCAGTCACATCATCTTTCTTCACTTCTTTACCGGAAACAGGGGAAATGGTTCTGCCCACCCTTGCAAATAATAAACGCAGGTAGTCATAGATCTCTGTCATGCTTCCCACTGTACTTCTTGGTGTGCGGGTGATAACCTTTTGTTCGATCGCGATAGCGGGACATAAGCCTTTGATGTAGTCTACATCAGGTTTATTCATCCTGGTAAGGAATTGCCGGGCATAAGCACTTAGACTTTCAGCGTACCTGCGTTGTCCCTCAGCATACAAGGTATCGATGGTCAGGGAAGACTTACCTGAGCCGGACACTCCGGTAACTACAACCAGCTTGTTTCTTGGGATCTCTGCGGTAATATTCTTCAGATTGTGGACCCGCGCGCCTTTAACGAGGATAGAGCCTGTGGTATTTACGGTCTGCTTTTCGGAGGGGTTTTTCCCTTTCTTCTTGATTTCCATTATTTGTCACACAAAGGTAAACCGTTGACACAGTTTAACTTCTCTTTAAATCATTAACATTTCTTTAGCTATTAAAGGTACTGCCGGCGTTTCCAAATGTTTGCAATTTTCACGAAAAATTCTATTTTTAGATTCCAATATCCAAAAAATGATAAAAACTAAATCTATCCAGCCTATCGCATAACTTCTACTCTGTACTTAACCGACCATTTATTTATTGACCGAATCCTTTGAAACTGTAAGGCGTTGCCGTGCAGCAAAGCACCCAAACCTGTAGGAGTTATGAAAGCTTTATTATTAAAAACAGACAACGAACTGATCCACCTTTTCCGCGAGGGAAACCTGGATGCCCTTGAGACACTCGTACTGCGTCACAAGGATAAACTTTTCACCTCGATACTTTTCCTGGTTAAAGACAAATACCTCGCCGAAGATATCTTCCAGGATGTCTTCATCCGTATCATTGATACCATGCGTGGTGGCCGTTATACCGAGGAAGGAAAATTCCTTCCCTGGGCCATGAGAATTGCACACAATTTGTGTGTGGATCACTTCCGAAGGGTAAAGCGCAATCCTACGATCCGCAATGCGGAGGATAAGGACATTTTTGATGTACTGAATTTCTCAGAGGACAGCGCGGAAACGATCATGATGAAGAGACAAAGTCACGATCGCGTAAGGGATATGTTACAGCGCCTGCCGGAAGATCAGCGCGAGGTGATCATTCTCCGTCATTATGCTGACATGAGTTTTAAGGAAATAGCAGCCGCTACCAACTGCAGTATCAATACGGCATTAGGTCGCATGCGCTATGGATTGATCAACCTGAGAAAACTGATGACACAAAAACAGATCGCATTATAATTATAAGCCGCCCCTGAAAAGGAGC
>Ga0157370_10008706_pt1 | contig 10919 bp, 13 predicted proteins | sample C35metaG_FD_113463 | JGI IMG/M metagenome (GOLD analysis project Ga0157370, IMG submission 113463) | Corn rhizosphere microbial communities from Kellogg Biological Station, Michigan, USA - C3-5 metaG | ecosystem: Host-associated > Plants > Roots > Rhizosphere > Soil | place: USA: Michigan... | reverse complement strand
CGGTCGGTCACCGAGATCCGGAGGTACTCGATGCTCCGGCCGAACTGGTCGCGGAGCGCGGGGGTCGGTGTCACTTGACCGCCTCCACCACCGGCGGTCCGCCGGCGCCGACCCATTCACGCGTTCCGTCCGCGTAGTGCTCGAGCTTCCAGATCGGCACGCGCTTCTTGAGCTGTTCGATCACGTAGCGCGACGCGTCGTACGCTCCGCCGCGGCGTGGGTGCGCGACCGCGATGGCGACGCTCGCGTCTCCAATCGTCAACTCGCCCAAGCGATGCTCGACGACGACGTTGCTCGTGCCGAACCGTTCGCTTGCCTCGCGAACGATGTCGGCCATCTCGCGCTCAGCCATCGGCCGGTACGCGCTGTACTCGATGCCGGTCACCGTCTGATCGTCGTTCACGTTGCGAACGGTGCCGATGAACAGCAGCGTCGCGCCGTTCGCGCCCCGAGCAACTTCAGCAACGAGCGCCGCCGTATCGATCGGCCGATCGGTGAGAGCCGATCGCATCAGCCACCCGCCACCGGCGGAATGATCGCGACCTCGTCGCCCGCGGCAAGCACGTGATCGCGACGCGCGTAGCGCTCGTTGACCGCCACGAGCGGTTCGGGCGGGAGCCGGTCGGCGCCAGGCATCGAGCGAACTTGCCCGAGCGCGTCGCTCACGGTCGCGCCGTTCGACAGGTCCAACTCGAGCTGGGTCTTCCCCAGCGTGTCGGCATATGAGGCAAAGAGCAGCACGGTGACGGTCATGTCGGCGACATGTCGGCGAGGGGACGTGATTCAGGATCCTACGTGTAGCATAGCGACATCGGAAGACGAAAAACGGCTCGATGCCCTCGAGGGCATCGAGCCGGGACGGATGAGAGCGTCGGGCGACACACGACGCTCTCAGGCCTCGGTCATCTCCTCGATATCGTCCTCGAGCTCGCCAATGTCGATGCCGGCCACCATCGCCCGGAGCTCCTTGGACGGCTTGAACACCGGAACCGGCCGCGCCGACACTTCCACTGGCGAGCCCGTCCTTGGGTTCCGCGCCATGCGCGTCTTGCGGTGGCGGATCTTGAAGGTGCCGAACCCGCGAACCTCGATGTTCTTTTGACCCTGAAGGGCTTCTTTTATCGACTCCAGGAAGGCGTCGACGACGCGAGCGCAGTCTTTCTTGGAGATCATGGGCCCAGCGGTGCGTGAAATCTGGGCAGTGACTCTCTCGACCAGGTCAGCTTTGGTCATGCGAATGGCCTCGTGTTCGGGCACCGGTTGGGCCGGGGATGCTCACCGAACTTAGCGCCGTTAACTCTTGTGTGTCAAGAGCTTGGGCCACTTGCGCCAGGTCGCGAACGGACCCGATCGAGGAATTCGTCGAACGCCGGGCGCGCGTCGTGGGGACCGGGCGCGGCCTCAGGATGGTACTGGACCGCGAAGATCGATTTCTCGCGATGACGGAGTCCTTCGATGCTTCCGTCGTTCAGATTCACGTGCGTGACCTCGAGCTCCGCCGCACCGGGAATTTCACTCTCGCTTCCCTCGACGGCGAAGCCATGGTTCTGCGTGGTGATCAACACTTTTCCGGTCGCAATTTCCTTGACCGGATGATTTCCGCCGCGATGACCGTACGACATCTTTACCGTGCGCGCACCGTACGTGAGTCCCAAGATCTGATGCCCCAGGCAGATACCGAAAATCGGCACGCCGCTGTCGGCGATCGCGCGCACCGTGTCGGGGGCGTAGTGGACCGCCGCGGGATCACCTGGACCATTCGACAAAAACACGCCGTGAGGTTCCAGCGCAAGCGCTTCGGCCGCCGATGTTTGCGCGGGCACGACGGTGACTCGACAATCGTGCTCGGCGAACAAGCGCAGAATGTTACGTTTGATTCCGTAATCGTACGCAACGATGTGATGCCGCGCGCGTGGATCGCCCCACGAATACCGCTCGCGAGTCGTTACGCGAGAGGCAAGATCGAGCCCTTCCATTGAGGGACATGCGTCGAGCGCAGCGAGCGCTTCGCGATCGGGCTCGGTTCCCGGAGCGACAACGCCGCGCAACACGCCCACGGTTCTCAGGTGTCGAGTGAGACGCCGCGTATCAACTTCTTCGAGCGCCGGCACTTGCCCGGCGTCGAGCCAGGACAGCAGATCGCCCTCGGCGCGCCAGTTGGAGTAATTGCGCGACAGCTCGCGTACGATGATCGCCGCAACTTGCGGCCGCGCCGACTCGGGATCGGAGGTGTTGACGCCGTAGTTCCCCACCATCGGCGCCGTCATCACGACCGTCTGTCCGCGAAAGGAGGGATCGGTGAACACCTCCTGATAGCCGGTCATGTTCGTGGTGAACACGACCTCGGCAACGGTCGGCTGTGCGCGACCGAGAAGGCTTCCGCGAAACAGGGTTCCATCCTCGAGGAGGAGGAACCCTGGTTGGCCCCGGCGAGCAGTCACGGCGGCGACGCTATGGCTTCTTGGTCGCGGGCGGAGCTTTTTCCGCCGGCGCCTTCGTACCAGCTGCTGGTGCTTTCGTCCCCGGCGTCGTCGTGGCCGGCGCTGCGTTGCTCGGCGCTGCATTGGTCGGCGCGGGCGTCAGCGGAATCGCCGGGTTCGCCGCGCCGGGATTCGGCGTAGGCGCCGCCGGCGCGGTCACTGGCGTCTGAAAAGTCTGATCGAGAACCGACGCGGGCGTGCGGCTGCGCGTCGACGCCAGCGCGAGCAAGAACGACAGTCCGAGAAAGAGGCCGCCGCACCACCAGCTTGCCTTGGTCAACAGATTGCCGGCTTGACGCGCTCCCATGAACGAGCTCGCCGAGCTGCTCACGCCTCCGAACGACGCGGCCATGCCTCCGCCCTGCCCCGCCTGCAGGAGCACGGCGACGATCAGGACGAGACTGTCGATGATGAGAAGAACGAGGAGGATGTTGTACAACATCTATGCGGACTCGGGCGGCGGCGGGGAGAGACGTGATGTAAGCCTTAAATATCACTACACTTAGCGCACTGCGTCAAGTGTCGCAGATCGCCGCCCAGCTCTGCACGTCCAGGCTCGCGCCGCCGACGAGCAGCCCGTTCACACCCGGTGCGGACAGCAGTGACTTTGCGTTCCCCGCGTTCACGCTTCCGCCGTAAAGAATCGGAACCTCCGCGGCGCGTTGACCGAGCGTCTTCTCGAGTCGCGCGCGAATCGCCGCGTGCACGGCGGACGCGTCGGCCGGCGTCGCCGTCTTGCCGGTCCCGATCGCCCACACCGGCTCATAGGCAATCGCCATCGAGGCGATTGTGTCGGCGGCAATCTCGGACAGTCCCGCCTCCAGTTGGCGCACCACGACGTCGTTCGTCGCGCCGGCTTCGCGCTCGGCCAGGAGCTCGCCAACGCACAACAGCGGCGTGATTCCGCTTCGCGCCGCTGCCGCGCACTTCTTGGCCGTTTGCGCATCTGTCTCGCCGAACACGTGCCGCCGCTCCGAGTGCCCCACGAGCGCGTAGCGCGCGCCGGCGTCCTTGGCGATCGGCGCCGAGTTCTCTCCGGTGAACGCGCCCTTGTCTTCGGTCCAGATGTTCTGCACGCCGACGCCGAGATCAGCGCGGCCACCGAGTGCGTGGATGACGGTCGTGAGCGAGATCGCCGGCGGGAAGAAGATCACCGTGCGATCGGTGTGCGGCGTCCAGCGCGCGGTGAATGCGGCGATGAATGCGCGGGCCTCCGTCGGGCCGCTGTGCATCTTCCAATTCGCCGCCAGCACCGGTCGGCGCATCGTCACTTGTCGTCGAGGGCCGCGACGCCGGGCAGGATTTTGCCTTCGAGAAACTCCAGCGACGCGCCGCCCCCGGTCGACACGTGACTCATCGCGCTCTCGAGCCCCATCTCCGCCACGGCGGCGGCCGAGTCGCCGCCGCCGACGATCGTCGTCGCGCCGCGCTCGGTGGCGCCGGCCATCGCTTCGGCGACGGCGCGTGTTCCGGCGTCGAACGGCTTGGTCTCGAACACGCCCATGGGCCCGTTCCAGACGATCGTGCTGGCCGCCGCGATCGCGTCGGCGAATTGCGACGCCGACGCCGGACCGATGTCGAACATCGCCTCGTCGGGCGGGATCGCGTCTTGCGCGACGTCGTGCGCCCGCGCCGCCGCATCGAGCGACGGCGCGACCGTCGCGTCGTCCGGCAGGAGCAGCTTCTTGGCTCCCCGCGCGAGCAGATCCTTCGCCATGTCGACCCGATCGTTCTCGACGAGCGACTTCCCCGTTTCGACGCCCATGGCCCTGAAGAACGTGCAGGCCATGGCACCGCCGACGATCAGGCGGTCGACCTTCGGTAGCAGATGTTCGATGACGTCGATCTTGCCGGAGATCTTTGCGCCGCCAAGCACGGCGACGAATGGCCGGCGAGGGTTCTCTAATGCGCCGCCGAGGTAGTCGAGCTCCTTCTGCATGAGCAGTCCGGCGACGGCGGGCTTGAGCCAGTGCGCCACGCCTTCGGTCGACGCATGCGCCCGGTGCGCCGATCCGAACGCGTCGTTGACGTAGAAGTCGCCCAGCTCCGCCAAGCCGCGAGCGAGCCGCTCGTCGTTCGTTTCTTCGCCGCCCAGGAAGCGCGTGTTCTCAAGCAGGATCACGTGGGCGCTCGAATCGTGGGTCGCTTTGGTCGCCTCGTCGGTGTCCGTGCTCTCGACGAAGATGATATGCTGCTTCGGCATGAGCTCGCCGAGCCGGCGGGCGACCGGCTCGAGCGAATACTTGGGCTCGGGCTTGCCCTTCGGCCTGCCAAGATGCGAGAGCAGCACGACGCGCGCGCCACGATCGAGCAGCGCCTGAATCGTGGGGAGCGCGGCGCGAATGCGCGTGTCATCGGTCACCCGCCCCGCGTCGATCGGCACGTTGAAGTCGACGCGGACGAGCGCCCGCTTGCCGCGAACCTGCGCGTCGGTCAGGTCGCGAATCGTTTTCTTGTTCATGCGTGGGTTCACGCGATCACAGCCTCGCGGCGACGTACCGGAGCAGGTCGACGCAGCGTGACGCGTAGCCCCACTCGTTGTCATACCAGCCGGACACCTTGATCAGCAGCCCGTCCACTACGTTGGTGCTCTTGGCATCCAGGATGCACGACGACGCGTTGCCGATGTAGTCCGACGACACCAACTCCTCTTCGGTGTATTGAATGATGCCCGCCATCGGGCCGTCGGCCGCGGCCTTGAACGCCGCGTTCACTTGATCGACCGTCACCGGCTTGTCGACGACCACGGCGAGATCCGTGAACGACACGTCGGGCGTCGGAACGCGGACCGCGATGCCGTCGATCTTTCCCTTGAGCTCGGGAATCACGAGCGACGTGGCTTTCGCCGCGCCAGTCGTAGTCGGAATGATCGACACGGCGGCGGCGCGCGCGCGGCGCAAATCCTTGTGCGGCAGATCGAGAATGTTCTGATCGTTGGTGTAGCTGTGGATCGTGAGCATCGAGCCGCGCACGAAGCCGAAAGCGTCGCGCACCACCTTGACCATCGGCACAAGACAGTTCGTCGTGCAGGACGCGTTCGAGATGATGGTATGCTTGGCCGGGTCGTACTTGGTCTCGTTCACCCCCAAAACGATCGTGATGTCCTCGCCCTTGCCGGGCGCGGAGATGATCACCTTTTTCGCGCCGCCGTCGATGTGTTTGCGCGCGGCGTCGGCGTTGGTGAAGCGACCGGTCGATTCGAGCACGAGATCGACCCCGACGTCGCGCCACTTGAGGTTGGCCGGATCCTTCTCGGCGAACACCGTGATGTTCGTGCCGTCGACCATAATCGACCCGTTCCCGGCCTCGACGTCGCCCTGGTAGGTGCGATGCACCGAGTCGTACTTGAAGAGGTGCGCGAGCGTCTTGGTGTCCGTGAGATCGTTCACCGCGACGAACTCGATGTCCGCCACGTTCTGCTGCCGCGCGGCGCGGAGAACCTGCCGCCCGATCCGGCCAAAGCCGTTGATGCCGACGCGAATTGCCATGCCGTTCGTCTCCTCAGGGTTGCCACCGGTCGCCGAGTGCGGGCGCCCGGCCGAAGGTCACAAAACTAACAATGCGTGCACCGCCGTCGCAGAGCGCGGCAGCGCACGCGTTCAAGGTAGCGGCGGTCGTCACGACGTCGTCGACGACGATGACATGCGCGCCGCGGAGCACGTTTCGCGCCGATGCGGATGCACGAAACGCGCTCGAAACGTTGCGGAGACGGTCCCCCGGTGTCAACCGCGTCTGCGTCTCCGTGTGCCGTACGCGAGCGAGCACGTCACCCCACATGGGAATCCCCCAGCGGCGCGACAGCTCGCTCGCGAGCTGCGCTGTCTGATTGTAGCCCCGCTCGCGCAGCCGCTTGCTCGACAGCGGAACCGGCACCACCGCGCGCCGTTCGGCGACAACATCGGGCGGCCAATCCAGACGCGCCATGCGCGCCGCCATCTCCGCGCCTGCCAGATACCAGCCCTGATATTTGAGCGCGTGAACGATGCCGAGCCCGACGTGACCCGACGCCCAGCACACGCTCCGCGCCGCGCGAACGTACGGCGGCAAGAGCTCGCACCAGCGGCACTGCTGGCCGTAGGTCGAGTGGCCGCAGCGGTCGCACCTGGGCGCCGGCAGCATCGGCAGGCGAGCCCAACATCGCCCGCACACCAACTCCCGCTCGCCCCAATCCAAGAGCCCTTCACACACGACGCAGCAGCGCGGAAGGAGCAGATCGGCGAGCGCGGCGCCCGACGCCCTCAGGACTGCCTTCAGGTCGAGAGACTCTCCCACATCACGCGGCGGTCTGCCGCGACGCCGAACCACCGCTCGAACGCCAGGGCGCCCTGCTCGACGAGCATCGGGAGGCCATCGCACGCGCGATGGCCGCGCGCCCGAACGGCGCGCACCCATGCCGTCTCTCCCGGCCGATAGACGAGATCCACGACCGGCACGCCGGGCGCGATGAGCCGCGGGTCGAGTGGATAGCCGTCGTCGTGAAGGCCGATTGACGTTGCATTGACGACAAGCTGCGCTCCGGCAATGACGCCGACGTCATCGACCGGTTGCGCCACGGAGCTAAATCGCTCGCAGAGGAGTCGCGCGCGCTCCGGCGTCCGGTTGAACACGTGCGCCGAACATCCGGGCCACGTCTCGACCGCGGCCAATACGGCCGCCGCCGCGCCGCCGGCGCCGAGTACCCCAATCACCAGATCGCGCGGGCGTTCGTCCAACAGGCCCAGCACCGCGGCGTCGAAACCGCCCACGTCGGTGTTGTCGCCGACCAGGCAGTCGTCGTCCTCGATCCAGAACGTGTTCACCGCGCCCACGCGTCGCGCCAACGGCGTCAGCGCGTCGCACGCGTCTCGCATTCGCTCCTTGAATGGAATCGTGACGTTGCCGGCGGCGCGCTGGGCTCTCAGCGCGCGAACGACATCCTCGAACGCGGCGGGGTCGACGTCCATCGCCTCGTAGCGCAACGGAATTTTCGCCGCGGCGAGCGCCGCGTTTTGGAATCGCGGAGAGAGCGAATGGCCGAGCGGATGGCCGAGCAGGACCAAACGCTCGGGCCCGCGCGTCACGGGGCGCCCAAGCCTCGCTCGGCCATGATGCGATCGACTACGCGACGAATCTCTTCCTCGAGCTCGTCGGCGGTCGCGCGATAGACGTCGAGCTCGGCGCCGATGGGATCGCTGATCGGCCGCGCGGTCGCGCCATGCGACGCAAAATCGGCCAGCAGGTACGCGCGCCCGGATCCGCCGAGCGCCTCGATGCGCTCGAGGTGGTGCGGGCCCATGGCCAGAATGAGCTCGGCGTCGCGCACGAGCTCACGCGTCAGCGTCTGCGATCGGTGGGCGGTCAGGTCCATGTTCCGCTCCATGCCGACCAGCACGGCCCCGTCGCTCGCCGGCGTGCCGTCATGCGCACTGGTGCCGGCGCTCGAGGACTCCACGTCCTGCAGCCCGCGCTCGATGGCAATCTTGCGCGCGATGGCCTCGGCGAGCGGACTCCGGCAGGTGTTGCCGGTGCAGACGAACAGGATTTTCATATCGTCAGGCGTCTCCGATCAGATTGGGAACGCTTTCCCGAAGTGTGCTGGCCGGAATCGCTCCCGGACGAATGACGCGGGGCCGCCGGCCCGTGCAGTCGATGACGGTCGACGGCTGCGACGGCATCAGCGTTCCGCCGTCGAGAACCAGGAGCTGGCCGCGGGCGACCGCGTCGCCCCACTGCGAGAGAATCTCAGCGGCGGACGTGGCGGGGGGAACCCCCGGGCGATTCGCGCTCGTCGACGTGATGGCTTCTCCGTTGGCGCGGATGAGGCGGGCGACGCTCGCGTGGCTCGTCCACCGCACGGCGACGCCGCCCTCGGGACCGCGCAGCCGATCGGGCACGCGATGGTCGCCGCCGGAGAGCACGACGGTCAGCGGGCCGGGCCAATGCCGGGCCACGAGATTCGCCGCATAGCTCGGCAAGTGCAGATCCAACTGCTCGATCATGTCCGCGCCCGCGATGAGGAGCAGGAATGGCTTACCCGCCGGACGCCCCTTGAGATCGATGAGCGCATCGACCGAGTCGCGATCGATGCCGCCGCCGAAGCCGTACACCGTCTCCGTCGGGTAGGCGAGCACGCGCCGCGCCTCGATCTGCGCCAGCGCGGGGCGAATTGCCGCCGCGACTTCCGCCGGGGACCAGAACGGGGTCGACAGCGTGTTCGTTCTCATTCAGAAAGCGTAAACATGGCCTCGGCACGTGGAAAGTCCTCTTCGCCCGTGATCTTCATGGCGCGCTCGCTGCCGCGCACCACGGTGACGGGCACGCCGAGCGCCTCGCACAGCGCCGCGTCGTCGGTCGCCGTGACGCGCCGCTGCTTGGCATCGCGGTGCGCGCGTACGATCGTCTCGCGCGGAAACCCCTGCGGCGTCTGCGCTCGCCACAGGCGCTCGCGATCCACCGTGCGCACGATGCGGCCGTGCTCGTCGACTTCCTTGAGCGTATCGACCACCGGCAAGGCCGCGATGGCGCAGCCGCCCGCCCGCACGGCGGCGACCACGCGGTCGATGGTCTCGTTGCCGACGAGCGGGCGCGCCGCGTCGTGGATCAGCACGATGGCCGCCTCGTCGGGAAGGTCGTCGAGCCCGTTCGCCACCGATTCGGTGCGCGTGCGCCCGCCGGTCGACACCATGAGCCGGTCGACGTCGCACTGAAAGATCCACGGCGGCGGGTCGCCCGCGTACTCGCGCGGCAGCACGGCGACGACCGAGACCACATCCGGACGCGCCATGAACGTCTGCAGGCTGTGCAGCAACGCCGGCTTTCCGGCGACCCAGCGGAACTGCTTGAGCTCGGACGTGCCGTCCCGTCCCCCGCCGGCGCGCGTGCTGCTTCCGCCGGCCACGATCACGACGCCGACGTCTCGGATCGGTGTCATTGAATGCTCATTGAAATACGCGGCCGAGCAAATCTTGAATCGTGCGAACGCCGATCAGCTCGACGTCGCGGCCGATTCGCTTGGGCATCCCGCGTTCGGCGAGGTAGACACGCCGCATGCCCATGTTCGCCGCCTCGGCCACGCGCCGGTCGGCCTGCGATACGACACGCACCTCTCCACCCAGGCCGACCTCGCCCACGAAGATCGCGTCCGACGGCAGCGCGCGATCGTAGACGCTCGACGCCAGCGCCGCGGCCACGGCAAGATCGCCCCCGGGCTCCTGCAGCTGCATGCCGCCGACCACGTTGAGGAAGACGTCGAGCTGCGCGAACGACAAGCCAGCGCGCTTGTCGAGAACGGCGAGCAGCAGCGCGAGGCGCCGGCCGTCGAACCCGGTGGCCACCCGCTGCGGCGTGCCGAATCCCGCCTTCGCGGCGAGCGCCTGCACCTCGACGAGCAGCGGCCGCGTTCCCTCGAGCAGCGCGGTCACCGCGCTCCCCGACGCGTGGCTCTCCCGATCGCTCATGAACAGCTCGGACGGATTGGCGACCGGCTCGAGCCCCTGCTCCGACATGCGGAACACGCCGATCTCGTCGACGCTGCCGAAGCGGTTCTTCGTGGCGCGCAACACCCGGTGGTCGAGCGTGCTCTCACCCTCGAAGTAGAGCACCGTGTCGACGATGTGCTCGAGCGTCTTGGGCCCGGCGATACCACCGCCCTTGGTGACGTGGCCGACGACGAACACCGTCGTGCCGCTCTCCTTCGCATAGCGCATGAGTCGCGCGGCGCATTCGCGAACCTGGCCGACGTTCCCCGGCGCTCCCTCGAGATCCGTCGTGAACACGGTCTGAATGGAGTCGACGATCAGCACGGCGGGCGCCGCGGCGGCCGACGTCGCGAGGATGGTTTCCAGATTCGTCTCGCTGAGCAGCGACACCTCGGCGGCGCTCTCGGCGAGGCGATCGGAGCGCAGCTTGATCTGGAGCGGCGACTCCTCGCCCGACGCGTACAGCGCGGCGTGGCCGCCCGCCTCGAGCCGCGTCGCGACCTGGAGCAGGAGGGTCGACTTGCCGATGCCCGGCTCGCCGCCGATCAGCACCATCGATCCAGGTACGATGCCGCCGCCCAAAACGAAATCGAACTCGTCGAGCCCGGTCTTCCACCGTTTGGCGCTGGTGCCTTTGACCTCGCGCAGCCGCGGCGTCGCGACGACGTTGCCGCCTTCGGCGAGCGAGCGCGTGCCGCCGATCCGTCGCGACGCACCGCCGCCCGCGGCCACCTTGGGCGCGACGATCTCCTCGACGAGCGTGTTCCACTCGCCGCAGGTGTCGCAGCGGCCCTGCCACTTCACGTACTCGGCGCCGCACTCGGTGCACCGGTAGGCGGTCTTCGTTTTCACCATGCCTGAAAGGTAGTGAGCTTCGCGGAGGTGGCGGGCCGTTTCGGCGCGGGGTGGAGCGAACGAGTGCGCGTCGGTTCGGTCGCGCGGCTTCCGGTGTCGAGCGCCTCCGGTCCGAGCGTTGGAGTCT